>Ga0180438_10000450_pt1 | contig 80833 bp, 67 predicted proteins | sample SS_ome_12_FD_132455 | JGI IMG/M metagenome (GOLD analysis project Ga0180438, IMG submission 132455) | Hypersaline lake sediment archaeal communities from the Salton Sea, California, USA - SS_3_D_2 metaG | ecosystem: Environmental > Aquatic > Non-marine Saline and Alkaline > Hypersaline >... | reverse complement strand
TGATGGTGGCGTCTTTCTGGCTGCTATTGCGAGTTGGTCCAGAAGATTCCCATAAGAAACTCAAGTTGTCAATATCCACGCTATCGCTGGCTGCCGCCACTCTCACAAAGTTGATCCCGGCGCTCATCTCTCCACTATTTTTCCGTCGCTGGGGATGGCAGCGCCTGCTGGTATATTTTCTTCTTCTGGTGGGGGTTATCGGGGTTTTTGGTTACTCTTCCGGCTTCGGTTTAACTGGCAAAGCGAGCGGCAGCGGCCTTTTTGGGGCGCTGCGTATTTATGCTCTTTATTGGAATTACAACAGCAGCGTTTATCACTGGCTGGAAACTTTGTTGAGCGGATACCAGACGCCTGGGGCGGTCCCGGTCGATCTGGTGGGGCAGGGTTCAGTCAGGTTTGCTAAGGGCATCTCCCTTTCCTTGATATTAATCTCCACAATAGCCGCGGGGGTGCTGGCATGGAAAATTGATGATCCGCAGAAATCCAACTTTCGCCAGCGGAGCATTAATCTAATGCGCCTAGCGATGGTCCCCCTGGGTGCCTACCTGCTGTTTACCACAACGATCCACCCCTGGTACGTCACAGTAGTCCTGCCTATTACCCCCTTTTTGCTGCCGCTTCAGGCTGAAAATTCAAAGTTGAGCCGGTTTATTTGGCCCTGGATATATTTCTCCTGTTCGGTCGCACTTTCATATACAACCTACGCGGATCCGCAAAATCTGCGCGAGTTCTACTCCATACGCCAGTTGGAATATATTCCGTTTTACTTGCTGCTGGTTTGGGCGTCTTATCCCTGCCTGGCGCAGGGGTTTATTTTCCTGAAAAATAAGTGCAGGGTTATAATTAATGCTGTTCTCTGAGCTTACCGTAAACATTTTTATCCATTTTCATCTACCGGCCAAATATTTATATATATTTATAATATAAATCTTAATTATGTTTGGCTACCCGGATAAAAGTGATATACTCGCGGGACCGGGACCAGGAGTTTTTAAATGAAAATCGACATCCTGCTGGTTAATCCTGTTTTTCTGAGCTTTGACCAGGCAGAACGCGAACTGGCTACACCCTACTTCCCGCTCGGCCTGTTGTACCTGGCTGCGTTCTTGCGCCACAAACAATTTTCTGTGGAAATATTTGACGGAACCTTCGAACCAGACCTGGCTGGATTCAGCCGGGCCTTGGCTGATCTGAACCCGCGGGTTGTTGGAATAACAGCCATTTCGCCAAATCGTGAGATCGCTCTCCGGCTGGCAAAAATTTCAAAAGAGAACGGTGCCCTGGTTATTTTGGGAGGGCCTGACCCGACCCTATTCCCGCAAAAATACCTCAATCACCCGCAGGTAGATCTTGTGGTGCATCATGAAGGCGAGCTGACCCTGGTCGAATTGCTTGACGTACTGGTAAACAGAAATCGAAAAATTAGTTATTCAAATATCGTTGGAATTGCCTATCGCACCCCGGATGGGCAGGTACAGGTCAACCCACGGCGCCCATATATCCTTGATCTTGACAGCCTTCCCCAGCCAGCGCGGGATATGATTGATATGGATAGTTACCTTGAGTACTGGCGCGTACATAACGGTTACGCTTCCCTCACAATCAGCCTAGGGCGCGGTTGTCCCTATAACTGCCAGTGGTGCCGGGATGCTGTCCACGGTCCGGAATTCCGGATTCGTTCTCCCCAGAGCGTTGTCTCCGAGGTTAAAAACCTCACTGCGGAATATAACATCGACCGCCTGCGGGTTGTGGATGACGTGGATGGCATCGACCGCGAATGGATTGAAGACTGGGCCCGGTACGCGGAAATGGAAGGTGTGGAAACGCCATTTGAAGCTCTTTCCGACCTGAAGCGAAAAGACATTCCAATGCTGGATGTGCGGGATACGCTTTGAAAGAAGCGCAACATATACGTCCCCGCCGTGAGCGGGCATCTGCATGCGCCACCTGACCCGGAAACCGCCGCGTGAAAGCTAATTTTTTCAGCGATGGGTCGCCCTACCTTTCACACCCGCTTCTCACTCCGGAGCGGACGAAAGCGGAAGTGGATTTTGTCCTCTCCCAGGTAAACCTCAAACCCGGGGATAACCTGCTTGATATCGGCTGCGGTTCTGGACGCCATGCTGTCGAATTGGCTCAGCGCGGCTTTCGTGTGGTGGGTATCGACCCATCCAAAGCCATGATCCAGGCTGCCCGCCAGGCTGCTTCTGGAATGGACAATGAACCCCGGTTTATCCAGGCCAGGGCGGAGCAGTTCAAATCCAGGCAGAAGTTCGAGGCTGCGCTGTGTCTCTTCACCACGCTCGGTCAGATCGATAACGATGGCGATAACCGGTTGCTGGTTGAAAGAGTATTCGATCATTTGAATAAGGAAGGTCACTTTATTGTGGAAATTCCGCACCCTGAATGGGTAAAAACAAACCTGGTATACGAAGAATATATCCCTTTTCAGAAGGGTACAATGTACATAGAACGAAGTTTCAGCGAGACCGATAACGCCATTACCGAAATTTTTACCCGCGTAACCAGGTCTGAGCGCAGGGCTTACCTGCTCAAGTACCGTTTGTTCTCCAGGGAAGAACTGGTCACAATGCTGGAGGCCCGCGGTTTTACAATCACAGCTGTTTTCGGGGGTTTCCAGGAACTACCTGCAGGCCCGGATAAAGCCTCCATCCTGGTTTTTTCAACCATTTAACCGGGTAAGATCCCAGACCTCCGACCCATCAGAATAGGGTAACCCGGCTAGTGTGAATCAACATAATAAAATGGATGTTAAAAAACATGGATGAATACATCCCCCTTTATTCACCTATACCGGAGTGACATATATGATTTATTTTATCAACCCAGGCGTACCCAAAACGCTAAAATAAATTTATACCTGAAATAACAAAGATGATAGAAGAATAGTATTGTGCTTCTGAAAAGTTTAATAAATAAATAAATGGAGAATAACAAAATGAGCCAAGAAGCTAAAGAAATACCGAAAGTCCCCCTGTACTGGGTTTCGTTTTTACGAATCCTGCTAGGTCTGTTGTTCCTGACCACCTGGTGGAGCAATCAGTCCAAAGGCTTTTACACGCCTGATGGTCTGCTGTTTTTCTTCAGGGAGGTTTTCCCGCAGTCGCAAAACAGTATGGGCTGGTATGCTGCGTTTATCGAGGGGGTAATTCTGCCCGCCCGGGGTATTTTTGCGCCTTTTCAACTTGTCACTGAGTTTTTAATCGGTATATTTTTACTGGTGGGGTTTTTAACGCCATATACCAGCACGGCGGCAGCCTTTTTTATCCTGAACACCTTCCTGGCAACTTTCGGTCACGACTGGCCATGGAGTTACATCCTCATCCTGGGCATCCTCTTCGTTTTGTTTTTCACCCGGGCCGGACGCAGCCTGGGAGTTGATGCTCGTGTAGTTGAGAGGCTGCCCAACCCGCCATTACCTTACCTCTGGTGAAACACTCCATTCCAAAACCATACTGCATTCCATGATTGTCCTTGAATTCCTGTACGCGGTTGTAGTAATCTCCCTGGCGATCTACGGTTTTAATACTCTGGCCTTGACCTGGATGCGCACCAGGCTGGCAGGGCAAATGCCGTTGCCTCCCCCTTATGATCCGGAGGACCTGCCTCCAGTAACCATCCAGTTACCGGTTTACAACGAAATGTTTGTCGTACAGCGCCTGATCGAAGCTGTTGTCAGATTTGATTACCCGCCCGACCGGCTTGAAATCCAGGTGCTGGATGATTCGGACGATGCCACATCAGAGATAATCTCGAGAGCAGTCGCGTTTTACTTTAATCAGGGGATCAATATCAAACACATCCAGCGTTCCGACCGGCGCGGCTTCAAGGGTGGGGCCCTCGCTCATGGTATGGCGATTGCCAGCACAGAATATTTCGCGATATTCGATGCCGACTTTCTCCCCGACCCGAATTTCCTCAAATCATGCCTGCCCCATCTGCTTACTGACCCCTCTGTCGGGTGCGTTCAGGCTCGCTGGGGGCACATTAACCGGGATTCGTCCTGGTTGACCCGCGCCCAGGCGGCCGGGATAGATGGACACTTTCAGGTCGAACAGGCAGCCCGCAGCGCTGGCAAACTGTTCCTGAACTTCAACGGCACAGCCGGGATCTGGAGGCGGGATTGTATTAACGAGGCTGGAGGCTGGCAAAGCGACACCCTGACGGAAGACCTTGACCTGAGTTACCGCGCCCAGCTGAACGGTTGGCGCATTCTGTACCTGCCACAGGTGTGTGTGCCAGCCGAACTACCGGTTCACATAAACGCCTTTAAACGCCAGCAGTTCCGCTGGGCCAAAGGCAGCATCCAGAGCGCCCGAAAACTCCTGCCTGAGTTATGGAGCTCAAAACAGTCCTTTCGGATCAAGCTGGCGGGCAGCATCCATCTAACCCACTACCTGGTCCATCCCCTTGTCTTGATAAATTTGTTACTGACCTTCCCCATCCTGTATTTTAACAACCGCTTCTTCTGGATAATTAATATATTCTCCATAGCCGCCGTCGGACCACTTTTGATGTATTGGGTTTCAATGCGCACAGCCGGCCAGACCGTAACGGGCAGTTTGAAACACCTGGTCGTCCTGCTCCTGCTCGGCATGGGATTATCCATCAATAATACCCGGGCGGTACTGGAAGCCGTCTTCGGGATCAAAACCTCCTTTTTGAGAACACCGAAATTTAATATCAGGGAAGAGAGCAACCCCGCCGAACAGCCCGAATACCTGCTGCCGCCCGATCCAAATACCTGGTTCGAGTTTTTCTTCGCCCTTTACTCATTGATCCTGCTGGTCCTTGTGATCTACAATGGCTTGTTTGGGCTGATTGCTTGGCTGCTCCTCTACACCGGGGGGTACCTGTATATCGCCTACCTCGGTTTTTCGGAAACCGCGCTGCTGAAACTTAAGAAACCCCCAGATCAGTCTCCTTCTCCGAAAAAAATAAAATCCGAACCCGGCAGCCTTGAAGCTGCCTGACATCCATTTAAATTATCAACCTAGAGGGTAGAAGATGGAAAATATGCGTATGTTTCACGTGAAACATCGCCATTGCTTCCGTGTTATTTCTATTCTGGCTTATAGATTTTTAATTTCAATTGTTTCACGTGAAACAAATTCTCATTCCACCCAGACTCCATTCTCGTTGGCCCAGTTTTTGATGGTGTCTTCAATTAAATCCAGGTAAGCGTCCAACCCCGCCAGCCTTTCATGGAAATCTTCCCCGAGCAGCCTCATCCCCCCCAGAGCAGCCTGCCATCCCCTCAGTATCTCTCGATTGTGAGGCTGACTGTCTGCCGCCAGTGTCCATGTCCACAGCAACGGCCACAGCACCGCGCTGCTCTCCCCTGCCTCAACCATCCCTTCAAATGCCCTGTAATAGTAATCTTTCCTGATAGGGTGCAGACTGGCAGGCACACCTTCCGCAGGAAGTCTATCGTAGCAGGTTGTCCACTCATCAATGAGTCCAGGATAATCATCTTCGGCCATATTCGGCGCACCTAGCAGTCCCAACAGCCCGGCCGCCATCCCGGGTTTTCCGATTCTTTCCGACCGCTCCGGAAATTTTGTCATCAAGCTCCGGTCGGTTAAAGGTGCACCGTTGAAACCCGCAATCGCGTTGACTGCCTGTTTCAGGGCTTTAAAATAATCCAGCAGCTGGGCTGGCCCCGGGTCCTGCTCGCTCAACTGGTATCCCATCCAGATTTTCCGGGCGGTTTCAACCTGGCCCCGCGCCCGTTCATATACCCGGTCTGGCCTTTCAAACTGGCCTCTCACACTGGCCTGGGTAAAATCCATAAAATGCTGGGGGTCGTACAGGATTTTGCATTCCTTTATCGTTGGGCCCCACCAGGGATGTACTCGCAGACTGCGAGGTGTCCGGTATAAATTCTGGGGATGGTGGGCGATATCAAAATGGACCTCCTCGGTTATCGGTAGTATCTCTCTCTCTTCCTGAACTTTATCGTAGCAGATAAACACCAGATCAACATCGGTTGTTCCACCAAGTAGGTAGTCCTGCTCAAGCAGCGACCCGCACAGGTAGACGGATACCAAATTACGGTCACGCCTGGTTCTCTCTTCCACAAGTTCCAGGGTTAATCTCGTCAATGTCTCGTGGTCAATTCGCATCTACCCCTCCTTACCTGAAGTAATTCGCTCCCTTAACTGCCCTCTGAGTCCCCTAAAGGCAGTTCGGTTTGAAATGGCGGCATTTTTAACCGCTGTCTGATCCGGTTTTCAACCCGCTTGAGGTCTTCCTCGTCCCGCACGTAGTTGATCCCATTTGTGTCCAGGACCAGCACCGGTGAACGAACATTGCCTTGGTAAGTGAAAAATTGTTCGTACGCCTGGTTTACCTGCTCTATATAGGAACGCTCCATGCTGCGCTCATACGGCCGGTCGCGCATCGCAATCCGCTCCATGAGCACATCCGTATCCGCCTGCAAATAGACCACCAAATCCGGAGGGGCAATCTTCTCCGCAAGCGCGTCATGCACCTTGTGGTACATGTCAAGTTCGTCTCCCTGCAGGTTTATCCAGGCGAAGAGGGCGTCTTTTTCAAAGGTATAATCCGCAATCAAATCAACGCCGCCTGCCAGAATTTCCGGGACTGTCCGCCGCTGCTGGTGGTAGCGGCTCAAAAGGAAAAAGATCTGGGTCTGGAAAGCATATCGCTCCCGGTCAGCGTAAAAATCCGACAGGAACGGGTTCTCTTCGAAAATCTCCAGAAGCAGGTCGGCCTCAAATGCGGGTTTCAACAACCGGGCTAAGCTAGTTTTACCAACACCTATCGCGCCTTCAATGGCCAGATACATTATTAAATTCCTGCAATATTTTTTGTATATTAATTGATTTTATTAATTTTTTTTGAATATTTCGTTTGTTATAAATCTAACCAAAGGATACCAGCCAAAAGAACTTATTGCAAATCCACAGCCCGGATTCGATGTTCTTAAATAATGGATAACCATTAAAGGAATAGTCTGCATAATTTCCAACCTGCCCAATCATCCCAATCTCTAATCCCCAGTATCCAGTTTATCTTATATACCCGCTCTCCTCAAGAAGTTCAGCGTTATAAATTGAACCCCCGGCCGCGCCGCGGATTGTGTTGTGTGAAAGCACGACCAGTTTATAGTCAAACAACGGATCAGGCCTCACCCTTCCAACCACAGTCGTCATACCCTTCCCCGCCATCCGGTCCAGGCGCGGTTGGGGCCGGTCTGGTTCAGGCCGGTACTGTATGACCGGATCCGGCGCAGACGGTAGTTCTTTGCTCTCGGGGGGCGCCTGATAACTCTTCAGAGCGGCAATTACCTCATTGCTTTCAGTTTCATTTTCCAGCTCGAGACTCAGGCAGACCAGGTGCCCATCGCTGACCGGGACCCGGTTTGTATGTATGCTCATTCCAAAATCAGCCAATTCAATTTTCTCTGAAATCACCTTCCCGAGCATTTTACGCGGCTCCCATTCCACCTTCTCCTCCTCCCCGCCCACGTAAGGCACCACGTTGTCCAGGATGTCGAGGGAAGCCACGCCCGGGTATCCCGCTCCGGAAAGCGCCTGCAGGCTTACCCCAAAAACGCGTCTTATCCCAAATGCGTCCCCCAGGGCTTTTATAACGACCGTTATTCCTGTGCTTGTGCAGTTTGGATTGGTCACGATACACCCGCTCCAACCCCGCTTTTGGCGCTGGGCTGGGATTACATCGATGTGTCCCGGGTTAACTTCCGGCAGCAGTATCGGCACATCCGGTTCGGTTCTGAAAGCGGATGCGTTTGAACATACCGCCACTCCTGCCCGGGCAAACTCCGGCTCCAGGTCTAATGCTTTCCTTCCCGGCAGAGCCGAGAATACCAGCCCCACCTCCATTTCAGCCGGTGTGGACTTTTTGATTTCCAGTTTCCTGAGGCGGTCCGGCATCGGCTCCGGTAACACCCAGTGGCAGGCCTCAGCGTAGCACCTTCCTGCCGTCCGGTCAGAGCCGCTGATTGATACCACCTCAAACCAGGGGTGTCCCTCCAGTAGCTGCACGAATCTTTGCCCGACCGCCCCAGTCGCCCCAAGAACCCCGGCCGGGATGCGATTGTTTTTGCTGATTGGTAAGCTCATCTTTTTTTTACTTGTCTCTTTTCCCAATTTAAATTACCGTTAAAGTTTCTCCAGTTCCGAGATCATATTCCGAAGAACATCATAACCGCCCTGCCAGAACTCAGGATTGTGGATATCCACCTGGGCCCGCTTCAGAACAACTTCCGGCGAGGCGGAACCACCGGCTGACAGTATCTCCAGGTAACGCGGTTTGAATGCTTCCAGCCCAACTGTCTTATACTGCTGGTATAGCGACAGCACCAGTAACTGGCCGAATGCATAGGCATATACATAAAAAGGCACATGGTAAATATGGGGGATCGAAACCCACTCCCAGCGAAATTCATCACTCAAGGCGACCGCGCCACCGAACTGCGTTTCCAGGTTAACCAGGTAAGCTTCAGATAATTCCTCCACCGAAGCGTTCTTTGCCACCATATCGTGCGCCTGGCGCTCAAACAGGGCGAAGTAAATCTGGCGCATGATGGTCGCATAGGCATCGTCAACCTGGCGGAAGAGGATATCCCGGCGCACGCCCTCATCGCTCTCGTTTGCAAGCATATAATCCACCAGCAGCATTTCAGCAAACGTAGAAGCGGTTTCCGCCAGCGGCAGGGAAGCATTCTGCGTAAAAACGCTGTGCTCTTCAGCCAGCATCGAATGGATCGCGTGCCCAAACTCGTGCGAAAGGGTTGCTACGTCCTCCGCCCGCCCCTGGAAGTTGACCAGCACCCAGGGGGTCAAATCGGGGGTCACTGTTGCGCAGAACGCGCCATCCCGTTTACCCTTGCGCACCTCGCTGTCCAGGCGCCGCTCGTCAAATACACGCTGCGCCATCCTTTTAAAACCGTGATCAAAGGCAGCAAACGAATCCATCACCATTTTTACTCCCTGGTCAAATTCATAGGATTTATCGGACTTCTCAACCGGAGCATAAATATCATAGCGCCTCAGTTGATCCACCCCAATCAGACCTGCTTTCAATTTGAAGAAGCGCTGGAATATGTCCGCATTACGTTCGCTGACTTCCAGAAGCGTATCCACCACCGAATCGGGCACATCGTTGACAAGGTTTCGGGCAGATATCGGCGTTTTATAATGGCGCAGTTGTACCTGCTCGTTAAACCAATCGCGCACCAGGGCTTGGTAGATCTGGCCGAGGATCTGGCCGTCCTGCCCAAAGACCCGGTATATCTCCTGATAGGCTCCTGCCCGCATCTTCGGGTCCGGATCGCGGGCATACACCATAATCTGGCCGCGGGTCAGCTGCTTCTTTTCGCCGTCCACATCCAGGCTGAACACATACCGGTTGGTAATCGTGTCATAAAGCTTGGTGAGGGCGCTGGAACCGGTCACATCTTTCAGGTTGATAACCTTTTCTTCCGGTTCGCTGAGGGTATGCGGCCGGAAATGGCGCATTTCTTCCAGCCAGTAGCGATAATCCCCGGTTCCTTCGACCAGCTTATCAGCCGTTTCTTCTTCCAGGGCTTTCCACCAAAGGCTGAAGAATAGAACCCGGTTCTGCATCTCTGCCATCAACTGATCCACTCTGGACAGGAAAGCCTGGCCATCCTGGTTCTGAGTATCAGCTGCGAATTGGAGCGAGGCGAAACTGTGTATCTGGTAGGAGAGAGTGATAATCGATTCTAACTCCTGGATAATCTCCAAAAAATCGGAATGGCTTATTCGGTCGGTCAGTGAATCCCGCCGGGTCTCAAATCTTTCTGCTTTCTTTTCAAGTTCCTCAACTGCAGCACCCATCTCCGGACTGGTCTGTGAGGGAAATAAATCTTCCAGGCTCCAGCCGCCCAATTCATATTTATTGTTATTCATCGCTCACCTTTTTATTGATAATTCCGTTTATGTGTTCTGCCCTGAAGCTCTCCCTCAAAGTATCGATCAGGTATTGGGATCCGGTCTTTTCATCCACGTACAGCCACTGCTCCCAGCCGTTACAGGGCGCATGGCGGATTTCCCTGGCGACCTGGTGGATAGATCCCCGCATACCGTCCCACTCAATCTTGCCATCCGCGGTCACCCGGGCGCAGATTTCTCCTTCTCCGGTTAAATACAGGCGCTGTCCCGGGAGCAGATAACCATGCTCGACCAGCGCGGCAAAGGGCACCCGCGCTTTCTTCCGGGCACTGGGCGTCTCCAAAATCTGCTCTTCATACCCCTCCTGGGGGGTATTTGCGATCCGAGCGCAGGCTATCCGGACGTACTCTGTTTCCTTCTCAATGCCGATCCAGTTGCGGTGCAGTCTTTTAGCAACCGCCCCACTGGTACCACTCCCGAAGAATGGGTCCAGGATCACATCACCTGGGTTGGTGCTTGCCAAGATAACCCGGTACAGCAGCGCTTCCGGTTTCTGGGTCGGGTGAGCCCGTTTGCCATTCGCCCGCAGGCGCTCTTTCCCGCTGCAAATCGGCAGGTTCCAATCGCTGCGCATTTGCAAATCCTGGTTGAGAGCCTTCATTGCATGGTGGTTAAACGTGTATGGCGCTCCCTGCTCCTTCTGAGCCCAGATCAGCGTTTCATGGGCGTTGGTGAAGCGCACTCCACGGAAGTTGGGCATCGGATTTGATTTGACCCAGACCACATCGTTCAATATCCAGTAACCAATATCCTGCATTATCCTGCCGATTCGGAAGATATTATGGTAGGTGCCGATCACCCAGATAGCGCCGTTGGTTTTGAGCACTCTCCGGCAGGCAGTCAGCCAGTTTTCACAAAACCGGTCGTATTCCTGAAAATCCCCAAACTGATCCCAGGATTCAGTAACCGCCTCCACCCTGGTCTGGTTCGGGCGCCACAGTTCCTGGTGAAGCTGCAGGTTATAGGGCGGGTCTGCGAATACCAGGTCGACTGACCCGGCTGGCAGTTTTCCCATCTCTTCGACACAGTCTCCTGTGAGAATCTGGTTGAGCGGCAGTTCTTCCATTAAATTTTTGTTTGTTGGTTTTTGCCAGTACAGTCCCGGCTGGTTTCGCCAATTATACCCTCCCAGAACGCGGTATCAATAATTTGTGCATTGCAAGAGAGCCTGTCTTGACCGGCCCCCCAACATTCGATATACTTTTACTATAAACTTTATCCAGCCGAAGTGGCGGAACAGGCAGACGCGCACGACTCAAACTCGTGTTCCTTCGGGAGTGTGGGTTCGATTCCCACCTTCGGCACTCCCCCAACAGAACCTTTTTATTTTCCAGGTGTTTCTTTTCTAATTTAAACACAAGGTGGATTCGATTGAAGTTTTCCGGGTTCTGGCAGCAATTCCGGATATTCTTTTGCCGGGGATACCCAACAAGTACAGCCCGCCTGACGTAAAGTATTACAGGTATACGTTTTGGCGTGTATAACCTGAAATCAACTTTTCGTTATATTCCTGGAGGGAACCTTTGGTATGGAATCGATTGGATTTATCTCTATTCTGATCTGTATTCTGCTGGCCGCCCTTGTATCCCGGCGAGTGCAAAACACCGCCATCACCCTGCCAATGATCTACACAACCATGGGGCTCCTTGTCAGCCCCCTTTTTTTTAACCTGGTAAACATTAATCCCAGGAGCCAGGGGTTGCAGTTGGTCGCTGAACTGACCCTGGTGATTGTGCTGGCTAACGATGCTGCCCGGATCGGAATCCGCCAGCTCTGGCGTGATCATTCTCTGCCGCAGCGCTTACTGGTTATCGGGCTTCCGTTGACCGTGGTCTTAGGTTCTCTTCTTGCGGCAATAATTTTTCCCGAAATTTCGTTGGTGGAGGCGATCATCCTGGCGATTGTGTTAACCCCCACCGATGCAAGTTTGGGCCAGAGTGTGGTATCCAACCCGAAAGTGCCGATGCGCATCCGCCAGGCAATAAACATCGAAAGCGGGTTGAATGACGGCATTTCCCTTCCGTTCCTGCTTCTGGCGATCGCGCTGGCGCTAGATCTCGAAGTAACTATAAGTTCCGGCCGATTTTTTACTTATGTTGTTGCCCAAATCTTCATCGGGGGACTTGTGGGGGTTATCTTGGGATATACCGGAATGCGTGCTATCCGCTGGGGAGTTACAAGCGCCTGGATGAACGCCCGTTTTCAAAAGATCAGCGCCCTGGCGCTTGCTTTGCTGGCATACAGCCTGGCAACCTATCTAGACGGAAATGGTTATATCGCTGCATTTGTGTTCGGGTTGACCTTCGGAAACACATTTGGCAGGATTGAGAGCGAGTCATTGATCGATTTCTCCGAGATGCAGGTCGACCTGCTGATGCTGGTAACCTTCGTCCTGTTCGGAGCGGTGATGCTGCCTCCAGCACTTGAAATGCTGAACCCTGCTGTGGTTTTATTTGCCGTCCTCAGCCTGACAGTGATGCGGATGCTGCCGGTTTGGATCAGCATGATCGGGGCAAAAATCCGCCCGGTAACAACCTTGTTCATGGGATGGTTTGGGCCACGCGGCATCGCCTCGATCTTATACGCATTTACTGTGCTCGAAGCCAAGAACATACCTGATGAAGGTGTGATCTACAGCGCAACAATGATCACGGTTTTATTAAGTGTCTTTGCGCACGGCATCACAGCCGCACCCTTGTCGAATAGATATGGCGCTGAGATGTCCAAATTTAATAAAGACGACCTTGCAGTCGTTGAACACCAGGATGTCCCCGAAATGCCGCTGCGGCTAGGTGGCGGGTAATCGGGGGGATTATTTCATGCTCTGTCACTCGCTGAATTCGAACCCGCGCACCCGGATTGTTATCCTGCCTTTCATCGTATCGTCATAGTCAGGCGGGTTATACGGATAGGTTTGATCAAAATTTTTCCACTTTTCCAGAGACATCGCCGGGATTTCATCAGCCACCCTGCCGAAATCATCATCGCAACCCAGACAAAAATCCCATTCGTGGAATTCTGTCCCAAATCGTAAACCCGGGTCCAATGGATCGATAGGAACAATTATCTTATCCTCTTTGAACCCCAGCTGGGTGAAGGGGTATTCATATTTACAGGTCATTGGGTGTCTGAATTGCTTCGAACCTCCATAACGAACTTCGTACTTTGAACCAGTCGCCCAGATTTCACCCCATACAGACAACTGGTCGCAGGGGCTGTATTGATAGCTCCCGGCGACATCAAACGGGTTGTAGGATGAATCGTCCGTCTGGTAGGCATATAAAGACTGGAAATGGACCTCCACCAGCACCGGGCATGGCGGCGTCGCGTAGGTGAAGGGCGCACTGGGCACCGACTGGGCCTCGCCGGAGTTAGCCGCTATCTGGATCTGGTACGAAACCCCGCAGCCGGCCGGCAGCAGCAGCCTAGTCTTGCGCCAGTCTGGTTCCGCCCACTGCAGAATCTCTCCGTCCATGTAGATTGTAAATGAAGTCAGGGTGGATTCATCCCCATCCCATTTCCAGGAGATGAACGGGCGCCGGGCCAGGATCGCGTTTTCGACGCTGTCATCCGGGTCGGATGGTTTCTCCTGCGCCACCACCACATTGTACGGTTTCAGGATATCGTAATCGGTGTGGAAATAAATCCCCTGGGCTTGCTTTGAGCCGTGCGGGTTGATGCGGTAGCCGACGATAAATTTGTCCCCGCTGATTTCCAGGCGCCTGCCGTCCCACTGATCGCGCGGCACGCTGGCTGAAAATTTCCCAAGGCTGACCGGCGGCGAATTCCCTGCCAAACCCAGGCATTCCCCCTCCAGCGAGACCTCTTCATCCGCGGGATACGGAAGCAGGATGCTCTTGCTGCCGCCCCAGTATTTAGTGATATCGCCCCACTGGTTGAGCACCTGGATGGTCTTGTCCCCTTCCGGTATCCTTCTTGCTGAAGCTCCTTCCAGAGAGAGGTAGCAGTAAACCTCCCCAAACCCGCCGCTGACGTTCATATCCAGCGCTTCGATTTCCAGCCTGGTGGCAAGATAATCCGATTTGCACTCCGGGTCAGTGACTCCCACCCACTTGATCTCGCTTGGCTGCCCGCCCAGGATGTTTGTTGCCTCGACCCAGAAACTGTATATTCCAAATTCGGGCGATTTAAATTCGTACCATGCCGGACCGGTCGCCGGCGATCCTTTCAGCGTGGCGATTAACTGCGGCGGGCCTCCCAGGCGCGCCATCCAGATTTTGAATTCGGTCTCATTATCGGCGTTGTCGATCCAGGTCAGGCGGATTTTACAGTCCTCATAGCCCGCTTCCAGGCTGGTTGGCGCCTTCGGCATCGCCGCCAGCAGGGGCAGTATTGATGATATGTCAAGCACCGGAAAAACCGCCGGATTTAGTTGTGGTGTTCCCGGGGGCGTTGCAGGCAGCGGCGCCGGGGGTAGGATGTCTACCGGGGGAGGCTCACCCGGAGGCGGCGGCTGGCTTGCCCCACCGGGATCTAGAGGCGCTGGCACCTTAACCTTAGTCCCGCCCGGAATGGGCGCACCTCCCAGGTCCGGGTTAAGCTCGTCTACCGCACCCAGGTCCGCCTCCTGGTCCTTGGCGATATCCTCCAGGGTTTGGCCTTCCCTTGCTGTCACTTCCGTCGTCTCCACAGCCTGCCCGGGCCCGCCGATAACCGCGACCGGGGGACTCTGCCCGATCAATCCGGCGTAGTCGACCGCCCGCCAGTACATCGTCTGGGCTCCTTCACCTACCTGCAGCTCAAAAACGGCATTTGCCTGTGAAGCTCCCTTGACGGTCCCGGGGACCGGGTTCTGGGTTTCATGCAGTTCCCCGTCCAGCCACATCTCGATCCGGGTGATTGGCTTGGAGCCCGTAGCACTGATATGGGCCTGGATTGTGGTCCCGGCCGGGTATGTGTCCCCGTCTTTAGGTTTATGCACAAACACTGTGGGCGGCCTGTTTGTTTCTCTTTTATCATCAAGTCCCCGCTGCGCGTAGAAAAACCCCAGCCCGCCTGCGATCATCACAAAGATAATCAGGCCCGCCAGGACAATAATCCCGATAATCAAAGCTGTTCTCGTTTTCATATCTGTGCTCCCCTTACCCGATGCAGGCCAGGACAGTGATCTGCTGGCTGAACGGTGTCGTGTTGCCGGATGTGTCCGTCACTGTGCCGTTTACGTATAGAGTGCCATCGGAATTGAATGGCCCGAATGTAACCTGGTACCTGTCGCCTCCGCTGAAGTTTAAATTTATACTACCGCTGGAGACCTCTGTATTGGATGTATCCCTCAAAACCCAGCTGGTTGTGACACCGGCGACCGCAGCATTGTCCTGCGCCCTGACAGTCAGAACTGTGGTGCGCGAATAGCCCGGACAGCCTGGCCCTTCCTTCATAATCTGGGCGGGATTGAAAGTTGCGCTGATCACGGTCGGCGGGGTTGTATCGGGGACCTGTGTTGTCGGTGTAAAGGTCGGGGTGGGCGTATCTGTAACCGGCGCTGGGGGCGGTTGTACAACCGGCACTGTCCCCAAATCCCCCACAACCGTGACGGTCGAAGCTGAAACGTAGCACTGCTCCGGCTTCCCGGGCAGCGCCACCAGGAACCAGGAGCTATTTTCCAGGCGCCCGGTAAGCTCGGCTGAATTGCCAGCCAGCAGGTACCCGTATACATTAAACAGGGTCGAAGGCCCATAGCGGCAGTTGGCGTCGCTGTCCGCGGTCACGCTTGCACCGGCTGGAGGCCCGGGTGTTTCGGGGGTGCTGGTTTGGGTGGGCTGGGTTCCGGTTGACGTAGCAGTTGCGGTCGCGGCTGTCCCAGTTAGAGTCAGGGTGGGGGTGCTGGTATCTGACGGCTGGAGTTGTTCTGCGTTTGCCGCAGGAGGCTCACCCACAGTGACAACCGCCGCTGCCAAAGGGCCGTATCCGCCGCCGGTATCCACCCCGCGTGCTTCAATGCGGTACCTGCCCGGTCCAGGCGGGCGCCATTCGACCGTTGCCGATTCAAGTCTGCTGCCTCCCACGCCTGCCGCATTGATCCGCTCGCTGTCGACGAAAAACTCAATGCTGTCCACACCGCCGCTGAACGAGGCATGCGCCAGGATGCTGATAGGTTCTTCAGGGAGATATGCGTTGTTTGGCGGGTAATCGATCCACGCCTGCGGCCCGCTCTCCCCGCCCGTCCCAGCACAGCCCCATAGGACCAGTGCTGTCAGGGGCAACAATATCCAGAACGCTTTACGATGGCTGCCCATATTTTCCGCCTTTCGTTACTTATCGCAAGACTTGATTAAAGATATTCAGTTATATAAGGCTTATTGTAAATCCGTATTTAAGTACCTGCCCGCAATTAAAATATCTTACGCCATAAAAAATCAATTGTCAAATAATCAATGCCGCCCAGAAAAAGCACAATTGCATACAGAAATCCATAACTTTTTCAAGGAATATTCACAACTTCTTCACACCAGGATGCTAAAGTTAGGCCATTCAGTTAAAACAGCCTGATATAAAAAATCCAAAATTGTTGGAGGAAAATAATGATTAAAACCATCTTGTTCAGTACGTTAGTGCTTGTTCTCCTTTCAGCTCTGGGAACGAGTATATACAGCAGCGCCATGGCTTCAAGAAACATTAGTGAGGCAGAATTACAAACCGGGAATGAGATTCAAGTCTCTAATTTCAACAGCCAGGATCTGGAAAAAATGCCTGTCGATAATCAGAAGATATTCAGCATCCTGGAGAAAAATGAGCTCGCAGCTGGAAATAAAAAGGATAAATCTTCAGATTTAACCATTGAAGAAATTGAAGGGCTGCTTTATATGCTGGAGGAAGAAAAATTGGCTCGCGATGTATACACAACCCTTTATGCCACCTGGCAGCTTTCAGCCTTTAACAACATTGCCGCTAGCGAACAGGCGCACATGGATGCAGTTGCAGGTTTGATAGATAAATATTCCTTAGAAGAATCTGCCTCTTCTGTTCCAGGTGTTTTTAACAATCCGGAATTACAATCCTTGTATACTGAACTGGTTGCGCGTGGTAGCAAATCCGTTTCCGAGGCTTTAAACGTAGGCGCAGCAATTGAAGAAATTGATATCCTTGATTTGCAGTCCTATCTATCCCAAACTGACAATCCGGATATTAAACAGGTCTTTAATAACCTTAAGCGCGGTTCAGAGAACCACCTTCGTGCATTCACAAGTGTTCTTTCAAAACGGACATCCGAGACATACATTCCGCAGTATTTAAGTATGGAACAGTACACCCTTATAACCAGCCAATCATTTCAGGGCAGCGGGAATGGCTACCGGGGAAATGGAATGAGGGGCAACAAAGGGTATGGCAGCGGTTCCAATTGAGTCTATTTACATATTTCCAAACTCCTTTATGAAAACGGCAGGCTCTTACAGTGAAGCGCCTGTCGTTTTTCTATTCAGGTTTCATATGCTTTCCTTTCTATACGGGAATAAAGGTTGCTCCTGTCAGGTTTCCAGGAAAAATGCCAGTGAAAATAAACACAACAGACCTGTTCGATCTACAAATTATCTATTGACATTTTGTCTATAGATGAATATACTTTAGATATTATATTCAAGCGCTAATTTTGAAAGGAGAGATTAAATGGAACCAGGATGGGGGCGGGGGCGCGGGTTAGGACGCCGCCGGCGGGTGATGAGTTTTTTACAACCCTGTTTGTTGTTCATGCTGCACAGGGGTCAGGCGCACGGCTACAGTCTGCTGAACCAGCTGGATGAATTTGGTTTCAACCTGGAGCGACTCGACCCCAGCCTGGTTTATCGCGCATTGCGCGAGATGGAGGAATCGGGCTGGGTTATATCCAGCTGGGATGAGCAGAGCCAGGGCCCCCAGCGCCGTGTGTATCAAATTCTGCCGGATGGCGAGGAACGCCTGGCAGATTGGATCGCCGACCTGCGACGCACCCATGACGATATCAACCGTCTGTTGACCGCATATGAAGATCAGGATAAACACAGCAAATCCCAACCGGAAATGTCGCAAGAATCATGATACTTGTTGTAAGCGCCGAAAAAACTGCCCTTGAAGCGCGGTTTGATGCTCGTTTCGGGCGCTGTGCCTGTTTTATTATCGTGGACACCGAAACCGGCAACTGGTATGCACTCGAAAACCCTGCCAGTGGATCAACTGGTGGTGCGGGAACCATGGCGGCCCAGTTCATCTCAGAGCTGGGCGCAAACGCTGTGATCAGCGGGTATTTCGGTCCAAAGGCTTACCAGGCATTAAAATCCGCCGGCATCGACATGTACAGCGCCGGCGACAACCTGGTGAAAGAGGTCCTGGATAAATTTAAAGCGGGACTGCTCCAGCAGGTAAGTGCCCCCAGCGAATATGGCGGTAGGGGTGGGCGCCGCAACCTCCAACGGAGCGGCTAGTGATTATTGCAGTTGCCAGCGGCAAGGGCGGCACCGGGAAAACCACCGTCGCCACCAGCCTCGCCCGGGCTGTATACCCGGCCCAGACTGTTTTCCTAGACTGCGATGTCGAGGCCCCCAACGCCCACTTTTTCCTTAAACCAGTATTCCGCACCCGCAAAGAAGTCGGGTTGTTAATCCCCCAGGTGGAGGGTGAACGCTGCACAGCCTGCGGTCGCTGCGCCCAGGTTTGCCAGTACAACGCAATTATCCTGCTGGCAGGAAAGACCCTTGTTTTCCCTGAACTGTGCCATGGCTGCGGAAGCTGCGCTTTAAACTGCCCGGAAAATGCCATAAAAGAAGTCCAGGATATGCTGGGGGTGCTGGAGGCAGGGCCTGTTTCCGGCGGGATGGAATTCGCCCGGGGTGTGCTGAATGTGGGTGAACCGATGGCTGTACCGGTTATCCGCCAGTTAAAAAAATGGCTGCCTGTCCATTCTGAAAAATTGACAATCCGGGATGTGCCTCCCGGGACCTCCTGCCCAGTGGTTGAGTCGCTCCGGGGAGCGGATTTCACTCTTCTGGTAACTGAGCCGACGTCCTTTGGATTGCACGACCTGAAACGGGCTGCCCGGCTTGTTAGCCAGCTCGACCAACCCGCCGGAGTTTTGATCAACTGCGCTGGAACTGGCGATAACCGGGTTGAGAATTTCTGCCGTGAAGCCGGTTTACCGGTTCTGATGCGCATCCCTTTCGACCGGCGAATCGCGGAAGCGCTGGCGCAGGGCAAAACCCTAGTTGAATCATTCCCCGAGTTCCTGCCTCGTTTCGAGCGACTATACCATCAGATATTGGACATTGTCGCGAAAAGGGCAAATGGAGCCCCCGCAATCCAGCCCGAGCTGAGCGCTAGGCATGTTTAACGAAAGGGAGATCTGTTAAGTGGAGCCGGATTTTAAGCAACTGGTTATTTTAAGCGGAAAGGGCGGTACCGGAAAGACATGCCTCACTGCAGCCCTTGCCCACCTGGCGGCTTGTTCTGAAACTCCCGTAACGATAGTCCTGGCGGATGCGGATGTGGACGCCGCAAATCTGGAGCTGGTGTTAAATCCTCGCCGGCTTGAGTGCCAGAATTTTTACGGCGGGCAGATTGCGGTAATCGATTCAGTAACCTGTTCGGGATGCGGTTATTGTGCTGATGTTTGCCGGTTTGACGCCCTCAGCCCGGACAATGGTGCCTACCGGGTTGACCCGCTCGCCTGTGATGGCTGTGCAGCCTGCTTCTACCAGTGCCCCGAAAAAGCCATCAAAATGCAAACTCAAACTGCAGGCAAGTGGTTCCGGTCAGATAGCAGCTTTGGACCATTATTCCACGCAGAATTGGTCCCTGCCCAGGAAAATTCCGGCAAACTGGTAACACTGATTAAACAACAGGCTCGCCTGTGTGCCATCGATGGCGGTTACGAACTGCTTCTTGTGGATGGCCCCCCTGGCATCGGCTGCCCGGTCATCAGCGCTGCTTCAGGTGCAGATTACGCTCTGATTGTCACAGAGCCCGCCCTGTCAGCTGCCCACGATTTAGCTCGGGTTCTACAGACAACCGCTCACTTTGGCATCAAAGCACTGGTATGCATCAATAAAGCTGACCTGTTCCCGCAGGGCTCCTTTGAAATCGAGCGCCTGTGCTGGGAAAATAAAATCCCGCTCCTCGGCCGGATCCCCTTTGATAAATCCGTGCAGGAAGGCATGACCCGGGCTGAACCGGTTACCGCATACGATCCGTATTCTCCCTCTAGCCTTGCTATTGGCGCCCTCTGGACGCGGATTAATGAAATATTATGGGGAGATTCCGGATGAAAAAAACATTCAGAACTCATCAATAAGGAGACCTCAATATGAAGATCGCTATTTCGACTGAAGAAAATAATGGTTTGGAAAGCCGGGTCAGCCACCACTTTGGGCGCTGCCCGTACTATGTGCTGGTTGATGTCCAGGATAAACAGGTCCAAGAAGTTGAAGGGATCGAGAATCCCTTTTATACACAGCATCAGCCAGGCATGGTGCCTGAATTCATCAAGGGTCAGGGAGTTGACCTGATGATCAGCGGCGGTATGGGGCGCCGCGCAATTGCTTTCTTTGACCAGTTTGGTATCCAGGTGGCGACAGGGGCAAATGGCACTGCCCGCTCAACGCTTGACGATTACTTTAATGGGCTCTTGCGCGGCGCGGAACCCTGCCGTGAGAGCGTTGAACACCACAAACACGGCCACCATTAAGCCGGTTCGGAGTTCTACTAGATAAAACTAGCGCTGTTTAAAATCCTGAAAATAAAGGCTCTGCTGTGAAATATGTATTTGGCCCGGTTCCTTCAAGACGCTTGGGCAAATCGCTGGGTGTCGATACCATTCCGCTCAAGACCTGCAACTGGAACTGTGTATACTGCCAGCTAGGCCGGACGCGGCCGGTGGTTAACCAGCGCCGGGAATACTTCCCGCCACAGGAAATCCTCTCCGAGATTACGCAGGCTATCAACTTCCACGGGGCGGGAGAAATTGACTGGATTACCTTTGTCGGCTCTGGCGAACCTACTCTCCACACCGGCATTGGCTGGCTCATTCGTAAGGTAAAGGCGCTCAGCAACCTGCCGGTGGCAGTGATTACCAACGGCGCCCTGCTCTACCAGCCGGAAGTTCGCCTCGAACTGTCAGCTGCCGATGCGGTGCTGCCTTCTCTGGATGCTGGTTCGGCTTCGCTATACCGCAAAATCAACCGCCCGCATCCTGAGATCACCTTCAAACGCCTGCTTGAGGGGCTTGTGGATTTTCGAAAGGAGTTCACCGGCTGCCTGTGGGTTGAAGTGATGCTGGTGAGCGGGCTTAATGATACTGAACAAGCCCTCAGGGATATTTCCGCAGCGCTGGCGCTGTTTCAACCAGATGAGGTCCATATAAACCTGCCTGAAAGGCCCCCTGTAGAGGCCTGGGTGAATCCGCCTGGCAGCGAAGCCCTGCTGAAAGCCCGGGCTATCCTTGGCAGCGCCGCCAGGATCGTCCATCCCGCTCAGGGCGAGTTCGACCTCAGCCAGTATCAGGATCCGCTTGAAGGAATTATTTCAACAATCAAACGCCATCCAATCAGCCAGGCTGAACTGGAGCGCATCCTGGAACAGCAGGCGCCTGGCCAGTCAAAAAACCTACTTGCCAGGCTGGAAAACGACCCGCGTGCCTTTTCAGTCGAACGCTACGGGGTTGAATTCTGGATAGCCGCGCCGGCCTATTTCCCGCCTGAAGACCACAGCCGAAATCCCAGCCCGAACCGCAATGCCCCTTGATCCTTGGGGTTATAATTGCCCATCGGACTTCGACCTGGTCTCTGTAATCCAAACAGTCCGGACAGGAAAATAACTGGATGCCCAACAAGATGGCAGTGGTGGATTACCGCCAGTGCCTGCCTGAAAAATGCCTTAACGGAGTCTGCCTGGCGGTTCTTGCCTGCCCGAAGAAAGTCCTCAGCCAGGAAGGACCCTATGAAATGCCGGATCCTCTCCCAACCGTGTGCATGGGCTGCGCCAAATGCGTACAGGCCTGCCCGCTAAAAGCGGTTCTGCTGGTATAAATCGGCTTTTCTTATTCGTTCTCCGCAATTAAAAACCGGACAATCACCAGCGATTCCGCTGCCTGCCTGACATCATCCAGGTCGGGTTTCCTGTTTGAATCAAGGCCTACGCCTTCATATTTAGCGATGCCCGGCGCTGCCGCCAGGATTACCAATCACACCCGGGCGACATCATCCGCATTATCGGAAGCCTGGCCTGATGCCCGGAAATCCTGCCTCCCGTTCAGCAGCTTGACCTCCGCGCCGCCCTGCAGGTTGCGTCACCAGGTGCGCTCGCGCTTGCGGCTGTTGAGCAGGGTTCTGCAATCCCCTTCACCCGCCCGGAAATAATTTACTGACGTTTTATATTCCTTGCCGCTCCTGCCTCCTCCTGCGGCTTTCTGATCCCCAGCAGGGCTCCCGCCGATAAAAGGAACAACACTCCGAAAATGCTGAAGAGCAGGGCATACCCCTGGCTGTCGCCAATTGGACCGCCGATATATGCGCCGATCGCTCCGGCGCCCGCCCCAGCCAGATTGGAGATGCCCAGGTAACGGCCTGCCTGCGCGGAGGGGACGATCTCGGTCCCGAGCGCCCAGTTAGCCGGGTTAAACAACCCCACCCCGGCCCCGATCAGCCCGCCCCCAATATAAAGCCCCCATAAACTGGGCACCAGCAGCGCAAACGCGACCCCTCCCGCTGCGAGCACGCCGCTCAAACCAACCAGGTTCTTTTTCCCAACCCGGTCTGCCAGCCAGCCGCTCGGCAGCGCCAGGACCAGGATTAATATCCCGACGAACATAATCACATTAGCCGCTGGCGAGGCAGCCGTGTTGCCCCGGTATTCGGGAAAGCGCTCCTGGATATAAAACAGCATGAATGTAACCAGGTTGGTTGCCGCAACCAGGAAAGCCAGGCGGTTGATCACCCACCAGGTGAACGGATTTTTTCGCTCAGCACCTGGTCCGACCGCAATTCTAACGCTAGCCCAGACCCCCAGCCCTAGCGCGGCAATCATTCCCGCTCCGCCCGCCAGCGCAGCATAAATGGAAGAATACGGATTCTGCTTCATTCCTACTAAAATATTGACCCGCGAAACAATCTCGCCGCTCAGCAGGATCGCAGCGCTGAAAACGGCCGCCATAATAATAATTCGGATAAAAGGTCTCCAATCGAGGTCAAAGGGCGCTGACCGGATAGGTTCCTCGCGCACCAGCATCATCACCCCCATGCAAACTACCAGCACAATCCCCGCCATGCCCAGAGCCGCCCAGATGTCGCCTTTGCTGACCAACCCGCCGATCACAAATGACACAAAGATCAGCGGCAGCGGGATCTCCAGCAGGGCTTTGATCCCTGAAAAAAGCCCCTTCTTTTCATCCGGTACCAGGTCCGGTATCAGGCTCTGGGAAGCTGCCTGGGCGGAATTTGAAGCTACCATCAGAGCCAGATAAACCAGGAAAAGGATCCAGAAGCCGTTCAATCCCCCCAGCCCGGTTGTATACCCGATTGCGGTTAACAGCATGACCTGCCCGATGGTTCCCCAGAATATAAACGGCCGGCGGCGGCCGTATTTTGAGGTGTTGCGGTCCGACAGGATTCCCATCAACGACTGTACCAGCAGGGCGGTCATCAGGCCCCACAGCCGGATTGTGCCCACATAAGCCCCTTTGGTGCTTTCCCCCACAAAACCTTGAACCAGCAGGGGCAGCACCAGAGGCGTCAGCACTCCGTTTTCCACGCTGAGGCTAAACCAGTAGATATTTACAGTTAAATAGTCGTACCAGCGGAGCGCCCGTTCTGGTATCTCCATAATAATTCCGGTTATTCCCCTCGGGTTGCCCGCCTTTTAGAAAAATGTAGCTTTTTAACCATACTGGATTAACCGCTGCGTCTCTCCCGGATGGTCGAGGCGCTCACAAAAATTGCTGTAAATGAAGCCTGGGCTGCCGCTGCCCTGCGCCGGGTCACCTCCCAATCCATCCCGTCTATCTCTTTGCCTGGCTTCCTGGCTGGCTTTAAAACCAGGGCGGTCAGCAGGATAGTAAATATAATCACCACGACCGAGATGCTGAATACCGTCCGGGCGTCTGTGAAAGCCGCAATACTGGCGACCAGCAGCGGTCCCAGAACGCCGCCAAGCGCCGCCGCGGATTCTTTTATCCCCAGAATCCTGGATCGGTATTGTTTTTCGCTGATATCAACGTAGAATGCGCTCAGGGCTGGAGACACCAGGGCTTCCCCCAAACCGGAAATTAGCGCCACCGCGCTTAGCATGTAGACCGACCAGATGAATACCAAACCGATGTAGAACATAGCGTTCAGTAACTGGCCCAGCAGGATTACCGGCTTGCGGGCAAAACGATCGCTCAACGAACCGAGCAGAAGCTGGCCGAGCACAAAAGCCCCTCCGTAAAACCCGACAACAATCCCAAAATCCACCGTAGACCAGTTCAGTTCATCGTAAAAATAGAAGATCATCTCGGGTTCGACAAAGGCAAATGAAAACACCAGGGCGAAATCGATGAGCAGTAAAGTGCCAAATACATACAGCGGCCTCGGAAGTGATTCCCACCATGTTTTCCTTGCAGCGGGCGCGGTTTGGCTCCCCCGGCGGTCAAGCAGCATTTCTCTGTGCCGGACTTCTCTGCCGCGGGTTTCCGGCACAACGATAACAGCAGCCAGCAAAGCCAGGGCTGCCATTAACGCTGAAACGATGAATGGCATCGCGAACCCCCAGTTGTCATACAGGAAACCTCCCAGTGCCGGCCCGAATATAAAGCCCGCCCCGTAACCTCCCATCAGCAAACCCGCCCAGCGGCCGCGCTGATCCTCAGGTGACACATCCGCCACTATCCCCATGGCAGCCGGAAACAACCCGGCGGTCAGGGCGCCTTCCGCCGCCCGTAAAAAGATAAAAGTCGCCGTATTCCTGGCAGCCAGAAAACCCAGATTAATTACTGCAAAAGAAAATAAAGCCAGCAGGATCCCCGGTTTGCGCCCAAACCTGTCCGCCAGCGACCCCATGAAAGGAGCCATCAGGAATTGAGAAAGGGCGAACGCCATCGTCATCAACCCCAGCATCTCCACTCCGGAACCGAACTCCCCCAGCCGGCGGGCGAACACCGGCAGGATGATCCCAAAACCGGTCATCATCAACGCAATACTGCCCGCTAGCAGCAGCATTATGCTGCGCGTGCGGGCATGGGTCATCCCGCCATCAATCACATCCTGGGCAAACACGACCTCGCCCGGGGTGGAGAATGCGCTCTGGCTCATATCGTCACACCCAGTTCCACCAGGAGAGTCCCCAGATCGAGATAGGTCGTCTCTCTACCCAGTTTTCCGTCGAAAATTTCGTATACCGAGACACCCCTGAAGCGAACCGTTTTCCCGCTGGGGGGTTTTGTCCCCTCGAAGATCAACGGCATTAATGGGCCGCTGTTGGTGCCGATGAATGTCCACTGCGTAACAACAATCTCATCCCCTGCGACAGTACGCCTCACCTGGTAATCTCTCTCGGGGAACGCCAAAAACCAGGACTCCCAGAATTCGATTGCTTCCCCGGCTGATAATACGGACCCCTCAAAAGCGTCCCGGGCGACAAAATCCAGTTTATAACCCTCGCCGTATAGGTCTCTCATCCCCTCCAGGTCGCCTTTCGCCAGGGCTTTTGAGTATAAAGTGGCGATTTCAAGTGCTGTTCGGTTTTGGGTTCTGTCAGCTGTTCTTGATCTTCTCTTCTTACTAAATCCCATTATTATCTCGTTTCTAATCCCGGGTTTGCGCCGGTATTTTGGCACAAGAAACAGTACCATTTATCCCGCTGCCAGGAAGCAAGTTTCTGTTCCTACCCGGTAGAATTTCTAATTATACCTATGTATCCGCTTGGAAGTGCAGCTGCTGGGAGATTGAAGTTGTTAATCATTTGTTCCCCTTAATCAAATGGATTTCTCTGGAATTACCCCTCAATAGAAATGAAGCCATACCCGGGCATTAAAAACCGGTCAGCGGTGAGCACAATCACCGCTGACCATGGAGAAGAGAAAATTGAGACCAATTTTTGGACAGATCTCCAGGGAAGAGAATCGTCTTGAGGAAAGGGAAAGCCAGTTATTGGATGGTGGTTGTTGACATTATCTGCTCGCAAATTGAGTCTCAAATGATAAATAACGACCTGAATTAAAAACGACACCCCTTAAAAAAGTCAATTAATTGCCGTTTAATTTAATGTAAACGATCATTAACAGCTTCCCCGGCCGGAGAGTTAATCCTATAATATATAACCAGTCGAATTCACGAACAGAGATTAATCTTTTCATGCAACGGAGGAGTTTCAATCATGTCTGACATTGAAAATATACTCGCAGTTATTATGGGCGGCGGGGTTGGGAAACGGCTCTTCCCGCTGACCAAAGAGCGCGCTAAACCTGCCGTTCCAATCGCAGGAAAGTACAGGTTGATTGATGTCACAATCAGCAATTGTATTAATTCGCACATCAACCGGATTGCTGTCCTGACCCAATTTAATTCGGTCTCGCTCCACCGCCACATAAGCCACACCTACCGTTTCGATTCCTTCCATGGCGGTTGGGTCCAGATTCTGGCAGCCGAACAGACTCCCCTCAGCCGCGACTGGTACCAGGGAACTGCAGATGCGGTTCGCAAACAGCTCTTCGAAATCAGATCAACCGGTGCGTCTCAAGTGCTAATCCTTGCCGGCGACCATCTTTACCGGATGGACTACCGCACCCTGATCGGATTCCATCATGAACATAACGCTGAAATCACGGTAGCTGTCCAGCCTGTTTCAAGGCAGAATGCCCCCCGCTTTGGTTTGCTGAAAAGAGAGCCTGATTGCCGGGTGACATCATTTGTAGAAAAGCCGCGTGAGCCCGGTATTCTGGATGAGTTTGTAAGCCGGGACGACCCAGACCTGCCGTATCTGGGCTCAATGGGCATCTACCTCTTTAATACGGATGCGTTGGTCCAGATTCTGGAGAATTCTACTTTTCACGATTTCGGCTCCCAGATCATCCCCAACGCCCTTTCAAATCACCAGGTGTTCGGGTTCGACTTCGAAGGTTTCTGGGAGGATATCGGGACAATCCGTTCATTTTACGAGACCAACCTGATGCTCACTGATCCGGATTCCTCTTTCAATTTTTCAGACCCAAAGCTGCCGATCTACACCCGACCCAGGTTCCTTCCCGGTTCGGTTATCGATGGCGCCTCACTGGATAATGTCCTGCTGGCTGATGGCTGCAAGATTTACCGGGCTGACATTAAAAGATCCATCGTCGGTCTGCGCAGCCGGATCGCGGATGGTGTCTATATGCATAACACTATTATGATGGGTGCGGATTATTTTGACCCAAACGATACGCCTCCCCTCGCTGGTATCCCGCTCGGGATCGGCCTCAATAGCCATATTGACGGGGCGATCTTGGATAAGGACGTCCGCATTGGTGAGAGCGTCACGATTAAATCTTTCCCTCCCGGTACAGAGTTTGAGGAAGGAAACTGGGTGGTCAACGACGGTATTGTGGTGATCCCAAAAAAATCTATCCTTCCAAAGGGGACTTACATCGGCCCCGAAGGGTAAATTTTTTAGAGAACAGCCTGTGCTTCCCGGGTGTAGACTTCAAACTGGGGAGGTTGTTCGAGGTGCTTTTTTACCGCACACAGCTCTGCTGAGCGGATTAATGAAGGCAGGTACTTCTGCGGAAAACCCTCCGGCACCTGAATCTCCAGTTCAATCTTTCCCACCATCCCGTTCTGGGTATCCCGTTGCACCCTCTGTATCAATTTGATATCGTCGGCCGGTATGCCGCGCTGCTGGCAAAAACCAAGCACGTAAATACCGGCGCAGGTTCCGATTGAAGCCAGAAATGTTGCGAAGGGAGTAGGGGCGGATGCCGCCGGCGGCTGGTCTGTCCTGATCGTGAAAGAGCCGAAACTGGCGTCAACCCGTGCGCCCCCCGGAAAATCGATAACCATATCCATATTTTGTCTCCATATTTGTTAAATTCTCCCCACTTAGATGCAGGAACCGACAAAAGGTTTCAATATGGCCCAGAAAGAGCCGCCATTCTGGATGGCTCTTTCTAAGTAACCCTGCCCACCCTAAAACTATTCTTTGTGAGGGCGTTTTTCCTGTTCAATCGCCGGGTACCGGTACAACCGCCTTTCTGGCTGTATCGCCCCAGAAAAATGCTCGGATCATAATAATCCCAATTGTATAAAGGGAGATTGTCCCCAGAAATACCGGCCCGAATCCATAATTTACCTGCAGCCATCCGCTGATCATCGGGCTGAATGTCCATCCAAAACTCCACGACATGCTGACAAGGCTGGCGACAGTTGCCCGGGCTGATGCGTCCACCTTTTCCATTACAAAGGTTTCATAAACCGGGCCGCTCATATTCATCAGGGCCAGTCGCACAAAATATGCCAGCGTCGCCATCCAGAACCAGGGCGAGAAACCCAGGATAATCAGGAATGGTATTGATAGACCCTGGGTTACCACCACCAGTTGAATCTTCCCCATCCGTTCCGCCAAAGGAGGCGCTATCAGTAAACCGGCCGCCATCGCCAGCGAACCCCACGCGAAAAGAGTCCCTATCACCTGGTCGGACTGGAAATGGACCTGGCGGAAGAAAACATTCATAAAAGGCATCAATAACCCCGCCCCGATTGATGTAACCAGCATAGGCGTGATCAATTTAGCCAGTTTTTTCGGGTTTTCAGCGGCATAACTGATCGGTGCAAATACAGAACGCTCAGACCGGATGCCCCGGTTTACATGTAAAAATACCAGCGGGATAATTCCAGACGCCATAATCAAAGCCACCACCACCAGAGAACCGGCATATGCCAGGCTGGAAGTTGTCCCAACACCCGCCAGGCCGGCAATCCAGGAAGGCAGGTAACCTCCAATCCAGCTTCCGACAAATGCCGCCGCCATCTGGATGCCAAAACTGAAGCTGAACAGGTAAGTGCGCTCTTTTTCTCCGCTGTTTTCCATTAAAAATGGCGCCATTGTTACCGCTGCAAGGCTTTGAGCTATGCCAAACAGCACATTAGCCGCATACAGGGCGCTGTCAAATGGCCAAATGACCATTCCCAGGATCGATAAAGCTCCCAGTGCGCTTGCAGAAATCAGGGAAGCTTTACGACCGATCTGGTCAGATAAGTAACCCGCCGGCAGGGCGAAAATCAAAGCAGTCAGGCTGTTTACCGTCACAAACCTTCCAAGTACCGCCTCGTCGTAACCCAGACTGAGGGCGTAAAAATTAAACAGTAACCGGAATATCCCAAGACCCACTCCGAGGATAATCGCGCTGATTATATATAAACGCGCGTTTATCCGGAAGGCGCGCATATGGTCTAGATAATCACTTATAGAAGACTTGCTCTTAGTGATGAAGGTTTGCGACATGCTTTTATCCGCCTGTTACTCACATTCCAAAAACTTCTTTAAGATCGAATTCAGTTCATCTATCGCCTCGAGTCGGGCAGCGTAATGGCCTTCAGTGTTAATATCCAACGAGAGATGAACCAGCCCTGCTAACCTGAGGGTTCGTAGGTGGTGAGTGACCGTCGGGGCGCGCAGCCTTAATTTGCGGGCAAGCTCTGCCGGCGTCATCGGATTGCAGCTCAGAAAACGCAGTATTCTCAGCCGGGTTGGGTCCGATATCGCCTTTAACCCCAGCAGCAGCGCATCCGGCACTAACTCCCCGGGCACAAGCGAAGTATCCGCTGGCCTTGCCCCGAAAGTAAAAATCATTTTTGTATCGGAAACGGGTTGAAAAAACACCAGCGGAGCCCCCCAATACGAAGGCGCCAGAATAATCTGCTCCCTGTCCATATAAGTTTCAAAATGTAAACCGTGGGAGAGTTGTTCCATCAAGTCCGGTAACGCTGCCTTGATTGATAAATCTTTGGCTTTGTCTAACTGTTCCTGCAGGATGGGCGCAATTCTCTTTTCCTCTTCGGAAAAAAAATTCCTCTGGTAGGCCTCCAGCGCAGCCAGGTAACGCTCCCCGAAATCTTCAGCATTTGCCCAGGTTTGCAGCATTCCCCCCAGTACCTTTGTGTTTGGGATTTTATGCTTTTTCCAGCTGTACTTGCGCATTTCCTCCCTCAACGCTGCCACTTGCTCTTCGTTCCAGGTTCCGCTAGCAGCAGATTCCAGGTAAATGTGCTTTATTGCAGGCGGGGTTTCCTCATCGCTGATCATCAGGCTGGGCAGTCTTTCCGCAGCCGGAATCTTGTTTAATTCATACAATACAGTATCGGCTGATTTTGGTGCGGGGAGATAATAAACCCAGTGAAGCGGTGTTCCTCCCAGGCGCTCCGCTTCCAGAAGTGTTTTTCGGTGCTCAGCCGAAAGCCTTGAACGGACTCCCGCTGCCCATGATGCCCGCAATCCAAATCCTTCCGGATTATGCAGCACGGAAAGGCTGATGAAAAAATCGTATGCAGTACCAATATCCCAGACCAGTTCAGGCAGCCCGATCCCTTCTCCGGGCTGCCTGTTCTCCGGTCTGTGCTCAGATTTTAAATTATTCGCTTGCTTCCCTTCCTTTTGTTCCATCTCTAAACCCTGGATGGCTCAGAACAGACACAAGGGCAGGAACCTGCATTCCTTATTTTCCAACCAGCGGTTATAAGGATATTTCCGGATTTGATCAACAACCGTTCCCGTATGCCTGGTTTTGATGGCTGGATGGTTTTTGCCATTTTTAACAGCCTGGCTGATTCAGCCTCGCGCAGGATCTCCTCCTGGCGGGCTTTTCCAAAATCATAATTATTAAATAAAACCGGCATCTCAACCTCCTTTACTGGAACCGAACCTTTATTAGTAATATCCTTCTTTATTAGACACTTGTCTAAATTAGATATATATCTAATTAAATAATAATCTAAATAACTTATCCTGTCAAGGGCTTTTTTCCAATTATCCGGTCGAGATTTTAAAAAATACCCACCTGATCTTTTTTAGCCTCGATTTTCCTTTGTGGATAAGCCTTCAAAATCTGGGGAAAGAGTAAGGAAAGCTGTGAATAAATTCCTGCCAGTCTTCAGGTAGTTGACTTTATGTGCTCCCTCCAGGTCCGGTTCGATTGTGGATTATTTTAGGAAGAAATGTGAATATTTGCAGCTCAAACCAACCACAAGCCTTAACCCTCCTGAATCCGGTGGTATCTATTCCAATCTATCCCCAGTCCATTCCCGTCAGGTGTTGAAAGGAAATTGACCCCATACCCCCGTATATGCCCCTATTTGAAATACTATTCCCTGTATATGTGTTTTTTTACAAAAAATCTGTTTCTATCCACAGATTTATTCCCCCCTACTATTACTACGATTAATTAAATAAATTATCCCTTTATAAAGAATAACTGGAATCAAGAAAATTTCAACTGCTGAAATACTGGTTGATTATTTGATCAATATTTTCGCTGGTATAAGAACGCAGCATCGAGAAGAAATCTTCACCGGTTGCCAGCTTGTGTCTGTATGTTTCAACATATGCTTTCAGGAAGTTAAAAAATTTTTCGTCCCCGGTTAGAAGCCGGATATCTTCAAGAAACAATGCCCCGTTTAAGTAAACCGCATCCCGGTACGAACGGTAAGCGTTTGTCGTCCCATGAGGGTTGTATATGCTGTCGTTTACCCAACCGCCGGGTTTGTAAAAAAAGATCCGATAATTCCACCACCAATCGAGTGCTTCTGGATAGAAATTTTCATAATAAAGCCGTTCGTTATACGTGCAAAGCGCCTCATCAAGCCAGGGTTCAAGCGCCTGGTCGTTTCCGACCTGCCCGTAGAACCATTGGTGGGCGGTTTCATGGGCTGCGATCGCGATCAGGTATTCTCCAGGTGTGTTTTGGTATAAGTTATAGAAGCCGTTGCTGAGGAAATACAGCCCGTCATATTCCATGCCGTCCAGGAAATCCGCCTCCACCGCGCTGATGCTGCTGCGCGGGTAAGGTCCGTACAGTTTGGAATAAAGTTCCAGAGCTTCGGAGGTTGTTCTTAATACCGCCTGGCCGGCTTCCGAATGAACCGGGAAGGCATAGCTGTAAACAGTGACATCGCCGACATTATTTGTGAACACCTGGTATAGATGGCTGGCGGACCAGGCGAATCCGCGGGCGTTTTCATGGCGGTACCTGTGCCATTCTCCGTCAATTTCAGCCGGCGAACTGGCTGCTATCACCAGATCTTGGCGATCATCCAGAATTTTGATTGCAACTTCAAAATCCGAAATTTCGTAAGCCAGGTGCTCGCCGTAATAACCCGCATCGTGAGCCAGCCAGCCCTCACCCGGAATGTAAGGGGGGATAAACGGGTACCAGTCAACCAGGTTTATCTGCCGGTCAGTATAACCAAATGGGATTGGGCGGATGTTGGTGGATATCTGCGGAGACGGCAGGTCGAGGCGGTATGCAATTTTAAGCGAGATTTCTTCACCTGGCCGCAGAGGCTGCTGCAGCGGGATCCGGAGCTTGGCCTTCTCCCATGAATAATCCTGGACAGGTTCTCCTCCATACCATGATAGGCTCTGCAGGGAAAAAACATTCGTATAATAAGCCGGTTCAACCATTAAGAGAAAATCTTCTAACGTATCCGGGGAGTTATTAAAGTAATTTATCGTCTCATTTACATTCAATATGTGGGTTGAATAGTCCAGCTCAGCCTGGATAGAATACTCTGGTTTCCGGTGTGTATTCAGGGCGGCGGTTGCGAGTGAGTTTTCCCCGGCAGGTACGCTGGTTACTTTCTGCTCAGGGGTCAGGGTTTGTTCCGCTCGGTTCTCTGGTTGGTTCGTTTGCCGGGTTATGGTTATCTGTGATTCAGCCGCGAATGGCGTTTGATCCTTTCCAGAAGAGCACGCGCTGAAGAATAGCCCAATTAACCCGAACAGTAGCAAAAGCACAGCAGATTTGAGATGGTTACCCATAAAATAACACCAGATCGGGTAGAACGAATCAGGAATCCATTTCCTCCCGAACTTTCTGGTAAAGTGTTTCGGCTTTTAACTCACTTAATGTGTAACAGGGGGCTTTCAGGTGCTCGCCAAGGGCTTGAGCCAGGCCCTGGTCGAAAGCTTTATGTTCCATATTGATAACCACGCTGCGGATATCCTCTTCGGCGATCTGGTCTGCTATCCTGAGTGCCTCTGCCTGCGGCGGGAGGCTGCCCATAGAGACGTTTCCGGCGCCGTCTGTTAAAAGTATGATCAGCGGGTTGATATCTGGATGCAGGTAGCGTTCTTTTTGAATAACTTGCAGCGCCTGGTAAAGCCCGGCTGAGAGAGGCGTCTTTCCCCCCACCGGGATATCTGCCAGGGCCCGTTTGGCCAGTTCAACCGAGTTGGTGGGTGGAAGTATCAGCGATGCCTGGTTTTTCTGGAATACCACCAGGCCGACCCGGTCACGCCGCTGGTATGCATCTGTCAGCAGGGACAGGATGGCTCCTTTTGTTGCAGACATCCTCTCGGCAACCGCCATCGACCAGGAGGCGTCCACAACGAACAGTATCAGGTTGGCGGTTTTTTTTACCCGGACCTTTCGTTGAAAATCCTGGGTTTGGATTGCAAAAGCCATATTTTTCCGCTGTTCCGCCCTTTTTTTCTGGTGCGGCGCTGCGGCTCTAAAGGTAGCGTCGAAGGCGATATCATCCGTTTTTCCATTAGCCGGGCGAGCCTGGATATAGCGCCCGCTTTTACGGTCTGTTTGAGAGCGCGACCGCCGTCCAGCCTGGCGGCGTGTGATCCTGTCGAGCGGATTGTCTATCCTGCGCGGAGTAAAGGACTGATCGATTTTAACCTTTTCTCCCCCGTCCCACCAGTTTGAATTAACCGAATCAAAGACGTTCTGGGGTGAAGGTTCACCGGGCGGCAGTTGGGATTCCTCAGTCTGTGTCTCAGAGGTTACTGTACTTTTTTTTTATCCTGTGAGATCTCTTCCGCCTCGGCAGGTTCGGGTTCTCCTTCACCTGCAGCAGCCCCTTCAAGCTGTTCAATGCGCGCTTGCAGGTCTTCCATGGTAACTTCAGCCTGGTGGAAGGGGCCTCGTTTTATGCGGTGGGGGAGCGCAAGCTCGGAAGCCAGGACGATGTCGTGGTCGGATATCTCGGGCCTGCCCTCGAACGCGGCATGCGCACGCGCAGTTTTTAGGATCACAAGGTCAGCCCGGTGTCCATCCACGTTTAATGATGAGGTCAGGCCTGCTATCGAGAGCAGGTCGCGGTTTGTATAGGTAATCTGGTCAACCAGCAGGCGCGCTTTTTCGATCTGGCGGGAAAGTTCATCCTCTTTGGCCATCCACTCTTCCCGGAAATCTTCCGGGTTGGTCTCAAAGGATAAGTTTCGTTGCATGATCAGAACCCGGTCTCTTGCATTGCGGATGCCGTGGATTTCGACCGAGAGGGCGAAGCGGTCCAGCAGTTGGGGGCGCAGGTCACCCTCTTCGGGGTTCATGGTGCCTACCAGGATAAACCGGGCCGGGTGCGAAAAGGAGATGCCCTCTCTCTCAATAATATTCACACCCATGGCGGCCGAGTCAAGCAGAAGGTCGACCACATGGTCATCCAGCAGGTTCACTTCATCAATGTACAATAATCCCCGGTTTGCGGCTGCCAGCACCCCGGGTTCAAAATGGCGTTCTCCTTCCTTGATCGCTTTTTCAATATCAAGTGTTCCAACCACCCGGTCTTCGGTCGCCGATACCGGCAGGTCCACAAATGAAATCTGGCGGGTGACCGTCTCCAGATCGTTTTTATCGTTTATCTGTTCTTTTACCCAGTCGGACCAGGTGCTGGGGGCGTTTGGGTCGTCGTTAAAGGGTGAATTGGCGATAACCTCAATTTTGGGCAGCAGGGCTGCCATCGCCCGCGCCGCAGTGGATTTTGCGGTACCGCGTTCCCCCCGGATCAAAACGCCTCCGATGCGCGGGTCAACTGCGTTGAGGACCAGGGCCCTCCGCATTCTCTCCTGTCCAACAATAGCGGTAAAAGGGTAAATCGGCAGCATTAATTTCCTCAAAAATTTACAGATAACTTGGGACAATACCCCGGAATTCAGGTATTTATTCCAGAAAACCAGCTTTTTATCCCATTTCTAATCTTATCATAAAGGTTGTCAAGTTGTTTGATCACCTTTATAATACCTCCCACAAATTTTCCGCACACTGGAGTTGTCTATCATATGGAGCAGAATGAAGAGGCCTTAGAGCAAGAGGAGAGCGAAACCAACCAGACGATTGAAGAAATCAAAACCAGCGAGATCGTAAAAGAAACCGCTTCGATGGAAACACTTCTGGATGAGCAGGGGCTTGGCCTGGATTTTCCATCCCAGGGTGAGATTCGAACAGGGATAATCGCCACCATTCGAGAGAATGAAGTCCTTGTAAGTATCGGAACCAAGTCTGAGGGTATCATATCAGGGAGGGAGTTTGAGCAGATTCCCGCTGAAGAAAGAGATCTATTCGAAATTGGGCAGGAAATACCGGTTTATGTAGTTGCGCCGGAAGATCAAAATGGCAATGTGATCCTGTCGTATACCCGCGCCCGTGAAGCCCAGGACTGGGTCCTTGTCTCAGAACTGCTTGAATCGGGTGGCAGCTTTAAAAGCGTGGTGATCGGTTATAACAAGGGTGGACTGATCGTTCCAATAGGACGCCTGCGCGGTTTTGTGCCCGCTTCCCAGGTCAGCGTTATGAGGCGTATGTCTTTTACTGGCGAAACCCCTGAGGAGCGTTGGGGCACGCTGGTTGATGAGAAGATCGAGGTCAGCGTGATCGAGTGCGATCGCGAACGCCGGCGCCTGATCCTTTCGGAGCGAGCGGCGTTGAATGAGACTCGTGAATCGCTGAAAGACCGGTTGCTTGATGATCTGGAAGAGGGAACTGTTCGCACCGGTCGCGTGACCAGTCTGGCTGATTTCGGCGCCTTTGTGAACATCCAGGGCGCAGATGGTCTGGTACACCTGTCAGAAATCTCCTGGGAACGTATCCAGCACCCCAGCGAAGTGCTCGAAATCGGCCAGGAAGTGCCGGTCAAGGTCATAAGCGTTGACCGCGAGCGCAAGCGCATCGGCCTCTCCATCCGCCAGCTGCAGGATGATCCCTGGAAGGAAAAGGTTGCACATCTCAGGGAAGGCTCTCTGGTGGAAGGCACCATAACCCACCTGGCGAAGTTCGGCGCGTTTGCAAAAATTGGCGAGGACCTCGAAGGTCTGATCCATGTATCTGAATTAAGTGAACAGCGCATAACCCACCCGAAAGAAGTCCTCCACGAAGGTGAAGTGGTCACCCTGCGGGTGATCAGGATAGATCCTGAGCGGCGGCGGATTGGTTTGAGTTTAAGAAAAGTCGACTCGCCTGCTTATGCAGACCTGGATTGGAAGATGGCACTGGCGGATGAGGTCGACCGCGCCCAGGAAGAGCCTCTTGAAGCGGAAACTGAGCTGGAGCAGCCCGATTTGAATATCGAACCAGAAGAGGCACAAAACGTCCCTGAGGAGGAAGAGGCCGAACCTGAAGCGGACGCGCTGGCGGAAGCCAGCGTTGAAAGCGCCGTGGAGCAGGTTGAAGAGGCAGCAGAAACCGTTAACGCTGAAGTTGAAGAGCTTGTCTCGGAGGCTGAAATTGAGGTTGAAGATGCTGAAGAATTCGAAAGTGAGCAGGAGGCGGCATCTGAACTCGAGCAGGAGGGGGAACAGGAAGAAGAGCAGCAACCCGAGGACGAGTCACTGGAGCAGGTTGAGGCTGAATTACCTGAGGGAGAGTCAGTCGAAGACCTCGTTGAAGAAAACGAGGTTATGGAGGAACTTGCCGAAGCAGAGCGTGTTCCCGATCAGGACGAGCAGGAAGAGGGTGGCGAATTCGTCCCAGACGAGGGGGCTGGGGAACCTGATGAGGGGATTGATGTTGAGTTGGAGCAAGGGGAGGATCCCGGGGAATAATACCCTGCAATATGCATTTATAACTGGCGGTTGGACCGCGGTTATCTAGTTTTAATTTGTTACGTCCCCTTTTTTAAATTTTCCCTCACCCTGAAGGCGACAATTTCAGCCACCAGGTCATAAGGAACTGGTTTATCCAGGGGAAACTTGACTGATCCCTTTGCGGTTTCGTAAACGGAGAGTTCCTCCGCAAATTTTTCAATCCCGCTCGGGGCTGGGTAAAAACCGATATGCTTTTTATATCCGGCGAAATGGACCAGATTGCCGTTTAATTTATAGGTCGGAATGGCATAATTAATGGTCTCTGTCGCATCCGGAGCGGTTTTCTTGATGGTTGCCCTGAGCTTTTCTAATTTTATTTGGACTTCTTCAGGAAAGCCTGCGATATATTCATCTACATTCTCTGGCTGCCCCTTTGTAATCATCATACCTGATCCTCCCTTAATCAACAGAATTTCTTCTGGCTTTTTACTCCGGGCCAAAGGATGAAATGTTCTTAATTTTGAATCTTCAGTCGGATTTGGTTTTGTAGTGCAGCAGGACAATTCCGCAGTCAAACGATCCTGATTTTACAAGGGTGAGTTTCTGGATTTGGTCAAGTTCTTTAAAAATTTTCTTTCCGGCGCCAATGGCAACCGGGTTGATGAACAAATGATACTCATCAATAAGACAGTGCTTGATTAATGCTGAAACGAAAGTTGCCCCGCCATAAGCAATGATATCTTTCCCGTTCTGTTTTTTGAGGCTAGATATTTCATCAACAATGGCGCCTTTTGCAAGAACGGTGTTGTCCCATTCAGACCGTTCGAGCGTTTTTGTAAAGACAACTTTGTGTGTGTCCGTGAATTTTTTACCGGATGTAAATTCGGGGTTATCCGGGTCTGCCGCAACGTCCGCCCAGTACGGAATAAACCCCTCGGCTAGTTTTCTGCCCAAAACGATTGTGTCTACAGTCTCGGTAATCTCTTCGACGTAGTTGTTGAGGTCATCAGTCCAAGGCAGAGTCATCCAGTCCATTTCGCCATTAGGCCCGCATATGTAACCATCAACGGTCATTTGTACTTGAAGTTTAAGCTTTCTCATTTTATGGAGTCTTCTTATTTTCCATAAGTTTTTCTTTTGATGGGGCAAGTTTTAAATAACCTTAGACCAGGTTTTGGTCTTGAGGGGCATGAATTGGACATAAGCGATATTATATCTCACATTACAGGCGAACATGGCCGCAAGGGTATAATCGATAATAAGCGCTAGCGCACTTTTATACTCCTCTCTTCCAGACCAATGTCTTATATATTATTTGGATAAGAATTGTGTTAATTAATCACGCTTTATACTATCTTTTAAGTGGACTCTGGATATACTCTGGTAGAATCAAGCTGGATTTCAAAAAACTAAGATGTCCCAACCTTACAATCCACCCAGGTATTTTAAAACATCCAGGTCAGAAAACTAACCCGGATGGGATTGTATCATCTGCTGGATTAACAGATTCGGACACGTAATTACTTAAAGAATTCAAATTCTGGTACTTACTTATTATCAGGAGGGGTACCATGGCAGGTATGGAAAGATTTACACAACGGGCACGCAGGGTGCTCAGCCTTGCACACCAGGAGGCTGAACGACTGCGGCATCTTCATATTGGTACCGAACATTTATTGTTGGGCCTCATCCGGGAAGAAGGGGGCGTTGCAGGTCGTGTGCTTCGTGAACTTGGCCTGGATACTGCCCGGGTAGAAGAGATGATTGAACGCCTGACCGGGGTAGGCCAGTCACGCAGCGCTAAACTGGAGCTCTCCCCGGGCATGCAGCAGGTTTTGGAGTTGGCTGTTGAGGAAGCCCGCAAGATGGGACACCACTATATCGGCACAGAGCACCTGCTGCTGGGGCTTGTTAGCTATAATGAAGGCATCGCCATCGACGTGCTCCAGAAAATGGGCATCACCCCGGAGCAGATCAGGCGCCAGACCCGCCGGGTACTCCAGGAGAGCAGCACTTCCCGACGCGCCGGAAGCCGTGAGAGCAAGCCAGCCCAGGCTGAAAAAAGCAAGGGCAAGACTCCCATGGTCGACCAGCTCGCGACCGATCTGACCGGTCTGGCGGAGGAAGGAAAACTGGATCCGGTAATCGGGCGCGTGATGGAGATTGAGCGGGTTATCCAGATACTTGCCCGTCGCACAAAGAATAACCCCGCCCTGATAGGGGAGCCGGGCGTTGGCAAGACCGCCATTGTTGAAGGGCTTGCCCAGCGCATCCTCGAAGGTGATGTCCCGGCGCTGCTGCTGGATAAGCGCGTCCTGCAGCTTGATGTGGGCTCGCTGGTTGCCGGGACCATGTACCGCGGCCAGTTCGAAGAGCGCCTCAAGCGTGTGATTGATGAATTGAAGGCCTCCGGGGCGATTTTGTTTATTGACGAAGTTCACATGCTGGTCGGAGCAGGCGCAGCCGGCTCATCTGTGGACGCTGCCAATATCCTCAAGCCCGCCCTTTCGCGCGGCGAACTGCAGGTCATCGGAGCGACAACAGTCGACGAATACCGCAAGCATATCGAGAGCGACGCCGCCCTGGAACGGCGTTTCCAGCCCGTAATGGTGGAAGAGCCCAGCGTTTTGGAGACAATCGACATTTTGATCGGTGTGCGCAGCGCTTATGAAGACCATCACCGCCTTTCTATTTCAGATGAAGCCATCGATGCTGCTGCCCACCTGTCATCCCGTTATGTCTCCGACCGGTTTCTGCCCGACAAAGCCATCGACCTGATTGACGAATCGTCTTCAAGGGTGCGCATGTACAAGTCTCCAGCCGCCAAACAGGCCAAAGAATTGATGACTGAGCTGAGAGAAGTGCGCAAAAACCAGACCACCGCAGCGGAAGAAGGGCGCATGGATGACGCCCAGGATTATCTTGACCGCCAGGAAGAGATCGAACAGAAACTCGAAAATTTGCGCTCTGGCTGGGACCGGGCTTCCAGCCCGGTGGTTACCGCCGATGATATCGCCGAAGTCGTTTCGATGTGGACCGGGGTGCCTGTAATGCAGATTGCCCAGGAAGAATCGCAGCGGCTGCTAGAAATGGAAGACGAATTGCGAAAACATATTATCGGTCAGGAAGAGGCCATCGAAGCGATTTCCAAAGCGGTCCGGCGCGCCCGGGCTGGTTTGAAAGATCCCCGCCGACCGATTGGTTCCTTCATATTTCTGGGCCCGACCGGCGTGGGCAAGACCGAGCTGACCAAAGCCCTGGCTGGCTTCATGTTCGGGAGCGAGGACGCCCTAATTCAGCTTGATATGTCTGAATTTATGGAACGCCATACAGTCAGCCGCCTGGTTGGCGCTCCACCCGGGTATGTGGGGTACGAAGAGGCCGGCCAGTTAACCGAGGCCATCCGCCGCAGACCTTACTCGATTGTGGTCTTTGATGAAGTAGAGAAGGCCCACCCGGAAGCCCACAATATGCTGCTCCAGATCATGGAGGAAGGCCACCTGTCCGACGCGAAGGGCCGCAAGGTGGATTTCCGTAATGCGATCATCGTCATGACCTCCAACATCGGGGCGGATGTGATCCGCCGCCAGACCTCGCTCGGGTTTTCGCTCAAACAGGACGAAAAACTGGAAGAGGAGCAGGCTTACGACGAAATGCGTAAAAAATTGATGGATTCGCTCAAGCGTGTTTTCCGGCCAGAGTTCATCAACCGGGTTGATAATGTGATTGTCTTCCGGGCATTGAACATGCAGGATATCACCCAGATTGTGGTACTGGAATTGGACAAAGTCTCCCGGCGCATGCAGGAGTACGAGATCGAGCTCACCGCAACCCCGGCAGCCCTGGAAAAATTAGCGGAACTGGGGTTTGACCCCGAGATGGGCGCCCGACCGCTGCGCAGGGTAATCCAGCAGAAGATCGAAGACAAACTTTCCGACCAGTTGTTGGCTGGCGAGTTTGAGGGCTGTACCAGGATTGTGGTTGAAGTCGAGGATGAAGACATCGTTCTGCACCGTGCTGATCCGGATGAAATCCAGGAGACCGAAAGCGAGGTCGTCCCTGCCGGGTGACCGCTTAAAATCTAGTTTGTATATTTAAGGAAAATGGGATAGAGCCGCCCAGTACATTATGGGCGGCTTTTTTATTGGTTTGATTGTTATAATGTATTATTGTGAAGGCATTAAGGAGAGAATATGAAGACGACCGTACTTCCAGTTTACCCCGATGCGAAATCGCCAGCTGGTGCGGACATTCGGTTCATCATGGATGGCGAATTGGCCAACATGATCCACAGTACAGTCTCTCCGTATCAGGTAAATAAAGCTACTGTTCACGCAACAGTCACCGAATTCTGGTACATACTGGAAGGACACGGTAAAATCTGGAGAGATGATGGCGTGGAAAGCTGCATCACTTCACTGATTCCAGGTACCTCAATCGACATTCCCGTTAGAACAGCCTTTCAATACCGCAACGTATCAGATGCAGACTTGAAGTTTATCTGCATTGCTATGCCGCCCTGGCCGGGAGACTCTGAAGCTACTTATGTCAATGGAATATGGCAGCCGACGGTTTGATACCGTCAGATTATCGTTTTTGATTATTGCTTAAATTGGGAAGTACCATTTCTGGTTGTATACCGTCTTATCCTGTTATCGGTCGGAGTGATTGTTACCCCCATTCTGAAATTGAAATTTTTCTATACCCAATTCTGAAAAATCATTCGACTTTTCCAAAATATGTTTATAGTTCCTCCGCGTGAATTGGATTGATTAATCCTGGTGGGCATGTCGCTTCTGAAGAAGCATTGCTACCTGTGATACAGATTCTCGTGGAAAAAATAATATAGAGCTCAAATCGAGATTTTCGAAAATTACATGTGCTTAATCATCAACGTGCTCGTTGAAATAGATTGTGCGCACATTAACCCACTTTTGGCTTGAATTACAAAAATACTTCCCCTGTACATAACGACCATTAGGCTGAATAAGATCGTTCCCTTGTAATACCCTTGAGTCTGAAACCTTTTTAATCGCATTTAAAATAAAATTGTAGGGCAGCTTTCTTATCCGCCACTTACATGGTCAGGTATGTAAACCTGACCTGTAGGTGATGGTTGTTCTCATTGATTTATTATTAGATACCCCTTGAATTAATGAGGTTAAAACGTAAAAACGATTGACAGACCCTAAAGTGCATGTTCTGCAAGTTTGAAATTGATCCTGGGTATTGCCTAATGCCCCCTTGAATTATAATAACAGCATGCCAAAAACCCGTTCTCAATATGTCTGTCAGCAGTGCGGGCGGGTAAGTCCGCGCCAGATGGGGCGCTGCCCGGGGTGCGGCGAGTGGAACAGCATGGTCGAGGAGGTCGTCGCCAGCCCGGGTTCGCCATCCAAAATCCACGCCAGCCGTGCTCTAGGACCGCTGTCTTCACCGCGCCGGATTACCGAAATCGGCGGAGAGATGGACGAGCGGCTCCCGGTGAGTATCGCCGAATTCTCCCGGGTTCTGGGCGGCGGGGTTGTCCCGGGTTCGATTGTCCTGGTCGGGGGCGACCCCGGGATCGGCAAGTCAACCCTCCTGCTCCAGGTCAGTATGGACCTTGCCCGGGATGGGCCGGTCCTGTATGTCTCGGGCGAGGAGAGCGAGCGCCAGATCAAAATGCGCGCCCAGCGCCTGGTTGGCCACTCTAATGGCGGTGGTGACCGGGGAATGCCGGCGAAGCCTTCTTTACCGGATGACCTGTACCTGGTCACCGAGACCAGCCTGCCGCTCATCCTTGAGCATGTTTACGCTCTGAAACCCGGGGTGCTGGTGGTTGATTCGATCCAGACCGCCTACCTGCCGGAGTTAGAATCCGCCTCCGGATCGGTCACCCAGGTGCGCGAGACCGCTTCCCGCCTGCGGGAACTGGCAAAATCGTCCGGCCTGGCTGTATTTCTGATCGGGCATGTCACCAAGGAGGGCGCGATCGCCGGTCCCAAGGTCCTGGAGCACATTGTGGACACCGTGCTCTACCTGGAAGGCGACCGCTACCAGTCCTACCGCCTGTTACGATCGGTCAAGAACCGTTTCGGTCCAACCTCCGAGGTCGGGGTGTTTGAAATGCGCCAGGGCGGCATGCTGGAGGTCAGCAATCCGTCCGAGGCTTTCCTGGCAGAAAGGGTTGTCGACGCCCCCGGCTCTGCGATCGCAGTCACAATGGAAGGCACCCGCCCCTTGCTGGTGGAGGTCCAGGGCTTGACCAGCCCGACTTCGTTTGGCAACCCGCGCCGCACAACCAACGGGCTGGATTTTAACCGCTTGCTGCTCATCACGGCGGTGCTGACCCGCCGGATTGGAGTCCGTCTTCATGACCAGGACGTTTTTGTAAACGTGGTCGGCGGGCTGGCGGTGAACGAACCTGCCGCTGACCTGGCGGTCGCGGCTGCAATCGCCTCATCGGTCCGTAACGTTCCGGTCCGGGCGGAAGCAGTCCTGGTGGGAGAGGTGGGCCTGTCCGGTGAACTGCGGGCTGTTCGCCAGACCTCCGCCCGGCTGCAGGAGGCTGCCCGGCTTGGTTTTAAAATGGCAGTAGTGCCCCGCCGGGCCCGAAAAGGCGAGCCCTGGCCGGAGGGGATCGAAATTAGGCAGGCCTGCTCGCTCGCCCAGGCACTGCAGGAAGCCCTGCTGCCGGAATAAGCCCTTAACCCCAATCGTTTGCAACCATGCCCGCTGCACATAAGCATCCCCTGTTTTATATCGGCTCTGTACCTGTCTATGGCGACCTGGTCCTGGCGCCCATGGAGGGATTTTCCGACGTGCCCTTTCGCTCTATATGCAGGGAAATGGGATCCGCGCTGAGCTACACCTCCTTCATAAACGCCATCGACGTGATCAATGACGCACCTTACCTTGCAAAAAAAACTGGGTACCTCCCCTGGGAGCGGCCGGTCGTATTCCAGTTGTTCGATAACGACCCCGACCGCCTGCTGGCAGCGGCTCTGCTGCTCCAGGAACTGGAACCCGATATCATTGACATCAATATAGGCTGCTCCGTCAGGCGGGTTTCCGGCCGCGGGGCAGGGGCCGGTCTGCTGCGAACCCCCTTGAAAGTCGCCCGGATCTTTAAGAAGCTCAGCGCCGCCCTGCAGGTGCCCGTAACCGCCAAGATCAGGCTGGGCTGGGACCAGGAACAGCTTAACTGCTGCCTGATCGCCCGGGTCATCCAGGAGAACGGCGGCGCCCTGGTCGCGGTTCACGGCCGCACAAAACACCAGGGGTACGGCGGAAGGGCGGACTGGGATGCGATCGCCCTGGTCAGATCAACCCTGACCATCCCGGTAATTGGCAACGGGGATGTGGCTTCCGTTGAAGATATCGACCGCCTGAAATCCCACACCGGCTGCCAGGCGGTAATGATCGGGCGCGCTGCGGTCGGCAATCCCTGGATATTTGCCCGCCGTGAACGTGAGACTGTTTCCCCGGCTGAGGTTGCTGATATGGCGCGCCGCCATCTGGAGCGAATGACCGAATTTTACGGTCCCCAGCAGGGGCTCATCCTCTTCCGCAAGCATGCCAAACGCTATGCCAGGGCAGATCGGCTCTCGCCCGCTGCCCGGAGCCGGCTCCTGACCGCCGATGATCCCGATCAGATGCTGCGGGAACTTGGCGCAGTCCTGTATTAATATCACCTGCTGAAACTTATGCTAAAATGGATTTGTATGTGCGTAAGCGCTGGATTGATTGTCCTTTTTAGGAAGTAAATCGATTAAGTCGTGAACCAGGAGGGGTTTGATGGGCATACAAAGAAGACCACAGGTATTCTTTCTGATTGTTTTTTGTTTAATCCTGGCTGCCTGCGCGGGCGAACCACCCACGGGAGTCGTGTCTGCCTGGATTGATGTGCCGCTGGATGGGCTCACTCTGCCTCTGGACCAGGCTGTGAATATCGAAGGCCATGCCGATGCTCCATCCGGGGTTGCGTGGGTTGAGATCTGGGTCAACGGGGAACTGGCTGCCCGGATTGATTCACCCCAGACTGTCGCGGATCTGGCAAGGTTTCAAACTGATTGGATGCCGCCCGGAGCGGGCGAGTACCGTATTCAGGCGATCGCGGTAGCCGGGGATGGAGCCACCAGCCAGCCTTTTACCCGCCGGATTTCTATATCTGCTGATACCCTGTCAGTTTTACCCAGCCCGACCCCCGTCGAGAGCACCCCGACCGTGACCGGCACAACCACTGCCACCGTCACGCCAACGGTAACTCCTTCCCCAACCCTTCCGCCTGATGTTGAGATTGATTTCTGGGCTGATCCGCCCCAGGTACAGGCTGGCGCCTGCTCCAACCTGCGCTGGAACGTTGAAAACGCGCTGGCGGTCCGCCTGGGAAGCACAGATGTGTCGCTTGACGGCTCATACCAGGCCTGCCCGTGCGAAGATGAGGCATATACATTGACCGTAACCCGGATGGACGGGAGCGAACTGCAGCGGGTGCTTACGGTTGTAGTGAGCGGTTCCTGCAAAACTCCGACCCCGACTGCGACGGAAGATATCAGCCCGCCCGCCGACAATACCCCGCCGCCGGCCCCCTCGCCGTACCTGCCTCCCAATAGCGGTTCTGTCGGCTGCAGCACGCTGGCGGCTGTGGCCTGGAACCAGGTGACCGACCCCAGTGGGATAGCGGAATACCAGGTCCAGGTTGAACTTGTTCTGGGCGGAGGCAAGACCCAACCGCATCCAGACAGCCCCTGGACCGGATTGACCGCTACAGGGTTAAAGGTGCCCGTTCAGTGCGGCGGGGTTTACCGCTGGCGGGTGCGGGCGGTGGACGGTGCTGGAAATGCTGGTCAGTGGTCGAACTGGTTTGAGTTCGGCGTGGATTTAGGATAAGGAGGGCCTGATGGAAAGGTCAACCAAGCTTAAATACGGTATTGTAATCCTGCTGCTTTTAGTCCTGCTCTTTGCGATTATTGCCGCTTTCATGGCTTATTTGCTGTTCTTCACCCAGCCGGCAGCGGCTTTCGATGGCCGCCCGCTGGTCCTGATCCACACTCCCCTCAACAATACCCAGGTGCCGCTTGGAGAGCGTGTTTTTATCCACGCCACCGCCCGGGCGGACGACGGCATCCAGCGGGTGGAATTATGGATTGACAGTAAACTGGTGGACGTAAAAGAGAGCCCCCTCAGCGCCTCCCAGAACCCGCTCGGGCTGGGGACAGGTTGGACGCCAACCACGCTCGGGCGCCACATTGTTGTGGTCAGAGGCGTATCGGTTGATGGCCTCTCTGGACAGGCAACAATTAAAATATTCGCAATTGAGCCGGAACCTGTTCTTGAAACCCATACCGTGGGTGAAGGGGAGACTTTTGAATCGATCGCTGACGATTTTGGTATCAGTGATGAAGAACTGCACGACCTCAACCCGGACCTCGATCCCGAATCGATCGAGGAGGGCGACGACATTGATGTGCCCGGCGGGGGCGACCGCGCCCCGGAAGGTGGAGAGGATCTAATTCCTGATGGTGGAGAGGGGGATGACGAAATCCCGGATGGGGACGGGGACGCAGGTGAACCTCCCGACCCGCACCCGGAGGATACCTCTGAGCCTGAGGATTTATCCGGCCTGATTGACATTGTTGAAGACGAGGATGCAGTCCAGTTGATGGTTGAATTGCTGGCGCTGCAGACTGATTCCGCTTACGAGGGCGCCCATTGTTACGCGGCTTTTGGTGGGGGGACCCACCAGCGATACCCGCAGGAAGGTTCTTTCGCCACCCTTACTGGAGTATCCTGGGAGGTCGCCTCGATATTATCCGGCCCGGCTGCCCTCTACTTTGGTTGGCCCCCCGACCAGCACTTTGAGATTGATATTAACTGTATCGGCATCACTGGCGGGGGTACCGAATCGGTCGACCTGGGGAACCTGTATATCACAGTTATGCCAATTGCCTGGGATGGCGTGACCCGCCGGGCGGTTAGCTCTGGCGAGGAGGGCAATTTTACACTTGATTACCGGGTATCATACGCGTTCAGCGAAGCGGATGGCGATAAAGAGATCGATCCCAACATGGCCAGCCCGACCAATTTACGGCTTATATATCCCAGTGCGGCAGCGGGTGGATTGGCCTGGGATTACACTCCCAACCCGGAAGAACCTCCCATAACCGGTTTTATCATCTACATGAACAGCAACCTGATGTGGACTGTTGGGGCGGACCAGACCCAGACCGGTTTGCCTAGCGAATGGATGCGGCCTGCTTGCGGGGTAAACTACTCCTTTGAGGTGAGCGCCTACCGGAACGAACTCCCTGAAGGCCCCGAATCTTACCCCTCCAACCCTCCGGTTTTGATCGGGGGGCCTGAGCCTGGCGATCCAGAATGCGATAAGATAATTTGGGTCAGTTTTGATACCCTTACCACTTACGACCTGGGTGGGGATGGAGTTACCGACCCCGGTGACATGGGACCGGTGTACGGCGACTTTTATGCCGGCGATCAGAACCTGCACTTCGACGGCCGCTGTGAGCGCGGCTCGATCTGCAGCGAGACATCCTTTAACCATAACTCCGAGTATGACATTGAGACTATCCTGTCATACACTGCAGGTCTTTCCTCCGTGGTTGAAGTGGCTGTACCTGAAGGGGAAGGCCTTGAGATTGGGTATGATCTGACCGATGATGATACGGATAACCCTGATGACCCGATCTGCGATGGTGGCATGACCATTTCTCAATATGAACTTGATGAACCAAATGAATATGGGATTGAGTCAGACAACCGCCGCTGTAGCGTTAAAATCCGTACTTGGCTCTCCCCGGAAAGCCGGGTTGGCGAGCCTGGTGGAGCGCCTCCGTTGCCCTGGCTGGTGGTGGAAGATGTCTACCTCAATCCAGGTGATTCTATTCCGAGGATCGATATCCGCAATGACGGTGACGGCACCTGGCAGTTCCAGGATATTACCATCGAGGCGACCAGCCGGGGCGGCGAGCCGTACGGCCAGTTTACCTTTCCGGGCAGGATGATTGTTCCTGGGGAAACCACCACTTATTATGACGAGAGTCTGGCTCCGTCCCCGCTGCTTGACCTGTGCGTGCTGCTGGATCCCAACGACGAGGTGCTAGAAAGGGGTGAGTTCACCGGAGCACTTGTGCACCATCCATTCTGCCCGGAACTGCCTGATTTGAGGATAATCGACGCTTTTTATGATGAGGGTTTTAACCAGCTCTTTGTGACGGTTGAGAATACATCTGATACACTGCTTGAGAGCCGTGAGGTAGAGATGTTTATGGTGATGAACGACGGCATGGGTCTGCGGCCGGCAGCCTGGCCGGATGTTTCCATCCCGCCCTGGGGGACCACGGATTTCGTTTGGACGGAAACGTACATCACCCCGGAAATCCGCCAGAGCATGTTGACCGGCTATACCCTTGAAGTCGACCCCCGAAACCAGGTCGCGGAGGAAGACGATGGAAACAACACATACTCTGTACCGGCCGGGCAGGAAGTTCAAATTGCATGGTTGTCCTATTTCCCGCCTGTTGCCGTAGAGAACCGCCGCCACCGCTCAAGAGCCCATATCACGGTGGATGTCGCCGGAGCGCGTAGTACCCGGCGCGTTCTGGATAAATGGACACCCGAACTGGATTTCCGGCCTGATTTTCTGGAAGATTCTGATGGCTGGGTGCTGCTAATTGACGATTATAATGATTTCACATCGGCGCCGTTCGAACTGGCCGGGGATGAGGTGTTATTGGTGAATATCCGCCCTGAATTCAAGCTGGGTACCCGCAGCATGGACATCGGACAGGTGGGCGCGATCTTTAGACTGGATGATTTAAACCAGTACCAGCCAATTGGCTACGATGCTTGCGCCGGTCAAGCCCGAAGTGGCAGGGGAAGGCACGAAATCCGCTATACTGTGCTCGACCATGAATTCGGCACCCTCGGTCTCTCCCACGAACCATACTGGACATCCGCTATCGGTTTGTGCTACCGGGAAGAATAACAACTTTCCGAAAGAGAACGAATTTTATTACCACAATTACATTTTTATTTTTCTCACGAGGTAATTAATGAAAAAATTCAGCGCTCTCCGAATATTAAATCTTCTTGGGGTGGCAGTCGTGATCCTAATCAACGGCCTCGCCAATTCCCTGCCGCTCAACAACCTGACCACCGGTGAGATTTCCGACCGCTTTGAGGTCTATTTTGTCCCGGCCGGGTATGTGTTTTCTATCTGGGGATTGATATATGTAGCCCTGATCGCTTTTGGGATTTACCAGGCCGCGCCCTCCCAGCGCCAGAATCAAAGATTGGACCGGATAAGTTACTGGTTTCTTTTGAGCTGCCTGGCTAATATCGCCTGGCTGTTCAGCTGGCATTACGAGCAATTCCTTCTTTCCCTGATTATGATGCTGTTTCTCCTGCTCAGCCTGGTGGTGATATACCTGCGCCTGGATATTGGGCGCGCCCGCGTTTCAACTGCCGAGACCTGGTTTGTGAATGTGCCTTTCAGCCTGTATCTGGGCTGGATCACCGTAGCGACAATCGCCAATGTCACATCGTTGCTTTATTTTTACGGCTGGGACGGGTGGGGGATTTCCCCTGAGGTCTGGACGGTGATTATGCTGGCTGCCGCCGGTTTGATCAGCGCATTAATGAGCCTCACGCGCAACGATGTGGTCTTCTCTCTGGTTATCGTCTGGGCTGTGACCGGTATTGCGGTTAAACACAGCGATATCCCCACTGTTGCAAATGCAGCCTGGCTGACAGCCATATTTGTGCTTGTTATGATGGTTGTCGGGGTTCTGCTCTCCAGGCGGCGTGTGTTCCAGGCAGGCTCCGGAAACAGCAATATATAATGGAAATCCGCAGGCTGACTTCGCTCGCGCGCCGGGTTGATCCGCGCTATCCGACCAATCTGGCGATCGTTCTGCTGGCATTTTCTGCCGGCGCGCTTGCCCTCGTATACCAGTTTTTTTTGGGAGCGGATTTGGTCTCGGGGTTCCCCTACGCCTTCAATGTTGCTGCAATCCCTTTTTTAGGTTGGGCACTGGCGCGTGAAATCGACCCCGACCGCGACTACTCCGCCTTTCTGGCTGCCGGATTGGGACTGCTTGGATTTTTTCTGTATGGCTCTCCCAGCTTGCTGGTTTTGCTGCTGGTCCTGGTTTCAATCCGGGTAATAAACCGAACCGCTGGACCGCCAGCCACTTTGCTCGACTCGCTGCTCCTGCTTGGCTTGGGGATTTTTCTCACCCTGCAGAATGGGATGCTGCCGGGTATCCTGGCTGCCGGTGCTCTTTTCCTGGACGGCCTCCTGCCAGCGCCTAACCGCCGTAACCTGCTTTTTGCTGGGCTGATGGCGCTTTTTATGGTCGCCTATGGGATCGCAGAGGGGTTCTCGATCCAGCAGACTGGTTTCAAACCAGCAGGGTTCCTCGTTCTGGCAATGGTTACCGGTCTGTTCATTCCGGTAATTTTTTCTTACAGAAGTGTTAGGACTGTATGCGACTTTCCTGATATCTCGCTTATACCGGATCGCGTCCAGGCCGGAATGGTCTTTGCCCTGCTTGGCGGCTGGCTTGCCTGGTTGTTGGGGGCCTGGCAAATTCTGCATCCGGTCTGGATGGCGATCGCGGCGGTGGCTGTTTATTACTTGTTTACTTTGGTTTTTGCCTGGGCCCAGCGCCCCTTAACTCACTGAATTGACCGCGACACGACCTCTCTGCTCCCAATGTCACAATAGACACGTCATTGCGGAACGGTTCTATTGTGAAATAATCCAAAAGCTGGATAAAAAACCAAGCATTAACAGCCGTCCACATGGTATGATGGGAGCGCCTATCTTTTAATCTCTACTTCCCAATTTGTAGTTAAGGGACCCAAACAACCCCGCCACCTTTAGACCGCCACTCCGCATAGCGCCTGGTTGAGGTTGTTGTTATACAGAGCGTTTGCATTTGTGATTGTATACCTGGCTTTCCCGAAAGCCGTCTCCCTGGTTGGCACCCGCAAGCTGGAGCAGGTCGATAGGGGGGCTTTATAGGTACAGCGCCAAATGGGCTTCGTACGGAGTTGACACAATCGATACTCTAACCCCGAAAGCAGGCCAATGCCTTTTTGGAGGGATGAAGACCTGCAAATTTGACATTATTTTCTGTGTAAGAAATTACATTTCTGGTTGTTTGGGAAGCTTGTTCGTGTTTTTAATTCCCTGAGCTGGTCTGGCAGTACGTCCGTTTAAATTACGCTCGCAACGCCAGGAATTTTACGGATCAACCAGGCAGCCGCGAAGCAGACCGGGACTGCGATTGCCGCTACCAGGGCGAATTTGGGCAGTGAATCCCAATCAACCCCTTTCAATGTCACCGCAATAAATACCAGAATTGGGGTGTGGATTATGTAAACCGCGTAGCTCTGCCGAGCCAGGAAATTGCCAAACCTGCTCTCCTTCTTGAAGAACCGGCGGAAAAAGGTGAGCGCAGCCAGGCACATGCCGACTGCAAAGACGGATACCCACAGCGCATAGAGAGCGGACTGCCAGGTTCCATTTCCAACGAAATATGCCGTGTCGCTGAATTCCAGCGATAACAAACCGCTGCTGACAGCGGGCGGAAAGAGCAGGGCTGTTGCGATTGCTGCGGCAGCAAAACCAGCCGCGCCCATCGTGTTGGGGATCGTCTCGAGCCAGTTGCGGCGGTATGCAGCGGCGCCGATAACAAAGAAGCTCAGGTACTGGGGCAGGTAAGCCAGGGTGGGGAAATCGAATACATACCTATCTAGCGGGATGATAAACCACAACAGGTAACTCACCAGCGCTAAACCGAGTGTGAATAAAACAATCGCCAGATAACCAGGCGGTGAGGCTTCACTTCCGAGGGAAAAAATCCTGCCTCTGGTCAGACCGCGCCAGCCGGCATAACCGAAGGTGAATAAAAGCAGCATTGCCAGGAACCACATCGGTCCCATGCCGAGTAAATATGGATATATCTCCCACGATAAAGGGGTGGTGATTCCGGTAAGGTATGAGGGCATTTGCCAATAAGCGGTAGCCGAAATCGGGGCGAGCACAAATATAAAGAAGACCAGCGGGATGCCGAGGCGCGCAAGCCGGCTTTTGATGAAAGAACCGGCTCCTTTACTTTCGTAGGAGCCAGGGGTGAAGTAACCCGCGATTAAAAACAGGGCTCCCATAAACCAGGCCTGGTTAAAGAGCCCGAAGATCAGCAGGACTGTGTCGGTTGGCAGTTCCACGTAGTAAAAAGGCGTAAAAGCCCCATATACCACCGCGGTGTGGTGCAGCACCACCAGGATAACCAGAGCCGCCCGCAGGTAGTCGAGGTAGAAAATTCGGGAAAATTTGCCGGAAGACTTTTGTTCTTGGAGATCGCCATTTTGTGAAATATTTGTTTGGTCCATTCAAACCGCCTTGACATTCTTTTATATTGGTTATGTTGAAAATGCGTGTCGGGTTTATCCTGTCTGGATGAACCTGTTCCGGAAAGGGTTTCCTGCAGTATGATAACCCGGCTAAGCAGGCCTAAAAACCGGCTTATTATAATCGACCTTGATGGCTAAACGGGTACCGCATCCTGATACGAATGATGAAAGTCTGTTCTTGTTTTTCCGGATATTCCTTATGAAAATGTCTGCTTGACCACATAAAAAACCAACCTGATTATTCAACAGTAATTTCAATTCCGGAAAATTAATCAAAAAACCTCTTGACTCTCCTTTCGATTTATGTATAATTGGTTATGTGGTCTGACCGGTATACCAGAGAGGAGCAATGAAAATCAAACCTGTCCCCCGAAAATCGCTGACCGAATCGGTCGCCGGAGAGCTGGCGGCCTCGATTCTTGATGATTCCTTCCCGTCCGGGAGCCAGATTCCACCAGAACGGGAGCTCATGAGCCAGCTGGGAGTCAGCCGTTCCACCCTGCGGGAGGCTTTAAAGGTCCTTTCCGAGCAGGACCTGATCGAAGCCCGTCCGGGTGTCGGCTGGTTTGTATGTGCGATCGATGAAGGTAATTTCGCCGCCGCCCACGAGCTGGCCCATGCGGTTAGGCTTTCTCCTCCTGAATCTGATGATGCGCAGGAGGTACTCAGGATAGGTGGGCCAAAGCGCCTTCCGGTCGCGCCGGAGAAACCCCTCCATATTCCAAACCTGCGTACCGACCGGCTGGGTACCTTTGACTTTATCTCATGGTGGGAACGTAAGACAGTCGAAGGGTCAAAAGTGCTGGTGGTCGGCGCGGGAGCTCTCGGTAACGAGGTCATCAAGAACCTGGTTCTGATGGGAGTTGGCCATATTTACATAATTGACTTCGATACTATCGAGGCTGCTAACCTGAGCCGTTCACCGCTTTTCCGGGAGGGCGACTCGGGACGCCAGAAGGCGGAAGTAGCCGCAGCCCGCGCCAGGGAGCTTAACCCGGATGTGAGAGTGCAGTATTTGCACGGGGATGTCACCACCGACCTTGGTCTGGGCGTCTTCCGGCGCATGGATGTCATCATCGGCTGCCTGGATAACCGTGAGGCCCGCCTAGCGGTTAACCGTTTCGCCTACTGGATGGACAAGCCCTGGGTGGACGGCGCCATCCAGGAACTGCTCGGACTTGTGCGGGTTTTTGTGCCCGGGCAGGGCGCCTGCTTTGAATGTTCGCTAACCGAGCTCGCTCGCCGGGATCTGGCGGTGAGATACTCCTGCCCGTTATTGGCCCGCCAGAACGTCTTGCTGGGTAAAGTGCCCACCACGCCCACCATTTCCTCCATCATAGGAGCCATGCAGTCCCAGGAAGCGCTCAAGATTATTCACGGAATGCCGGTTGAGCCGGGTAAGGTTATCCACTTTAACGGTATGGTAAACCAGATGCATACCACCAGTTACCGCCCCCGCCAGGACTGCGAGAGCCACTGGAAGTTTGGCAAAATCGTCGAGTTGCCTGCACGTGCTGAAACCACCACTATGGAGGAAATGGTGCGCACCGCCCGGGCTGATCTGGGGCCTCAGGCGGTCATCGAATTGGATCAGGAACTTGTTCTGGGTCTGGAATGTCCTGAGTGCAAAACTGTCGAACAGGTACTGCGCCCGATATCTGAGGTCAGTTTTGAAGCTGCCCACTGCCCGGTCTGCGGCACCCTGCGCGACACCCGGCTGACCCACACAATCACTGGAGACGAATCCTTCCTGCACCGTACCCTGGCCTGCCTCGGGATTCCCCCGCTCCATATTCTGAAGGCGTATAACACCAGCGAATACCGCTTTTATGAACTGAGTGGCGATCTGGAGGATGGCCTCCATTTCAGCGATTTTGAGAGTCCCGCACCCGGCCGGAAGGCCATGGTCCGGGAACGCATCCGGCTTGGTGAGAAAGTCAGGTTGAAGGATATTACGCTAAATCCAGCTCGCGGCCGGGTCGTGCTGCGTGATTGAGGTGTAATTTGGCTTTACAATTGTCCCTGAAAAATGGCGATAACACCTCAGGAGGTAATTGGAAGGTTAAATCTCTTTCCAGTATGGCTGAAAGTGCGCTCAGATGGAGTGGTAGTAGCCCTGCTGGTCGAAATGGATTAAACTGTTATATGCTGAAATTCTCCAAAAGTCTGGTAGGAGCGAGCCTGCTGGTGATGCTGATCCTGCTGGTTGCCGCGACTGCCCTTCCGCTGGTTTACCGGTTTAATTCGGTCGTGCCGTATTCCGTATTTACATGGATGGCGGTTGCGTTTTTGGGTTTAACGGCCGGTTTGAGTACCCGCTTGTTGCTGGGGAAGCGCCCGTTTATATTGCGCTTCAGTGTCGCCCTGGCTGCATTTATTGCCGGATTGATCGTGCTGGGCTCTCTCACCGAAGACTCGGCCGGGTTAGAAATACTTCCTCATAAAGGCGCACAGTCTGTCCAGGCTGGATTTCTGGCGGCAGTCTTCGGGGTACTGCTGCTGGTTCTGTCAACCTGGAACTGGCGTGTGATTTCCAAACCCCGCACCCCTTCCCCTGGCAAAAAGAAAGCCGGTTCAGGCTCCCCCGGGGGGGACAAAAAACCCTCCCGCAGGAGCAGCAGAGCAGGCGGTCCCTCAAAATCATCCACTGCTAAAAAGAAGTCCAGCGCGGCATCTACATCGATCTCAGGCCGGGTTAGTGTGGCCGGAAAAAAAACCGCGAAAACCAGGGTTAAAAATCCTAAAACGGGTAAACAGGGGCCGAAAAGCCGCCCTGCCAGGATAGGTGTCCGTCCATCCGGTAAGCGCCCTCAGTCCCGGACAACTCAACCGCTTATAACCCGGAGGGGATACTGGTCGGACAAGCTTTCGGGACTGCGTTTAGCTGCTGCCGGGTTTCTCAGGAATACCGGTCAGGCGGGCAGGCGGGCTTCTTCAAATTTATCTCTGCGAATTAACCGCCGTCAGGTGAGGGTTAAACCTCGCTCGAATGCGGTCCAGCCCGGCCGCAGGGCTATTGCTCGCCGGAAACGTTTAAAAGGCGAGAATGTACGCTTTTCCGGCGCTGTCGAGCACCGCTGCCCGTACTGTCTCGAAGAGGTGCTTATTAATGACCCACGCGGCGTTCGGATTTGCCCGGTATGCGCAACCCGCCACCACCGCGACTGCTGGAACGTGACCGGTACCTGCCAGGTGCCGCATGAATGACATCGAAGTGTTTTCTTATGGAGGAGGATATGCCTGACTTGCCAGTAACGATTGTCCTGCCGAATGGGACCGCCCGCCAGGCTGATATACCGGACGATATTGAACTGCGCGACATCCTGCCCGAACTGGTTTCCCTGCTGGAACTTCCGACAGTGGGGCCAGATGGACGACCGATGGGTTACCGCCTGGACAGCAAAGCTTTGGGGCGTGAGTTGGGCGAGGAGGAGACTTTCGAAACCGCGGGTGTCCCGCCGGAAGACCGCCTCATTCTAACCGCCGATATTACAGCCGGCGCTGTTTCAATTGACCAGAGCCCGCGTATGCGCCGCCTGCGCGCTGACCATGATCTGATGCTGGAACTCTCAGCGCGCAGTGACCTGATCGAATTCCAGGCAAAGTCAACCCGGCGCGGTCTGCCTCCGGAGCGTTATATTGTCACCTACAAGTGTAAAGGGATTGTGGGTGTCGACCGCAACGGGCGCCCTAAATATGGCAACCGCCACCAGGTGGAGATCTACCTGCACAGCCAGTACCCCCAGCGCTGGCCCGGGATGAAATGGCTTACTCCGATCTGGCACCCGAATATAAACCACCTCAACGGTTCCGTTTGTATCGACGCAGCTTGGTGGACAGCCAGCCGATCTTTGGACCGGCTGGTGATAATGATCGGCGAAATGGTGCAGTACCGCAATTTCCACGACGACCCAACTAAGCCCCCTTTCCCATGGGACCCGGAGGCTGCCCGCTGGTGCCGCGCATACCGGGCAAAACATCCAGATGTTTTCCCGGTTGACGACCGCGAACTGCTGCGTCCTGAAAGGGTTAAGATCAAAAAAGAGAAGGCCAGATCCCGGCCAACCATCAAGCTCAGGTGATTTCAGTCATAAGCTGTGCTGTGAGCTGTGATTTCTAGTTTGCAGCTTACAGCACGTCTTGTGACCTTATCCAAGGCGTGTCTGCCAATGGCCATGGCAATTTATGTAAGAGAAAGGAAATCAAAATTAAAAAATGGAGGTGTACTATGGCTGATTTACCCGTAACGCTGGTTCTACCGTCGGGCGGCACCCGCAGCGCGGAAGTTCCGGATGATGTACCGGTCAAGGAGCTCATTCCGGAACTGGCAACCTCGCTCGAACTGCCCACCACCGGCCCTGATGGTCGCCCGGTCAATTACCGCCTGGACAGCAAAGCCCTGGGACGTGAACTACAGGATGATGAGACTCTGGCTGAAGCCGCTGTACCGGAAGATGACCGCCTCATCCTGACCGCGGATATCACGGCAGGCTGCCCGCAGGGTGGTAAATGAGAAAAGGCCAGGTGGTTTGTCCTGCCAGACGACCACCTGACCTTCCCCGGAAACTGCTCTCATTTTACCATCATTAATTAAATCAAATAAACCTGTCCAGATGGAAAACCAGACGATTTCCATTTTTGATTTGAACCAGCCGGAACCGCGCCAGGCTTATATCCCATATGGGTGCGCCAACCGCTGGTGCTCGACCCTTGAGGCAGAAGATATGCAGCCCATGGTGTCAGTATTTGTTTCCCAGCGCGCATTTGTGCGTTTCTGCGCCCACGCCGGAAGCGACCTGCAAAACGAGGTCGGCGGATGGCTGGTCGGAAAGTGGTGCCAGGATAAGAAGAAACAGGAACAGTTCATTGTTGTGGAAGCGATCCTGCCCGCCCATTTTGTGCGCCATGGGGGTGCATATCTGACATTCACCCAGGACACCCAGGTGGCGCTTCACGCCCAGAAAGAAGACCGCTATCCAGGCAAGGATCTGGTTGGCTGGTACCATACCCATCCCCGGATGAGTATTTTTCTGTCGGAGTATGATGTGTGGCTGCATGAAAACTTTTTTCCGCAGCCATATCAGGTGGCGCTGGTCATCGAACCTTACTCCGCTGTGGGTGGCATTTTTATCCGCCAGAAGAACGGCACGCTCGATGCCCGCCGTTACTTTGGTTTTTATGAACTCCACAACCGTGCCCGCCGCAGCGTTGTTCACTGGGGTAACCTGTTCCCGGAACACGACCCGGATGGGGATGCGGAACCATGATAGCAATTTGTGAGAGTTATGGAGATTTTGCGAGGAGATTACTATGAGTCGCTTGATGAGACTTTTTTACTACGGCGTGCTGGGCGCGATCGGAGGCATACTGGGCTGGCAGGCTAGCAATCTGCTTGGTCTATCTTTCACCAGCAACCTGTACGCCAGCGAGATTATTGTCGGCGCGCTGATTGGGTTATTTATAGGCTTGCTGATCGGCCTGGCTGAAGGGGTTCTGACTCGCAACCTTGTCCTTGCCGTCAAAGCCGGCCTGATTGGAGCTGGGCTGGGGGCGCTGGGCGGGGCGGTTGGGCTGCCGCTGGCTGAAGGTCTGTTCCAGGCTTTCGGCGGCTATGTCTGGGCGCGTGCGATCGGCTGGGCGATTTTTGGTACCATGATCGGGCTTGCGATTGGCTATACCGGCGGCAGCCAGATCTGGAAACCCGCTCTTGGGGGCATGCTGGGTGGCCTGCTGGGTGGGGTCCTGCTCGAGAGCGCCCTGAATTGGCTGGGCAGCTCCCTGCTCGGAAAGGCCGCCGGGCTCCTGCTGCTAGGCGCTTCGATCGGGGTATTTATCGCCCTGATCGTTTACCTGCTGTCAAAGGCCTGGTTTAAAGTGCTCGACGGAAAATTGAAAGGGACTGAATTTATCCTGGACAAATTCCTGCATGAAAGAGGGCCGGCTGCTTACATCGGCAGCGACGCTCTTAAAGCGGATATTGTCCTGCCCGATCCGGATATTGCTCCCCAGCATGCAGTATTGAAAGGCGCCGGGACTTACTTCAACCTGAAAGATATGAGTCTCAACGGCACTTTTGTAAATAACCAGCGAATTGAGCAAACTAAATTGAAAAACAACCACAAGATCAGGATGGGCAATACCCATCTTGAGTACTATGAAAAGAGGTGATCGATGTACACAATATCGCCGATACGTTTTATTGTTCTGATAACACTTGTCTCTGTTTTTACCCTGACCGCATTTGTACCCCTTCAAACCGTTGAAGCGGAAGGGGTTTCTGCCCGCATTACCCAGGTTGATACCTCGCAGTTCCCCCGGGTTACTGTCTATGTTTCTGTCACAGACCAGGACGGAGAACCGGCAGGGGTGAGCGTTTCCCGGATAGTGCTGCGCGAAAACGGCCAGGTCATGCAGCCGGAGGAGGTCTCAGGCGCTGGCGAAGGCGAACCCATTACCACCATGCTGGTTATAGATGTCTCCGGTAGTATGAACCACGCCGGTAAACTCCCCGCCTCTAAAAGCGCTGCCCAGGCTTACATTGACCAATCCCGGCCGCAGGATTACATTGGCATAATAACCTTCAACACTGGGATCGAGTATGTCCAGCCCATGACCAGCGACCACCAGAAACTCACCGAAGCCATCCAGGGGTTAAAAGCCGATAAGGACACTGCCATGTACGATGCCCTGGCTAATTCAATCGAGTACCTCGAAGCTGTCCAGGGGCGTAAAGCGATTATCGCTTTGACCGACGGGCTTGATAACCGCAGCAAGATCTCCCCTCAGGAGGTGATCAAGATGATCGGCCCGGAAGGGCTGACCATTTCAACAATCGGTCTTGGCGAGCCCTCTCACAGCACCAGCGCCCTGTCTGCCTTGAATGAGCCGGCTCTGCGGGCTTTCTCGGAACAGGCAGGCGGCGTTTACGGCTACGCCAACGATGAGGAGTCCCTGCGGGCTCTTTACGAACTGTACGGGCGTGCCCTGCAAAGCGAATATGCGATCACTTACACTTCCCCCTCCCAGCTGCGGGATGGCATTAACCGCTCGTTGACGGTCGCTATTGAAGAGTCTGGAAGCGCCGCCGCCGCTGCCATGTCGCAGGACGAGCCTCCTGCCGCTGCCGGCGAGGGTAAGTATAATCCCGGCGGGTTGGTGCCCGAGGTGGCCGAACCGGCTTCCTGGAATATATTTGCGCTCCTGCTGGTCGGGTTGCTCCTTCTGCTGCTTGTGCCGACGGCCATCGTTCTGATCGCCAGGTTTTTCCGCAGCCGCCGGGAAGGCAAAGTTAAGATCAAAAATTCCTCTACTAGTAAAGGCACCCGGGTCAAGCTAAAAAGTTGATCGATGGGCGGGATGGAACTGGCAGAAAATTAATCCCGGTTCTCAAACAGGGACAGATACTCACCCACTGAGATATCTCCGAGCCCTTTTGCCCTGATGGTTGCTCTCCTGTTTATCCGGTAGCTGTTCGAGCGCCCGCTCTTCTGGACCTGCAGGTATTTGCCCTCCTGCAGGTCTTTGATGATTCTGTGGATGCTTCGTTCGGTTATCCCCAGGATTTGCGCAAGCTGGCGGGCAGTGACATCGCCTTTTTGCGCGATCAGCAGCAGCACCAGTCCATGATTGTTGAAAAATTTCCAAGAAGGCATTATTTACACACAGGTTTTCTTGACAAATAAGATAAACAAGATATAATTTACATGAATATTTTATCATGAAATTTATTTTTTCAAACAAATTCACTGCAGGGCATTAGCTGGCCGGATCCATCTAAGGCAATGCGCTCTTTTTGTAAATTGGAGGAAACCAAACAATGGATCAGAAAGCACTAGCAGGATTAATATCAACCGTAAAAGGCTCGGTTTATGTTCCCGGGGAGCTGGGTTATGAGCAGGGGCGCCGGGTCTGGAATCTGACCGTGGACCAGCAACCTGGTCTGGTCCTCAACGCCGCCAGCGCGGAAGATATTGCCGCAGCTGTTGGATTTGCATCGCAGCAGGGATTGGGCGTTGCCCTCCAGTCCACCGGACATGGGGTTGGCCGCCGGGCGGACGGGTGTGTCCTTATCCGCACCTCCGGTCTGGATTCAGTCCAGGTTGACGGTTCATCCAGCACCGCCTATGTAGAATCGGGTGTCCAGTGGGGCGCTGTGCTCGCACAGGCCCAGGAGCAGGGTCTCGCCCCGCTGCTGGGTTCATCGCCCGATGTCGGAGTGGCTGGGTACACCCTCGGCGGCGGGTTGGGCTGGCTTGGCCGTAAGTATGGCCTCGCCCTCGATTCCGTTAACTACTTTGATGTTGTCACCGCAGACGGTCAGCAGCGCCGGGTCTCAAATTCTGAAAACAGCGACCTGTTCTGGGCGATGCGCGGCGGCGGTGGCGGCTTTGCCGCCCTGGCCGGCATGGAAATCAAGCTTTATCCGGTCAGCGTGGTATATGCCGGAAACCTTATCTACCCGCCCGAAATTGCCAGAGAGGCTTTTTCGCGCTACCGTGAGTGGGTTGCAGATGCCCCGGACGAGCTCACTTCCTCGATCGTGTTGATGAACTTCCCGCCGCTTGAGATGGTGCCCGAGATGTTCAGGGGTAAATCGTTTGTTTTCGTGCGCGGTTGCTGGTGCGGCGATAAATCCGAAGGCGAGCGGTTATTGTCCTACTGGCGGGATTGGAAAGAACCGCTTCAGGATATGTGGGCTGAGATCCCTTTCTCCCAGGCGGCTGCGATAAGCAATGACCCGGTAGACCCGATGCCTTCCTTTTCTGACGGTGCCTGGTTGTCCGGTCTGGATGATGGCGCGCTGGAGAAAATTATTGAATATACTCTGCCCAGAGGCGGCCCTCCCCAACTGGTATTCACTGAAGTGCGTCATGCAGGCGGCGCTATCTCGCGAGTTGATCCCGGTTCAAACGCTTACAGCAACCGCGAGGCTCAGTTTTCCCTGGATATGATCGGGTTGGTGATGGAACCAGGCGCGCTTCAAAGCCTGTCGGCTTACACCGCAAAATTCCGGGGGGAACTTGCCCCGTTTTTGACTGGTGGCGCCTATATGAATTTTCTTGACGGCGAAGGCGTCAAACAGCGCACCCCTGAGGGATTTACAGAGAGTAAACTCAAAAGATTGCGCGAGATTAAAACAAAATATGACCCGGAAAACCTTTTTGGCTATGGATTTGCAATAGACCCAAATTAACCGCTCTGTGGCTCTTCATTTACTGCCAATCTAAAAATATCCGGGCGGCTGTAATGCCCGCTGACATCCAGGGTCATGCTCTCCCTTGTTGACGCTCCCGGGTCGATTTCAGCGATTACAAGCGTTTCCTTGTTGTCCACCGGTCCCACTAGAATTTTAGCGTCCGGACCGATGATCACTGACCCGCCTGTTAACCAGGGGCCCTCGCCGGGCATCTCGTTCAACAGGCTTAAATCATCTGGCAGATGAGATCTGTCCAGGATTGAGCCGGCTGCTATCACAAAACAACGCCCTTCAAAGGCGTACGAGCGTGAGGCCAGCTGGTGGAGTTCCTTTACAGCCGGCCATACTGCTGTGTGCAGCAGTTCGTGTTTGTCATGCATCGCCTGGCGCGCCAAGGGCATCCAGTGTTCCCAGCAAACCAGGCCTCCCAGCCGTCCGCAGGAAGTGTCTACAACCGCCAGGGTGCTGCCATCCCCGCGGCCCCACACCAGGCGCTCAGAATAGGTCGGGATCAATTTACGGTGTTTCCCCAGGATCTGACCTTTTTCGGAAATATATACCATTGTGTTGTAAAGAGTGTTTCCATCCCTCTCGTTAATGCCCATAACCAGGTTCAAGCCAGCCTGGGCGGCAGCCGCGCATAAGCGCTGGAGGGCAGGTGAGTTCATGGTCGGGCTGTTTTCCATCAACCGGCCGAATACCTCTTTGGCGGGAGAGTGGTCCCAAAGGGCTGCTTGCGGGCTGTAATCCAGCCAGACCGGGTATCCCGGCAGCCAGGTCTCCGGGAAAACCAGCACCCTCACCCCGTCTTCTCCAGCCTTCTCGATCCATTTGCGAGCGATATCCAGGCAGCCCTCCAGGTCTAAAAAAGCTGGCGCGATCTGGGCTGCTGCGGCAAGGAATTTTTGTGTCATCCGGAACTTCTCCTCTATGATTCTGAAGTCAAAATATTGAATAAGGTGCGTTCAGAGCCCGACCTGACTTTTCTATGCACAACTGCATTCAGTCCGAAATTTCAGAACGTATAAAGCGGTATTTTCCCGATTCCTCCCGCGCGATGCTCTCAACCAGATTGATATCAATTTTCATCCCGCCCAGGTGTTCTGATAGCTTTCCATGCAGGTATTCTTCTTCTCTTGGGGTAAGCATACCGTTCTTTGTGACCAGAAGCACCTGCATTGAGCCGTGGTTTTTCTGGATTATCTGAAACTGGCGTATGCTGGGCAAAAATTTCATGGACGTGCTGATTGTGGTTCCATGGACCAATCTCCCATCTGGCAGGTGGATCAGGTCGTTATTTCTTCCGATAATATTCTTTATACTCCCTAGACCGAGCTTTATGGAGCAGCCCTCCTGGGTTTCTGCTGGAGCGACCAGATCCTGCAGATTGTAACGGATTAGCGGGCCTCCCCAGTTTTCAAGGGGCGTGACCACAAGTTCCCCGTAATCATCCTCCGGTTTTCCCCTGATAATTTCAGTCACAATAATTTCGTCCATCAGGTGCATTTCACCGCATGGGTGGTCATATGCGATCACTCCGCATTCGGTAGATCCGTATTCATTGACTACCGGGCAGTTGAAAACATTGTGTATCATTTCAATTTGGGCGTCGAACAGATTTTCACCTGATACGATTGCAGCCTTCAATCCCAGCCTGATCCCATCGTAACCCCGGTCGTTGAGATAACTGGCAAAGCTGAACACAAACATGGCATAGCCGAAGATGTATGCCGGGCGGTAACGCTGGATGAAGCCCCACAGTGTTTCCAGGTACTCTTCCGATATGATGTTTGCTGAAAACGTCCTGCGGTTCATCAACCGGTCGGAATAAAACCTTTTCCAGCGTTTTTTAATGGCTGCAAATCTGCTGGGCAAAAGGGGGCTGATGTCGCCCCACATGCGCATTTCCCGCTCGCCTAGCATAATTCCCCACCACTCCAAAGCTCTTATCCGGCTGATGTTTGCGGACGCCGAAAAGGACTGGTCGAGGTAAAAGTTAGTCGGGATGCCGGTCGATCCGCTGGTCCCCATTGTATAAAGAGGCGTCCTCGGCTGGCTTGAAATAAACTCCTTTTGATTTGCGTGATAGTGGTCCTTGGTTAGTATCGGGAGGTTTTTATAATCTGCCCAGGTCCGGATATCCTCGGGGTGGATGTCGTTCTGGCGGTAGGTCCTCTGGTAGTACGGGACAGTTTTATAGGCGTGTTCGATCAGTTTCACCAGTTTTTCAAATTGGAAAGACCTGAGCTCTTCCTGGCTTAAATACTGGTTCCTGCTGGCTTCTTCCATCATCTTTAAATAATCGCGCTTCCGGATTCTCTGGGAAAGCGGATAGATATATTTACGCAGGATGTGCGGGTATTCGAACGCCATCATTCTGTCTGCTTGAAGATCAGGATTTGCGGAGCGTAACAAAACCAGTTGGTTATTGTAACAATCGGTTGAATTATATCTACTTTTTCAGGGGTTGACTGGCCTGGCTTCCGTTTATAGAATACTTTCCACCACCATGGTTATCCTTTTCAACCCGAATAAACTAAATAAGGTCAGTATTTATGAGTGAAAAAGTCCCAAATCAAGATTTTAACCTGCTCTTCGAGCAAGTCCAGATTGGCCCGGTTGTGGCGCCCAATCGCTTTTACCAGGTGCCGCACTGCAACGGAATGGGTTACCGGATGCCGCGCGCCCATGCTGCAATGCGTGCTGTAAAGGCGCAGGGGGGCTGGGGAGTAGTCTGCACGGAAGAGGTCGAAATTCACCCGAGCAGTGACCTGATGCCGGATATCGAGGGCCGCCTGTGGGATGATAGCGATATCCCTGCCCTGGAGTTGATGGTAGCCGAGGTTCACCAGCATGGCGCCCTGGCTGGAATTGAGCTCACTCACGGCGGTCTTAACGCCGCCAACCTGTATTCGCGGTTGCCGCCGCTTGCCCCCAGGTCGATGTTTGTATTTGGGGATTATCCGGTTCAGGCAAGGCGCATGGATAAAGAAGATATCCGTATGCTGCGTCTGTGGCACCGGGCGGCTGCGCTGCGCGCCCGGAAAGCCGGCTTTGATATTGTTTACTGCTATGCCGGGCACAACATGTCTCTGGCTATGCAGTTCTTTTCTAGACGTTACAATGACCGGGGTGATGAATATGGTGGAAGCCTCAAAAACCGGGTACGCCTTCTGCGCGAACTGCTAGAGGATACCCGGGAGGCGGTCGGGGACACCTGCGCGGTTGCCCTGCGGCTTGCGGTCGATGAACTACTCGGCGGGGATGGCCTGGTCAGCGCTGGTGAGGGGCGCGATATTGTCTCCATGCTGGCAGACCTGCCTGACCTGTGGGACGTCAATCTCAGCGGTTGGGAGAACGATTCGGCTACCTCCCGCTTTGAAAAGGAAGGCTACCAGGAGCCTTATATCGCTTTTGTTAAAAAACTGACCGATAAGCCTGTGGTTGGTGTTGGGCGCTATACCTCCCCGGAAGCGATGCTCAATGCCGTAAAACGCGGCGTGGTTGACCTGGTTGGGGCTGCCCGCCCTTCGATTGCGGACCCATTCCTGCCGCGCAAGATCCAGGAAGGTCGCTTCGAAGACATCCGCGAGTGTATTGGCTGCAATATCTGCGTGACTGGCGATACCCGCATGGTTCCGATTCGCTGCACCCAGAATCCAACCATGGGTGAGGAATGGCGCCGCGGCTGGCATCCTGAGGTGATCCCGCCCCGTCGAAGCGAAACGCGGGTGCTGGTGGTGGGCGGAGGTCCGGCAGGCCTGGAATGCGCCCGGGCGCTCGGACAGCGCGGCTACGCGGTCACTCTAACCGAAACCAGCCAGGAGATGGGCGGTCGGGTTGCGCTGGAGTCCGGTATGCCCGGCTTGAGCGAATGGCGCCGGGTTGTGGACTGGCGCATGACCCAGATCGCCAAGTTGCCGCAGGTGCAGCTCTTTCCAGGCAGCCAGATGACCGCCCGGGATGTTCTCGATTCTGAATTCAACCACATCGTTCTCGCAACCGGTTCAACCTGGCGCCGGGATGGGATCGGCCGCGAAATCTGGCAGCCGGTTCCGGGCTGGGATGCGTCCCATGTATACACACCCGGCGACCTGCTGGACGGCGTTCGCCTGGAGGGCGAGATTGTACTGTTTGACAACGACCGTTATTACATGGGAGGCGTGCTGGCTGAACTGCTTGTGAGTTACGGCTGTAGGGTAAAGATGGTCACCCCCTCGGCTCTGGTTTCATCATTCACCGAGTACACCCTCGAACAGGAGCGGATCGAACTGCGCCTGGCCCGCCTGGGAGTTGAGGTGTTCAGGCTGTATACCCTGGAATCGATCGGGCCGGATTCCGCCGTGGTTTCCAGTACTGTAACCGGCGCCAGCCTCGATCTGTCCTGCGACGCCGTGGTGCTTGTTACTGAAAGAATGCCAAACGATGGCCTCTATGTCGAGTTGATGGGCGCAGTTGAAGAAGGACAGCTATCAACCCTGGAACTGATCGGGGACGCCCTGGCTCCGGGAACCATCGCCAGTGCTGTGTACTCAGGCCACCTTGCAGCCCGCCAGTTTGATTCACAGCCAGCCGCTGGGCTTCCCTTCAGGGTGGAGAGGATTGCGCTTTAGAATTATGGTTGTTTTCAGACGCCTTCCGGCAGGCTAATCGCTACCCGGCACCACCGGTCGCCGCCCAGCACAGTCTCCACCATTTCTGCTTTTAATTTGCGCCCAAACAGAATTTCAAAGGGTTTCTTCATATAACCTGCGCTGCAGTTGCAGAATGTTGCCGGGATGTTATTTTTCCCGGTTCTGAATGCTTCCCGAACCCAGGGGCAGTGGCAGTAGTAGTACTTTTTAAGGTTATTGTCACTCTCCTCCAGCCACTCGGCGGTCTTGTAGGGGATCTTTATCTGGTAAAGGATGTCCCCTTTGCGAACGCCCCCTCCCACCTCCGGATTTGTGCGTACAAACTCGATCACCTCGTCAGTGACCGACTGGGTATAAAAAAGGCTGCCTTCGTTCTTGATTCTCTCCAATTCTTCAATGAATTCGCCACCGCGTAATTCCAGGTATTCTTCCAGGCTGCCGCAATCCTGGTATTTACGGCTCTCTTCCAGGTAGCCCTCATCCGGTAGATCGCGCAGGCAATCCGCAAGGATCTCTATGCGCTGCTCTTCGCTGGCGGTAGCCTCCAGGCGCCGCATCACTATTTCTGTAAGGGCCGGTTTTTGTTCTGGAGGGGTGCCCAGCTCTGGTAATTTGATCCCATCAAAAATCTGTCTCCTGGGTTCTTCTCCCAGGATTTCGCCCGTCTTCTTGTACAGGTTATCCATGACTTCTGATCCATCCAGCAGTTCGACTACTCTCTCTAATGCAGCCCAATTCTCTGTAAATTGGGTGTAGCGTACCATACCGATATAGTTATCCCAGTTGTTCTCACCGGTCCTGGTTAGTTCCTGTGAAAAAGCGCTTATTTCGGCTGGTTCTATCTGGCTTGGATCTGACCCTCTTATCCTATCGAACCGCTCCGCGATACTAAGATAAATTTCAATTTTATCCAGGGGTGTATCTCTTCCAGTTAGATAATTGGTGAAACCTGTACGATCCATTTGAATCTCTCCTGGTGTTGTGGTAATAGTGATATGCTTGCCCTCTTATTTTACTCTTTCAGGGGTTGGCTGGTTTAAATTCCAGTATTACAACGATTTATAATGAGTATAATCCTAAAACCTGCCCGAATCTATGTTGACCCGGACGTGATTTCTGGTAGATTTGCGTTCAGCCCATATAAGTTACAAATTGGTGGAATTCTGAATGGTTCTTAAACGTATTCAGCTGGGATTGATCCATACTGCGGTTGCAATGACGCTGGTTCCGATCAACAGCACCCTGAACAGGGTGATGATCAAGGAATTGGCGATATCCGCCACCCTGGTCGCCCTCCTGGCGTCCCTGCCTTACCTTTTTTCACCTGTACAGGTTGCGATCGGTTCCTTCTCAGACCGCAATCCGGTTTTTGGCTGGCGGCGTTCGCCCTATATCCTGCTGGGTTTGCTCCTGTGCGTTTTTGGCGTTGTGATCGCGCCAGGGGCGGCTTTCTTAATCGAAAGCGGCTCAATATCCGGGTATTTTTTCGCCGCCCTGGCGTTTGGCGCCTGGGGGATGGGTTACAACTTCGCCGCGGTGTGTTATCTTGCGCTTGCTTCTGAGCTGTCAGGCGAAAGTGGCCGCAGCCGGACAATTGCAGTTATGTGGTCAATGATGATCCTTGGGATTATCCTTACTGCGGTTGGATTGAGTTATCTGGTGGATCCATATTCGCCGCAGGCGCTCATCCGCTCGTTCTGGATCGTTGGGATGAGTGCGCTTGCCCTGGGTTTACTGGGTTTGCTCGGGCTGGAACCGCGCACTGGGAAGCTGGTTGCAGCCCAGGGTGGTCTGACCTGGTCGCAGTTGAGCCAGACCCTGCGGAGCAACCGCCAGGTGGCTTTCTTCTTCTGGTATCTTGTGATACTGCTGGCGGCACTCCTTGGCCAGGATATATTGCTTGAGCCGTATGGGGGCGAAGCTTTTGGAATGACGGTCCGCCAGACCACCCGCATCACCTCAATTTGGGGTGGGATGGTGCTGCTGGCGTTTTTCGCCGCCGGGTTGCTGGAGGGACGTCTGCAAAAGAAGACTGTCGCCCGTATCGGAGGGTGGAGTGCAGTCTTCGGGTTTGTCTTTATCGCCATCAGCGGGCCAATCCAAAATTCAAGTCTGTTTTATGCGGGCATCCTTCTGCTGGGTTTTGGGACTGGCCTTGCGACAGTTTCTAATCTGGGGATTATGCTCGATATGACTCTGGTTGGAAGCGTGGGGACGTTCATCGGGCTGTGGGGGATGGCAAGCGCCTTTTCGCGTTTGACGGGGTCGCTTTTGGGCGGCGCGCTGCGCGACCTGCTCACCCGGGTATCTCATGACCCTCTTACCGGCTACATCGTTGTTTTTATCATTGAAGCCGGTTTCCTGCTGGTTTCACTTGTGATGCTGCGCAGGATTGATGTCAGCGCCTTTCACCAGGATTCGCAGGAAAGCCTGGATCTTGCGGAGAGAGTCGCAATTGCGGGGGATATGTAAAAACCTTAGCAAAAAATTATTATTAACCCAGAAAATCTGAGGCAGTATATAAGCGCGCTGTGTGAAAATTTTCTCTTGAAACCCTGAAAGATTTCTTGCGTATACTGGTTAGAGCCCGCTAATCGAATCTGGTTCGGGTTAGGTATAATAAAATAGGAGGTTTATCATGGATTATGGAAATGTGTTGGGTCGCGCCTGGCGCATAACCTGGCGCTGGAAGATACTCTGGGTGCTGGGATTTCTGGCGGGTCTTGGCAGCGGGGGCGGAGGCGGAAGCCCGGGTAATATAAATTATTCTGCCAATAGCGGAGATTTTGATCAGTTACCCTGGGGGAGGACACTATCGGATACTTTTCCGGGATTTGAGAACCTGGCATGGGAACAGATCTGGCCGGCTATTGCTGGAGTTATCGCCCTGATAATCTGTGTTCTGTTGGTGATTGCAATCGTTGTATGGGTGGTATCCGTGATCGCCCGCGGCGGGTTGATCGCAGGTGTGCAGCAGGTGGAAGAGGATGGCTCGACCTCTTTTCGCAGCGCCTGGAGAGCCGGGCGCAGGAAGTTCTGGACCCTCTTTGGGGTTGGTGTGCTGGCGGCGATCCCTATGATTATATTCGGGCTGTTTTTATTCGGGATGACTGTTTTCGGGTTCATCACCATGTTGAACTCTTCCCAATCATTTGACTTTAGTTTTGTGCCTGTGATTTTCAGCTCTGTTGTGATCGTGTTTTTACTGCTCTGCTGTATCCTAATCCCGCTGGCGCTGGTGCTCGAACAGATCCGGGTTTACGGCGAGCGGGCTGCGATCCTGGAGGACCTGGGTTGGATCGATTCGTTCAAGCGTGGCTGGGAAGTACTGAAGGAAAATCTCGGGCACACCATCATCTTCTGGTTGATCTACTTCGCTCTGGGGATTGGCCTCCTGATAATTTCGTTCGTATTGATCCTTGGAGTTTCTTTGCCTTTCCTGTTCGGATTTATCCTTATGGAACCCCAGACATGGATGATCGCCCCGGCGGTTTGTGCTGGGCTGGTGTTCTTTATCGGCTTTATCCTGGTCAAGAGTATTATCACTACCTTTGTTTCAGCGGGCTGGACCCTGGCATACCGTGAGATGACAATGCTGAAGACGGGTGAGCTGGAACTGGATTCTGCACCCTTAATTTCCGAATCCTGATAGCTGAACAGGGACCGGAACAGTTCGCAGGCTTGAAAAAGGTCTGCGAACTTTTTTATTAAATGATTCTGTCTTAACCGGTTTCTATGGTTAAATAGGATCCATGGATAGGATTGAAAGCCGGGATGGATGGCTGCGTTTAAGCCAGGCCGCTGATTTCCTTGGCGTGCATCCAGGCACGGTACGCAAGTGGTCGGATAAAAGCCTGCTGCCGGTCCACCTTACCCAGGGAGGCCACCGTCGTTATAAGCGCTCCGAACTTGAGCTCTGGAAGCAGGCTCGCCAGGCTGACAAACCGTTTGAAGCGGACCTGGTAGTGCAGAGCGCCCTCAGAACAACCCGCATACAGGTCAGCGAGGGCAAGCTCGAAAACGAGAGCTGGTACAGTAAGCTGGATGAGGACGCCCGCCGCCATTACCGCGAGAGCGGGCGTGGGCTGCTCCAGGGTCTGATCAGCTATCTTGCTTCCAGCGACCAGTCTGGTTATGCCGAGGCGGAAGCCCTGGGGTATGATTACGCTTCACGCGGCCGGCGCTACGGCATGGACAGCGTCGAAGCTGCCAACGCCTTCATATTCTTTCGAAACCAGCTTTTGGAAGCCATGCTGGAGGTGTACGAGTCCGCCGCGGTGCGTTCACCCAGCGCCTGGAGCGAAATGTTCCGCCGGGTAAACGCTTTTACAGACGGGATTCTGGTAACAATCCTGCGCACATATGAAAACTTACGCCGCTGAAGGCTATAAAAGTGCGTAGCACAGCTTGATGTTGTGGTCAGCCGGCCTTTTACCGCGCTTCTGCGGTTCAGCAGGAAGGGTATAAATAAAATTTCTTAAAGGTTGCCAAACTAAATATGGCCTCAAAACAACTTTCTCTAACTGATACATTACTGAACTCACCAACCATCTCGCGCATCCGCCGCAACCATGCTCTGGAGCATGCTGCCCTGCATATCCTGGCGCAGCGCTATCCCGGGAAGCCGATGGCTGGTCATTCCAACCCGGGCGGCTTCTGGATTCTGGGCGATATCCCGACTGAGGCGGTCTGGTCAGCTGTGGAGTCTGCCCTGGCGCGCCTGCGGGCAGGGGAAAAACATCTGGCACTGCACCCGAACTGCGGCACCAATATCGTTGTCGCCGGAGTAGCTGCCGGGCTTTCCGCTTCGCTGGCTATGTTGGGATCCGGAAACCGCAGGCGGGATAAATTGGAACGCCTGCCTCTGGCGTTATCTCTGGCGACATTTGGGTTGGTCGCCGCCCAGCCGTTAGGGACTGCCATCCAAGCCCGGGTGACAACCTGCGCTGAACCGGGAGAGCTGAGGATCGTGGATGTTATTCCCAGGGACGGCGGCCGGCTGAAAGCCCACCGTGTGGTTACAGAGGGCTGAAGATGGACCGGGAAAAACCCCGTATTTATATCTTTCATGGGGATGATGAATACGCCATCGCCAGGGATGTTGCCGGACTTGTGTCCAATCTGGGGGAACAGGCTTTGAAGGAAGCCAACCTCACCCGCCTGGACGGGAGTTCTTTCAACCCGGAAAGCTTGATCGAAGAAGTGAGTCCAATGCCCTTTCTGGCTGATCGCAGGATCGTCGTGCTGGAGGATGGGCTGGGCAGGTTCGAACCGCCGCCTGAAGGGAGCGCGCAGCTCACGAAAGCACAGCGCGAGGCGCTCAAGGAAAAGCGGCTAAAATTCACCGGCGACCTGGAGAAAGTGCCTGCAACCTCCGCCCTGGTCCTGGTCGAGCACAGGTTACTGCCGGGTGGGGATGGCAGGGGAGGTTCTACCCACTGGCTGGTCGAGTGGGCTGACAAACACCCGGAAATTGTCTTTATTAAATCCTTCCTTCTTCCTGGTAGAAAAATGGATCAGTGGATCATGTCAAGGGCGGTCGAATTCGGGGGCCAGATCGAACCGTCTGCTGCCGGAGCGCTTGCCGGGCTGGTCGGCGGTGACACCCGCCTGTCTGACCAGGAGCTCAAAAAGCTGCTGGATTACGTCGATTACAGCCGCCCAATCTCGAGAGAGGAGGTGCTGGAATTGTCGGTTGATTCAAGCCTTGCCGATGTATTCGGTCTGGTGGATGCGATCGGGATGAAAAAGGAGCCCGCTGCGATGAAAGAACTCCGCCGTTTGCTGGAGCAGCAGCTTCCTTCCAGTATCTTTAATATGGTGATCCGTCAGTTTCGGTTTTTAATTCTTACACGTGAAATTCTGGACAACGGCGGCGGGGGGAGTGAGGTTTCCGAACAACTTCGTTTCCTGCAGCCAAGGCATAAGAGCAGGTATCCCCTACCGGATTGGATGGCTCGCAAGTTTATCGCCCAGGCAAAGCGTTTCAGCCTGCTTGAACTGGAGCGGATTTACCGGCGGCTGCTGGTGATGGACGAGGAGATAAAAACAGGCCGCACAACCACTGGTCTGGCTCTGGATTTGTTTATCTCAGAAATCAGCGTTTAGCGCCGTTATCTGGTTTGCCGTTCACGCCCATCCAGAAGTGGTTTGGCATGATCGTGCGGTTGGAGCGGATTTCAACGCTCCCGGCCATTAATATTTCCTCTTTTTCATTCGTGTGACCGGCAGATTTTACGCTCCTGCCGTTCCCGTTCGATTTTCCGTTGCCGTTCAGGGGAATCATACTGGGATGCACGAAGCACAGGGTTGGCTGCAAACCGTATTTGTTTTCGTAATACTTGGCAGCCCGGGCGACCTTCGCCGTCATGAGGACGCTCGGATCATTATCAAACCACAACATTCCAACATTCATCGATAAAAACCCTCCGGATTCAGTTACCTGTTCTTAATTGCAACTTTTGTACCCGAAAGACAGCCCGTCATTCGGAGACTTTTTTTCCGGTGTTTATTTAACCGGTATCAGACGGTATTATAATAGAACAAACGTTCTGTGTCAAGGGTTTCTGTGATCTCTGGATTCGGCAGGTTCCTTATTGGGAAATCAGAGTCCAGAAACTGACGCTCTCGATGTGGAATGTCTGTGGAAACATATCGAAAGGTGTGATCTGCCTGAGCTGGTACCCGGCGTTAAGCAGGGGTTTGCTGTCTCGCGCCAGGGTGGCCGGATCGCAGGAGACATACACCAGGCAGGAAGCCTTCAGGTTTATTACTCCATCCATGGCTTTGCGGCTGATCCCGCCGCGCGGCGGGTCCACCAGGATGATGTCCGGTTGAAGGTCGAGCTGCGGGGCTGCAAGCTCCAGAGGCGCTTCGTACAACTCCACATAGTCGAATTCGTCCAGGTTGGTCATAAAATCATCCGCCGCTTCCGGTTCGCTTTCCACGCCCACCACCCGCCCGACCAGCGGCGCAAAGAACAGGCTGAATAATCCCACCCCGCAGTAAAGATCCAGGAAGACTGTATCCCGGGAGAGCTCGCAGTAGGCAGGCAGGGTATCTATTATATACTTCAGCATCGCTTCCGTTACATCGTGGTTGGTTTGGAAAAAGGATTCTGCGGAGACCCTCAACCTGCGCCCCAGCAGTTCTATCCAGACCGAATCGCTTCCGGCGATCACAATCCGGCGGTCCGCACAACGATAAACAACCGAGGTTGGCAGGCCCTCGACCAGGATTTCGGGCGCTTCCGGTTGGCTGCTTTCCATCAGGATCAAAACATCGCCTCCAGCGCCCGCCTTTAAAACAACCCGTTCCAGCCCCGGGATACTTTCAAGATCAATATTAGGCCAGATTGAATTGAGGCTTTCTTCGGGGAGGTGGCATTCCTGGATGGCAAGCGTCTTCTCCGAGCGGGCTCTGTGATAGCCGATTTCACCCTTTTCAGTCAGGTGGAACTGCACCTGGTTGCGGTAATTGAACTGCCTGCTTGAGGGGATGGTTCTTCCTACCTCCGGGCTGGTTATCCCGGCGAAACGCTCCAATTGTTCCCCCAGGATCATCTTTTTTATTTCAAGCTGCATCCCGTATGGCATATGCTGGTAGTGGCAGCCTCCGCATTCTCCAAAATGCCTGCAGCGCGGGTCTATCCGTTCGGGTGCAGGTTCGATCAGTTTGACTGTTTCAGCACGGGCGTAGCCTCTCTTGCTTTCTGTCAGTTGGATGGAGGCTTTTTCTCCGGGCAGCATGAAGGGGATGAATACTGCCCGCCCGTCCGGCAGGCGGCCCATCGCCTCACCGCCGTAGACCAGTTTTTCGGGAACGATCTCGAATATCTCAGAATCCGCCATTTCTGGTATCAGTCCTGTTGGAGGTACTGGTTTAGAGCCTCAAGCAGGCCCAGGATGTTTTCCGGTTGTGTCTCACCCATGTGGGCGATCCGGAAAGTAACCCTTTTCAAAGGGCCGTACCCGTTGGCGATGCGCATATTTTGTTGGCTCAGAAACCGGTTGAGGTCGCCAATATCCAGGTTCATCTGGTTGGAAACGGTCGTCACTGTGTTGGAGCGGTATCCCTGCTCGGCGAAGAGTCCAAATCCTGCATCTGTCGCCCACGACCGCACCAGGTCCGCGCAGGCGGCATGCCGTTCAAAGCGCCTCTCCAGGCCTTCACTGAATATCCGCTCAAGCTGGGCATCCAGGGCGTAGATTAATGAGACCGCCGGGGTTGCAGGGGTCGAATCCTTTCTGCGGTGTTTTTCCATCCGCAGAAAATCAAAATACCAGCCCCGGTTTGGTACATATTTTGCCCTTTCCATCCCCCGCTCGGAGACTGCGCACAGCCCCAACCCCGGCGGCAGCGCCAGGCACTTCTGGGAGGAGCTCAGCACCATATCGAGCCCCCAGGCGTCCGTCTCGATTTTTACACCCCCCAGCGAAGAGACCGCATCCACGCAGATGAGTGTGTCCGGGCTGGCTGCCCGGACCAGTTCGGCGATCTCCTTGACCGGGTTCACCATTCCGGTGGAGGTCTCATTGTGGACGACCGTCAGGGTGTCGTAGATTTTGCTCCCAACAGACGCTTCGATTTCCTCCAGTGGAAACGGCTTTCCCCAACCGGCTTCCAATTTGTCAGCCTGGGCCCCGTTTGATACTGCCACCTGGTGCCACCTCTCCCCAAAAGCGCCGTTGCAGAGCGAGAGGATCTTGCCGCGCGCCAGGTTCCTGACCGCCGCTTCCTGCAGGCCGGTCCCGGACGAGGCGAACAGGAAAACCCGGGCGCTGGTGTAGAAAAGGCTTTGGGCATTCCGGGAGGCACGTTCAAATATCGCCTCGAATTCTTGGCTGCGGTGGGGAAGCATCGGCCGGGCCTGGGCTTCCAGGATTGTCGGGTCTACGTCTACCGGTCCGGGTATGAACATTGGTGACATATCAAACTCCGGTATATTCTTTATTTAGCATCCCATCCAATTCCAAAAGGCACACAGCTATTTTACCAGCCGTGGGTGCCAAATTCCTGGTCTGTTCTTGCTCCCGGTCCAGCGCCCCAGGCTGGTAAAATTGAGGCGTGCAAAGGCGTTTGCTTATCCTGTTCCTGTTAATTTCCACCAGCCTGGCGGCAGCCGGGCAGTTTCCGTATTCTCCCGCGCCAGCCCGGACAGTTGAAGATAAACTTGCTGAAGAAATTCCCCAGAAAAATGCTGGGAAGACTGCCCAGAAGTTGGCGCGCCAACTGGCAGTTTCAACCCCTGCTGCTCTGATCCTTGAACAGGACCCGCCTTTTAAGGTGATCTATCATCCGGATGGTCCTCTGTATATCGGCGACCTGGTCAGCCTGGAGGTGGTCGCCCTGGGGGATAACGGTGCTGAAGACCGGCGGGTTAAAGTGCTCCGGGCTGACACCGGGCAGGTGCTGGTCGAGAGGGGGGCTTTTCACTCCTATGGAATCGGAGCCCGGGCTCAGGCAACCTCAACCTGGGTGTGGGATACCCGCCCTCTGGAAAGTGGGGAATATGAACTGGAATTCAGCGTCCAGCCGGATGGAGCCAGCTGGTCTGAAAGACTCACCCTTTACCCGCAGGAGAGCAAGCCTGAAAGTGAAAGAACCGCCGGCTGGGATTCTGTAAGGACCGGCTGCTGTTGGATACACTATATTACCGGCACCCGGGCTGACCGGGAACTGGACCTGCTGGTTGAAATGGTGGATCGCCAGGTCAGCAGCGCCAGCCGCCGGATAGGTTATCAACTTGAAAAGCCGCTTTCGATCACCTTTTTCCCGCGGGTTCTGGGACACGGCGGATTCGCCCGTTCGGATTTATCAGTCGCATACCTGGACCGTAATTACGCCGGCAGCAGTCCTTCGATTGTGCTGCACCATGAGGCGGTGCATGCACTTGATTCCCGCCTCGGCGGAGAGCTCAGGCCGACCATTCTGAGCGAGGGTCTGGCGGTCTACCTGTCGGGCGGCCATTTTAAACGCGAGCCATTAATCCCGCGCGCCGCGGCCCTCCTGGAGCCGTCCCCGGCTTGCCTGGTCAGATTAACTGCCTTTGAAGCCGCCCCGGAGAGCCAGCCATGCGGGCTGGGATGGTTTTTTCCGCTGGAAGGCCTCAGCGATAATTTTTACCTCTCACAGCATGAGATTGGTTACCTGGAGGCGGGCGCGCTGGTGGAGTTTATGCACGAAACATGGGGCTGGGAGCGGTTTTCGAGTTTCTATCGCGATATCCATCCACGGCGCCAGGATGAGAACCATTCCGGGGCGCTGCAGCAGGCATTAATAGATCATTTTGGGATCACTTTGAGGGAACTTCAGGCTGATTTTAGCGCTGTGCTGCGGGATCAGGATCTGCGCCCCCAACACATCCAAGATGTGCGTTATTCGGTCGTTTTTTACAACGCCGTCCGCAGGTACCAGGAACTTCTGGACCCCTCTGCCCATTTCCTGACCGCCTGGCTGCCGGATAATGACCGCATGCGCGAGCTCGGAATCACCGCAGATTATCTGCGCCATCCGGCGGAACTGGAGAACATCGCCCTTGAAACGATGCTTGTTGAAGCTGATTTTTACCTTGATAACGGGGAGTTCGATCCCGGGGCTGAAATGCTCTCAGCGGTCTATACCGTGCTGGATGGTTTTGAGGCGGGTTCAGACCGTCCTTTTGAACTGGATTCCACAGCTGCTGATTACTACGCAGTTGCCGCAGCCCTCCAGGGCGCCGGGATGGATCCCCACCGGATTTCTCTGAAAGACGACCAGGCCCGGGCGTGGGTGACCGCTTCCGGTCCTGAGGCTGTCAAAGTCGATTTAATCGCTACCCTGGGGGGCTGGTCGTTTATTACAGAGGCAGGAAACTAGAGATCAGCAGGTTAAGGTCCAGTGTGCCTGGCTGTTTGCAGATGAACCCGAAACTATTCCAGATCCCTTCCAGCGGTCCAAAGCACCACAGGTAGAGCGAGTCGATTACCCAGACCGCCCCAACCAGGAAGCACAGCATCACAATCAGGCATCCGCAGCCCACGTAGATCCCGGTGCGGGTTTTTGGCTCATCATCCAGGTAAGGTTGGGGCTCTGCCGGTTCCATTTCAGGTTCGAAAGGTAGCGGCGCGGACTGCTGCATTTGCGCTGCTGCTGGGATCACCGCCGGGGAGACTTCAGATTGGAGGGGTTCCGCGGCTGGTTTCGCCTCCAGGGCTGCTGGAGGCGTGGATTCCATGATCGGTTCGCTCACCAGCGTGGCGTCCTGGTCGGGGCTGGTCTCTTCATATACCAGGCTTACATTTTCAGCGAACAGCACCATTTCTCCCGCTTTTAACAGGTGTGGACCGATCAGGCGCTGCCCGTTGACGAAGGTGCCGTTGGTCGATCCCAGGTCTTCCAGTACATACTCCCCCGCCTGGGCAAGCAGGCGGGCGTGCTGGCGCGACATTTCCGGATCCTTGATGCTGATATCGTTGGATGGGTCACGCCCGATGGTGATCTCCTGGTCTGTCAGCAGGAAGGTCTTCCCCGGGGTCGGGCCGCTGCGCATTACAAAATGATGAGATACAGGAACCATATTCGCCTCCTAACCGGGTTAAGTGTACTGACTATTCCACTGTCTGTCAAACCCATCCTATGCGCTGCTGGTGATTTCTGATGCGGCTCTTGAGGTCATTTTATAGTTAAATTGCTGCCCGAAGGATTGGCTCACTGCATCCATGACCTCTTCCATTCCCGGGGCGGGTTCCAGCATATCCGCCAGGCAGATCAGTGGGTGGTCTGGAAGCCCGCAGCCGATGATCCCCTCCCAGTAGCTCATATCCGGCTCCACATTCAGAGCAAACCCGTGCGAGCTGATCCCGCTGGCATCCACTTTTAATCCGATCGCGGCGATTTTGGCTGGTTTCTGGCGCATGCCCGGCGGGCAGTACAGGCAGCGCGACGGCGCATGCGGCTGCACCCAGACCCCGCTGAGCCCGTCCACCTGCCCGCCTGCGACCCCCAGCTCTGCCAGCGCAGATATCAGAACAGCCTCCAGTTTGCGAATGTAACCCACCACATCGGCTTTCGGAAACTTTCTGCCGTCACCGCCCCTGGTATCTGGCTTGGGCATTTTATTCCCCGGGAACAGCGGGATTATCGGGTAGCCGACCAGCTGGCCCGGACCGTGATAGGTGACGTCACCGCCCCGGTTCACCCAGTGGACCTGGATGCCCTTTTTTGCCAGCTGTTCTTCTTCCCACAGCAGGTTTTCCGCTTTACCCCGCCGTCCGAATGTAAAAGTATGCGGGTGTTCCAGCAGCAGCAGCGCCGGGGGGTGTTCCCCGGCCGCGACCTCGCCCGCCAGGCGTTTTTGCAGACTCCAGGCTTTCTGGTAATCAACAATCCCCAGCCGGTAAACAAAGCACTCGCTTTTCATCCAGTCCTGTCCTGCAAATTGCTTTTAGTAAGTTGCTTGCCAGTTAAACCCGGCTCCTTTGCAGCAGGCTGATTATAAATGATGAATCCTTTCCATTCTTATATCCGGTTAATGAGATGTTTACAGAATATATACGCAGGGGGCGTATACTCGATAGTGAAATTATTTTATTGGAGATGTGTTTATGGATTTAAATAAATATACCCAGAAATCACAGGATGCCATTCTGGATGCCCAGCGTCTGGCGGGGGAATACAACCATCAGGTGATCGAGCCCGCCCACCTGCTGCTGGCTTTGCTCCGCCAGGATGACGGGGTCGTCCCGGCTCTGGTAATAAAGGTCGCTGGGGGCGTGGTTGCCCTGCAGGACGAGCTGGTCCGCGAACTTGGAGAACGTCCCAGGGTCTACGGCGGCGGAACCCAGGTGGGTCTGTCCCAACCGGCCTCGGATGCGCTGGAGGCTGCAGAAAAATTGGCCAGGGGCATGGGGGACGAATATGTGTCGACCGAACATATCTTGCTCAGCCTGACCGAGAGCAGCGAGGCTTCCCGGCTCAGCCAGTACGGGCTCACCAGGGACGCCATTCTTAAAGCATTAACCGCCGTTCGCGGCACCCAGCGGGTGTCCTCCCAGACCCCGGAGGATACTTACCAGGCTCTTGAGAAGTACGGCCGCGACCTTACCGCTTTTGCCCGCCAGGGGAAACTAGACCCCGTGATCGGCAGGGATGAAGAGATCAGGCGCATTATCCAGATCCTGTCACGCCGCACCAAGAACAATCCCGCCCTGATCGGAGACCCGGGAGTGGGCAAGACCGCCGTGGTGGAAGGCCTCGCCCAGCGGATTGTGAACGGGGATGTGCCCGATGGTCTCAAGCGCAAACGCCTTGTGCAGCTTGATATGGGCGCTCTGGTGGCGGGCGCGAAATACCGCGGCGAGTTTGAAGAGCGCCTCAAAGCGGTCCTGAAGGAGATCACCGACGCCTCCGGGGAGATTATCCTTTTTGTGGATGAGATGCACACCGTGGTTGGCGCCGGCAAGGCCAAGGGAGCCATGGATGCCGGCAATATGCTCAAGCCGATGCTCGCCAGGGGAGAGCTGCACATGATCGGCGCCACAACCCTGGATGAATACCGCCTGCATGTTGAAAAAGACCCTGCCCTTGAGCGCCGTTTCCAGCCGGTCCTGATCGACGAGCCGAATGTGGAAGAAACCATAAGTATCCTGCGCGGGTTGAAAGAGCGCTACGAGATCCATCACAGGGTCCGTATAACCGACCCGGCGGTGATTGCAGCCGCGACTCTTTCCAGCCGCTATATCACCGACCGCCAGCTGCCGGATAAAGCCATCGACCTGATCGATGAGGCTGGCGCCCGCCTGCGCACTGAGATCGATTCGAAACCCCAGGAAATTGATGAAATCGACCGCCAGATCCTGCAGTTGGAAATAGAACACCAGGCGCTGCAGGTTGAAAAAGACAGGGCCTCCCGCGAGCGCTTGGAGGGGATCGAAAAGGAACTGGCTGACCTTTCAGAGCAGTCCGACCGGCTCCATGCCCGCTGGAGTATTGAGAAAGAGGCGATTTCCGGACTCCACCGCATAAAGGAACAGATAGAGCGCACCCGCCTTGACATGGAGCGCGCTGAGCGCCGCAACGAGCTGGAAGAAGCCGCCCGGCTGCGCTACGGCAAATTGGGTGAGCTCGAGCGCCAGCTGCTCGAATCCGAGGACCGCCTCAAGCAGATCCAGGCAGAAGGCTCCCTGTTGAAAGAGGAGGTGGACGCCGAGGAGATATCCAGGGTTGTTTCAGGTTGGACCGGCATTCCGGTATCGCGGTTGATGGAAGGCGAGCTGGAAAAACTGGTTAACATGGAAGCCCGTTTGCACGAGCGGGTGGTGGGGCAGGATGACGCCCTGCGGGTGGTCTCCAACGCAGTGCGCCGCTCGCGCGCCGGGCTGCAGGACCCCGACCGCCCGGTCGGCTCGTTTATCTTCCTGGGTCCGACCGGCGTCGGCAAGACCGAGCTGACCAAGGCGCTGGCCTCCTTCCTGTTCGATGACGAGGCCGCGCTGGTGCGCATCGACATGTCCGAGTACATGGAAAAGCACTCGGTATCCCGGCTTATCGGAGCACCTCCGGGATATGTTGGATATGATGAAGGCGGCTACCTCACCGAAGCCGTGCGCAGAAAGCCATATTCCGTAATTCTTTTCGACGAGATTGAGAAGGCGCACCCGGATATC
>Ga0180438_10000448_pt1 | contig 80927 bp, 58 predicted proteins | sample SS_ome_12_FD_132455 | JGI IMG/M metagenome (GOLD analysis project Ga0180438, IMG submission 132455) | Hypersaline lake sediment archaeal communities from the Salton Sea, California, USA - SS_3_D_2 metaG | ecosystem: Environmental > Aquatic > Non-marine Saline and Alkaline > Hypersaline >... | reverse complement strand
TCGAAATCTCAAACTCAAAGACTTCACTTTTCACAATTTCTTAATCAGTTACAAGCTACCGCCCTAAGATCCAAAGATGAAATTTGAACAAAGCAATCATCGGATTGAAACAAAAAATAGGCTATCTATCCCTATAAATCTATGGTACTCGGGTACTTAATCTATATATGAGTACGAAGTACCAGAAAGAAAATTTACGTGGTGAATAGAAGAGACGAAATCAAACTGCTCAAAATCATGAAACAGGAAAAGAGTACAGTGAAGCTACTTATGTTTTTCCATTATTGAGGATCTGTTGAGGGAATGCCGATGACCTGTTCAGGACATTACCTCTGCGTGATGTTGTATTCTTTGGGTGGTTCCTTACCAAGAAGATGCCGGACAAAGTAATCCCATCTTTTACGGTAAAAGTACTCGCGGTGGGGGCGGAAAGAATGATTGCTGTTCGGAAGGAGAAGGAAGTCAAAATTTTTATTGGCCTTGATGAGGGCATCGACAAGCTGAAGAGTCATAGCTGGGTGCACATTATCATCCATATCACCGCAGGCCAGAAGGAGTTTGCCCTTGAGATTTTCAGCCAGGTGCACGTTGGACTGATTCGTATAATTGTTCTCTTCGGGTAACCCCTGGTACTTTTCCAGCCAATCTGAAACATAACCTCGAGAGTCATGATTTCCCGCCGAGGAGACGGCGACTTTGTAGAAATCCGGATAGGCCAGAATTGCTCTGGCCGAGGCGTAGCCTCCCCCGGAGTGGCCGTAAATCCCCACCCTACTGAGATCCAGGAAGGGATATTTGCGGGAAAGCTGTCTCAAGGCCGTTATGTGGTCCGGCAATCCTCCGGCATCGCCGAGGTTTCCATAGGAAAAGTCGTGGAAGGCCTTGGATCGTAAGGGCGTTCCCAAACCATCAACAGAGATGACGATGAATCCCAATTCCGCGAGAGCTGTGTCGTGGTTCTGGAATATGTCCGAGAATGATTTTGGGGTGCGGATGGCCTGCGGACCGGGATAGATGGCATCGATTACCGGATACTTTTTATCCGGATCAAATGTGCTTGGTTTGTGCATGACACCATAAATATCGGTAATTCCATCGCGCGCCTTGACACAGAACCGCTCCGGATACCTCCAGCCGGTTTCGAGGAGTCGCTCGAGATTTGTTTCTTCGAGGACTCGAAGGAGCTTGCCATCCGACGATCTCAGAACAGAAACCGGAGGGAGGTCCACTCTCGAGTATGTGTCGGTGAAATACATCCCAGAAGGTGAAAATGTTACCTGGTGATCCGCATCCTCAGGCGTCAGCAACTCAATTCTGGAGGCGTCGAGTTGAGATCTGTAGAGATGACGGTAATAAGGGTCCTTCTTCTCCTCTTTTCCCCCTGCCGTAAAATAGACCCACTGGTTTGTCTCGTCCACGTTCTTGATCTCGCGGACGGCCCAGTTTCCTGAGGTGATCCTATTTATTAAGGAACCGCTTTGGCCATCGTAGAGATAGAGATGGGCCCAGCCATCCCTTTCGGAGAACCAGATGATGTCCTTGCCGCTGTTCAAATCCCGGACATTGGGCCGAGCTCCCAGAATGGGATGAAGATCGAGGTGAGTTCTCCCCTGTTCCTCCAGAATCACCCTGGTTTTTCCCGTACGCGCATCCGTCTCGCACAAACGCATGGCTCTGTCTCCCCGCTCGTTGAAGACGAAATAAACCCTTTGGCTATCGCTGCTCCACCAGACCCTTTCAAAGGCCATCGGTGTTTCGCAATAGACGGGTTGCGTTTCGTATTCAACCCAGGTTTGGGTTTGGCGCTCGATATCGAGAATAACATACTCAACTGTTGCCAAACCCTGGTCACCTGCGAAGGGGTAACGATAGGTGTGAAGCACAGGACGGTACGTTCCATCAGGAGGAGCGTGCTGGAGGAGATGGAGAGGTTTGACTTTCCGCTGGTCGAGCCGATGCGTGACCAGTCTTTTAGAATCGGGAGACCACACGGCTTCGGGTGGCAATTTTATCCCTTCTCTTTTTCTGGAAATCCACGAAGTATCCGATTCGGGATAACTGGCATAGTCGAAGTGCAGGGTTCCGTCTGTTGTCAAGGCAATCTCTTTTTCGGAAGTCAATGAACGGAGATAGAGGTTGTGATTCCTGAGAAATGCTGCCCATTGCCCATCATATGAACACAGGTCATCGGATCGGGGTGTGATTTTACCTTCGGTTCTCTTGCATTCGTAAGTACTGAGATCACAAATCCAGACAGTTTCTCCAATCTGAAACTGAATTGCCCTTTCCTGGTCGACAAATGTGATCTCCTCGAAAGGCAATTGATGGGGGTCATAAGCTGTTTTCATTGCCTGCGAGAGGGCAGCCGCGAGCCTGTGATGGTCGAAGGCGCGCTTGCGGCAGTTGGTGTGAGGATCAACCCAAATGAACTCTTTCCCTACCTTTGTCTCCAGTTTGTACCAAAAACGTGCGGTCTTCCCTATCCATTGAGGCCTGACCTCCATTTTAAAAAGAAGTTTGCGCACATTCTGAGGGAGAAATCGCTCGGCCCGGGCATAATCCTCGGAAGAGAGCTGAGTCATGGAGGAATTGGCGGAAATCAGAAGGAGGATGGGGATAAGGATCCCTTTACAGATTTTTTTATTCCCCGTTTCTGGTATTGGTTCTTGCATTTTTTTGCAGATCATTCTACAATTTATCGACTAGCGATTATCGATCATAAATATGTTTATTTATCGTATAAAAACATCCGAAACAAAGCAAGTCATTCCTGTTTTTTGTTCGCTGCGCCCATCCTTGTTATAATGGTACAGTGAAAAAAAAAGCATGTTCGATCATTGTCTTTTGGCTTTGTCTTCTCCCCTGCTCTCCTTTCTATGCCTCTCCATCTGAAGAACCCGGATACTGGAAAGAATGGATGGCAGAGGTCGATCTCATCATGACCAAAGCAGAAAAAGAGGTGTTCAAACATCTCAAAACCGAGGAAGACAGGAAAAGATTCCAGAATCTTTTCTGGAAAGTCAGGGACTCTCAGCCGGAAACAGCGGAGAATGAGTATCTTGTAGAATTTTATGCGCGACGTCACTATGCGGAGAAAAATCTGGAGGGAACCAATTCGGATAGAGGGCGCACCTATGTTCTTTTGGGCGAACCCAATGAGAGGAAAAATTACGAGGGCTATGACGTCGTCGTGGATTGTGACTTGTGGATCTATCAAAGCGAGGGGCGCCCTGGACTTCCGCCTTTTATGTACCTGCTCTTTTACCGTCCGCGAGGCCTGGGAAGTTATCGGCAATTCCACCCGGGCCCGAACTCGGCTCTGGATTTATTATCTCTCGGATATGGCAAAGGGGTGACGTCAAGGGAACGCGCTTACTCCATAATTAGACAGCAATTTCCAGAGCTAGCCCGGGCAACTCTGTCTGTTATCCCCGACGAGCGGGGTGCTGGGTCCTCCTCCACTCTCACTTCATCAGGGGCAGTCATCGCAAGCATCCACACCTTGCCGGAGAGAGAAGTCGAAAAGCAGTATCTGAAGAGTTTCAGCACGGTCGAGGGCGTTGTCGATGTCTCCTATTCGACCAAAGAGATCGGCGGAAAAGGAACTCTGGTTGTTTTGCCAAACAGGGGATTTGCATTATTGAGCTACGCTTTGATGCCCGATGTCATACACACCGAGAAAACCCCGGATAACCTGAACAGAGCACAGGTCTCCTTGAATATCAGAATCGAAGATTCAGCAGGAAAAACTGTTCATCAACAGGAAAGGGAACTGAATTTACAGCTAACCGATGGGCAACTGGAGACACTCCAGGGCGAACAAAAGCTTGTCTTCAAGGACTTCACTCCTGTTATAGAGGGAAGGTTCTTAGCCATCCTGACTTTCACCAATAAGACGGCTGAGGAGTTTTTTGTCCATAGAGAGGAGATTGAAGTTTCGGAAAAAATTCCATCAGTGCTTGTAGGCTACGAAGTCCAGGAAATCAAGCCTGATACATTTCTTCCTTTCAGCTCAGAAAAGTATAAAGTGCTCACTGATCCACAGCTCCTCTTCAACAAAGAAGATGCATGCCAGGGTATCGTCATCAGTCAACAAAGGCCGGAGATTATTCTCACCGAAGTCGGAAATGACAACAATACGGTCATAATGAATGATATTTCAGCAGCCGGAGAACTTTTTCTGTTTAAACAACCGCTCTTGGATCTGAAAACTGGAAATTATTATCTCGATGTGAGTTTTGCCCATGCTGAAGGGTGTAGGACTGTCATATCCATTATGCCCTTCAAAGTGCAAAGAACAATCGGTTTTGAACGAACTGAAGCTCTGTCATCCCGGCATAACTTTGATTTTCTGGTAGCCCAGGAGTATCTCAACGTCGGTAAAATTGATGCAGCTCTCGAGTTTTTCAACAAACTCCCCGATGATTTGATAAACCCAACAACCCGTCCCGTGATAGCGCGAGCGTATTACCTGAAAAAGGATTATGGCAAGGTGGTCGAAATCCTGGAAAAGGCCCCGACCCAAAAGACTTATCCCGTCCTTTTACTGCTGGCCAATTCCTGCCTTAAACTCAGAAAGCTTTCCGCTGCGGCCGACTATTTCGAAATGCTGAGAGAGTACGGAGAAACGGTTAAAATCAACCGAACACTCGGTGCCATTTATCATTCCTTGGGAGAGCGAGATAAGGCCAAACAGTACTGGGACCGGGCTAACGATTTAGAGAAGCAGACTAAAGAAGAAATAAAGCAATAGACTTCCAGGAATCGGATCTCACTGCCCCTCTCGCTCAATTACAGGGAGAACGATGTGAGAGGGGTATTGTGCGGTATGATGGACGCCATTCTTGGCCACCACACCCTCCACCTCATCGTAATTATTCCCGCCTGTATTCATGTTGCGGTCAAACCGGGGAAAACTGCTGCTGGTGATGTCGACCCGGATCCGGTGCCCGGGGGCGAAGAAATTGCAGGTCGCTTGGAGCCAGATCTTGATGCAATAGACCTTTCCCGGTTCCATCCAGACTTTTTTATCAAGGCCTTCCCGATATCTAGCCCGCAGGATGCCGGTTTGGAGATTGAAAGCCCTGCCGTCAGGATAGACATCGATCAATTTGGCCGTGAAATCCGTATCCTTAGCCGAGGATGAAACATACAGGACCACTTCGATTTCACCGCCGATTTCGATACCCCTATCCAGTTGAGGAGAGGTGTAGACCAGCACATCGTTTCTGACCTCTACTTCCGATTGATCGAAAGCTCCGGGAAGAGCATCCGGATCATCCCTCGTCGCACACATGGGTCCGCCTACGGTGGGGACCGGGTACTTGGGATCATAAAAGTAATAATCCGGTTTTTCGTCTTTAACTGGAGGGGGCGCGGTAAGAGTGCCATCTCCGAATCGGCTATTGGCCCTTCCATCGCTGTGCAAATAGTGCTTGGTGAGCGTCATTTGGGGAGGAGGCCACTGATCTTCTGTACGCCACGTGTTTTTTCCCATGACGAAAACTTGGCATTTCGGCATTCGGGTAACGCCGTTGTCGATCCCTTTCAGCCAGTAATCGAACCAGCGGACATAAGTTCCGTAAAAGTCGAAACGGCTGTCACCCAAGATACGCTGTCCGGTTATCGTGTTCTCGGCAGCACAGACCTCTTGCTTGCAGTGAACAGTGGGAGCCACGATCAGAAATTGGTTATCCCGACCGCGGTCGCTTTCCGAATTTCTTCTCATCAGATCGATGAGCTGAATCGTATCGCCGACAGCGGGATCATACCAGGCGCTGATATGGAGGGCCGGTATGTCGAAACGATCCTTTTCGGTTATGTACCCCAGCTTGTCCCACCAGGGATCCGATACCTCGTGAGACACAAAATCTTCGAAGTCAGTGGGTGGAGATCCCGCTTTTTTCAGCATATCAATCACCGGAAGAGTGCCCACCAAATCCATGACTCCCATCTTTTGTCCGGTGAAGTGAAAGTCGAAATATTCCGATGTTTTCAGGTAGAGCTCGCGGGGCAAATCGAGCGAGAGCCTGGGATTCACCTTGAAAGCCTCGTTCCTGAACCAGGGAACGATCATAAGCTCGAAGGCGCCAAAATTTTTGACTCCGAAATAGCGAATTATTCCCCCAGCACACTGCGGGATCATCGTCACATGATTGGGGTGCCTCATTGCGGCGAGCTGCACCTGACACTCGCCTCGGTAGGAGCAGCCATAGGTGCCTATTTTCCCGGTCGACCAAGGCTGCTGGGCAAGCCAGGTGATCGTATCATAGCCATCCTTCCGGTCGTTGGCAGAGACAGTGAAGATTCCCTCTGACTCAAATTTTCCCCTAATGTCTTGAACAGCAACGATGTAGCCCTGAGCTGCAAACATCGAGGCCACCCCGTAGTACCTGGCAAAAAACGCGGGGGCATCAGCGGCCAGGCTGTCTCGCCACTCCTTTTTGTTGTAGGGGGTTCGAATGAGAATGACCGGCAGCTTGTCTTCGGCTCCAAGCGGGAAATAGAGATCGGTGGAAAGCCTGACGCCGTCACGCATCGGAATCATGACGCTTCTATCGATCCGGACCTTGTATTTGGGCTCTGGAACCGGTATCTGAAGTTTTTTGCTTTGAATTGAAAAAAGATGAGAACTGATAATACAGACGGAAAGAAAGGCCAAAATGTATCTGTTTTTCTTCATACCATTCTCCATTCCTTATATAGATGGCGCATTCCCGAATATGAGGTAACTCTATCACAATCAATAAGTTAGAGCAAGATAAATCGGTAATAATTTGGGCTACCAGAAAATGGCCGTATGCAGAAAATTTTCATATTTCCCCTTTACTCTGAGACAGCAGGAGTATCGAATTTTAAATAACTTATCAAATCTTTATCGGGCTTTTCCGGTCTGAACGATTTTTGCCAGGTACTCGGACACGATTTCAAGCTCTGGCAATCTCGGAATGTCGAATATATTCCAGCCGTTGAAAACAGCGATGAGGTTGGATTTGGGTGAAACCATCAAATACTGCCCTCCAAACCCCATGGCTGCGAACACATATTCTTGAGATTGATCATCTAGGGGAAGCAGCCACCACTGGTATCCATAGGCGGTGTTGACTCGATCATTATCCGGAGCGGTGTCGGCCACGTGGGGGTGAACGGCGGATTGGATCCATCCTTCGGGCAATATGCGCTTTCCCTCCCAGATACCATCCTTCAAGAATAGATAGCCGAGCTTAGCCAGGTCTCTAGCTGCGAGGTATAACCCCCCTTCAGTATCCGCAAAGCCTTTCGGCGTCTTCTTCCAGTGATACTGAGTAATTCCTAGGGGCTGAAACAGATATTTTTCGGCATATTCATCGGCATGCATGCCGGTTGCCTGCTTGGTGATAGCCGACAGCAGTTGGCTGGCACCGCTGCAGTACTCAAACACGGTTCCCGGCTCGAATTCCATGGGATGGTTGATCGTGAAACCGATCCAGTCCTCGGCCTTTTCCAGTTGAGTACAGGAATTATCCGGGTCCTCCAAAGGAAGGTTTTCATACCATTCAAAGCCTGGCCTCATGGTCAGGAGGTCTTCGAGGGTCATCCTCTTTTTTCGTTCATCGACATTCTGGACATCATGGTCCTTGAAGTAACCCAGCACCTTAACGTCGACACCAGGGATTTCATTCCGGCCGATGGCAATACCAATGACAGTCGAGGCGACGCTCTTTGTTGCCGACTGGAGAGTATGCAGCTTTGTCCCCTGATAAAAGGGATGATAATCAGGATGATAATAATTGAATTCAAGATTGTCCTGCCTATCGAGAATTGGGTTATTCCCGAATTCCGCACGGATTTTGGCATAATCGTGGTCGTACGACTTTTCGTAGACGAGATATCCATTCCTCACGATTAGAAAACCGTCAATATACCCATAATCCCCGCTGGCGAACTTTGCATCCAGATCTGACAAAAGTGCTTCGTCAACACCCTGCTCTTCGGGGGTTGATGTTGTCCATCCCTCCGTGGGCCAAAGCTCCTGTTGTTCTTTTCGCTCTTCCTTTGCACAAGAGGAAAGGAACAAGATCAGAATAAAACATACTGATAAAGATTTCCGTTGCTTCATGAGTTCCTCCTTCATATAGCAAATTACCGTGTATCAGGTTCATGCCCAAACGTCAACAGCTCAAATCAAGAAACGCATGGATCCCGATTCTCCTCATTATTTTGATCAGGCTCCGCTCTATATCAAGGGGCAGTTCAAGCCACCTGGTTCACGCTGGACGAAATTAAGACCAACCTGTAGCGAGCCTATCATTCCGGTGAATAAGAGTATGGCGGAAGGCCCGCCTCTACTATTTATCCATCTCCCATGATTCGGGATAGCCGGCAAGACGGTCGATGAGGATCTCCTTTGTGACGCCCTCACCGATAAATCCGACTTCCTGCATCCGCGACGTTTCTGCCTTTCCGAACAGAGAATCAAGGCCTTTAGTGACATACTCCCGATTCAATTCGAGTGAATAGTCAATAAAATGCCGTGCGACATCATCTGCGTATCCTTTATTGATATCCAGAACTTTGACCGGCGTCTCGGATGTAAAATCAAAAGAATCCAAAGAAAATGAGCGGATGCCGCGTGCGCTGGCTGTCCGAAAATAGACGTGCCGATTTTTTATGTCACAGACCACAGACCATTGGGTTCCCCCTCTCTCTAAAGTCTCGAGAATTCGAAAACCATAATCGAAAATGGAATCGGTTCCCTGTCGCCTGTAATCCTCTAGCATTTTAGCCGCATGCACGAACCGGGGGGCTTTTTTGTCGCTCAGCCACAGCCTCTTATCTCCGCCGAATCCCTGATACTTCTCAAGCAGTTTTAGCTCCTGCGCATACTGGGAGTTGCAAAGGGCAGTCACCGGCATGGATTCGCCGGTATGAACAACCGGTTTCCCCTCGAGAAACTCGATGCTCGCACAATCCCCGTTGGCATCAGCCGTAAAGAAATGCCAATCCCATCCATCCATGGCAATCTCAGAAGCGCTTCGTATGACCTGATCGACGGTCTTGTGATTATCCAGCTGGTACTGCATCCAGACATTCATGTACAACTTCGGAAGAGATCGGTCCTCAATAAATTTTGTTCCCTGGAGCGTCATTTCCCAGATGAAAAGTCCCGCCTCATTCACGCCCCCATCAGGAAAGCCGTATCCCCAGGCATTACACGTGACCGAACCGTAACGCGAAGTCCAGTACGGTTTCGATGAGGTTTCCTTCTCATTTGTTGAAAGTTCTCTCCATGTGATCCCCTTCTTGAAAACATTTCTTTTGTTGATAATAATCAATCCGGACAAAGTGTGTCCGTGATCGACATTGTGGCCGGCAATGAGCTGATCTTCGTGGTGGAGCATAAAGGTTGAACAGGAATGCTCATCAGGAACAATGAAACTTAAAAACAGGACACTGAAGAGCAAAACAATTAGGGTCTTTTTCAACTAAACCCTCCTCTCCGGTGAGCCGAATGATGCCTTATGGGACATGTCATAGTTTTTCAGCTTTTTCAAGTCAGAACCCATAGGGTTAATCCGGGATAATTGGGAGGATGATGTGGGACGGGGACTTTTTTGAATGATGTACGGTGTTTCTGGCGATGACGTACTCGGTCTCGTCAAAATTGTTTCCGCCCGTGTTGAGATTGCGGTCGAATCGGGGGAAGTTGCTGCTGCTGATCTGAACCCGGATGCGATGGCCGGGTGCAAAATAATTGCTGGTGGCGAACAGATTGATCTCGACTTTGTAGACCTCATCCGGTTTCATCCAGACCATCCTGTCATATCCTTCTCTGAAGCGGGCACGAAGGACCCCCTCTTGGATGACATAGGCCGGACCCCCCGGTGCCACATCCACGAGTTTGGCCGTGAAGTCCGTGTCTCTGGCCGATGAAGAAACATACAGCACAACTTTTAAAGGCCCTGTCACTTCAACGCCTTCTTTCAGGGGGGGAGATGTGTAGACGAGCACATCATGGCGGAGCTCCACGTCGGTCTGGTCAAAGGCCCCATCCGGGACCTTCCGCCCTGTGCAGTTGGAACAGATCGGCCCGCCGACTGTGGGGACAGGCGTCCGTGGATCATAGACAAACCGGTCCGGCGGTTCCTTTTCCGGCTGCACCAGGCTGAGAGCGCCCGTTCCGTATCGGCTGTTCGCGTGACCATCGCTGCGAAGGTAGTATTTGGTGTACTCAGTCCTAGCTAACGGCCATTCATTCTCCCCACGCCATTCGTTTTTGCCCATGACGTAGATCTGGACTTTGGGCATCTTCGTGATCCCGTTATCCGCTCCCTTCAGCCAGTAATCAAACCATTTCAGGTAGGTTCCCCAGTAGTCGAATTGGGCATCCCCCAGGTTGCGCTGGCCGACGACAGTGTCTTCGGTCACAGTCTCTGAGGCACAATGCGTCGTGGGCGAGATGATGACAAATTGATTGTCCCGGCAGCGCTCGCTTTCCGCATTTTTCTGGAAGAGGTTGAACAGATACAACGTCTCGGCCACACATCCGTCATACCAGGAATTGATGTGCAGCGTGGGCACATCGAACCGGTCACTATCTGCGATATATCCGAACTGATCCCAGTAAGGATCTGCGGGCGGATGAGAGACGAAATCTTCGAAATCTGTCGGCGGCGCCCCGACTGTTTTCAGCATGTCGATGACGGGAAGGCTCTTCAAGGCTTTGTAGAAGTCGATCTCAGGCATAACGGGAGCGGGGTTGAAGTATTTCACCGCTTGGAGAAATTCCTCACGCTCTACACCCGGAGGGGGCCGCCAGTAGACTTTGCTGCCGTAGATGTAAAACCAGCCCAAAGCCGAGGCGAGTTCGACCGCACCGCCGGTCAGAAAACCGAAGGGGCGATGGTTGTTCCCGGCACTCCCCAGCGCACCCCCGGCTGCCTGAGGAACCATGCATTTGAGATGAGGATTCTGCGCTTTGGCCATCTCGATCTGGTCTTCTCCCAGATAGGAACAGCCGTAGGTGCCCACATTCCCGTTTGACCAGGGCTGTGTCGCGGCCCACGTCACAGCATCATAACCGTCCTCTGTATCAGCGGCAGAGACGATATAATCCCCCTCTGATTCGAACTTTCCCCGGCAATCCTGGATAGCCACCACAAAGCCATGACTGGTGAAGGTGGTGATGAAATTGTAGGGATGGTCTGGGGGATAATTGTGATAGCGGTTTTTATCGTAGGGTGTCCGGACAAGAATGACAGGAAGCTTATCCCCTGCCCCGACAGGGAAATAGATGTCCGTAGAAAGCTTCACGCCATCTCGCATAGCCACCTTCACACTTCGTTCTACCCTCATGTCGTAGTTGCCCTTTGGTTTGGGATAGCGAGGCTGAGCCAGACCCGTGCTGACCACGACCAGAGTGAAGAGTACCAATACACCTAGTAAAATCCATTTAAATTTCAGAATTCCAAAGGGTCTAAAAAATGGGTTGTCTCTAGCTGGGTTCATTTTTTCCTCCTCATTAGTATTCGCTCCTGGAAATTTCTCCCCAATATATTGGCCATCATTACATCTGGCTTTTCGTCAGTTTGGGCTTTTTGAGCAGCCTTATAAACCGAGTACATACTGTAGAGTATTCGGAAATATAATGCATCCGTACCAAAAACAATCCTCTCGCTCCCACCCCATTCGATGAACTTCTGGATGAATCCGGAAGGCGCTCCTGCCGTATCAAAGTAGACAGTGTCAAATTTCTCCAAAATTGTCCTGACAAGAGGCATGTTGAGTCTGGGCGCACCGAAATGCCCTAAGTGGGCAATCACGACAGGGGTTCTGTATTGGCCGAACAACTCGCTCCGCCCGTCTTCGTCACAATAATTTATCAAAAGGCCGTATCGGCTCTTCTGAGGAAAATTTCCGTATTTCTCATCCAATTTCCGGGCCAGACCGGAGGGCCCGCCGTGAAATAGAAGATAGAGGCCGTATTCTTCTGCCGCTTGGTAAATCAAGCGCAGTTTTTCTGCTAAATCACTGGGATTTTGACTCGGCTGAGGGAGAAAACTCTGCATATTCGGATGCATCTTGAGACCTATGATCCCATAATCATCCACAAAGTGCTTTATTGTGTTTTTAATCTCTTGGACTTGGATATTGTGAATATCAACCGATCCTAATAGCCTGAGCCTCTGATGTGAAAAGGACTTTTGCACAATATCGGTCGGGAGCCATGGCTCAACCGGTAACAGGACTGCCTCATCCACCAAAGCCCTATCCATTTCTTCCAAAAGCCTCTTTACTCCAGTTCTACTGAATGCATGCCGCAGGTCAAAGCTTTCATACCCAGGGATAACCTGAAGAGCAAAATTAAAAACCGAAAAGGCGTATTTATTGTAATCGAATCGGCTGAGCCATCCTATTAAATCGGATTTACCCCTTACGCCCCTTTGTCCGATGAACTTCTTATAAACGAATTCTCCTGGACTGACTTCGTGATAGTCAGCGTAGTGGACAACACCGATGACATCAAAAGGATGGACATGTGTCTCAACTATTCTCAAGCCAAATTTTTGCTTGAGTTCCTGCACATAGGGAAGGAAATCTTCGGCTAACCGCTTTTTGGTAATCATTTCGGAGCAATATCAGGTCTTTTCTATACAATTTTACCCATAAAATCAAACAGATACACCATGTTTCTTGATTTTATTGTCTCTATTCCACTAACCTATAGAAAATCGATTGTAAAAAAGGAGAGACCAATGAGGGGAAGAATGACTTCTGTAGTCGGCCTTCTTGGAATTTCCCTGATTCTGTGGGGAATATCCTGTTCTTCGGAGCCCTTGGAGCATTATGACGTCCTGATAACCAATGCCAAAATTATCGATGGGACAGGAAAAACAGCATACTCAGGAAGCATCGCGATCAGAGGTGAAAAAATTGCCGCCGTGGGGAAAGTGAAAGGAGATGCGGATCTCATGATAGATGCCGAAGGGCTATTCGTCAGCCCCGGCTTTATCGATCCCCATAGCCATGCCGACTGGATGATCTATGAGTATCCGTTAGCTGAAAACCTGATCATGCAGGGAATAACCACGGTTCTGGCCGGAAATTGTGGTCAGTCGCCAGGTCCAACGGATAAATCAACCCTGGGAGAATGGTTATCCAAAGTAGAGGAAAAGGGTCTCTCCATAAATCTTGCCCAACTTTTAGGTCACAGCACTGTCAGAGTAGCGGTGATGGGTGATGATTTCAAACGGGAAGCGACGGCAGATGAGATCGCTCAGATGAGGACACATGTGACCGAAGCCATGGAAAGCGGGGTCTTCGGGATTTCGTCTTTCTTCGATCCCGCACCGGGTGAATACGCCTCTCACGAAGAAATGATAGCGCTATTGAAAGAGGTGCAACGCCACAATGGTTTTTATGTCCCGCACACCAGGCACATTCAAAGCCAGATGCCTTCGGATGATCTGAAGGAATTCGGATACGGAATATATCATGGGCCAGTTGAAGATGTGTGGGTAGGAAGATTCCGCGGATACAAGGAGGCCGTAGAGCTAAGCCGCAAAGCCAACATTCCGTTGCACATTGCCCACTTTTCGCTGGCCTACATCTTTCCCCAGCCGCATCCGGATTTACTCGAGAGGGCCGCAGCTGAGGCCAGCCTGATCGAGATTATCGATAAAGCTCGTGAGGAAGGGGTGGATGTGACCTTTGATGTCATCCCCTACTCATCGAGCATTGCCGGTCCACGCAAACTGATCGCCGATTTTTATGGAGGCGAGAACATTGCCCTGGACTGGACGACAGAGCTTGATATCGATGAATTTATCGAAGGGCTCAAAACAGGAGATCTTCGAAATAAAATAAGAGATGTCTATGATAACGATAGGATAAAAGTAGGCATGGTTCACACTAAAGCCGATCCATACTGGTATGACTGTTTCAAAATCCTGAACTGCGAGAATAAAGATTATGAAGAAAAGACCATAGGAGAACTCGCCGAGATGAAGAAGAAGGATGCCCTGGAAACGATATTTGATATCCTGGTCGAAGATCCGGAAACGATCTGGATTCAACACATCGACAGGCGGGATTCCGAGGCTGCGCTTCCTGTCATGCTCAATCATTCTATGGCCATGCCCTGCACGGATGTGACGGTCTTCCCCACGGAACTCGAGACAGGAGGTGTAAATCCCTATGCCCAGTATGGATTGAAACCCGCACCCATTTTTTATGGACTGTATGCCCATTACATCGGGACGTATGTCAGGGAAGAAAGTACTCTCTCGATCGAGGAGGCGGTGAGAAAAGCCACGTCTGTGCCCGCGGAGAGGTTTGGATTCGATGGCCGAGGCGTGCTGGCCGAAGGGAACTATGCGGATATCGTGGTGTTTGATTTATCAACCATAAAAATGACCGGAGATTATCTCACACCGAATAAACCGCCAGATGGCATAGAATTTGTTCTCGTCAATGGAAGGATGGCCTATAAAGACAAAAAACACACCGGCGAAAAATCCGGAAAAGTACTTCGGCATAATTAAAAAGGTGCCTGGCACCTTTTTTTTATATGGGGAGAAAAGGTGCCTGGCACCTTTTTTCAGTCCTGAATCAGGAAAGAGCGAACAGGTATTTAGATGATGCCTTGGCGTGAGTATTTGGTTATAGCCTGTGGGGAAAATCCCAAGGACTCCAGAATCTCCTGGTTGTGCTCACCCAGGCTGGGTGGCGGGAGACGGTACTTATTGGCTGTCTCCGAAAAATGCACGGGATTAGCCAAAGCCTTCACCAGGCCGGCCACACTATGTTCCAGTTCCACACAGAATCCCCGATCAACGAGTTGAGGATGGGCCAATGTCTCCTCCACTGAATTGATGGGCCCGCTGGGAATCTTGGCTTCGCGAAAAACTCCCAGCCAGAAGGCGGATTCCTTCTGAATTAGTTTCTCCTCAATAATTTCACTTAAGGCTTCTCTGTTGGCTAATCTATCGGCATTGGTGGCAAAGCGCGGATCGTTCATCACAGTATCCGCTAGTTCCAGGACATGACAGAAAATTCCCCAAAGACGTTGGGTGCCAACACCCAGAATGATGTGTTTGTCTTTGGTCCGGAACACTTCGTAAGGAGCAATATTGGGGTGAAGATTTCCCAGGCGAAGAGGCTGTTTTCCGGCATTGAGAAAGGCACTGGCGATGATCGCCAACCAGGCGCTCTGACTTTCCAACAGGCTTATGTCGATGACCTGACCGGACCCCGATCTTTCGCGGGCAAGCAAAGCTCCCACAACACCGAGCGCCGCATAGATGCCTGCCGTCATATCCGACAAGGGAATGGGATAGCGAATGGGACCGCCTCCAGGCTCACCTGTCAGACTCATCAATCCACTCTCACCCTGAGCAATAACATCATAACCTGGTCGCTCGGCATAGGGACCGGTCATCCCGTATCCCGTAATTGAGACATAGACCAGCCGGGGATTTATATTTCGCAAAGTTTCCGCATCAACGCCCGTCTTTTGACGGGAGCTCTGGCGCGGTAAATTCGTCACAAACACATCGGATTCAGCAATGAGTTTGTGCATAATCTCTCTGGCCTCATCAGCCATCAAATTGAGGGTCAGGCTCTTTTTATTCCGGTTAATGCCTAAAAAATATGTGCTCTCTCCTTCCACAAAAGGCGGGCCCCAGCCTCGAGATTGGTCGCCAGATCCAGGCTGTTCAACCTTTATGACCTCGGCCCCCATATCTCCAAGAAGCATCGTACAGAAGGGCCCCGCTAAAGCCTGTGTCAAGTCAATGATGCGGGTATCGTTGAGTACGCTCATGTATGCCCTCTATAATCAGGGATTTGAAACCTGGCGCATTTTATCATGCTTCTCAGCCCGATGCAAAAAAGAAGTTGGAGTCTCGTAGCATTACATCGAATGAAATCGGAAATCGGCTAAATCATAAACCGGGGGACATCTAAATCAGGGGACGGCATAATCACTGCATAGGATTAAGACATATTTTCGAACTGAGTATGATGACCCTTTATTCGATCGAAAGAAAATGTATTTCGATTCGATGTTAAATGTTGAAACGCGACCCCTTTTTATTGACCAGCAAGTCTGAGATGTGATATATCTTTCATCCCAGCATGCAATCAGATCTGGATGATGCCGGCTTAAAAACTGTCTTCATTCGATGAAACAATCGATAAAAAAAATTAAATTTGTTTTAGGAGGGACAATGGACAAAAAAGTGTATGAAGGCTTCAAGTGGTCTGAGATGATCGCCCATCAGCCGCCGAATCCGACCATGGACAAACCGTTGATCATCACGGTTTGCCCGACAGGAGGTACGACAACTCGACGGCAGAATCCACATCAGCCGTATACAGCCGAGGAGATTGCCGATCAGACAATCGGAGCCTATGAAGAGGGAGCGACAGTCGCCCATATCCACACCAGAAATCCGGACGGATCGATGGGCGCACCCAAAGAGGTTTTAAAGGAAGTTATCGACAGAATTCTCGATAAATGTCCGGACATGATCATCCAGCCCAGCTCCTGCGAAAGCTATGTGCCTGGTGCAACCCATTACAGCTATGAATCAGTCAAGCCTCTGGTGGATCTCTTCTCGGGAAGCGACAGAAAATATATGGAATCCACCATTTTCACGCCAGTTTCTTATGCGGCGGAAACTCTGGATGACCAAGTGGAGCTGAGTATAGGGACCGAAACGAACAGCCAGAAAACAATCAAATATCTGCAGGACAACAAGATCAAACCCGAGTTCATGAATCACAACTGGGAAGCCATAATGAATGTCAAAGAGTGGCTCATTAAACCGGGCATTTTGGAAAAGCCTTACCTCATGTCCATGGGACCCGGCATGCACAACGCCGCAGAAACCTACCCTGACCCCTGGGGTTATTTGTATACCCTGGGCATGATGAAGATGATGCCAGAGGGGAGCGTCATCGGACTCAGTGCGGGGGGCAGGAATTGGCTGGCTTTAAGCACATTTGCAATTCTCATGGGTGTTGACAGCGTCCGCGTCGGGATGGAGGACCACATTCATATGTATCCCCACAAGGATGAAATCATAAAGCACAGCGCTGACAGTGCCAGGAAAATCGCCACGATAGCCCGTGAACTGGGCCGTGAAGTGGCCACAGCCGCTCAGGCCCGCGATATACTGGGGATCTACAAGGAAGCACGGATATAGCCTTTTTGAGCTTCTTCTAAATAAAAGAGAAAGCAAAACACCTATTAGAGCTTAGGCCAATGAAAAAACTCAGAGTTGGACTGATTGGACTGGGTGCCGTGTCGGAGGTGCACCTGGAAGGCTATAAGGACGCCGATTACGTCGATATTGTGGCCGGAGCAGAGATTCGTACGGACAGAATGGAACAGATGGCGAGACAGTGGGGTTTCAAGGGTTACACCGATTATGAGGAGATGCTGGACAAGGAGGAGATGGACCTGGTGGTCATAATGACCCCAGCCCTGACTCACCGGGAAGTGACAGAAAGGGTCGCTGAACGCGGCGTCCACATTCTCTGCGAAAAACCGATGACACTCACTTTAGAGGACGCTGAGGCCATGATCAGGAAATGCGCCGCCGAAGGAGTCAAATTCCAATACGGCTCGAGCTATCGCTTTCTCTGTGCCTGCCAAAAAGCCAAAAAAATGATCGACGAAGGCCTTCTCGGCGATATCATGCTGCTCATGGAAATCCAGGTTGGGGGCCGAGGGCCCGAGGATTGGTTCGATCTCGGCTCCCATCATTATCCTCCAGGAACGCCAGGCGGCGGGGGGATGGGACTGGTCGATCACGGCATCCACCTGGTCGATGTTTTCCGATGGTTTACAGGAAGCGAGATTCAATCAGTGGCAGGCAAGGGAAATTTCTCCGGTAACCCTCCGGAAACGGAATTTCTGACGATGTTCTTTGCTAACGGAGCCATCGGCCAGCTCGTCTATAATGAAGCCAGCTTTCCATCAGATATGCCCTATGAAGGAATTTTCGGCTGGGGAGCAGGCTGGGATGCCTCCGGCAAGCTTACCCCAGGAGGAAAGTGGAACGAGACCCCAGGCAACATCAGAGTCCATGGGACGAAGGGCGCTTTGCGGATTTTTCATTACCCAAACAAGCTGTTCTTTTTTAGCAAAGATAGGCAGGAACAGATTCCGGTAAAGGCTCGCCCCATGCCCGGTAATTTCGGTATGCAGCTTGAATCCTTTGCTCAGAGTATTCTCAACGACACTGAGCCTGAAGTGACCGGCATGGATGGGATGAAAGCGCTGCAGGTGGTTCTTGCAGCTTATGAGAGCTTCAAGACCATGAAATTCGTCCCTATCTAGCCTATAGTTCTTTAACCAGGTCTAACTCATCTTATCCGGATTTCAACCGGTGACCCCTACGCCGCATCCGGCCTACGAATCTAATCCCCGCAGCTATTACGCGAATTCACTCCGTTTTTTTCTTGTGCTGATCGAACCAGGCAACGACGTGCTGGATTTTGGAGATGTGATGGCTGGGGCGACCGACAATACCATGGGATTCGCCGGGAAATCTCACTAAAACGGCCTCGACACCCAGTTGTTTTAGCGCCTGGTAATACTGCTCCGACTCGGACATCGGGCATCTCCAGTCTTCCTCGCCGCACATGACCATGGTTGGACATTTCACGTTTTCAACAACCGAGAGGAGATTTCTCTTCTCGTAGTGCTCGACGTGGTCCCAGGGAAAACCGGGAAACCAGTATTTAAGGCCCAAGCTCGACATATCCGCCGTCAACACCCAGCTGTACCAGTTGATCACCGGGTATTGGCTCACGGCTGCCCGGAATCGATCCGTGTTTCCGATCATCCAACAGGTAAGGACCCCTCCCCCGCTGCCGCCGGTGACGAAGAGGTTCTCTTCATCGATATAGCCCTTTTTGATGACCTCATCGACCCCGGAGTTCAGGTCATAGAAATCATCCCCGGGATAGGCATGGTGGATGAGATTCCCGAATTCCTCGCCATAGCTCGTGCTTCCCCGGGGATTGGTGTAAAGGATGACATAACCGCTTGCGGCCATGGCCTGCATTTCCAGCTCGAAACGGTCGCCGTAGTTGGCAAAGGGGCCACCGTGAATCTTGATGATCAGCGGGTACTTCTTGGAGGGATCGAATCCCGGCGGTTTGATGATCCAGCCGTGGACATCAAGGCCATCCTTTGAGGACTTATACCAGATTTCCTCCACTTTACCCAACGCTTTGTAATCAAAGATATCGTCATTCACACCGGTAATCACGCGTGCCTCGGGATTGGCCATCGTTCCGACGGCAACATCAGACGGCACATAGGGTGTTGTGGTGATATAGGTGAAATTACCATTTTTGGCGACAGAGAATCCCCCCCGGCCGAGGTTTCCCACAAGAACTTTCGAATTTCCATTCAGAGTCGTGTAGGCCAGTTTTGTGTTTCCTTTGTCATCATAGACGTAAAACAATCCCTTGCTATCTCCCGACCAGGCTATCCCAGAAACACTCCGATCCATATCACCGAGTACGATCCGAGAGTTACTCCCATCCCTGTTCATCACGTAGAGCTTTTGAAGCTGATAGCCCTGATAGCGATCATCAAAACCTGTGTAGGCGATGAATTTGCCATCCGGCGAAACGGCCGGCGAACCATCAGGGCCTCGACGGTCGGTGAGAGCCTTCATCGCCCCGTCGGCAACCGCAAATTCGTAGATTTCTCCGTCCATGATTTCATATTCCCAGTCATCGCGCCGATTGGCCGACAGTATGATGTATTTGCTGTCGGGTGTCCACTCCAGGTTAGCTCCGAAAAGGGCAAACGGGTGGTGAAAATCGCCTTTAGAGAGCTGCCTGGGCGTTCCCCCTTCGGCCGGCATGACAAACAGATGCATATAACCCATCGCCACTCTGTAGCCCATTCCATCAAAGCGATAAAACGACTTGTCGATGACCTTGGCCGGTTCGGCAAATTTCGCTCCGGGCGGAGCAGGTGGAGGCGGGACAATTGTTCTCGGCTTGGCCGGGACAACAGATGAAAGGGCAATATACTTACCGTCCGGAGACCAGGAAATCCCGCTGGGCGGGTAGAGCAAATTCGTCAGCATGACTGTTTCCCCTGTATCCATCCAACGCTTGTAGATTTGAGGTTTGCCATCCCTGTTCGAAACGAAGATGATTTTTTTCCCGTCCGGAGACCAGCGTGGTGAGTTGTCACTATACACCCCACTGGTTAAGGGACGATTGTCTGTGCCGTCAAAATTGATGATCCAGAGGTTGGAACACCTCTTGTCCGTCATGACATCCATGAAACTCCTGACATAGATGATTTTGGAGCCATCCGGTGAGATCTGGACATCACTGACTCCTTCCAGATCGAAATAATCTTTCAGAGTAAAGACCTTGGACAGATCTTGAGCAGCTAAGTGAGAGCTCAAGATTAAAGCACAGAGAAAAATCAATGCTCCAAGTTTGGATAAACCCCTTCTCATAACATACCTCCTCAAATTAAAAACCGGATTTTCCTTAAAAAGGATGATCTAAAGACTGTTGAATTGAAACACCCCATGTCTTACACCGAAGCTTATATCACAGGAAATGGGTTAAGTCAAAATCCTCTATTTTCATCTTCTTGGTTCGAGAATTCACCCTAGACAAAGGAATAAAAAAAGATCACGAAAGCTCACGAAAGCTCTATTTTTGATTAACCATCTTTAGTATACTGTAACGACTTGTATAACGAGATGAATTCGAATCAAAACAGAGCCAGAGATTTAAAAACGATGGATGAATCGGATACGGAATCGGATATCTACCAAAGAGTCATTGATACGCTTAACGGGAAAAAGCCCGATCGTATCCCCTTCATAGATAGGCTTGAGCTTTGGTACACAAGCCACTCAAGGGCGAGCACCCTTCCTGATGAATTAAAAAAATCCTCGAGCTTCCCGGATTTGCAGCTTGTTAAACCCGCTCTATCTCAAACGGGAAACTTTCAGGAGATGAGTCTGACAGAGGTTCATAGGGCCGTTGGTATGGGTCAGGAGTTGATGGTCCCGGCATTCTGCCGCAAGCTGAGGGGAGTTGAATTATCCATCACAATGAACGGCGAACCCTATTACCGCGAAAGGGATCCTGTACTGGAGGACTTTCCCCGGCTGTGCGACATAATCCCTCAAGATAAGCCGGGAGTCACATTTGCCGAATTTATCACACCAAGAGGGAAACTGACCACGCGAAACAGACTCCTTCCGGAGATGGTTGCATCCGGAGCCATTCCCTACATGGAGGAACACATCCTGAAGAGCCAAGAAGACTACAGGGCCTTCGCCTTTATCATCGAGCACGCGGAATTCATTCCGCTTTTTGATTCGGTCCTAGAAAAGCAGGAAGGAATGGGAAACATAGGTTTTGTCGTTCCAATGCTAAGCCGGAGTCCTTTTCAGCAAATCCTGATCAACTGTGTGGGCGAGATTTCGCTCTTCCACATGCTGAGCGATTCTCCGGAATATGTCGAAAAGCTCCTTGCTCTTCTCGATGAAAGATACCTCACAGACATTAAGTACTTGGCCGAGCTTGACTGGCCATATGTCGAATTCGACGACAACCTCGATGGAGTAATGACAAATCCTCGCCTGTTCGAAAAATTCAGTCTTCCTTATTACCATAAGTATACAGACCTCCTCCACGCTCAGGGGAAAAAAGTCGGAAGCCACACAGACGGAAACATCAAACCTCTTCTCGGATTACTGGCCAGATCCGGCCTTGATGTCTGTGAATCGTTCACTCCAGCTCCTGTGACTGAATGCACCTTTGCCGAAGCCCTGGAAGCATGGAAAAACGAAGGACCAATTATCTGGGGAGGAATTCCCTCTCCTCTTCTAGAGGCGAGAACCAGCGAGGCGGAATTCCGGCGATTTATCGACCACATCCTGGAAAAACTCAACGGTCACCCCGTAATTCTCGGTGTGGGTGACATGGTGATGGGAAACAACCTTATCGAGCGTGTCAGATACATTGTAAACCGCATCGAGGAGTACTCCATTCCCTAAAAAAGAATTTACGGGAAGAGAAGTTGATTGTTCAAGGAGAAAAGACAATTAAACAACAGACCAAAAAACTTTGGGATTTTATTGAATAAACGTTCCAAGAACGCCGTACAGGTAATCTAATGCTTTATTTGAGGAGGAATACGTGAAAAAATCATTCTTATTGTGTTCATGCTTCTTTTTAGTATGTTTAAGTATGACATTTGCAGGAGAACAGGGCAAAATCGATGGCACATGGACTGGGACGATCACAATCATGGGTCAAAAGCTTGAGTTTGTTACAAACTTCAAGACTGAGGGAGAAGAGATCAAGGGAACCATGGATATGCCGATGCAAGGGGTTAACGATTTGCCCCTCAAGGATGTTAAATATGACCATCCGAAGATTTCTTTTATCCTCGAAACGCCCCAGGCAGCAGCCAATTTCGAAGGCGTTGTCGAAGGGGATACGATCACAGGTCAATTTGAGCAGGGTGGCATTAAAGGATCCTTTACGCTGACCCGATCGACAGAGAAAGCCAAAAAGGAAGAGGAAAAGCCGAAAGCACCCCTTCCTTACAATCTGGAGGAAGTCACATTCCAGAACGGCGACATCAAGTTTACCGGCGAATTGAGACGACCGAAAAAGGAAGGAAAACACCCGGCTGTGATCATGATCACGGGCAGCGGCCCCCAAAATCGGTACGAAGAGCTCTTCGGATGGAAAATATTCATGGATATCGCCGACCATTTCACCCGAAACGGCATCGCTGTTTTGCTCTATGATGACCGAGGTATGGGCGGCTCGGGCGGCAATGTCTTCGAGGCGACGACTGAAGATTTCGCCACGGATGCCCTGGCAGCATTAAAATACCTCCAATCACGAAGTGACATTAACCTGAAGCAGATCGGACTGTGCGGCCACAGCGAAGGTGGAATTATCGCTCCACTGGCGGCATCTAAATCCGATGAGGTGGCTTTCATCATCTGCATGTCGGGAACAGGTCATACGGGCCGGGAGATTGTTCTCGCCCAGAGTGAATTGATCGCCCGGGCAAATAAGACTCCCGAGGATGAAATCCAGAAAAACTTGGAAGATTCCCGGAAAATATTCGATATGGTCGACAAAGGAGAGCCCCTCGAAAAAATCGAAGGGATAATCGAAGAGATGGCTGCGGAACAGTTCGAAGCCATGGATGAAGAGCAGAAAAAAGATGTTACGGATCCTGAAAAATTCCTCAAGAGCCAGAAGGAAGGCCTGATGAAACAGTTCACCAGTGAATGGTTTCTTTATTTTCTCTCTTATGATCCCATTCCGGCATTGAAGAAGGTTAAATGCCCGGCATTGCTCCTGTACGGGGAATTGGACCTGCAGGTGCCGGCAGAAATGAGTCAAAAAGCCATGGCTGCCGCCCTTGAAGAAGGTGGAAACAAAGATTTTAAGACCAAGATATTCCCCAAAGCCAATCACCTTTTCCAGGAAGCGACCACAGGGAGCCCCAACGAATATGCCAAGCTTCCCAAAAAATTCGTGCCCGGTTTTCTCGATTTGATGACGGACTGGATGCTCGAGCAGGTAAAGGTCGTCAAATAAAGGCGTTCCTACCGTACAACCTTAAAATCGAGCATCGGCCTTCTAACGCGGCCTAAAGACGCAGCCGTAACCGAATAATTATCTCTGCGTCTCCAACAGCCGTTTAATCCCTTAGGTCAAGGATGTCCTGCCGGCCAACCTTTTCACGCCATTCGACAACCTCGGATGGCCATTGACCTCGCTTTGTGATTTGAATATTATTGTTCCAGTGTTTAGAACTTCAATTCTTTCGTTAATCCTGTTCAACCTCGTTCCCCTCCTCGGAGTTCTCTTTTTTGGTTGGAGTTTAGCCGCCGTCATGATCCTGTACTGGTTCGAGAACGTCATCATCGGGTTTTACAACGTGATCAAGATGATTATGGCTCAGGGGAAAACACCAAAGACACAATTGCGATCAGGCGATAAGCCCGTGACCGCAGCCCAAAAGCCCTTTCTGATCGTTTTCTTTATCATCCATTTTGGCATATTCACTTTAGGTCACGGAGTATTCGTTATTGTGCTCTTTGGAAATCAGTTCCAAAATATCTGGGGATTGTGGCCCGCCGCGCTCTCGCTATTCGTCAGTCATGGCATTTCGTTGTATCACAATTTCTTGCGAAACAAGGAGTATAAAGGAGTGGCCTTCCAGGATTTCTTCTTCCAGCCCTACAAGCGTGTCATCATCATGCACCTCACGATTATCGTCGGCGCCTCAGCTTCGCTTATTTTCAATCTGCCCTCGATCACCCTGATTGTCCTCATCCTTCTGAAAATTCTAGTCGACGTTATCTCCCATATAAACGAACACAAGAAATTCGCACCCACACCTGGGATCAAATCCCGTCTGGCCATAACAGGTTCAGATAGCGTCTTAGGTTGACGGATCCCATGCTGCGCGGAATTATAAAAGCAATAACCTCGCCTTGCCGCCAAATTAGGCCAGAGGATCCTCGTCCTTCAGCTTTCTGATTTTCCGCACCAGGCGGTCACGCCAGCGGCAGCACTCGGCGACTGTGGCTTCACCCAGCATATCATCGACGCCTTTGCCGATAAGCTCGATCATTTCGGGATCAAAAGTCGGAGGAGTGGAATCCAGGTCGTTCATGATGGACTGATAGGCCTTTCCATACCGTGAATAGTATTCGCGTACTCCCCCGTCGGCGTTGGTGTGGTTGATGCCGAAGCTGCCAAATAGGGCCCAGCGCAGCCCCAAACCATGGCTCATGAGCGTGTCCACATCCTCGACGCTGGCAGCTCCGTGAGTGACAAGATGATTCGCTTCCCGGACGACGGCGGCTTGGATGCGGTTGATGAGATACCCGGGAAGAAAGTAGTTCATGACTACAGGCTTTTGCCCGACTCGCTTGAGAAATTCGACCGCTCGCGCGACCACTGACGGATCAGTCTCATCAGTCCCCATCACCTCAACGATGGGCACGATATGAGGAGGATTGAAAGGATGAGCCAAAATGCAGCGGGAAATTCCCGGAAGGCCCTCCGCGATCAAATTGATGTCGATGGCGGAGGTGCTGCTGGCCAGGATAGCACTGGGATCGGAGAACTCATCCGCATGCATAAATATTTCCTGTTTTATCTGCAGATTCTCAGGTCCGCTTTCCTGAATGTATTCAGCTCCTGAGAGCGCCTCTTCAAGATTGGCGCAGGCAGAAACCAAAGAGCGACACTCAGCGGCCTCACTCCCTGTTACGAAACCATCCTTAATATCTTCTTCAAGGGTGATATCAAACCAATCGAGCGCTTTTCTCGTTTGATCTGGATCTTGGTCGACTATATGAGTCGGGCATCCAGCCCGGGAAAAGACATACATCCAGCCTCTTCCGATTACACCTGTCCCAATTACAGCACATTTCATTAAACCTGATTCCATATCGTCCTCCTTCCTGGCCTTGTAATTCGCATGCATTATATGGATAAGACTGCTTCGAGGCAACTTAAAATCAAAGAATTTTCAGATCCGTGATGAATCTGATGCCATTTGACAAGGCTAAATTGGAAAGATAAACTTTCGATGGCGTCTAGATGGACCCAAAGGAAAAACGCAACAGATGGCCAATCACACTGCCGGCGATAAACAGCTCATTGTTTTTTCAGATTTGGATGGAACTCTACTGGATGCGACAAATTATTCTTATGAACCGGCCCTTCCTGCAATCAAGGTTTTGCAGGAAAATGATATCCCTCTCGTATTTTGCACCAGCAAAACGAGGGCTGAAATAGAACCCCTTAGGAAAAAACTAGACAATATCCATCCCTTTATCGTTGAAAACGGCGGAGCCATCTACATCCCTCATGGGTATTTCTCAGGCCAGGGCAATTTCGACCGAGAAGACGAGGACTATTTGATTATCGAATTGGGCACGCCCTACGCGCAGATCAGAAAAGCACTGGAGCGAATGCAATTGGAGACCGGGGAACGAATTCGGGGATTCGGAGATCTCACCGACAAAGAAGTCGCTCTTTTCTGTGACTTTTCAGAGGAGGACGCCCGAAGGGCGAAACAGAGAGAGTACGATGAACCGTTCTTTCTGGAAGATAAGAATCATCTTCCAGAAATCGCAAAACTGGCTGACCAGGAAAACCTTCAGATTACAGAAGGCGGCCGGTTTTTTCATCTCATGGGACGAAACGATAAAGGCAGAGCTGTCCGCAAACTGCGTGAGTTCTACGATAGAGAAGGCGGTCCCAATACAGCCATCGGCATCGGAGATAGCCTCAACGACCTGCCCCTCCTGGAAAGTGTCGATTATCCCATCCTGGTTCAGAAGCCCGGCGGTCAATATAACAGGCTCAACAGCCTGAGAAACTTGTCGCAAGCACCGGGAATAGGTCCCTCGGGATGGAGAGAGGCTGTCATAGAGATATTGGATAAGCTGGTCAAACCGAAGACAATCAAGGGAATTCACGATTAATACCAAGAAGGCCGCCCAACATACAACCTCTTTCCCGCCTGTAGCCTCAGAGTCTGGTAAATTCGTCTTATAAGGAGAACACTATCTTGAGTATCGTGGAACAGGACGATAAAATCTTGATCAAAAGGATTGAAACTGATCCGTTCGGGACCAACGCCTATATACTCGTCTGTCAGAGAACCCAAGAGAGCGTCCTCATCGATGCCCCGGGTGATGAACTGGCTATTCTCGACAATATCAGAAACACAAAGCCTCGGTCTATCCTGATCACGCACAGCCACTTTGACCATACGGGTGCGCTCAAGGAGCTTAAGCGCCGGCTGGATATTCCGGTGGGAGTCCACCAAGCAGATGCCAGAAGAATTCCTCTCTCGCCCGATCTTTTATTGAAAGACGGCGACCTCGTCTCCTTCGGCAATATCAAGCTGAAGGTCCTCCATACGCCGGGGCACACGCCAGGAAGCATCTGCTTCTTTAGGGAAAAGTATCTGATATCAGGAGACACGCTATTCCCGGGAGGGCCGGGAAAAACAGGCTCCCCCTCTGATCTTAAGCAGATTATCACCTCGTTAAAAGAGAAGATTTTTGTATTGTCCGACGAGGTCCATGTCTACCCCGGCCACGGCGAAAGCACCGTACTGAAAAAAGAAAAAGCAGAATTCGCGGTGTTTTCCTCCCGGAAGCATAGGCCTGACCTTTGCGGGGATGTCCTCTGGCTCTCCTCTTGATGAGATGATTTCCCCTTTCTGTCGCGCGATTCCATACTGGTCCAGTTCAATCCGCCTCGCCTAAATCTGGAGACATGCTCGTCCTATACTGAGGACTCAGACTCTAAGTGGTCACATCAAGATGAATCTGCCGTAATGTATGAAGCGGATGTGGATATTCTGACTCAATGCGGATATCCAGTGGCGAAAATCCACCGTCAAGAAGCGCCGTCCGCTTCTATTTTATGCCCGGTCTCCCGACTAAATGAATGAGTGGCCGAGAGGTCTGTAATAGTAAGTTCCTATTGAATTTCGACCTAATCAATAGGTATACTAACAAGAAGGAAGAATGGATATGAAGCGTATCATCTCATTTCTCTTCCTCTTTCTAGCGGCATTGTCGATCATAACGCTAGGTAATCCAGAAGAGAGGTCTGACTTACGCTTCTTCCGGGTGTCCTTCGGGAACGACACATTCGTCAACACAGACAGAAGTTTCACTCACGGGGGAAAGCTGACGCTGATGTCCAATAACATAAAACAGTATCGGAACAATCCCCTGTTGAGGTGGTTTTCTTTCACGAACGGACCCGGTTCACAGCATGCTTTTTCCATTTCATTCGGTCAAAATGTCTATACGCCGAACAATATCGAAACCATTGAATTTCTTGATAATGACCGGCCTTACGCAGGATATCTCTACCTTGGATTTGGTGTTCACAGCAAGAATAAAAAGCGCCAAGACACCTTCGAAATCGATATTGGTATTGTCGGACGTCACTCTTTTGCTGAGGAAATGCAAAAGGCAATACACTATGTGTTCAAACATGAAAATCCGCTCGGCTGGGAGCACCAACTCAAGGATGAGTTTGCCTTCCAAACAGTTTTCGAAAGAAAGATAAAAGCATACCGGGGAACCACAGAAAGCGGTGTTGGTATCGAACTCATTCCTCATTTTGGTGGAGGATTGGGCAATGTGTACATCTATGCCAATACCGGTTATCAGATCCGATTTGGATGGAACTTACCGGAAGACTTTGGAGCGGACATGCACCGCCCCGGAGGAGATACAAACGTCGGAATCATCCAACGCGATAAGAATACCAGCATCCATGTCTTTGCCGCGCTGGACGGGCAGGCTGTTTACAGGAATATATTCCTCGACGGGAACACGATTGTTAACAGTCACAGGGTTGATAAATATCCGTTTACAGCCAGCATCATAACAGGATTCGGAATTCGCATCAAAAGCATTTATCTCACCTACACTTATGTGTACTGGACCAAAAAGTTCAAGACCGAACCCGAGAACCACAGGTTCGGAGTCATGAACTTATCCTATTCTTTTTAAATTAAGAGTGAGCGGGATTCTATAACCCGCGTCAGACATAAGACCCACCTTTTCATGACTGACGAGAAACAAGCTTTCGGAGTATTTCAAGACCCTTCGGGATATTTTCTCCGAGATTGACTCGAAGAGCCCGTCTGTTGCGCTCTGTTAAAGCTTGGTAATCGCCAAACCCCTGGGCCCGAATGATCGTATCAAAGGTGTAATCTGTTTCAGGCACGTGGATACCATCCTTGGAGTTATCCACAAGCTGAAGAAAACATCCCGAGTTCGGGCCGCCTTTGTGGAGCTGTCCGGTGGAATGCAGGTAGCGAGGTCCATAACCGAGAGTTGTCGCCTGGTGAGTTCGTTCTAAAAGAGCTAACCTTATCCTCTGAAGGGCATTTTCCACTTCGGACACCGGAGCAAGGTATGCCTGAAGTGCAATATAGTCACCCGGCTTAACCTGTCCAATCCATTTCTTCAGTTCCTGAGCTAAACGCTCACTATTCACCGTCGATAGGGTTATCGGCCGGCCTGACCTCGGCTCTTTCAATTCCTTTACTCCCTCAGAGTTCCCTCCCATCACTCGGCGGGTGAAATTTTTAGAAAGCTGGACATCCGGCTGATTGAAGGGATTTATGCCCATGACAGAGCACGCAGCAGCAACGGCAACCTCCCAGCGAAAAAATTCCTGGCCTAGATCATAGCGATCGGCGAGGTTGATCCGAACCGTGGGATGACCGAATGCCTTGATATCTCTGAACAGGTCCTCAAGCTCAGGATCCGTCTCTCCTTCCAGAAAAAGGCCCACAAAAAGCCTATCGCTTCCGTAACTGGACGCGGCAAGGGGTGGCTCGTTGACAATGGGTAAAATGCCTTTTCCCTCTTTACCGGTACTCTCGGCCATGAGCTGTTCTGCCCAATCAGAAAAACTTGAGAGTGTTGGCGATGTCAAAAAAGTGACTTTATTCCGGTCTTCAGCAAGTTCACCGAGCAGTGCTCCCAGAACAAGAGGCGCTGGTTCAACCTGCAAAGTGCCAGGGGAACTATCATCCACGGAACGCATGGCTCTATCGAGCAGACAGTGAACATCCACACCGATGAGAGCTGCGGGCACAAGGCCAAAAACGGAAAAAGCAGAGAATCGGCCTCCGACATCCACCGGAGCCTCGAAGACGGCCCGGAATTTCCTATCCACGGCTAGCTTCGCTAACGGTGAACCCGGATCTGTAATGGCCGCAAAATGTTTTCCTGGCTCATTTGTAGTGTACTTGACCTCTTGCCAGAAATAACGGTACAGGGAAATCGTCTCCAGAGTTGTTCCGGATTTACTCGAAACGAGAAAAAAGGTACTCTCTAGATCCAGTCGTTCTCTGACAGAAATGACCGCTTCGGGGTGAGTGCTATCCAGAACAATCAGCTCAGGGTAACCGGGAGCACTCCCGAAAGACCTGGCGAAGACTTCCGGTGCAAGGCTTGATCCTCCCATTCCCAGAAGCACCACCCGCGATGTCCGTGCTGACTTCATCTCATCAGCAAACTGAAAAATCTCATCCAGATTCCCCATCATCCTCTCGGGAAGCATCAACCACCCCAGTCGATCCGTAAGCTCAGGCACGGGGTCGGGAGACCACAGTGTGTGATCTTTGTTCCATAGCCGCAGGAGAAAATCCTGTTGCGCCCACGTTGTCAAGCGAGCCCCAATTTGATTGCCATAGCGTCCCACATTAAACGATATTCGGGATTCCTGATTACTCATTCTTCATCACCTGCGATCCAGCTGAATAGATGATAACACATGTATCGCAACCGCTCCCCTCTTCCCCATAAATAAACTTTATCCATTTCACATTATAAAAGCTTATAGCACAGGCTTGAGGGCTTGTCTAACAGAAATGCACTGAAATGCACTGATGCAATCTTCCTCATTTCTGTGAGGGAATCAACCGTGCGGATTGCCGGGTGTAAAAAGATCTGATCTCCCGTGAGATTACAGAAAGAACAGGGAAAAGAACTCTCCCCCTCCCATTAAAAAGGAGCCTGGCACCTTTTTTTGATGCTTGAAATTTGCGGTTAAATCTGACAGGATAGAAAGCTAAAAAGTAGCATGAGAAAAGTGAATTCCTCAAAAAATCCCCCTCCTAGAGGGACAAAGGTTGGGCTGAGTCGTGAATTAGGCCTCTTCTCTGTCACCATGATCGGTGTCGGGGCGATGATCGGAGCGGGGATTTTTGTATTGACAGGGATCGCCGCTGGTGTTGCCGGACCAGCCATAATGCTGGCCTTTTTTCTGAACGGCATTGTCGCCCTGTTCACGGCATCCGCCTATGCCGAGCTGGGTGGGTCTATTCCGGAAGCCGGAGGGGGATACCTCTGGGTCAAGACAAGTCTTCCCCAGCCTTCGGGATTTCTCTCGGGATGGATGTCCTGGATGGCTCACTCGGTCGCCTGTGCTCTGTACGCTGTCGGCTTTGGGGCTTATTTCGGTGAAGTTATTCACGAATTCGGCTCGCATCTCCAAATTTCACCGGAAATCCTGAAAAAGGCCCTCGCCGTCCTGATCGTGGTCATCTTCACCTTCATCAACTACCGAGGGGCCAAAGAGACGGGGAAGGCCGGGAATATCGCCACCATGCTGAAGATCATGATCCTTCTTCTCTTTGTCGCGCTCGGCGCTAAGCTTATCTTCGGTGATTCCGAAAGGCTCACGCACTTCACACCTTTCATGGCCAAGGGCTTTCTCGGCATTCTGACCGCCATGGGTCTGACCTATATCGCTTTCGAGGGGTATGAAATCATTGCTCAGAGCGGAGAGGAAGTCAAAGACCCGGAAAAAAACATTCCCAAAGCGATCTTTCTATCTCTGCTGATCGTGGTTCCCATCTACATCCTGGTCGCCTTTGTTGCTCTCGGGGTGGTCGATCCAGGAAGTATTACAGCCTGGGATTTTCTGGCGGCAAAAAAAGAAGTGGCCATGGTGGAAGCGGCCCGCGGCATCAGTGTGTGGGGAAGTATCATCCTTCTCATCGGAGGACTTCTTTCCACCATATCCGCCCTTAATGCAACAATTTACAGCTCTTCGCGCGTCGGATTTGCCATGGGAAGGGACCACAATCTTCCCCCCATATTCGGACGCATTCACTCCAAATTCAAAACGCCGGACGGCTCTCTGTTTGTATCATCGACGCTCATCCTGGCCATGGTTTTACTCCTCCCCATCGAAGATATCGCCTCCAGTGCCGATATCATGTTTCTCTTTCTCTTCATCTTCGTCAACGTGGCCCTGATCCACATCCGACGAAAAACACCAAAGCTTCTGAAAGGCTACAAATCCCCGCTTTTTCCGCTTTTTCCTGTTATCGGCATCATTACCCAGAGCGTGCTCATCATCGTCATGTTTGTCTACAGCCCGAGATCGTTCTTCCTCAGCCTCCTGTGGATTGGCGCTGGACTCTCAATCTATTATGGCTATGCGAAGCACAGAGAGAAAGCTGAAGTCGGGCCAAAGATCATCGTCGAGGAAAAGGACCTTGCCCATAAGGACTACAAGATAGTCCTCGGCATCGAAAAAAAAGAAGAAGTTTTTCCGTTGATGAATGTGGCAGTGCCCATTGCTCAGGAAAGCAACGGCGAGATATTCGTCACCAATGTCATCCCTCTTCCCCCTCAAACACCCCTGAATGTCGGGAAACAATTCATCGAAGGCCGAAAAGGCTTTCTCAAAGAGGCCGACGACCTAGGAGAAAGGATGGGTATTCCCGTGAGTTTCAACATCAGGGTGGCCCACGAAATCTATCACGGCCTGATGGACAGTGTCACTGAAAACAAGGCGAACGCTCTTATCGTCGGAAGCGGTGAAGTCAAAGCCCGAGAAAAATTTCTGGGGAGCGTTCTTGATCCTCTGCTTCAGGAAGCGCCCTGTGACGTGGGCGTGATGAAGATAAAAAAAGATGCCACATTCAAGAAAATTCTTCTTCCCACTGCGGGAGGGCCCAACGCCAAGCTGGCTCTCGAGTGGGGCTCATGGATTGCCCGTCAGAATAAGGGAAAACTCACGCTTCTCTCTATAGTCAGCGACGAGCACAAGATCAAACGAGGGCAGAGCTGCCTCTTTGAAACCAGAAAAGCAGCTAAACACGATGAGGAAATGATCGAAGGAAAGGTGGCCTACGGCGATGATGTCCTCAAAGTCATTCTCAGGGAGAGCAAAGGATACGATCTTATCCTCATCGGCGCATCCAGGGCGGGATTGTGGCAGAGGATCCGGTTCGGAACCATCCCTGAAAAACTGACCAGGAAATCTCCGGTACCTGTGCTGGTTGTGAGAAAATACGAAGGAATAATCCTCAACTGGCTGAGGCGGTTTCTAGCCGGTTAGTTGATCCTTAATAAAAAAGGGCAGAGTCGATTCTTCTCTTTTCCCAGAATCATTTAGACGACTTTGGTCTTGCCCAACAGAAATCCCACAATACACCCAACGATAAACATCCCAGCGATCAATATGATACCAGACATCTGAAGTGTCCAGAAGAATACATGCACGCTGACAACTTCCGTGTTCTGAGCGACAAAGATCACCGCTAAAACAATCAGGATGAGAGCGATGGCGAGTTTTGGCTTCATGAAGTCCTCCTTCAGACTATCCAAATCTGACTTTTGTTTTTTTCTTAATACCACTTTATTGATAATTGTATTTCAGGTCAACTACTAATGTGGATTACTCAAGAAGGAGAGGTGTGGCAAAAATTCTTTTCAATATGCTTTATCTCAACCATTCAAATCGACTATATGGACAAAGGGGATCCGAATATATATGATTAACGGTTAAAAAAGGGACGAAAAAGCCCTTCTTTCTTTGAACAAGCCATAAAGGAGACATGCCGTGGATGCTCTGCTTTTAGCCAAAATTCAGTTCGGTTTCACGGCCGGCTTTCACTTTTTGTTTCCCCCCACAACCTTAGGCCTGACCCTCGTCATCCTGATTTTCGAATCCTTCTATCTCAAATCCAAAGACGATCTCTACAAGAAGATATCCAGTTTTTTGGTGAAAATTCTGGCCGTCGTGTTTGTTATGGGCGTGGCCACCGGGATAGTCCTGGAATTCGCCTTCGGCAACAACTGGGCCGAGTACTCGAGAATGGTAGGAGATATCTTCGGAGCGCCTCTGGCTGCCGAGGGTGTTTTCGCTTTTTTCCTGGAATCGGTCTTTCTGGGGATTCTTCTGTTCGGCCGGAAAAAAGTCTCGAAGAAGGCTTACTGGTGGTCAGCATTTCTGGTCTTTTTCGGCTCCCATCTGTCCGGTGTTTGGATTATCATCGCCAATTCCTGGATGCAGACTCCGGCTGGCTACAAGATCGAAGGTGGCCGAGCCCTGCTCACCAACTTTTTCCAGGCTGCTCTCAATCCCTCCACGATCCCGCGCTACCTCCACACGGTTGCCGGCGCTTGGATTACAGGATCTCTGGTTGCTGCCGCCATCGCCGCCTGGTATCTCCTCCAGAAGCGCCACCTCGAGTTTGCCAAACCGCTCTTGAGAGTATCTCTAGCCGTGTTTATTGCCGTATCATTCTTACAGCTCGGACTCGGGCACTATCATTCGGTTCAGGTCGCCGAGACACAGCCGGAAAAGATGGCGGCGTTCGAAGCCCTGTGGGAAACTGAAGAGGGTGCACCCTTTGCTCTTTTCGGCATTCCCGATGAAGCCAACCAGAAAACCCATGCCTATATCGGAATCCCCAAATTTCTCAGTTTTCTCATCCATTTCGATCCCGATGCCAAAGTCTTGGGTCTCAACGAGTTTCCCGATAACGAAAAACCGCGCATTTTTATTCCTTTTGCCTCTTACCATCTCATGATTTTGTTCGGAATGATATTTATTCTGGTTTCAGCCATAGGGATTGTTCTCTTTGTTAAGAAGAGTATCTATGAGTCCAAACGATACCTCAAGCTGCTGCTCCTCCTCATCCCCCTCCCTTATTTGGCCAATGAAATGGGATGGGTGGCGGCTGAAGTCGGAAGGCAACCATGGGCTGTCTATAAAGTTCTGAGGACAGCCGATGCCGCCTCGATCACAGTACCCGCCGGGAATATTCTCTTCTCACTCATTTTGTTTGTGGTCGTCTATGCCCTTATCGGCATCGTCGGCCTGTCGATACTCCTACGGCTCGTCCGGAAAGGGCCAGAGGAAACCGAATCCGAGGGATACTAAAGGAGAGAAGCTATGGAAACTTGGGATATTCTACGACATATATGGTTTATCCTCATCGGGATTTTGCTCCTTGGATATTCAATTTTGGACGGTTTTGACCTGGGGATCGGCATTCTTTTCCGGATACTTGGAAAAAAAGAGGACGAGAAAGAAGCCCTGGTGAAATCCATCGGCCCAGTCTGGGATGGAAATGAAGTCTGGATTCTCACCGGCGGTGGAGCTCTTTTTGCAGCCTTCCCCCATGCCTATGCCACAGTCTTCAGCGGATTCTATCTGGCTTTGATGGTCGTGCTTTTCTCCCTGATATTCAGAGCGGTCTCACTGGAATTCCGGGCCCATGATACCAAGAGAGAAGGCTTCTGGGAAGGAGCGTTTATAGGAGGAAGTTTCCTCCCTGCGTTGCTCTTCGGAGTGGCACTGGGCAATGTCGTGGTCGGCGTTCCCCTCGACAAAACCATGAACTATACCGGGACTTTCTTCACGCTCCTGCGTCCCTTTCCGTTGGTACTCGGGCTGCTCGGGCTCACGGCCTTTTTGATGCAAGGAAGCACGTATGCAGCTGTAAAAATCGGAGGGGCTGTCCAGACGAGAGCCCGAAAAACGGCCAAGCGAATCTGGAATCTCTATGTTCTCTTCCTCGTTCTGGCCTTCATGGCGACTCTTGTCTATCTCCCGGATTCAATCACCAATATTTTGGCCTGGATTTCTGCGGTGGCAGTGATCTGCGCACTGGCGGTCCTACGAATCGCTCTTCGTAAATCCAAAGATGCCCTTGCTTTTTTGATGTCCTCTCTCACCTTTGTGGGGTTATGGGGCATAATAGGGTCCATTCACTTCCCGAATCTCGTCAAAGCGAGCAATGACCCCGCTCTGAGTTTAACAATCGATAACGCCTCGTCCTCAGAGCTAACACTCAAAGTGATGCTCATTATCGCTCTGGTCGGAATGCCCATCGTCGTCGGCTACACCATCTACCTCTACAAAATCTTCAAGGGAAAAATTCAGATCGAATCAACCGGATGATTGGGAATTTGAATGCCAAAGAGTGGACATTTCCGTTTTCCAAAGAGCACCAAGCCCTAGGAGTAAGTCATAAATCGGTATATTTAGAAAGCAATTCTTCGTATTTCTGCTTTTCCACTTCAACTATTTTCTGATATCGAGCATCTCCCTTTAAGTTGGCAAAGAGAGGATTATTGACTAAATCCAGATAGGTGTAGACATACATTTTGATTTCATCGAAGCCTTTCTCTCTCCCCTCCTCGATCCGCTGCAGGACAATATCATTCATTCCCAGGGCGGCATAGACATCGGTAATTGGGTATATAAGCCCAAATGAGGTGATCCCCTCGATGAGCGCAAGAGCCTTGTCCTTTTCTCCCCTCACAGCAAAGAGCATGGCTCGTGGAACGCGGATGAAAAAATTATCGGGATCAGCCTGTTCCACGCTGCGAATAGCGTTTTCGGCTTCACCATGGTGCTGGGCATTTATAAGGCATAAAGCAAGTCTCAACGACAAAATGTGATCTTCAGGATTCATTTTCTGTACTTCTTTCAAGTCGTCGACAGCCTTGTCCCATTCTCCAACAGATCGGTAACAACTGGCCCGCAATTCCCTGAAAAGAGTATCAAATGGATCCAGTTCGATGTATCTTGAATAGTATTTCACAGCTTTTTTGAACAGGCCGATGCTCCTTAGAAAGGAACCAATGTGGAAATTTAGCGTTCTGTCATTAGGATCGATTCCAAAAGCTCTCTTGTAATGTTCATAAGCCTTGTCATTGTCCCTGTTGTAAAAGTAGTACCATCCCATACCCCCGTTGGTTTCCGCCAAATCCGGCCCCCGCTCATAGGCCTCCTTATAGTTGGAAAGCATTTGTTCAAGATACAGATCGCTATCCGTCATCACGTAGCGATACTCATAGAGATTTCCCAACCCCGTATAGGCAAGAGGAAATTCAGGCTCAATTTCGATGGTCTTCTCGTACATTTGCCGCGCCATCTCGAAATCCTCTTCCCTTTCATTATCCCGATATAATCTTTCATAGTAACGGCCTTTGGCATAGTACTCGTAGGCTTCCACCTGCTCCGGATCCCTCTTTTCCAGGGCTTTGACCTGCTCTCTGCGCATGTGGACCTGCAATTTTTTAGCGATGTTGTAGGTGATTTCATCCTGGACATCGAAGACGCTTTCGAACTTGAGCTCGTGCTTAAAAGGCAGGAGAACAGAATTATCCTCGACGTTCGTCAGCCAGGCATTGACGAGCATGCGATCACCTTCGACCTGGAGACTCCCTTCTAAAACAGCGGCGACGTTCAATTGCTGGCCAATTTCTGTAACATCGACACTCATATCCTTGTACTTGAGCACAGCGCGTGTAGACATAACTCTAAGGTCCGGGCTGAGGGAACGCAGTTTTATTATCAGGCTATCGACCATGGCCTCGCTCAAATACTCATTTTCACTCGTAGGGCTGAGGTTTTTGAAAGGGAGAATGGCAATGGAATTTGTCCAGGCCATGCCCGGGTGCCTCAGCTCTTCCTGCTCCTTTGCCCTTACCTTACTCTGAAAATAAAGATAACCCAATACCAAAAACACAACAGTGAAGAAAATGAGGGCACTGATCTCGACTGGTCCCATGCTGATCCGTTTCTTCCTCAATTTTGTTGTCTCTTTAAGTATGATGCGTTCCGTTGTCGGAATTTCCTTCTCCATCGCCTTGAGCTCAAGAAGAAGCTCATCGGCAGTCTGGTACCTCTGTTCTTTCTCCTTCTCCAGGCATTTGAGAATCACTCGACTGAGCTCTTCGGGTATGCGGAAATTGACATCCCTCGGATCGGGAGGACGATCGGTCTTGTGCTTGACTGCAATGCTGATTGTCGTATCTCCATCGAAAGGAACCCGGCCGGTTACCATCTCAAAAAGAAGAACTCCTAAGGAATAGATGTCAGATCGTTGATCCAGCTCTTTTCCGCTTACTTGTTCGGGAGACATGTACTGAGGGGTGCCAATCATTATACTAGGATCGGTAATTCCCTGTAGCTCCTGGGACGCAGCAATCCCAAAATCCATGATCCGGACATTTCCTTCGCGGTCAACCATAATGTTGCGGGGTTTTAAATCACGGTGGATGACCCCCATTCGGTGGGCCTCGGCCAATCCCTCACAGATCTGCATGGCAACCGAAATCGCCTTCCCTATCGTCAGAGGGCCCATCCGGCGGATTGTTGTTTTGAGATCTTCGCCAGCCACATATTCCATGGTGATGAAGATAGTATGGCCATCGCGCTCGATGTCGTACATCCGGCAGACGTTACGGTGGGCAATTTTGCGTGCCATCCTCAGCTCATTCTGGAAGCGGGCGATGATTTTTTTGTTGGCCGAGATCTCGGGCCGGATAAGTTTTAAGGCCACGTCCTCATCGATATCCCTATCAAAGGCCTTGTAGACCTTGCCCATCCCCCCTCTGCCGAGCTCTTCGATGATTTCGTAGCGGCTGGATAAGACACTGCCACGCGTGAGTTTTTCGATGGGGGTCATGAGAGTCTCAGTCGCTGCTGCATCATGTCCCGAGTCATCAAGCGGAGAGGCACAATTTCCGCAGAACTTCGTATTATCCGGGTTTTCGTGGCTGCAATGAGGGCACTTCTTGCCCATGTCCGCCCCCTGGTAATTATACGCCTATAAGATAATATTTTGCGGAGGAAGAGTCAAATAAGCAAAAATCCCCTCATGTTTTGCTTTTCTTGAATACGTACAATAAACTTTCGTGATATCTCCTCAATCACCACCAAATACATATCCTCAAATGCCACAATCCAACTTCCAATGTGTCCGTATGCCCGGGACTTCCCTCATAAATAAAAGTAATCACGGCAATCGCCTTAAAATCAACATGTTCCTGTTCAACGCTACTGAAACCCTCAGAGCGCACTTCGATTTTGACCCCCTTTGGCCTATTGCACAGGCTTTTCACATGAGCGACAATATTCGAATCGGTAGCACTTAGTGTAGATGTGTCATGTTTCAGCATAATATCTGGCTTCTTTTTGATTAATTGAGTTACATAGCTTTCAACCAGATCTTGATCAGTTTGTTTGTTCAATAGATAATCCAGCATAACCTTTATTTCTTCTATCTTTTTCTCAAGCTTTGCTCTAGCGCCTGATTCACCTTGTGCATTGCAAGGAACAGCAAAAACAAAGAGCGTGACAAAAAGAAATAAAACCAGAGCCGAATATACCCTTAATTTCATGGTTTCCCCCTTAGTAAAATTACAGAATTTATGTGATCAGTTAGTTCCTTGAAGCTGAAGAAGGAGTAACTGGTTGATCGCCATTCAATTCAATGTTTATGTCGTTTTTCCCAATTGCTTTGTTTTGAGCTAGTTACAATATTTATTATCAAACGCTGATATTCCTGTCAAGAGAAATTTATAAATAAATATGTTGGTGTATGAGCCAGGCCCCTCTCAAAAATCCGGGTATTTTCCCAGTTTTTCTTCGTATTTCGCTTTTTCCGTGCTCACAATAGCCTGAAAACGGGGATCATTCCGCAAATTATCATAACAGGGGTTGTCTATTAGCCAGGGATAAGAATAGAGATACATCCGGACTCTTTCAAAGCCTCCATCTATACCCAGCTTAATGTTCCTGATCGCTTCATCTGTCATTCCTAACAGCGAATATATGCACGTTATTCTGTACCTGAAAGGTTCCTCCGCATCGGCGATCAACTCTAAAGCTTTTGTTCTATTCCCCTGAGCTGCGCATAACAATGCCCGATAATGCCTTATATCTGACTCGTCGGGATACAACTCCTCTGCTCGCACAAGCTCTGATTCGAATTCTTCAAGCTTATCCATCATAAAGAGTTGTCTGAGGTAAAGCGTGTTCAAATGTATATTCGGCTGTGTTTCCATGGCCTTTCTCAAAATATCCGCGGCTTCCTCAAACCGGCCGAGCATGCTGAGACAATCTGCGCGAACATAATGCCAGAGTACAAATTCCAAAGGAAAGGGATCGAGGGATATCGCTTTCGCATAATGCTCCAGAGCTTTCTGATATAATCCGATGCTTCTGTAGATGGCACCAATCTGATGATTGATCTCGCTGTTGTTCGGATCGAGTTCATAAGCCTTTTTCATATATTCATAGGCTTTTTCGTCGTTCTTTTTATAGAAGTAAGAGATGCTCAAACCCATGTTCGCTTCAGCGAAATGGGAGTCGATTTCGTACGCCTTGAGGTAATAGGTGAACATCAGGTCCAAGTACCGGGGATGTTTATCATACGTATTGTAACGCGCCTCGTACAGGTTCCCCAGCCGCCAAAAGGTTTTAGCATCATTTGGATTTGCATCCGCAGCTTCCTGATAATTTTGCACACTCAATTTAAAATCGTTTAAATCACCGTAACTGTAGAACCGCAATTCAAAATGTCTTCCGCGGGCATAGTATTCACTGGGTAAAGATTCAGATGAATCCGCTGTGACAACTTTTGTATATTTCCCATCCACGTTCTGAACGCCAAGAACCCGGGCAACGGATTTGATGATTTCATCTTGAGTTTTCGCGTAATTCTCAAGTTCTGTATCATAGGCTTCAGCCCAAATGATTGAGCTGTCCTCCACTCGGCAAAGTTGAGCACTGACCCGCAGATTCTTTTCGGTTCGCTGGACTGTTCCCTCCAGGATGTTGTTAACGCGGAGATCTCTCCCTAAGGATTGGATGTCTTTATTCGAATCGACAAAGGCCAGCGCAGATGTCAGGCTCAAGACCCTCAATTCCCGAAAAGAGTGAAGCTTGACGATAAGGGAGTCAGCCATAATTAAGGAGAGTGAGCCTTGTTCAGTCTTCCGGCTCAAATCCTTAAACGGGAAAATGGCTATGGAATCTTTCCACTTTGATGCTCCCAAAATCACATTGCTACTGGACTCACTTTTTTGAGTTTTGTTCAAACCAAGGTAGCCGATGAGGGCAACAAGAGCCAAGAAAAAAACTGTGGCCCAAATCCGGTACCTTGGCTGCAGAATTTTATATTCCTTTATTTTCTTCGTGCCCACCCCCCTCACAATCGTGGATTCAGCCGTAGGAAGACTCTGATCGAGAGAGCTGAGGGCGGAATAGAGCTCAGTTGCCGTCTGATATCTTTGAGATGGATTTTTTTCCATACATTTCAATATAAGCCGTCTCAGTTCTTCAGGAATTTGGGGATTAGACTCTCGAGGATCAAGCGGTTTTTCAGTCTTGTGTTTGACGGCAATGCTCAGGGCATTCTCCCCGTCGAAAGGCACCTGCCCTGTCACCATTTCGAATATTATCGTCCCTAAAGAATAAATATCAGACCTCTCATCCGCTCTTTTTCCATCGAATTGCTCTGGTGACAGATAGTGGGGAGTCCCCATCATGATGTTGGAATCCGTTATGCCTCGCGCTTCCTGAGATAAGGCAATCCCGAAGTCCATAATCTTGGTATTGCCCTCCCTATCGATCATTATATTCTGAGGTTTCAAATCACGGTGAACGATCCCCAAATGATGTGCTTCGGAAAGTCCCTGGCAAATCTGTCTGGATATGGAAAGCGTCTTTTTTAGGGTCAGGGGACCCATCCGGCGGATGGATTTCTTCAAATCCTCTCCGGAGACATATTCCATGGTGATGTATCGGCTGTCTCCGTCTTTTCCGATGTCATACATCCGGCAGGCATTCTTGTGAGAAATTTTCCGCGCCATCTTCAGCTCATTCCTGAAACGCTCGACGATCTCTTTTCTCGAGGCAATTTCTGGTCTTAAGAGTTTTAGGGCTATTCTTTCATTGATTTCCCTATCTAAAACTTTATAGACTTTTCCCATACCTCCTTTGCCTATCTCTTCTATGATTTCGTAGCGATTCGATAAAACACTTCCCGTCTTGAGCAGCATTAAGGGAACTTCCATTGTCTCCGTTGGAGAATCGAGGATTTCTTCCGGATCTGGGAGAGGCGTCGCACAATTTCCGCAAAATTTGGTGTTGTCGGGATTGTCATGATTGCACTCTGGACATATCATTGTGTGCTTCCCCCGATTGTATAAATAAGATAAGCATTCCACTCCCAAGAGTCAATTTTTTGCCTCTGAAAACTTGATATGAAATCATATTGATGTCAATTTCCAGAACTAACAGATATAAGGCATGATCAGAAATTGATCCATAAAATGTCGGCTTTCTAAATTGAAGCAAAGCGATATATCTGCTTCGAACCTAAAAATGATGATGTTTTTCAGGTCAATAATGTGAACATGATAGAAAATATTCTCTGTTCCACATCCCCTTTTATTCGCCTATTTTCAGTACAAATATCAACTCTTAGACTCAATGTCCCCAGGTGCAACCCTCGACATGCCCTCCCCAAAGCCCACCAACCGGATCAACCTTCTTATCGTTTATTGTGAAGGAGTGGGAGAAAATCACACCGACAACATGCCATAGGGCCTCTTTATTGCCCGATTGGGGAAATTCCTTGACATAGACATACCTGATTCTAAATTCAAAGCCTTTTGCCTCTTCAGGAATCGATTTCAAATAGCAGGCAACACCTGCTTTGCCCGTATAAATCTGCCTATCATATCCAGTCAACGTTCCCCTATGTCCGAAATACTCGGAAATGCCATCAATAGCTTCTGCCGTTAATCCCCCCCTTAATTTGGCAAATCTAGTCTCCAATTCATCGAGATAGTCATCAACTTCTTTTTGCCCTTCATCGCTGATAACGGCGGGATCATACTCCACAGGATAATCCCTTCCTTTCCTTTTGCCTTCGTTTTCAGAGACCGCTTTGTTGCAGAACACAAAAAAAACAAAGATCACCATGACTAGAACTAAAATTTTCCGTTTCATTGGCCCTCCTCTCGGTCGAAAAATCTATATCAACAATCGGCAGACAGTACTCCTCTTCACAAAAAAAGGAATATGCCTAGCGAATGATTAATGTGAAAATATCGCTTTCTCCCCTCTGCTATGAGATTGTATTGAAAGCAGTTATATTATTATGAATGATAATTATACTGTCAACATTTATAATCTGTTTTTTCCTATTCCTTGAACACAAGCAAGAAGTATAAAAAAGGCTTATATTTCACCAAATTTCTCAATTTTATCTTCATTTATAGCTTTCTCTTTCTTCAATATCTCTAAAAAATCCATGTAATCCCGCAGAGCATTAAAATAATGATTATTGATTAAATAGGGATAAGAGTAATAATAGGCATGCCTCTCTCGAAAACTATGTTCAATTCCCAGCTTAATGTTTTCGATAGCCTTTTTCCCCATCCCCAATAGGCAGTAAATATTCGTCATTACATACCCATAGTCGTCTTCGTCGCCGATGAGAGCCAAAGCTTCGGATTTTTTGCCCTGGGCAGCCAAAAGCCAGGCTTGGAGCTGCTTTGTTTCCCTTGAATTGGCAGATAGTCTTTCGGCTCTAGAGAGCTGGGTTTCGGCCTGATCATACATTTGCAGCACGATCAATTGCCGGGCATAATTTAAACAAAGATCCGGATGCACCTGCATACCCAAGGCCTTTTTGATTATTTCAGCAGCCTCCGAATACCGCCCCAAATAGCTATAACACGTGGCACAGAGGTTATACCACAAGGGCAACCGCAGCGGTATAGGGTCGATTTCAATGGCTTTGGAATAGAAATCGAGGGCAAGTTCATACAACCCGAGACTGAAGAAAAAAGAGCCCAGATGAAAATTGACCTCTGCGTTGCCCGGATCAAGTTCATAGGCTCTCTTAAAAAAATCATAGGCCTGTTTGTTATTCTCCTGATAAAAGTAGGACCAGCCGAGTCCCAAATTGGCCTCGGCAAAATCAGGATCCATTTCGTAGGATTTTTGAAGATATTGAAACATCAAATCCAGGTAAGCCCTATCATTTGTAAGGACATAGCGGCGTTCATGGACAATTCCCAGCCTCCAATAGGTCATGGCATCATCCGGATTCGATTCGACAACCTTCAGATAATTCTCCACACAATTGATAAAGTCTCTCTCGTTACGGGTATTCGAGTATCTTATTTGGAAATGCCTGCCCCGCGTGTAAAACTCGTTTGTGAGAAGTTCTGATCGAATTTTATCCGTAATTGCGGCCATCCTAAGGTTTGCCCTTTGAATGCCTAGAGCATTGGCGACGGCCGTTGTTATCTCTATTTGCAGCTCATCAGCTTTGTCCAATGATTTGGTGAATGTATCAGCCCAGTAGATGGATCCATCGGTCACATCGCTCAATTGAGAATTGATTTGAATAGCACCTTCAGATCTCCAAATGGTGCCGTCTAAAACGTAATCCACATTCAATTCTTTGCCAATTTCTCGGACACCCAGCTTTGAATTTTGATAGGCTAGAGCTGACGTAAAACTCAAGATTCTCAATTCTTGAAAGGCATGAAGGCTTATCGTCAGAGAATCGGCGATAATGAGAGAATAGGGCTCTTGGTCTTTTTCGGGATTTAAGCTCCTGAACGGCATAACGACCAAGGAGTTCATTTTTGCCATGCTCCCCTTTTTCCCGCTTATTTCACTTTCCCTATTCAGCACCACGTGCAGAAAAAAGTAATCCGTTAGGAGCAGTAAAATCAGGAGAGACACAATTCCAAACCAGAGAAATTCACGTGATCGAGAAATAGAGGCCACAACAGTCGTCTTATCTTTTGGGACAGCCATGAAGTGCGTCGATATGTCTGTTTCGATTTTAGAAAGCTCAGAGCAGAGGTCATTTGCTGTCTGGCATCGTTTATCTGGGTCTTTTTCCAGGCACTTCAATATCAGGTTGCTGAGTTCTGCCGGAATTTGTGCATTGAGAGATTTGGGATCAGGCGGCATCTCGGCCTTATGCTTAACGGCAATACTGAGGGTTGTATCCCCATCAAAAGGAACCTGTCCCGTAATCATCTCAAATAGGATGATTCCCAAGGAATAGATATCCGACCGCTGGTCGGCTTTTCTCCCCTCCACTTGCTCCGGAGATAAATATTGCGGAGTTCCGATCATGACGTTTGAATCTGTGATACCCCTGGCTCCCTGAGTCAGGGCAATCCCAAAATCCATTATCTTGGTATTCCCCTCTTTATCGATCATGATGTTGTGGGGCTTTAGATCACGGTGCACAATTCCCAAATGATGTGCCTCTGCCAGTCCGTGACATATCTGTTTGGCAATCGATAGAGTTTTTCTTAAGGTGAGGGGGCCCATCCGGCGGATAGATTTCTTTAAGTCCTCCCCGGAGACAAATTCCATGGTGATGTAGATACGGTCTCCGTCTTTTCCGATATCGAACATGCGGCAGACATTCCTGTGCGAGATTTTGCGGGCTGTTTTCATCTCGTTTCGAAAGCGTTGGATGATCTTCGTATTCGACGCAATCTCTGGCCTTATGAGCTTAAGAGCGATTTTTTCGTTGATCTCACGATCTAAAGATTTGTAGACCTTTCCCATTCCCCCTTTGCCGATCTCTTCTATGATTTCATAGCGATAGGACAGAACACTCCCTGTGCTTATCTCGGGATATGTTATAACGAGCGTTTCGGTGGGTGCTTCAAAAGTCTCATCGGATACTGTCAGCGGACTCGCACAATTTCCACAGAATTTGGTATGGTTAGGATTCTCGAACTGGCACTTAGGACACTTCTTCCCCATAGATCACCCTGGTATTAACAGATTATACATACAATAGTGATTTCGGAGACGAGAGTCAAATGCCACTAGAAGAGAGAGTCCCAAGCCAGCTCCCCTCAATTCAAATCCAAATGGGTATTATCCTCCTAGAGCTTGTAGACTTTACATTTAACCCAGGGCTTCAAAGAAACGAATATTCTCCTCATTTCATTTCTTCTTCCAAAAAAGGCACCTGCCAAATGGGGCACCAGTGAATATGCCATCCGAAATCAACGGAAAAACAACTCAGGAAAGTTTCACTGCTGTATAAGCGCCATTCATGGATTTGGCAGACTACAGCATCTACCAGATCGTTGTCCGACATATCTTTCGGAAATTGACCTTCCAGTTTATGCCAATAAATATTCTTGAGGTAGAAACTGATTCGTGTCACACCAGCCGCAGATTTCTCCTTTAAAAATTTCGCAATTTCCTTTCCTCCCCTCAGCCACGCCCCTTCATTGGTAAAAAAGACAATATTCTCCCCCAACTCCTCTGCCAACTGCGGCCACATTCCTTTCATAAAGAACACTTTTATCTTTTCCCTCTTGACGCGATTGAACTGAACGCTTTCGATAAACCCCTTTTTTAGAGTCACTTTTTCCTCCTGAATATTTTGAAGATACCTTAAAATGTATTTCTTTTAAGAGCAAAATTCAGCAAGCAGATGGTTAAGTTCCAAGGTCACCAAACCGTATCAACTTCAGGTCATAATTGCGTTTCGCCTCATTCATAATTTTCAGAAATCGCGGATCATTGCGCAAAGTTTCCAGACAGGGATTATTCTGCAAATAGGGAAAAGGATAATAACAGCTTTGACTTTTTTCAAAACCGACATCAATGCCCCGCTCGATATTTTTAAGAGCCTCCTCCTTCATCCCGAGCAAGGCATAAATCGTGGTGAAGATATAGCCGTATTTCTCATCATCCCTTTGAATAAGAGATAGAGCCCTTTCCTTATCACCGGTGGCAGCATACCACAAGGCCTGATAGCGCCGCACATCTTGAGAATCCGGAGTTAATTTCTTCATGATCGCAATTTGCGCGTTGGCCTCATCGTATTTCTTTTGCATAATCAGTTGCCATGTATAAGTAATATAAAAAGCCAAATCAGGCTGTATTTCGAGCGCTTCTTCGATATAATCGACGGCTTGCTCAAACCGGCCCAAGAAGCCGCAGCATTTCGCCCGGAGGTTGTACCAGTTAACAAAATTCAAGGGCATGGGATCGAGTTCAATGGCGCGCGAATACCGGTTGAGGCCGTTTTCCCAAAGGCCAATACTCATATAAAAAGACCCTAAATGAAAATTGACCTCTGCATTATCAGGGTCAAGTTCATATGCTCTTTTAAAGTATTGAAAAGCCCATTCATTGTCTTCCTTGTAAAAATAGGACCAACCGAGTCCGATATTGGCCAGAGCAAAATCAGGATCGATGCCAAAGGATCTTTTAAAATACTGAAACATTTGATCCAGGCATTCCTTATCCTGAGTCTGATGAAAGCGTTGTTCATATACAATACCCAATCTCCAAAAAGTCAAGGCATCGTTGGGATAGGACTCAATGACCTTCAGATAATTTTGCACGCAAATTTCAAAATCCCTCTCACTTTTCGTGTGATAGAGGCTTATTTCAAAGTGACGTGCTCGACTGTAATATTTATCGGCCAAAAGGCTGGAGGATGCCTGGGTCGCGACAGTTACGAATCTCTTGTCAACTTGCTTCACTCCTAGTGCGGCTGCAACAGCCTTGACGATATCTTCCTGTAGATTTTTCAGCTCATCCTGTGGCTTTTCAAAAATATCGGCCCAGATGATAGACTCATTTTTAACGTTACTGACCTGTACCGTCACCCGAATATTATTCCCCGATCTGAATAGAGTCCCCTCCAAAACATGGTCGACATTCAATTCGTCCCCGATTGTTTTGATGTCTTTTTTCGAATCCTGATACATCTGCGCCGACTTTGTGGGGATGACTCTAAATTCCTTGAAGCTGTGAAGACTTACTACCAGGGTATCCGTTATTAAAAGATAAAGGGGCTCTTGATCCTTAACCGGGCTTAAGTCTCTAAAAGGAAGAACGACAATGGATTTTGTCCACTTCTTAGGCCCCAGTTGAACAGCGCCAGGATTCTTTTTATTCTGGAAATGATTGAAGAAAAAATACCCGACAAGACCGATCACTACAACAGCCAGGAAAATAGTCGCAGCCTTCTTCATATTCCATGTTAAAGCCCTGGCTTTTTGACCAATATCAATGCGTGATACAGTGGTTTCTTTTGTAGGTAGGTTTTGTTCAATATGGGTAAGTCCTGCACATAATTCCTCTGCCGATGGATACCTTTTGGCCGGCTCCTTCTCCAAACATCTCAAGATCAGTTGGCTCAGATCTTCCGGCACCTGGCTATTGAATTCTCTGGGATCTCGCGGAATTTCTGTTTTGTGCTTGACCGCTATGCTGAGAGTCGTCTCTCCGTCAAATGGAACCTGAGCGGTCACCATCTCGAATATGATGATACCCAAGGAGTAAATATCCGATCGCTGATCAGCTTTTTCCCCTTCAACCTGTTCCGGTGATAAATATTGCGGAGTTCCGATCATAATGTTGGGATCTGTAATGCCTTTGGCCTCTTGAGATATGGCGATCCCGAAATCCATTATGCGGACGTTACCTTCCCTGTCTATCATGATGTTATGGGGCTTCAGATCCCGATGGACGACTCCCAAACGATGAGCCTCTGAAAGCCCATGGCATATCTGTTTGGATACTGAAATGGCTTTCCAAATGGTGAGAGGCCCCATCCGGCGTATCGACTTTTTCAGGTCCTCACCCGAGACATATTCCATGGTAATGAATTGGTTGTCTCCGTCTCTCCCCAGATCGAACATCCGGCAGACATTCTTGTGGGATATTCGACGTGCCATGCGCAGTTCATTCCGGAAACGCTCGATGATTGTTTTATTGGATGCAATCTCTGGCCGGATGAGTTTGAGTGCTATCTTTTCATTGATCTCACGATCGAGGGATTTATAGACCCTGCTCATCCCCCCTTTTCCGATTTCTTCGATGATTTCGTACCTGTTGGACAGTACGCTCCCTGTTCTAAGCGCGAAAGTAGGCGTTTCTAAAGTTTCTGTCGGAGAGTTGAGAGTCTCTTCGGAAACAGGGAGAGGTGTGGCACAATTGCCGCAGAATTTGGTGTTTTCCGGGTTTTCGAAATGACAGTTCGGACACTCCAACGTTTTCATTGTCCCTAATTGCTTTTGTGGCTATAAGATAAGGAAAATAAAAGAATTAGTCAATTTATAAATAATAAATGAGATACAGGCTCCATCACGCTATCGAAAAATTGACTTCCACCCCTATAATATTTATTATTACTACAAATGGGGACACAAGAGGATCCGATTCAGTGCACGAAATGCTTCACCATGAATCCGGAAGACAGCGAATACTGTACACGTTGCGGCACTCCATTAGAGGAAAAGGACGAGACGATCTCCTATTCTCCAGAGTATGATGTCTCCAAAAGAGATGCCCCCCGCTTCAATCCGGGAGATGATTTCGGGCATCGCTTCAAAATTATCGAGGAAATCGGCCGGGGAGGAATGGGCCGCGTCTACAAGGCCAAAGATCTTCAGCTCAACACAACAGTTGCCCTGAAAGTCATCCGTCCCAAATTCTCATCAGATAAGCTTTTTGTCAAGCGCCTCATAAAAGAGACACTTATTGCCCGGTCCATCTCGCATGAAAACGTGATCCGCATCCACGACATCGGGGAAATTGCCGACATCAAATACATATCCATGGATTATATCGCCGGAGAAAACCTGAAAGAATTGGTACGGACTTCAGGGAAACTGACGATCGAAACAGCCGTAAAAATATCCAAACACATCTGCGAATCCCTGAAGGCAGCCCATAAGAAAGGGATTGTCCATAGAGATCTCAAACCCCAAAACATCATGATCGATAAAAGCGGGATTGCCTATACGATGGATTTCGGCCTGGCCAGGGCCATCAAATCCCGGGACAGAATGATCCCGGGTTCCATATACGGAACGCCTCAATACACCTCACCGGAGCAGGCCAAGGGAGAGGAAGCCGACGAAAGATCGGATATCTATTCGCTCGGCACGATCATGTATGAGATGGTAGCAGGGGAACCACTCGTTAAGGGGAAGACCAAAGAGGCATGCCTCCAGAGTCATATTCATGACATGCCAACGCCCCCATCCAAAATAAACCCGCGAATCCCCCAAAGTCTCGAAAATATCATTTTAAAATGCCTGGAAAAGGAGAGGAGTAAAAGATACCAGAATGTTGATGAGGTTCTAAAGGACTTGAATGCCTTTGAACAGATTTTAGAACCTCTAATTGAGGAAAGAAAAAAACGCAAATGGATCATAGTATCTGCCGTTGCAGCGCTTTTGATTGTCCTCGGCATATTTGCAGCTGTGAAATTACGTCTGTTCGAACCTGATGTCCTGCCTGCTGAAGAGGGGCGAATCTCACTGGCCGTGCTGGATTTTGAAAACAATACCGGAGAAGAGAGCCTTGATCATCTCCGGAGAACTATCTCATCGCTTATCACTTTTGACCTCTTGCAGTCAAAATATATTCGACCGATTACCTCTGATAGATTATTGGATATCTATAAAAAGTTGAATCTTATGAATGTTCCACGCTACTCGCGCGATGACCTCAAAAAAATTGCTGAGGAAAGCGGCGCCGCTCATATCCTTATAGGCAATATTTATAAAAACAAGGGCAGATATCAAATCAACACCGTGATTCAGGAAACCGGCACGTGGAAACTTATGGGAACACCAAACATAGAGGGGGATAATATCATTTCAATTGTTGATAGCCTGGGAAGTAGAATAAAATCGGCCATGAACCTCTCAGATAGAGCCATTGCAGCGGATATTGATGTTAGTATTGGTCAAATTACAACGGAATCCACTGAAGCATTGAATTACTATTTCGAAGGAGTCAATCTCTACAAAGAAGGCAAATATACAGAGAGCAACAGCGTCTTAGACGAGGCTGTAAGGCTCGATCCGAAATTCGCGATGGCCTACAGTCAGATGGCCATCAACCACTCTTATGAAGGAAAATTACAGAAAACAAGAGAAACGCTCGAAATGGCTTTGTCATTTCTGGATAGGATATCTCTTAGAGAAAAATATTTGATTCAAGGATTTAAAGCGGTAACGATTGACCATTCCCAACAAGATGCCATCCTCATTTACCAGGATTTACTGAAACTCTACCCAGATGATATTGATGGCTTAGTGGGTTTGGGATCTACCTATAGAAATCAGGAGGAATGGGACCTGGCCCTGATTCAATTTGAAAAAATTCTTGAGATCGATAGGAAACACATCGAAGCTAACCAAAATCTGTACTTTTTGTACACAGCTAGAGGTTTGTATAATAAAGCGATTGGAGTGCTGGAAGGGAATGAAGATCTTTTACCTAAAAAAAGTCAGACTCAGAGGGCTCTGAGCATGCTTTATGCACTCCAACATAAATCAGAATTGGCCCATCAATACGCCGATGCTGCGCTGTCTTTAGAACCGGATAATATCGATAATATTGTGAATAAAGGGGATATCTGCGTCCTTTCCGGAGACCTGAAAAAAGCCGAGGCCATGTATCGCAAATTAAGTGAAAAACAGAGTATTAGTTATAGACTTGCGAGTTGGTTCTCGATGACTTATTTTTATATACTGAAAGGGGAGTATCAAAAAAGCAAAAAAGAGGTGACCCAGGCCCTGCCGCAATTTCAGGAATCAGAATATGATTATTCTGAAATAATGTTCCTATTACTCGACGCTCAATTGAACCTCAAAATGAACAGATATCCTGAGGCCATTGCATCATCAAAATTAGCGACAGAAAAGGCCTTAAGAATTAATCTAACAAGGAATACGCAACTCGGATTATTATATGAGGGGATTGCTCATCTCGAGATGCAAAATCTCGAAGAGGCCGACAATGTATCAAAAAAACTCAAAGATTTTATAGATAAAAAGGGAAGTAGATCTGACATGAAGAATTACTTTCTTCTGAGGGGGGAAATTTATCTTCAGAAAGGCTTCATATCTCAAGCTATAGATTTCCTCGAAATGGCGTGTTCATTGCTCCCTGCTCAGTTGACAGCACCCCTCAATCATGCTTTATTTTTGGAGAGCATCGCCAATGCGGAGGAAAAAAACGGAAATTTGGACAAAGCAATGAAGCACTATACAGAAATCACAGCACTAACCACGGGAAGGCTGGAGTGGGGTGATATTTATGCGAAAAGCTTCTTTAAATTAGGTAAAATTTACGAACAAAAAGGGCAGAAGGACAAAGCCATAGAAAACTACGAAAAATTTATCGCACTATGGAAGGATTCGGAATGGGGCAAAAAGGAGGTTAGCGAAGCAAAGCAAAGCTTGCAGCTATTGAGATGAGTCCCCTCCACCGGATAGATTTTCCTTTATAAATTTTTCCGCTTTCAGATCAATGAGTTCATCCCTAAAACATTCTCTTTCCCGTCGGAATATTTTCTTGATTTGACAGACCCAGTCTGCAATTTTCCCAATTTCTGATGTACAAAACGCCGAATAAATGGGGCAGGCGTCGCATCCTTCCAAATAGGGGCAATCAGCACAAGCCTCGTGGGATGTGATGTAGTTCTCCTGTCGCAAAAACGCATGATTTTTTAACACCTCTGGGTAAATCGATTGATGATGGCCGATAAAGTCATCGAGATCGCCGAAGCTGTACTTCAAATATTCCTGAGTCTCTTCCTTTTTATAAAAATAATTATGAAAAGCGGGGCATCCCCATAGTTTTCCTTCCGAAGATAACACCATCCGATTCTGCCCGGCATCACAACTGTAGAGGATTTTTTTCATGCTCTCTCTGAATATTTCAACAGGGATTGTGTCGGTCTCTTCAAAGAATTTGAGTGAAAATCGTCTGACTTCTGTTAATTCATTTCCCAATTTGAGAATGGATGATTCATCCCAGGGAATGAAGGCAGATACGGTGAAATAAATATTGGGCACATCCATTGCCATAATAAACTGAATAGACTTTGCCAGCAGGTCAACTGTTTCCGGGGAAAAGACACTGTTAACCGTAAGTTTGATATTCGGGCTATCCAACAATTTTTTCGCAACCTCAACGAGTCGATCAAAACTGCCCTTTTGTCTGGATATGTCCTGGGCTAACCCATCAAAGCTCAATATGACGGAGAATTTGTGCTTGTCCAAAAAGTGCAATGCGTCATCATCGATCAGACTGCCATTCGTTGTCACAGAATAGAGGAACTTTTTGTCCGACTCCCGCCCAATCCTATTGAGGCGCTCAACACTATGCTTAATTTGGTAAAATCCCAGAAGAGGCTCCCCCCCATAAAAATTAATGTAACAGGGATCAGCTAAATAGGGAGGAAAGAAGGAAAGGGCTTTGTCAATAGAGTTTACGTCAAGATAATTCTTCTCTTTATCTTGAGGACAATAAGTACACCTAAAATTACAATCATCCGTAACCATAAAGGTGAAGTCTTTAAATTCCAACTTCTGATTTTAGGTTTATCTTGCTGTTAAAAGCTACCGATCTGAAGGCATATTTATTATCTTACATTCAGCACCTAAGCAAGATAATACCAAGGGCACAACAATGGCTTCCTCCCCACCCATCGTTTACAGGAAGCTGCAATTCAATTAAGAAATCTTTCATATTTTTTAGCTCTTCTTCAACTGCTTCCTTAGCCAATTTAAAATTACTGGTTTGGCCTTCTGGCAGTAAAGCGCCCCACTCATCAGTGTAAAATTCATCTCTTCCTGCGTTGAGTGCATTCATCCGTAGAAGTATTTGTTCCCGGAGAAAAGCAATTTTAGGAACTCGTTTTTGCTTACCTGTTCGTTTTTTACAATCCGCTTCATAAAGCGCTTCTTTTGTTATTTCGCCCATTACAACCTCCCTTTGTTTGAAATTTATCTCAATATATTTGAAAAAGAAACACCTTGTCAAGTGTTACTATTAAAGAAAATAAGGTAGGAAAAAGTGATTTTAAGAGAAAAAAGAAGGCAAAAAAATCCACTACGTGACAGAATCAACCCGTTGTGGATTCGGGGCTTTCCACATAAAAATCAGGCTGACGAGGAAGAAGATCAAACCGGCGGACATGAACATGACGGGGAAGCCGTAGAGATCAGAGACCCAGCCGAAAAAAGCGGATCCTGCGCCCATTCCGACATCGAAAAAGGTCAGATAGAGGCTCAAGGCAAGACCTTTGTTGGCCTGGCCGAAAATGTCGATCATGTAAGTGCTCAAGGCCGGAAAAATGAGCCCCTGGCCGAGTCCGCCGATGAATCCGACCAGAGTAAACATCCAGAGGTTTCCTGTGTGGGCGATTAAAAACATGTTTATGCTGATGATTATGACGGCAGGAAACAGAATGACTTTCCGTCCGTGTTTGTCCGAAAGACCTCCGAAAAACAGACGGGTCATGATGGCCGCAGCCGAAAATGCGACAAAGAAGGTCCCTATCCGGTCCAACGGGATCGATTTCCCGAACAGAGCAATAAAATTGATGACCGATCCACGGACTGCTCCGTGGACAGTCGGAAGCGTGGCGATAAAACAGAAAGTGATAAGGGTCAGACTGTGAGGGAGTTTAGGCTTGGTTGAGAGGTTTCCTTCATTGGGCTTGATGGTTTCCTTTGTAACCAGGATACAGACAAAGGCAAAACAGAGGAATACAAAGCTTGAATTGAAAAGTCCTCCATAACCATAATGCCTGACAATTTCTTCCCCGAGGAGAGGGCCCAATGCCACGGCAACAAGCCCGGCCACCCCTATAATGCCCATGGATCTGGCCAGTCTCTGGACAGGAGCCATGTCAGAACAGATGGTGATGGTCGCTGTCATGCTCACCCCCCAGCCTATTCCGGTTAAAGCCCGTAGCAGGAGGGGCAGAGCTCCCGCATCCTGGATCAAATGGTAAAAGGGTATGGTGACAATCAGGAAAACCATTCCTATCAGGGAAATAACTTTTCTTCCCTTGATATCGATCAAGCGGCCGAAAATAGGCCGTGTAAAAATCGCCATCAGACTGTGAATTCCCATAATAAGGCCTATTCGGCCTTTGGAAGCACCGAACTGCTCAAGGTAGAGCGGAAAGATGAAAAAAAGCGTGATGCTCATGAAGAGAAATTGCCAGCCTATGAGGGCTACGACGAAATCTTTAGTCCAGAATCTCTCCTTTTTCGACATAGTGCGCACTTTTTTAAGAGTCTTAGTCTATTAAAAGTCACTGCAGAGGTAAAGCGAAAAGCCATAGAAATGATCGAATTCTTCACAAGACCTTGAATTGAAGGAATGGAACGGGAAATGAATGAACAGTGGGATCAGAAAATAAACCTTAATAAAGAGGTGCTGGCTGTTTGGGTATGGGGAAATAAGCAAAAAGGGGATAATGAAGGAGGGTTATAATAACCTCATCCAGCCAGCCCAATGAGGCTTTAACCGTATTATACCAGATTTCAAATAAATTGCAACATTTTGTTATATTTTTTTTAATTTTTTTTAATATTCTTTATATTTTCTCTATATTGACTGCAATCCTATTGACAGATTAAAAAATATCTTCTGCGGATATTCGAGGACTGGTGATGCCCTCGCCGCCCTTTTAAAGGCTGATAATGAGACGATAAAAATCATCAACAAATAATAAAAAAAAGTGTTAAATTTTTTCAAGGAGTGTGGTATAAGTAATTGAATCCTGCTGTGCTGGCTGGGCAGGATGCCCACCAATAGCATTTCATATCCCCCTTTTGCTTATTTTCCCCTAAAAACAGCCAGCACCTTCTCCCTCCAAAGAGATTATGTTGAACTCGGGTGAAAGCGAATAAAAAGATTCACGTGCAGGGGGCCATCTTCGACCCCCCTCTTACTGACAACAGCCTTTTAATTATGAGTGTTAGCCCATAAAATTATTTTTTTCGATATAATTATTTACTTTTATCCAATATATAGTATAATAAATACTACTAGCTCTACTACTTCATATAAAGTAAAGGGGATTTTTTGTCAAGTGAATAATGAAAGTTTTTATTTATGCATTTTTGTAGAAATATTTAAGAAAGGATAAGGAAATGCTAAAAAGATATCAAGTCCTCCTTCCGGACTGGCTCGAAGACTATCTTAAATGGGGTGTAGATAAATACAGAGTGAGTTTTTCTGAAATCATCAGGCTGGAAGTATGTTTTGCCGTTTTGGCGACCATAACCGAACTTCATCCTGAATACAAGCCGGGAATCACGTTTCAGGATATCATGGCCAGGATAAAATCTTTTTCAGGGGAAAGAGACAATCAAAAAGAAGATGAACAAAGTTTCATATCCAAGCTCTACTTTGAAACAAGAAAAGCCGTGGAATACAGGTTTACGAAAATCAACGAAAAATAGATCATCTATTCAGATCCGGATTGACGATGATTGTTTTCGGGTAAATATCCAGAGCTCGGCGAATGATGAGCGGTGTATCATCGGCTAGGTCATAGCCCCACTGCTGGTCGACAAACGTGACTTCGAATATCTCATTCAGCCGCAACTCTGGCTTCTGTTTGTACACCCAAATCTGCATGCCCAAATCCAACTGGCTACCTCCGGAAGGCTCAGGTTTCTTCGAAGGCGGAGTGGCTTTTGTCTGCCATGGTTTTCCAAAAAACAGGTAGACTTTTCCCATATCGGATCGCCAGCCCTTTTTTAATCCACGCGTGAAGGTCTTGTTCACGTATTTCAGCCTTCTGTACCATTCCTCCTTGAATTCATTGGCTTCCGTCTCAGGATTGGGATCACGGCAGGCCCAAAACAGTGTAATGAACTGCTCCTTTTCTTCGGCAGTTGACAGCTTTCCGAAGTCCTTTCTCTCCTCATTATCCAACAGCAGAAAAACCTCTTCCTTGAACCAATGCTCAAACTTATTCTTATCAGCATTTCCTGAAATGCAGATTACCGCCCAGGAAAAAATCAATAGAAAAACGGAAATCGCTATAGGGCATTTCTTCATATAATCTCCCTCCTTCGAAATGGAAAAGACTTAAATGTCATAATATGTCTCTCTTTCTCGAATGTACCCTTCCATCCAATTATATGCAAGGACTATGCCAACAAGCTGAGCCAGAAAAAGAACAATTTCTTCGGATGTGCCTGCAAACAAATGATGACAATTGTCTGAGAATGATACAGACCTATCGCTGCTTCAAGCGTAGGGAATGAAGGCCGATGTGGAAAAAAAGTTTACATACTGCAAAAAAATCTTCGAAAGACAAGCTCCAAATTTACCATAACTTATTTTTTTTCAATAAGATTGATATTCAACCTCATCTTGGCACATAGAATGCATATAAAATTTCGAAACCATGAAAGCAAAGGCTCTTAGGCAACAAGGATTACAACAGAAATGCAGGCGTATGGCATTTCAATATAAAAGGTGTTCTTTTTTGCCGGCTGGAAAGAGCCCTCCCTCCTTTTTTTATTCCCATCATCAACCCCCCTTTTGCTGACTACAGCCGGCACTTATCCAACCCACACCCGTGACGAATCCCTCACCGAGGGATTCTCTTGCTGAAAACACCAGATGGCTCAAAATGGCTCAAAATGGCTGGTGCTAACGTATAAATTATGGTATAAAATCCAGTCCGAAGCTAATAACCGGAATTAAGAATCTTGAAACAACTATCTTTATTTTTTTCGTAGGAGGATTTATCAATGAGTCATGCATTCAGCGCCGATGAAATATTAGAAATGGCAGAGCAAATAGAGAAAAATGGCGCCTCATTCTACAGGAAGTCAGCAGATGCCGTGGCCGATGACGAAGCGCGAAAGTTTTTGCTGCAATTGGCAAGAATGGAAGACAATCACCTCAAGACGTTCGCAAACATGAGAGAGCAGCTATCCGATAAAGAAAAAGAACCGCCAACCTTTGATCCGAATAATGAAGTCAATCTCTATCTCGGATCGCTTGCCGATACGAAAGTCTTTTTCGATAAAGACATCGACACGTCTTCTCTGAGAGGAATCTACAAGGCAGCCATATTGGCCGAGAAAGACTCCATTGCTTTTTATATTGGTTTGAAGGAGCTCGTCCCGGACTACCTGGGAAAAGACAAGCTGGATGATATCATCAAGGAGGAGATGAAACACATCAAAACCCTCAATGATAGACTGCTCATTTTAGAAAAGTGATGCACAGTCTTTTTTAGGCTTTCCCCTCAATCTTTGACAACCACTTCGAATCCTTCACGCACGGGCAATTCCGTAAAAAGGTTCATGAACTTGACGAGCTGCTCTTGAAAGAAGCGGCTGTGCTCGGTTGCTAGCATATCCTCTTCGGTTTCCCAGAACGTCACAGGCACACAGTTGCCGGACTCCCTGTCGGCGAGAAAGAGTGCCCCTTTGTAACCTTTTTGCTTTTGACATAAGGGAACGACGTTTTCCTCGAAGAGTTTAGTCGCTTGATCTATGCTATCAATCTTGGTTTGAAACCTAAGGAATCGCGCAAACATGATCGTAAGCCTCCCTTGAGCATGGCTCAATCAGGGCAGGATTGAACCATGCTTTTTTTGCTTCATCTATGAATGCCATGCTTGAAATAGTCCCTGCTATTCTTTAATTGGCGCAAATTCTTGTACATAGCCGAAAAAAACAAGTTGACATAAGAGGAACTGTGTTTATAATCATCACGATTTCCCGGTATGGTGACATGACAGCGGGCACTTATTTTGCCGTACTCCTGACGAATATAGATGTTCATGTGAGGAGGAAGATAGAGGCTATTTGGGTCAGCCTTTCCCTGAGCATAGATGAAACCGCTCTCAACCATTTTTTTTTGGACTACAAAATCAATCTCGGCCACAGACTGCAAGGCGGCATCCCAAATCTGACTAAACGTAAAATCCTCAAAGCTTTTTGTCTCTTGAAGATGTGTGTCCTCACGTTCGCCCTCCCTGACTGAAGCACATCCCCATAGCCAGAACAGCAACAGGCCAAACAATGCCACCCGAACGCCCGCTTTGTGTGCATTCATACGGGATTAAAGCTCCATAACGCTAATGATTGAGTTGTGGTAGAAAGCAATTTTCCATACGCCGTGTTCCTTCCTGAATCCCGCACTTTCAAACCAGTCTATGTCCCGTTTATGGCCATTCCATGTGCGCAGAGCCTTGTGTCTCAAGCGAACCCAGGCGGCTGTGCCGTGCGCATGCACATGCATGTCCTCCAACGTTCGCTTAACATCTCCTTGGCCTTTAAATGGGCTGAGAAACTGGATTGTCTCTTCCATGTTCATCATTTTTCCCGCTTCAAACAGAACAAAATCTTCCGTACAAAGATCACGCAAAGCCTGGTAATCATGATTATCGATGACTTGGAATAGCTCGTGGATCAAATCCTTGAGCTTCTTTTCTTCAGTCTGTCGATCTTCAGTTTGCGGTTGGCAACCGCCTGTTAGGAGTGTAACAAGAAGAAGAACCTGTATGAACTTTTTTCCTATGCCCATACTAGCCTCGATCTCGGGGATATAGCCATAATCCCCCTGCTTTTATGAATAAAGAATAGACCGAAATCCAAAAAAGGTCAACTCAACAAATGGTGCCAGGCACCTTTTTTCGCCATATAAAAAAATGGTGCCTGGCACCTTTTTTGTCACTCATATTTGAGCGAGGTGGCGGGATTATTGAGAGCAGCACGCACTGCCTGGTAGCTGACTGTCAAGACCGCAATGAACAGGGCGAGTAAAGTAGCCAGGACAAATGTTTGGATACCAACTCCGATTCGATAGGAGAAATTCTGAAGCCAGGAATTCATAAGGTAATACCCTAGCGGCCAGGCGATAAGCGCAGCGATAAAAACCCATTTAGTGAATTCACGCACCAGCATAAAAATGATGTTCGGGACAGAAGCACCCAGTACTTTTCGGATGCCGATTTCTTTGGTCCGCTGTTCAGCTGTGAACGATGTCAACCCAAAAAGGCCGAGGCATCCGATGATGATAGCCAGAACAGTGAAATAGCTAAACAACTTTCCTAGCCGCTCTTCGGATCTGTAAAGGGCATCAAAACTGTCATCCAAAAATGCATACTCAAAGGGATATTTTGTGTCAAACTCAGCCCATTTAGACTTCAAAAATACGATTGTCTCTTGAATATCATTGGGCTTGACCCTCACCGAGATTACACTGAAATTACCATAGGGATTCCTGGCGAGTAAAAACAACGGCTGAATGTCCTCATGCAGAGATTGAAAGTGATAATCTTTGACAACTCCCACAACCTTAAATTTAACTTTCTTTGTTGATGACTCGAACATCTCAATTTCTTTTTCCAAGGCGTTCTCCTGCCAACCCAGTTTCCTCACTGCAGTTTCGTTGATGATACAAGATTCTTTAAGATCATAGGGAAATTTCTTCGAGAAATAACGGCCATCGGCCATCTCGATGTTATACGTATCCACGAAATCCTCATCTACCCACTGGGAAAAAAACATGGTCATTTCATTTGCCGGCTTATCGGCAGCATGATACATAGAAAAATTGTTGACGCCTACTGCCGCCGTACCCGAAGCAGATGCCTTAAGGACATTTGAATGACGAAGGAACTCTGTCTTTAGAGCTTCATACCTTTTCTGAGTCGCAGGATCTCGTAGGCGGACTGTTATAACGTGATCCTTGTCATATCCCAATTTTTTATTCCTAATGTAATGTAATTGATTGTTTATAATAAGCGTTCCGATGATAAGGACGATGGATACAACGAACTGCAGAGACACCAGCACTATCCGTAAAGCCGAGCTTTTTGCCCCTCTTTTCAATCTTCCTTGAATAACCTCAACCGGTCGAAAGGATGAGAGGAAAAACGCGGGATAACTGCCACCGGCAAGGCTCGTTAGCACGAAAAGCCCTAATAGGCCCAACAAGACAACAGGATTGATAAAATTGCCTGCGGACAAATCTTTATCTGCAATATTCCTGAAAACAGGGATAAGCGCTAAAACTAAAATCAGCGCCATAACGAGAGAGAGAAAGGTGAGGATTGTCGATTCTCCCAAAAATTGTTTTACAAGCTGAGTTTTTTTAGCGCCCACGACTTTTCTCAGGCCTACTTCCTTGGCCCGATTGGCCGAGCGGGCTGTGGCTAAGTTCATAAAGTTCAGACAGGCGATTAAGAGGATAAAAAGTCCGATACCGGAAAACAGGCATAAATAAGCTATATCACCTGTGCGTTCAAGCTCGTTTTCTCGATCTGAGTTGAGATAGATGCTTGTCAGTGGCTGGAGTCCGACCTCGACTATGCCTCCCATCATTTTGACTATCATGCCGACCTTCTCGTTTAAATGATCGGTAAGTTTCTGAGACAAAACAAGATGATCAGTCCCATCTCTCAAAAGAGCATAGGTATAGTAATTGATATTGCCGATAATATCCTGAATGGCTTTACCGGTTGGTTTTAAGTTTAAAGACGCAAAGGATGCAAAGAAATCTGGCCTGAAGTGAGAAGTCTGGGGGGTGTTCTTCATGACACCTGTGACCATGTAGAGGTTATCTCCATTCACTCGAAGATTTTTTCCCAGCGGCTCTTCATTACCGAAATATTTTTTCGCTATATTCTCGGTAATAACGATAGTATTATGTTCAACCAGCGCCTGTTCTGGATTACCCTTGATCAACTCGAAGGAAAACACATCGAACAGAGTATGATCAGCCCAGAGGAATTTCTCTTCATAAAAAGTTATTTCATTATACTGGACAATTGTTTTCTCTTCGTAGCCGGTGAAACGACAAATCTCTTCAATCTCTGAAAAATCATCTTTGAGTATAGGGCCATAGGCAAAAGTAGTAGTGGCTGTGTGCACAGAGCGATCCTGAATGACAAAATCCATAATGATGCGGTGAATGTTGTCTGAATTCTCGTGATATTTGTCATAGCTCAGTTCATTCTGAACATAAAAAAATATCAGGATACAGCAGGCAATGCCAATGGCCAGTCCGGCAATATTGAGAAATGTATAGAGCCTATTCTTATAGATATTTCTTAAAGCTATCTTCAGATAATTCTTAATCATGCGTCATACCTTATTCAGCGCTTCTCTTTTCAGTATACGGTTTCCCTTCCAGAAAGGTTCAGATTACCTTGTGCGATATCATAAAAAGGTGCCAGGCACCATTTTTTTATATGGGGAAAAAAGGTGCCTGGCACCTTTTTTGGGTTTGACAGTTCGATACGGGTACTCTAGAATCAAGGGTTCGTGCCAATGGGTCGCTGTTGGCAAAAGCGTACAAGATGGAGGAAAAATGACGCAAAAGAAGCAACTGGACCGACGACAATTCATTCGGAACTCAACTTTCGGTGTGGTCGGAGCTGGAGTGGCCAGCCAAGGAAAATGGCTTGCTGCGGCAACGTATGAGAATAAGGAAACACCTAAAATTAAAGAATACAGGACTTTGGGACGCACAGGCTTCAAAGTATCTGACATAGGTTCGGGTGGCCCTTTCGACCCAGGCGTCCTTAAGGCTTTGCTGGACGCCGGAGTGAATTACATTGATACGGCTGAAAGCTACGCCAACGGACAATCTGAAAAGGTCACCGGCGAAGTGCTCAAAGAATACGATCGAAATAAGATATTCGTCACGACCAAAATGGGGATCGGGAGAAAGACCAGCAAAGAGGCCGTCCTCAAAAGAGCACACAAAAGTCTGGAACGGCTCCAGATGGATTGTGTAGACTGCCTCATGATCCACAGCCCTGACTTTATCGAGATCGTTAAAAATCAGGGCTTTCACGATGCAGTCCAGGAATTGAAAGCCGAGGGCAAAGTCAAATATGCCGGAATTTCTAACCATGGAGCCCAGTGGAAAGATGAAATTGATCCTACAGAACAAGTGATCGGGGCAGCCGCCGAAGATGGCCGTTTTGATGTATTTCTTCTGGTCTATAATTTTGTCCAGAAAGAATCAGGCGAGAAGCTCCTTAAAATAGCGAAAGACAAAAACATCGGCGTGACCTTAATGAAAACCAACCCCGTTGGCAAATACGCCTCGGTGAAAGAACAGATGGACGAACTGGAAAAAAAGGGGGAGGACATTCCAGCTGTCTATAAAGCTATAACACCGCGCCTGAAAGAAAAGGCCGAAAAAGCCGATTCCTTCATCAAGCAATACAACCTTCAGAATTCCGTTGAAATCAGGGACGCCGCGATCCGCTTTGTGTTGAACAGCCCCGACGTTCACAGCGCATGCATTTCATTCCAGAACTTTGACGACGTCAATACCTACATAAAGCTCTCTGGAACCCGTTTCACAGCCAAAGATCAGGCACTTTTAGCTGCCTATAGAGAGGGGTTAGGTGATTTTTACTGCCGCCATGCCTGCGGACAATGCGAGCCACATTGCCCATACAATGTCCCTGTCAACACAATCATGCGCTACAACCACTACTTCGAAGCCCAAGGCCGCGAAAAATATGCCATGTTCAAATATTCAGAACTGCCAAAGGCCAAAGCCAATATATGCAAGAACTGCGAAGGTCATTGTGAAAACGCATGTCCCTACGGCGTTCCCATTCATGCCCTTTTGATGTTCGCCCACAACAGATTGACCTTAGCCTAGAAAAACAAGGGAGGGTAACTTTTATATAAGATAGTCACCAGTCTGTATTTTCCCTTTCTTACAAGGATAAAGCGGACACCCGCTGCTCAGACAAGCGGATGTCCGCTTTTGGTTGTAAGTGCGGCTATTCTTCCCTAGACTCAGAATTGAAATCCAACTCCCATTCGCAAAATTCGCGGGGAGAGTATCGCTGTTGTCTGTCCATAGGTCGGGTTGTCATACTGGGATCCAATCTCAATGGCCGTGTTGGCGTTGAAAAGGTTAAACACTTCGAAGAATACCTTGGGCATCACGTTGCCAATCCTAAACATCTTCTCGAGACGGATATCGACCAAATGCTGGAAGGGTGTTCTTTGTGATCCGGGTATCTCTCCCCCGAATCCCGATAATCCCTGATTGAGCTCGACATTGAACCACCTCTGGTAGGGATATCCAGACTGACCGACATAATTCAAGCCGAAAACGAGCCCCCATGGCCCCTGATAAATACCGCTGAGCTTGATCGAATGCGGTTTATCCAGATCCAGGACACCGCGGGAGTTGACATACATGTTGGGATCGTTCCACGTACCCGATGCGCTCATTCCCCCGCCGCCCCAGACGGCAAGGCCGACCATGCCTTCCGCTTTGCTGTACGTATAGGAGAGCATGAACTGGTAGTTGTCGGAAAAAGCTTTTTCCAGGATGAACTGAACGGCTCTGTATTTTCTGTCTGCTTCCTCGGGATTCATGTAATAGGTAAATGCATCTTCAATTTCCAATCGATTATACACAGTCAGCGTTCCACCGGCTATCGGATTATCAACACTTATCGGTTCAAAACTGTTCGCCGTGATGTTCTGATCAATGGCTCCGACAAAATCCTTTGAACTTTTGTATATTCCGTTGACACGAAAGGCAAAATTTCTGGTGACCGATGTCTCGAACCCAACAACAAAAGTGTCGGAATAAGGACGTCTCAAATCCGGATCCACACCAACCAATTCCGGAGAAGATCTGTATATCAGATACGGCTGTCCCCCGATGTAGATGTAAGCAGAAGTTGTCCAGCTGTTCGGATTGAGCAGACCCAGCGCAACCGTATTGATGAAATTCCGCCCGTAATACCCCTTGATAGCCATATGCTGACTACCGAGTGACAGGTCATAAACAAATCCCAAACGCGGCTCGAGGTTGGTGAATTCGAACTCCTCGATGGTTTCCGATACATTTTCCTGTTCAGGTATCAGACTCCGGATGTTGCTCAACCGGAAACCCAGATTCAGGGAGAGTCTTTGGCCGATCTTCCAGGTATCCTGGAGATAGCCGCTAAGACCCCGGTATATATTTCGCGAACGCAAAGTTTCCGGCTCGTAGACATAGTACATGTAAGGCGCACCGCCAAGAGTATAGATAAACGCCGGCCCGCCAGGATAATCCGACTGCATCGTCCCTTCGTATCCAGACTCGCCTTCTTCAAAGTCAAAACCCATTTTTAGATCGTGATCGCCGCCAAAACCTTCCAGCCAATAGGAAAAAGCCGCCTGGAATTGATAGCGCCCTCGCGTCTGTTCGTTGTGAAAGCCGGAACTTTCGGTCATCATATTTGTCAGGAGATCGACGTATGACGGACCTGGGCCGTTGGAGACATAAGTCGTGGATCTATCCACATAAGCTCCTCTCACTTCCAGTAAAGCGCTGTTGTTGATGAAGTAGTTCCATTGCAGATTGATGGTGGATGTCCACTGCCGCGAATTGAGGGTTGAATCAGGCGTCCTGAACTGGCTGGCGAACATGTGATTTGTGTTGTCATAGCTGTAATTGTATACCAACGACAGTTTATGCTGGGGCCCGAATTGCGAAGTGACCTTACCGAAGAAAAACCGCTGCCTTCTTTCGATATCTTCTGGAAATCCGACTGTCTCAGAGGTGGTAGGGATAAGTCCTCCACTCAAAAAGAACCAGATCTTCTCCCGCATGACAGGACCGCCGAGGTTGAAAGAGCCTTCCCATTCGTTCTTAATGGCGTTGGAGGGTGCGTCCAGGCCCGTCCCCTCATGGTTATCGGAACGCATGCTCTTGCTGCGGTAGTACAGATTGAACAGTCCGCTGAAATTGTTTCCTCCGGACTTAGTAACAATATTGACAACTGCACCGGCTGAGTTACCGTATTCGGCCGGGTGGCCGATTCCTTCAATCTGAGCCTCTTCAATCGTGTCGTAGTTCCAGAAAATCATGGGCTGCCCGTTTCCCGGATCAGTCAGGTATGTGCCGTCCACGCTGTAATAGTTTTCCCGGCTGCCGCTGCCGAAGGATGCTTTCTCCGGATAGGCCGGATCTTGACCCAGATCCACGACCACACCGGGTGTCAAGCCCATGATGGAAACCAGATCTCTTTTGGTAGGGAGTTTTGCCAGAAATTCCTTATCGTAATTGACGGATAATTTATTGCTCTCGACATCAACCAGAGGGCTTTCGGCGATAACCTCAACTTCCTCGTTTAGACTCCCGACCTGCATGGAGCAATTAACAGTGGTCGTAAGACCCAACCTCACCCTGATATCAGTCTGCTCATAGGGAACAAAAGCCTGAATTTCAGCCCTGAGTGTATACTCTCCCGGAGGAAGATTGATGAACCGATAAAGTCCCCTCTCGTTGCTCACGGTTCCCATAGTCCCCTGAATCAGGGCCGGACTCGTGATAGTTACAGAAACGCCAGGAAGCACCTCTCCCTGTTCATCCGTAATTCTCCCTGTGAGAACACCGGTGCGTGCTTGAGGAAGAGCAAGATGAACAAAGATCAGCAATAGAAACATGGTTACCAACAGACTTTTTTTCATATACGTCCTCCTATCTCAGTATTTTTGTCTATGTGAATTAACCCAACCCAAATGCTTGTAGAGGAGATTAAATTCGTTGTATTGTTTCGTAAATATTTTTTACACATTTACATTTGACTATAATAATATATATCTATAACTTTACTGTCAACTCCAAATTATTGAAAGCGAGCACAAATTATTTTTTCCTGGGTGAAACAACGCGACACAGAGCGTCAGCTCGAATATCACACAGGTGGACAATTGGGATAGGACCAGAAGCTTATTCATTCCTCATGGAATAAAAAAGCAAGTTCTATGCCAATTGAGAATGGCGGGAAAAATTGATCTCCTTCAACAGTTGTTTTTTATCATGAATCGCGTGACGGATATCCTTGAGCATCTTTTTCAACTCTTTTTCGCTGAATCCGCAGTGATTAATCATGAATCGATTCTCTCGACAAGAGCATTTGATGCTTTTCATTCTCCTTGCGATTCCAACCACAGGCCTGCCCTTTGTCCGCTCCATGTACGTCACCTGGATAGTCATTTTCTCTTCTTTACCAGTGTCGTGAATCACAATCGCCACATGGATATCTTTGTTTGTATCGTCATCGTCCTCTCCGACAAAAAACTCCCTCTTGAAGAAATCCTCACCCGGATATTTTCCCAATGACACAACCTCATCATGAATCTCCTTCAACAATTTTAGAGCAGCTTCGTCCTGAGAGTAATTCACGGATATGATTTGAGAGAACGGAAAGATGCCACATATCAAAAATATCGAAACAGCCGCCAATCCACTAATGGCCTTATTCATGACTCAGGCTTTCCCTAAGACTTGATGTTTCCCTAAATCGTTCTGGATCGCCTCAACCTCTCTTTATTACTCTTATACCATTGAACAAAATTTGTCTATTCTTTATTAAAGCTTCCTCGATTTTTTTCTATGACGGCAGCCCGGGAAGCAGAGGTGACAGGACCTCATGATTTGCACTACGTATCGCCTGAAACGACTAATCTTATCTACAAGAGAAATTGAAGAAGGAAACCTAAAATGCGATGCCCCAAGTGCAAGGTTGAAAACTCCGGTCCCACCAATATGTGCACTGCGTGTGGCTCTCCCCTAAAAGCAACTCTTTCGTCTCGACACCAAAAAATATCTTGGAAGGTGGTGCTTCCAAGCATTCTTCTTCTTATCGCTGGAGCCATCGCCCTATATTGGGTCATCCAATCAGACCGCCTGATTCCCGATCAGAATGGAAGACTAATAACCGTAGACTCCAAACCTGAACGAACGACACAATCAGAAACCAGTCTACAGTACACCTTAGGGAGTGTCGCCATTCACAACAGTCATGGCGAGAAAACGGCTCAAATAGAAACAGCTGTCATGAACGGAAACAGGATAGCCATACCGGCATGTGCCGGCCTGGGTGGAGATTCCTGGATTTTCTCTTCTGCTCAATCCGGTCAAGTCCGCATTCGGGAAGGGGTCTGGTCTTCCGGCAATCCGGCAGGGCTCTGGCAGATTGGGCAAGGGCGGGAATACGACAGCTTGGAGCTCGCCCCCTGGAACAGAGGTGAGATGCTCGAATGGTATTCACTCGATATGATCCGTTCCGTAAAGAGAGTCGATGTGGGTTCTCCTAAAAAGGAGGGCGCCTTCACCAGTGCGTCTGTGCCTCGAAAGATAAGAGAACCAGGGATATTCATCCAGGATAACCGAATCGTGGGCTGGACCTTTGGCGTATGGATGGAAAGAGGTCTTCTCTGGGATGGATACGAAGATGCCATTTTCGATCAAAAACTCTCGGTCAGTGAATTTGTGAATGGGGCCTCCTTGAACTGGCAGGAAGCACAGTTCAGCAAGGGCTTGGCCGTGGGAAAAGACACATCTCCACTGGAGAGATTTCGTACTCTCGCAGAGGGATTTCTTTTCCGCCCCCAATTTTCTTCGGCTCTCAAGCCTCGTCTCCTCCTTCCCGGCTCAATCACTTCACATCTGTGTTCTCTTGCCTCTCAACTCATTCAAACGGGTTTTTCGAAGGAGGTTGTCGACATCTTAAGCGATCAAATACTGTCGAAGGCGTCTGATCCTGAACTGCTCAAAAGGGCTACACTTGCCAGGATAAACATCTATGATTACTGGAAGGCGGCTCGATATTTCGAGCGCATGAAGAAACGCCTCTCCAGAGAAGGAGTCCCGTTCACGTCCCAGTTTGAACAATTCCATGTTAAGTTGTATAAGGATTGGATTCGAGATGCCCTCGATAGAGATGATATCCGAAGCGGAAGAATGGCCTTCGAAACAGGAAAAAGAATATTTCCCGAAGATGCAGAGCTTCACGTCCTGGGCATTCAACAAGCCGTCTCGGAAAAAAACTGGGGCGAGGCCAGGCAACTGTTAAGCATGCGGAGCTATCCGCAAAATTTGCTTGCGCAGGTGAAACACCTGGAACAACTCCTCACAGAGAAGCTGGACACAAAGAAGATCGTTTATCTGCGCTTCGCACCTGGTGGCACGGAAATTACCGTCGAAGCCTCCATCAACCAGAGTGTAAAGCAATACTTTATACTGGACACAGGGGCAACACATGTCACCATATCCTCAAAAACAGCCGATCGGCTAGGTTTAAAAATCACCGAGAATACGCCTGTGAGACCAATAAGGACAGCTTCAAACGTGATGCTGGCCTATGAGGTGACGTTGAACTCTATTGAGATAGGTGACCTGAGAGCCGACAATATTGTCGCTCTTATCATTGACCTGCCCGGTGTCCCGGGTGTCGGTCTGCTAGGGAACAATTTCCTCAGTCATTTCAACGTGGAAATAGACAACCAAAATGGCATCTTGAAGCTCAGTCCGCGTTGAAATCGAATGAAGGTCCAGCGCCTACGAAAAAACAAGCAAAAGCACAAGAGCGGCAAGAAGCATCGTCCAGATCAAAAGGGCTTTCTGTGCGGCCTTCCTCGCTTTTTTGGCTTCCCACCAGGTCAAAGGGCGTATGCCTTGAAGGAGAAAGGTCAAAACTCCCGCTAAGTTTACGCAAATCAGGTTGACAAGGAACAAAAGCAGCGATCCCAGAGCCAATTCCCAGTTTCCAGCTCCGGCAAGCATTCCAAAGGTCACAAGCGGTGGCAAAAGAGCAACAGCTACCATCACTCCGATAAGAGCGCTGAATAACGCCGAAGTCAGGGAGATAGCGGCTGCACTCCCGGCTATCAGCGCAATGAGCACATCCCCGAGGCTGACTTCTGTTCGAAAAATGAGCTCAGGAATATTGGTGCTGACTTCGAAAATGATTCCGATGACAAAGGCCGGTACGACTGCGACCAGGATTCCGATCATGATCGCTTTCGAGGCCTTTCGGATGAGGTTTATATCGCTCAGAGTTGTCGCAAAAGAGAGAGCCAGGTTTGGACCGAGCAAGGGCGCAATAACCATTGCCCCTATAATGAAAACAACATTATTCCTCAACAGGCCGATCGAGGCCACTATCGCTGAAAAGAAGATCATGATGCCATAAACCCAGGAAATCCTAACTGTCTTTTCGATATCCGCATACAACTCTTCCCGGCTTATTCTCACGATTTTTGAAACAGGTTTCTTTGCGTCCTGTGGGATCTCGTCTTTAATTTCCTTTTTGTCGTCCGATCCAGGCCTGGGAATAGATGCCTGCACAGGGAGGAGGATTATCCTGAAGCCCTTAACATGCGCAAATCGCTTCTCTAAAAAATCGAGAACAGTCTCAGAATGTTCTGTTGGCACCAATATCTCAAAATGTATTCGCCCCGCCTCGATAGACTCCTGCCAGATATCGAGCGTCTCGTGTTCCTTAAGGGTTTCTTCCAGATCTTTCCTATGCTCCCCCGGGAGGACGATCTCGATCAATCGGAGTGGCATTTGGCCAAACTTTATCTTATAAGCAATTCAATGTCAAAAAAATCGGATTGAAAAATAAAAGCTAGTCATCTCAGAAACGGAGAAGCCAACGGCTAATGAGAACGCTGACTAGAGACACAGAGGCGCCGAGGACTGTTCCCCAGATCATGTCCACGACAGTCACTACAAGCGGGAAGTTTTTCATTGTGGCCAGGTTGGTCAGGTCATAGGTAGCGTAGCAGATAAGACCCAGAAGAGCACCCAACAAGAGAGCATTCAAAGGCGAATTTTGGATCGCTGCGGGGCGAACGACAAACACAACAAGCCCGAAAATGAAAAGAATGTAAAACAGAATGGCTGCAGCCCAGTTCACCTTGGAGCTCAGCATCTCTCCGAGGTGCTTACGGTAGAAACCTTTGGCAATCAGACCGAGCCAGACCATGTCTATCAAGAAAAAACAGACAAAGGTGATCAGATAAAGCAGAATTGTGTTCTTTATAGACATTTCTCCCTCCTAGCATTACTAAGCGTGGTATCAATGGCAGGGATTATGATAATTTAAAAACCCAAAAAAATAAAGAGCCGAAAACTATGACATCTCAGCTACAGGCAAATCCTGTTAATTTTATTTTAAATGCTCTTAGACTCCTCCGATTTTGATACTTTCAACTGAGAATGTGGGGCAGCCGATGGATTGTACCCAGGTCATATCGTTCCCAACTCTGTCAATAGATTTCAGAAAATCGAACAGATTTCCACCGATGTTGATCCCGCGGATCGGGTATGTCTTTTGCCCGCCTTCAATCTTGAAGCCGGCCGCCGGAATGGAGAAGTCCCCCGAGATGTCATCAATTCCGGCATGCAGGCCAAACGCGACTGTGATGTAAAAACCATCCTTTATTCCCTTCAATATATCCTCAGGATTCATCTCACCCTGAGGGAAATACAGGTTGGTACTCCCGATGCCGCCAATACTCCGGTAGCTGCCGCCAGTACGGTTTCCCGTTGAATGTGTCTTGCCTTTATGCGCCGTATAACAATCATAGAGGTAGGTTTTCAGAACGCCATTGACGAGCAAAGGCGTAGCCTGTCTGGGAATACCCTCCCTGTCTACAGGATTAGTCGACAGGCCTCCCTTTAGCTTTCCGTCATCGACCAGGGTAAAGATATCGGCTGCAACCCTCTCCCCTACCTTGTCGGCAAAGAGCGATTTGCCCTTTTGCACCAGATCCGCATCCAACATGCCCACGATGTAGCCGAAAAGTGGGGTACCGACTTCTGGAGATACAACCATGGGCACTTCACAGGACTTGATCGGCTTCGCCCCCAGCATGCCTATAGCCTTTTCCGCCGCTCTTTTCCCGACCCAGACAGGGTCGAAATCATCATACTTGACCTTGATTCCGAATTGGGTTCCGCTCTGGCTGTCATTTCCTTCCACAGCCCTGACATTGGCAAAGCCACCGCATCCGGATGTGGGAAAACAGCCGGCAATACCGTTTGAATTAGCCAGATAGGCATAGCTTTCCTGATCCAGGTATCGCACCCGCATCACGCCGGCGACCTTAGGGCTGTAATCGAGTGCCGAAGCTTCGATCAGTATTGCTCTTTTAATTTTATCCTGAACCGAAACAGCCTCTATCTTCGGGTCATAAGACAGCAGATCCGTGTAACGGGACCAATCCCCTTCAAGGTAGCCGAACTCTTTGCCGGGAATCACATTGAATTCATCGGATGTGTGAAACGGGACTTTGTGGATAAGGTTTAAGACCATATCCTTGATCGAGCTCTTCGACAGATCATTGCTTGTGCCGAAGGCCATCTTCTGATCTTTGAGGACTCGAATTCCGATTCCCGCATCGCTGGAGGAGTTAACCAGCTCAACTTCCCGGTTGCTGACATCGATGCTGACTTCATTGGAATCCGTAATGTAAGCTTCGGCTGCGTCCGCCCCTGACTTCTTTGCCAGCTCCGCAGCATACACTGCCAGGTCCATGTATTCTTTTTTCTGTTTCATGCGGCACCTCCTTCAATGTCCTCCCATGCAACGCCGGGGCCCCCGACGAGCATTCCGCGCACACGCGTTGTCGGCATGCCAAAGCCGGTCGGAACAGCCTGGGTCTTACCGCATCTTCCCGCGCCTGGGAATATTTTCAGGTCGCTGCCCACCATATCTATGGTCTCCAGCGCTTTGATGCCCATGCCGGAAAGGGTGGCACCTTTGATAGGTCTCGTGATCTTTCCGTCCTCTATCAAATATCCTTCCGTCACCCCCATCATGAAATTCCCGGTAATCACATCGACCTGCCCCCCTCCCGCTTGCGCCACATAGATGCCGCGTTTGGTGTTGGCCACAATATCTTTGGGATCTATTTCCCCTTTATCGATAAACGTATTTCTCATTCTTGGGATCGGCGCATACCGGTAGGACTGCCTGCGTCCGCTTCCCGTAGATTCCATTCCCAGCTTCTCAGCCCAGACCAGATCGCAGAGATAATTCCTCTGGACACCATCTTGAATGAGAACCGTCCTCTGAGATGGCGTTCCCTCGTCATCATAGGCAAAAGAGCCGGGCATGAGAGGGATCGTGCCGTCATCGATAAGAGTAACTCCCTTGGCCGCAGTCTGCTTTCCGATTTTTCCGGCGAAATTGGAGCCCTTGTAGATGTAGTCAGCCTCCATGCCATGCCCACAGGACTCATGGAAAATAACGCCTGTACCACCCGGGCCTAAAACAACCGGAAACGCACCTCTGGGTGAATCGACGGCTTCCAGGAGACCTTTGGCCCTGGATACGGATTTGTCCACTATCGCCTCAAAAGAGTTTTCCCCCGTGAAGAAATCCATTCCGGCGAATGCACCGCGGGAGTCTCCCCCTCTCTGGAGGTTGTCTTCGGCATCTTTCATGTAGGTTGAGGCATAGAACTCGGTCAGTCCCAGTGTCTGTTTGATGATCTTCCCCGATGAAGTGGCCAGATTGACCTGGCGGATGATCTCCCGAAAAAACTGGGATACCTGGGTTACCCTTCTATCCGCTGAAAAGGCCCTGTCTGTCAATCCTTGAAGCATCTCGATCTTCTTTTGGGCTTCGATACTCTCCGGGTCAGGCAGGATCGGGAAGTCAAGCTCCGCAGTCTGCCGGGTCAGCGTGATCACAGGGCCGGCATCTGTCGCGCTTTCCTGCGCAGCCGCGTCCGCTACAAACCTGGCCGTCTCGTAAATCTCTTCCGGCTCGAAGCTTGCGGTGTAGGCGTAGAAAGTCTTCCCTGCCTTGACACTCCGAATGCCGACACCCTTCTCAATCAGTGTCGAGGTGTTGATTTTGCGGTCGTCGCTGAAGACAGTATCGAAAGCGGCTCGTTCGATGAAGACGTCGCCGAAGTCCGCTCCTCTGGCCATGAGGAGCTCGACCGCCTTTTTGAGGATGTCTTCGGAAATTATGAGGTCTCCGATGCCTCCTGATTTGCACCCTGTGCTCACCAGCAATGTATTGAGGAGAACTGGAGATAATCCAAGGGCTGCCGCTCCTATAGCGCCTTTGCCGAGAAATTCCCGGCGAGTCATTTGCCGTTGGTTAGACTTGCCTTGTTTCATTTTTTCTCCCTGAGAAAAACTTCATCGATGGATTTAACTATGGACTTAGTCGCCCAAACAAAAGCCTACCTATTCATCAAGTCTTGTATTCTATTATTTAAAACGTTCGAAAGTCACAATTGGTTGTTTACAAATATTCCAAAAGGAGAAGTAAATCGCCCTCCCTCTCGGTGGGTAATGGGACAAAAGCGGTTGTCCAGGAGGTACAAAAGGAGGGTTGAGAAGGAGGGCCAGTTCGTTCTTTTTCTTTCAAACCTTATGTCTCAGTCAAAATTTTTCTTTAATACCGATGGTGTTTGACACTGCCGGCATTTCAAATAATAATTTTCAAATTTTTTTTTGTCCTTCTCATCACGGATAAAAAAACCCTGTACTTCGAAAAAGTCTGTCCCCTCACAGACTGGACATCCCCTTACCTCTATTTCAAAAAAACGGGCTTCGCATCGCCTGCAAATGGCATCGATCCTATTCAGTTCTTCATTTACTGGATAAACCGCAGTATCATCCCCTTCCTTTAGTTTTTTGGGATGCTTATGCACATAGACATCAGGATGACAGTCCGAATCTCCCCAGTTTCTGCAAATCCACATTAAACCTTCCAAGATTGACCCCCTTTTGACAGATATTTATTTATTAAAGGGTTCCTTTTACACTTTGTTTTTTACTTTTTTCTAGATAGGGAACATTCGCATTTTCCGCCCGGAATGTGATAAGCAGACCGGTAGAAAAACTCGTCAAATAGATAAGTCTATAGATCACGGCTTAATCCAAATATTTTGTCGTTCGAGGTGTGAATAAATTGAAGAGCTTGAAAAAAAAATTAAACAGGACTATTGTTCATATCCTAAAATTCCAATATGTATCTTCTTCCGAAACATAGAAATTCCCTTCGTTATCCGTAGTCACAAAGACTTAGCTGCCGAACATAATGATAGGAGTGATATCTTAATGACCCCAACTAAAAAGAAAAAGCAACGCCGATGTGTGCTGTGAAAAGATCAGTGTTCGAGTAACTGACATTGTATGTAGCCAGGCCATCTTCACTTAGAATATCTCCTTCTGCCAAGTATTCGGCTTTACCGCCCTTTAAATAGCGAATTCCCAAATCGAGAAGAACCGCGAAAGCACTTTTTTGCCTTTGATAGAGTCTGATCATCAGGCCTCCACCCACTCCATAACTGAAAGCAAAGTCGCTCATATTCACAGAGCTCGCTATTTCATCAAAGAGGACTGCGCTCTGATCATAGATTCCGGTTTCGGTCCACAGGTAATTGAACCCGATTAAACCATCCAAATAGGGGCGGATGTCGCCACTTGGGGGCTGAGCCCTTAAAAAGAAATGACACATTAAAATATAGTTCCTGGTCGTCACATCCACCGTAACCTCCGGGATAGAGGATTCCAGGAGTTCTTCTCGTGAATCGCTCCCATAAACCAGAATCCCGACAGAAGTCCCTATTGAGATGGGGCTTTTTGGCAATCTATACATAAAATAGCCTGAGCCGCCCAGCCCTGTATTATTTACATTTTCTTTGAACTCCCTTTGTGGAAATCCAAGAGTGAAATTGAATCCCGTCTGAAACCGCTCTTCAGAATACCCCGATGATGTGAAGATAAGGAATATCACACATACTGTTCCAAAAGATCTTAATATTCTCAAAATTCGCTCCTATAGCTTCCCATTTTGTTTTTGAGTGACAATAAAATATCAGATTCAAATTTCCCTGTTGAACCACAGATTTTATTATTTAATTGATAAAGAGCTGCTATTTGAATCCCTGTAGAACCCTCTGTAATAAATTCTAAGAATATATTGAATTTGGCTTGGACAACATCTAAAGGGGAGACTCTACCGTTTCCACAATCACAATATTCATTATTTTTCTCCGAGATGACAATCCAATCACTGGAAATAATTCCGGCCTCCTCATCTAGCGTAGTTATGGGGATGTTTCTTTCCGAGAAAACTTCCAGAATACTATCCCAAACATAAAGGTAGTCCCCTTCCATTGGAGTGCCGTGCGTGACTTGGCCTATTTCAGGGTTGGCTGAACAACAGCTAAAGATAATGGTAAACAATGCCGTAATCAGAAAGACATCCTTTTTTCTAAACATGGCTCTATTTATTCCTCTGAAACACCAATGAGCAATAAATGTGCCAGTATTATATTGGAGAGAATTCAGTCGATTTTAGTAAAATGTGTTCTTTAATGATGACATCTGTCACTTACATAAAGCGGATTCACTGAGAGAGGCAGGTTTTGCGATGCCTTGGCTATTCATACTCAAGCACAAGCCCAACACCGACTTCTTTGAGATTTACGATCTGCGACAGGGCAATCTTTGAATCCAAATCAGTACAATGACAGGCATGCATCTGTTTTGGGTTCAACTTTTTCAAATATTCCAGAGTTCCCTGCAATTGTTCTGAGGAAGGCTCAAGCAAATGAAGCCCCCCCACAATGTCAAGGACCCTTTCCTCTTCGCAGAGCTTTTTTGCCTGTTCGACGATATTGCAAATTCCTGAATGCGAACAACCGGTTATAATCACCAGACCTTTGGGAGACTTGTAGGCTAAGGCCGTATCATCATAGAGATAATCGGGCTCTTCACCATCTGGTTTAGTTATAGAGCCGAGGGGCTTCTTGGCCTCAAAATCATTTGTCCTTTCAATCTCACCGAGAAACAGCACTTTTTCAGTTAACCACATTGGATCTTTGCTCAGATTGACTTCAAAATGCCTGGATAATTTATCTTGAGAAATAAGAGACCCTATTTCCTTTAAATCATCGAATTTTTTTGAATAGAAAGCTAGAGGATGGGCCAGGACAGTGGGTTTTTTTTGAGGGACGTTCTCTATGCTGGACTTTGTGTAAAGCCTGATTAAGGGATCTAGTCCCCAGGTATGGTCCTGATGGCCGTGAGAGAGAACGATATAATCCAATGCCCTTAGATCTATATTCATTTTTTGAGCATTTCTGATAAATATGTCTGAATACCCGACATCCAACAAGACGCGTTTTCCACCCTGTTCAATCAATAATGCGATGGCCGGTTCGGCTAAAAAATACCTATCGATGAGTGTGTTGTTGTCAACGAGCACGGTCAATTTCATTTTGGCCTCCTTTTGGGCTTGAAAATGCTCCGGAGAAACCGATGTGTCGAGCTTATTCTTTTGTCTTTTCTCTGTCGGCTCGAGAGCTGAAAGATTAAAAAAAATGATCACCATGGCACACGCTGTAAAAAGTACTTTTATATTATTTTTCTTTTTCATAGGAATTGCCTCCATATCATTGTATCACTTTGTTCGATATTTTTGTTAATGTCATAAATCACCCTTAAAATCACCTCAAAAGGTTATTTACTGACTTCAAATATCTTATAAAATGAATGTCAGCTAGCCAAGACCAAGCCTGACAATTGTGAGAGGTCCTATGAGTGAAAGACGCCGAGAAAAAAGATTTAAGGATGATAATAAAGTTGCCTTAGAATCAATCCGTCAAGAGGAAAAAAACGATGGCGGTATAGACATTAATGCATTGACCTATGATATTTCTCCTGGAGGAGCAAGAATTCTCACTCATGAATTTTATCCTTATGACTCTGCCTTAAGGATTCAAATCAATCTATCGGATTCAAGGCAGATTATTGAAGTCGAAGGAAAAGTCAAATGGATAAAAAAAATGGACGATGACGATGTCTTTGAAATCGGAGTGGAATTCTTGCACAGGATCTCGAAAACAGTGTTGGCGTTGCTTGAGCACATCTATGGGAACAATATGAAGATCCCCTCTTCCGTATCATAACGAATACTTTTCTTCTTAAACCAATGAGTCAATCATGTGGATTGTTAATTATTTTGGATTCCCCGGTTAATTGGGGTGCCGGCGGAGAGAGTAGAGCCAATACTCACCGCAATGTTTGTTAAAAACTGCCTGCGGTTCGACCAAAAAGAACCTTTCTTTTTCGCCATATTCACCCTCCTTTTTTTTAACGATCATGCTGAACATGTGAGTTCCTCTAATAAAACGCCTAATGTAATTTAAAATCGCCCTGCCCTGATTATTGATGATTGCGGCCTGAGAAGGAGGAAAGATAGTGTCCGTTTCTATCAAGCCATCAAATCCGGTGCATGAAACAGGAAAATGGTTGATTCAACGCGTGCAAGACTAATCAATAAATACACTATCATTCCGATTCCAGGCCGGAGAGCATACGACAATAAATTCCAGATTGGCTTCACGGCTGTTCATTATCTGGTGTTTTTCTGGCGGAATGATCAAAAAGGTATCTCCCGGTTCGACATCAAACTCTCTATCATCAACAATCATCTTTCCTTTTCCTTTGATGAAATAAAAGGTTTCTTCTATTTCACGGTGATAATGAGCTCGGGAAAAACAGCCTGTGGGAATTATTGCATAGCTAAAACTGTGTTTTTTTGAACTGCCCGAATGTTTGGATTTCCCTATCAATTCATAAACCTGTTCCCCTGTGGAATAACAAAATGGCTTTATTACCTGGTCTTTTCTTGTTTTGAACATTATTGATTCTCTTCTTTATTGTAATTAAAAAATCAATTTCAAGTCGACCAAATTCCTGTAAATTGTCCATCATTAAAGAGCTTCCATCATCGTAGGGGATAAATTATAAATGCAGAAGCTACAAAACCTCACTAGATTTAAAATACTTCATGAAGTAGGAAAAATGAAATTCTTTAAATTTATGGCTTTTGCCCTACTCTGTGTTTGTTTGGCAGCCGGATCTGTTTTTGCACAGAGGCAAACCGGAACGATCACAGGAACAGTTTCAGATACAGAAGGCAGCCCACTGCCTGGGGTAACAGTAGAAATTTCAAGCCCATCGTTGCTGGGAGGAGTTCAAGCCCAAATTACCTCCGATAAGGGCAGCTACAGATTTGTCAACCTGCCACCCGGAAGCTACAAGCTCGTTTTTAAACTGGAGGGATTTCAAACCCTAGAAAGAGAAGACGTTAGGGTATCAGTAGCAAAAACCGTCACTGAAAACATTGTGCTGCAGCAGACGACTCTTGAGGAATCTGTAACGGTTACCGGAAAGGCTCCTGTTGTTGACGTGACAAAATCGGGTTTATCCCACGTTTATGACAGAGACGAGCTCGATAAACTTCCCACGGGTCGAAATTCAGTTTTTGATGTCATCAAATTCGCTCCCGGCCTATCGCAAACATGGCAAGAATCCAGTTGGATGGTTGCGAATGGATCTAATTCTGAATCCAACATTTTCCAGATGGATGGGGTTGAATTAAGCAGCACCTGGGGTGGGGGCAGCTGGCTGGATATCACCGCTGAAGCCTTTGAAGAAGTTGAAACTTTTGGAGTCGGTGCTCCTGCTGAGTACGGACAGTACACCGGGGCGGTCGTAAATATTGTCACAAGGTCCGGCAGCAACAACTTTCATGGCACCCTTTCCTACTATGGCCAGTTTCAAGGTCTCACAGCTGACAATAATCCGTGGAAAGTCCTTGATCCGAGCGTTCCTCCTGAGGAAGCCGGGGACTATCCAGACAGTGCTTACTCATACCATATCGATAAATATTTGTCTGCAGTTGTTAACCTGGGCGGCCCTATAGTTAAAGACAGGCTGTGGTTTTACGGTACATATGAGAGACAGGATGACTCGAAAACTTATTGGAATATGTATCCCGGTTACGCTGTAAATAACCCTAACAATAAAGTGTTTTTTAAACTTTCAGGCCAGTTAGCCAGTCAACACAGATTGACGGGTTCAATCTATTGGGAGAACTATGAAACCCCCGATTATCCTTACTATTGGGTAGCACCGTCAAGCTGGGGTTCCACAAAAGGTCATACCTATTCCTGGAATTTCCTCTATACCTGGCAATTGAGCAACAGTGCCTGGGTTGATTTGAAATATGCCGGTTATATTGCCGATAAGGATTATCTCCCCCAAAATGGAGACATGGAAACGCCTACGCGTTGGGAGCCTTGGACCGACGAATCGGTTACTGGAGGGCTTGCCTACAAGGCCTGGTTGTGGGACGTGAGCAGGCATCAGGCCCATGCCAACCTGTCTTATTTTGCCGAGGATTTCCTCGGGGGGGATCACGAATTCAAGATAGGAGCCCAGTATTACCGTGGAGATTCAAGATATCCCATAGGATATATAGGAGAACGCATGTACTATGTTTGGTACGGCGATCCCTGGTATATGTATGAGCAGGAAGTTTATTATGTGGGCGGCGTTGTGGACAGTTTTGCGGCATTTGTGGATGACTCCTGGAGTATTGGAGACAGGCTGACCTTGAATCTTGGGTTCAGGTTCGACTACAGCAATGGTTTTGTTCCTGAGCTTCCTGTCATGGATTATTTTACACCCGCTTCCGAAACAACACCGGCAGTTGAAGATATGGTTGTCTGGAATTCGTTTTCACCGCGGATCGGCCTGGTCTTCGCATTAACTTCTGACCACAAGACCTTGTTCAAAGCGTCTTACGGCCGTTATTATGAAGCACTTTTGATGTCCAACTGGTCTTCTCCAGGCCCCAACGTTAAAGATTACAATGTTTATTACTTCGATTATGACACCAACGAATGGACATATTGGTATTCGTACACATCTGGGACTGCGTTTATCATGGATCCCAATTTTAAAAATCCCTACGCTGATCAACTTTCAGTAGGACTCGAGAGAGAGCTCCTCCTTGATTTCGGAGTCAGCGTATCCTACATCTATAAAAAACACCACAACCTCTTAGGTATGGAAGATAGGGCGGGAATTTACGAAGAAGTCAGCTTGGTTTCCGAGGATAATGGCCAAACTTACACCGTTTTCAACCAGACAAATGTGGGGACGAAGGAAATATGGCTGACCAATCCCTCTAACTATGAGCAAATCTATCACGCCGCTATGCTGACCCTAAAAAAACGATATTCCAATAACTGGATGATGGATGCTTCCCTAACCTATTCCAAGAGTGAGGGGCTGAACCACATAGGCCACTCGACCAGTGCCAGACAGTATGCCACGATTTCTCGAGGTGATGACTATGGAACCCGATGCTTATTCAATATGTTCTTCATTTTTTTTAGCTTCGGCAGGCAGTTCTTGCTCGTCCATCTCCAGCAGGTCAAGTTTTTCTTCCTCCCAGAATGTGAGCTCGCCTCTAAGATATTTTATAGTGTCAGGCTTTTTATACTTTGAGCATGAATCAGATCCATCTCTTGTTGGTTTAAGAAAGCTATCTTTGCCCTGGCCATTTTTTCACCTCAATGAAATATGCTTAGATGGGGTTCTCCAAATCAGAAGAGCAAAACTGACCGGCAACATAATTCTTGACAATTTTTGAACTCACAATAATCCCTTTTTTCTATGAATGTGCGCACCTAACAGAGTGATTAAAACTTGAATCGGACACCCAATTCAGCTAATTCCGCTTTGATTTTCTGATACAATTGTTTATATTCCCGAATCGGCTGTTTTGTTTTCATATCCCAACACTGTTCATAGGTTTTGCCTTT
>Ga0180438_10000447_pt1 | contig 81076 bp, 71 predicted proteins | sample SS_ome_12_FD_132455 | JGI IMG/M metagenome (GOLD analysis project Ga0180438, IMG submission 132455) | Hypersaline lake sediment archaeal communities from the Salton Sea, California, USA - SS_3_D_2 metaG | ecosystem: Environmental > Aquatic > Non-marine Saline and Alkaline > Hypersaline >... | reverse complement strand
AGAAAGCTGATGTTCTCGAAGCACTCCATCGCATTCGTGGTATTCCCCGGCGGCTTCGGGACACTGGATGAGATGTTCGAAGCGCTGACCTTGGTTCAGACTGACCGCATCGGCAAGGCCTCGTTCCCCGTGTGTCTGTTCGGAGCCGAGTACTGGGAGCCGCTGCTGAGTTGGCTGAGAGACGGTCTGCTCTCGCGAGGTTACATATCCGCAGAGGACCTGCAGCTCTTCTCGCTCACAGATAGCGAGGAAGATGCAGTCGAGATCATCAAGACCCAATACGACCGAGACGGCGTTAGCAGACTCGAACCCTAGTCTGCGGCGTGTGTCGTCGTGCAGGAGCAGAATGAATGGGCGCAGTCATAGTTGTGGACGCATTCTGGGGCGACTCAGGAAAGGGAAAGATCGCCGCGCATTTGGCCGAGCGTCTTGGCGTAACCTACAGCGTCAGAGCCGGCACAGGCACTAATGCCGGCCACAGCGTGTACATGAAGGACGGGAAGCTGCTCAAGCTTAACCAGCTCCCCGCCGCGCTCGTGCAGCGCGAGGCACAGGTTCGCGTCGGCAGCGGGGTGGCTGTGGACCCGGAGATATTTCTCCGCGAGATCAAGGAGTACGACGCGGATTTTGACCTGAAGCGCCGCACGAAGGTCGACTATCGCTGCCCCATCATTACCCCCGAGTGCAGAAAGGCCGAGGCCGAAGACCGCGGCCTTGCCGAGAAGATAGGCTCGACCAAGAGCGGGACGGGATTCGCCCTTTCGCAGTTTGTACTCCGAAAGGCGAAGCAGGCCAGAGAAGTACCTGAACTTGAAGGATTCACGACCGACGTCGCCGCAGAGACGAACGAGGCGTGCGAGCGCGGGGAGACGGTGCTCATAGAGAGCAGCCAGGGAACGTGGCTTTCTCTGGCATTGTCCCCCGACTATCCCTTCTGCACCTCGGACAACTGCACCGCGGCCGCAAGCGCCGATGACGCGGGGCTCAGCTGGAAACACATTCAAGACGTCGTCATGCTGGTGAAGGCTGTGCCGAGCAGAGTGGGCGAAGGGCCGCTGCCCTTCGAGATCTCCAGGGAGGAGATCGAAGAGCGTGGAATAGAGGAGTACGGAGTCACCACAGGACGCCCCCGAAGAAAGGCGAGCGAAATATCCTGGCCTCATCTCAGATACGCGGTCATGCTCAACGGGCCCACCCAGATAGCACTCACCTTCTGCGATCACCTCGACCCGGATGTCGTAGGGGTGCGAGAGCCCGGCAGACTGACGAAAAAGGTGACAAAGCTGATCGAACGCATCGAGGATGAGTCCGGTGTTCCGGTGACTTTGGTGGAAACAGGAAAGACGCTCGACTGCATCGTCGAACTCCCGCGCCGCTAGGGAGTCCAGCCACACCGACCCTCCGGAGACAAGTACTACACTTCCCCGAGCCTGTTGCGTATCAGTGTGGCCCGCGCGAGGTCCCGCTTATCCTCCTCAAGCTTCTTCCCCTCCAGCTTCTGAAGGTGGGCGGGTTGGGTGAGGATGAAGAGCTCATTCAGGCTGTCGATGTGCACGTCCTTGACCATGCCGAGGTTCACACCCAGGCGCAGTTGTGAGAGATAAATCATCGCCTCCTGGGAAGATATGGTGCGTGCGCTCCTCAGCATGCCGTATGCGCGCCACACCCTGTCTTCGACCGCAACGCGCCCGTGCTCCAACAGATACTTCCTCGCGTTCCGTTCGAACTTTATCAACTGAGGGATCACACTCTTAAGAGAGTGGACGATCTCTTCCTCGGACTTGCCCAACGAAACCTGATTGGACAGCTGGTAAAGGTCGCTGGAGGCCTCGGTCCCCTCGCCGTACATCCCCCTGACTGCCAGATTGAGCTTCGCCATGGCTGCGAAGACTTTCTTCATCTGTTTCGTCATGACAAGGCCAGGCAGATGAAGCATGACGGAGGCGCGCAAGCCTGTGCCAACGTTGGTCGGACAGGCTGTAAGATAGCCGAGCCTGGGCGAAAAAGCGTAGCGAACTCGTTCTCCCAACAGGCTGTCGCACCGGTCGGCAGCCGCCCAGCACTCATCCAGCTCAAATCCGGAGTGAATCACCTGAAGGCGGATGTGATCCTCTTCGTTCACCATCACGCTGATCCGCTCCATGTCACCTACGCTGACCCCCCGCTTCCCCTTCGCATCGGCGAGTTCGCGGCTTATCAACTGCCTTTCCTGAAGGTAGAGCTTCTCCAGCTCGTCGGCCTCGTCAATGTCTACGTAACGCATGTTGGGCGCCAGATCCGCCCCCATGATCCCCTGTTCCAGAAACCTGGCCAGCTCCGCCTGCTGCTCAGCCTTCATCCGAACGACAAAGGGGAAATCTGCAACGTTCCGTGCTAGGCGAATGCGGCTCGACAGCACGATGTCCGCCTCGCCGCCGGTCCCTCTCAGCCACTCGGCTCCGTTCCCTGGTCCCTCATTCGCTTTCACTGCCAAGCTCCCTTTCGAGCACCGATATCTTATCGCGAAGCTGGGCCGCTTCCTCGTAGTTCTCCGCCGACACCGCATTCTGAAGGTTCTGTCGCAACTTGATCAGCGCGCTCAGGCGAGCCGCCGACGGCCCTGCCTGCGAAGGCACCTTTCCCGCATGCTGAGTAGAATGGTGAATCTGCTCGATGATGGGCAGCAGCCCGTCCTTGAAGACCTCATAGTCGTGGGGACAACCCAGCCTCCCCTTGCTCTTGAACCTGCGAAATGTCATTCCGCACCGCGGACATTTCAGCGCAGCCAGCTTCTCGTCTATCTCCTCCGTCTTGCCGCCTATGAGACTGCTTAGCACCTGTCCGATATCGATATTGGGTGTGGTGCTAACTCCTTTCTCTTTGGCGCATTGCTCGCAGAAGTGGTGCTCCTTCTTCCCACCAACCAAGTTGGTTATGTGGACAGTGGCAATGCGCTTCTTGCATATCTCACAGATCTTGCCGGCCATACCGTGCTCCTCAGCCATACGTCGACCTCTACCCTAGCTTCCCAGCTCGCGAAGCGGCTATGTACCCCAGGCAAAACTCGTCTTTGCCCAGGAGAGCCTCCATGGTGACCATCGTCCGCATGGTGTCCGTCTCCAGTACGTCCATTATAGCGGAATCGAGCCCGGCTCTCATCATCAATGCCAGAAACGTCGCGTTCAGCAGCCCCCGGTTGGGCATCCCGAAAGACACGTTGCTAAGCCCGCATATGATGTGTATCTCCGGATAGGCCTTCCTCACCGCCTCCACCGTCGAAAGCACCGACTTGACGTCATCCGGGACAGTGCACACCGGCTGGATGAGCGGGTCCACATAGATGTGATCGATCGGTATCGAAAGCCGCGTCGCGGCAGACACGATCTTGTCAAGCGTCTCAAGTCGCTTCTCCACGCCGGTGGGTATCCCTTCATCATCCATAAGCAAGGCCACCACGGGCGCGGAGTTGTCGGCAGCGAGAGAAAGGGTCGGCTCGAGCCTAGCATCCTCCGCAGTCGCGGAGTTGACCAGAGGGACCTTCTTACAAGCGCTTATGCCTGCCGCCAGCGCCTTCGCATTCGCGCTGTCCACGCAAAGCGGAAGGTCTACGACCTCCTGAACGGTCTCCACAAGCCAGACAAGATTCTCCTCCTCTCCCTTGGGATTGTTGCCTGCGTTCACATCTATCATATTCGCGCCGGCCGCAGCTTGCCGCCTCGCCTGCCTGGAGATGAACTCGGCATCGTGTGCGTCTATCGCTTTCCCGATTCGGCTTCTGGTGGCGTTGATCCTCTCTCCGACAATAAGCATCCACTACTCCGTCTTATCTTTGTAGTTCTTCTCCCATCTGAGCAAATCCATCACTGCCGCAAGGGTGGATTTCCCCGACCTTATTTCCTCCATGATTCGGTCTTCCCGTTCGAGGCATTCCATCCCTCGGTTTGCCAGCTCCACGGCGTCCGCCTTCGGAATGACCATCACGCCGTCATCGTCCGCCACGATCCAGTCCCCAGGGAAAACCCTCACCCCCGAAATCAACAACGGCACGTTGAGCTCCCCCATCCCCCGTGGTTCACCCGCGTGGGAGGTCACAAGCCGCGCAAAGGCCGGAAATTTGAGCTCTCGGATCGTATGTGTGTCACGGATGGCCCCGTTTATCACCACACCGGATATCTTGCGCTCCATTGCGCTCAACGTAGCCATCTCACCCCAAATCGCCGGAGACACCCCGCCGGCGTCAATCACGATCACGTCGCCGGGACCGGCCTCGTCAATTGCCTCCACAGGCTTGGCCCAATCCCCGGGATAGGTTCTCACAGTGAAGGCCTTTCCGACCAGATGTGATCCCGGAACGATTGGCTTCATCCCCTCCAGACACGGCGTTCGGTGCATTCCGTCGGAAATGTTCGCCGTCGACACCCGTAAGAAGATGTCCCTGATCTCTTCCCCCGTCACCCGCTTGAAAAGCTCGGTGGCACGCTTTTCGCCTGTCAGCATGGCCTGTTTGATCGCACGTGTCGCTTCGGCGGCATCTCTGGCCTTGCAGATCGCTCCGCCAACGATGACGATGTCCGCTCCTGCCGCCACCGCTTCAGCCGCGCTCTCGGAGTTCATCCCGCCGGCAACCGCGATCGGGATCGTTACCTTCCCGCGAATCTCTCGAAGGGTCCCGAACGGATCCCCGCCAAGCATCTGCTCGTCTATCGCGGTATGCACCCCAACGTGGCTGGCGCCCCACTCCTGGGCCTGCTGCGCCCGCTTGACCGGATCTCCAACCGCCAGGAGGTCCACACCTACGTCGATTCCGTAATTAGCTCCGGCCCTGATGCACTCCTTTACCGTCGAGTCAGTCGCCGCTCCCATCACGGTCGCGTGCTGCGCGCCTGCCTTGGCCGCGGCCTCTATTTCGATCCGGCCTGCATCCATCACCTTCAAATCGGCAACAAGGGGGATTTTGGGGAAGCGCGAATGCAGCTCGCGGACGCAATTCATCCCTTCGCTCTTTATCAGAGGCGTCCCGGCCTCCAGCCAATCGACCCCGCCGGCCACCGCCTCTTCCGCCGCCTTCATGGCTCGGTGAAGATTCACGTAGTCCAGCGCAACTTGGAGAATCGGAGCCATGGTCAACTCAGTCCAGCAATTACGTAGGGGAATAACTAGCGCAACTGCCCGGTGTCTCCCAAACGGTCACGCGCCGGACGCTGACGCCCTCGGGGGCCTCTACAGCAACCCGCTCACATATGATTCTGGCAATGTTCTCGGTCGTCGGATTCTGCGCTTTGAACTGCTCCAGATCGTTCAGATTGCTGTGGTCGTAGTCTGCCATCGCTCGGGAGAGCAGCTCCCGCGCATCGTGGAAATCCATCAGCATCCCTTGGTGGTTGAGGGCTTCCCCGCCAAGGGTCAGGCGAATGAGCCAGTTGTGGCCGTGCAGCTTCTCGCACTTGCCCTGATACTCGCGAAGACTGTGCGCTGCTGAGAAATGCCCCTCGACTTCCAGCTCGAACATGCCTTTCCATCTCCTCTCATCTTATTATCTCAATCACCTCCCCGCCCTGTCAAGCTCATGCGGCTGCGCACGCACCAAAGCTCCTTGACAGCACCGAACCGCACGGATATAACTCCACAGATCGGCGTCTCGGAGGGCAGGGACGGGGAGCGCTCGTTGATGTATCACCCTTCCTTTGAAGAATTTAGGAAGCTCGCGGGCACCAGCAAGACCGTGCTGGTGTACCGCCAGCTCCTTGCCGACACACTGACCCCGGTCTCGGCGTTCCTGCGACTGAGCGAGGGAGCGGACTACGCTTTCCTCCTCGAAAGCGCGTCCGGCGGGGAGACCGTAGGACGCTTCTCCTTTGTCGGTGCCGATCCACTCCAAGTGTTCACATCTCGGGGGAGCAAAATCCAGCTTAGTCACTCCTCCGGGGAGACAGAAGAATGGACCGGCGATCCGTTCGAGGGACTGAAGGGAGTCCTCTCCAAATTCTCGTGCAAAGAGACAGAACACCCCGACATGTTTACCGGCGGAGCTGTAGGGTACATATCGTACGACGCGGTCCGGCACATCGAAGACCTCCCGGACCTCAAGCCCGACGCACTCAAACTGCCCGAGTTGTACTTCGGGATATACGATTCTTTGGTCATCTTCGACCACCTCTACAAGGTCGTGCGCGTTGCGTGCATGGCGCAGGTCGATGGGGTCTCAGCAGCCTCAGCGTACGAACGGGCACTGGACAAGATAGATAGCACCGTCGAGCGTCTTCAGCATGCGGTGGCTCTTGTCAGCGACGACGTACAGGTCAGCGGCCCGTTGGACCTCGCGTACTCTTCGAATTTCCGAAAGGTAGACTTCGAGGACGCTGTGCGGAAGGCGAAGGAGTATATCCTGGCCGGCGACGTGTTCCAGGTTGTGCCGTCACAGCGATTGGCAGCCAAGACCAGCGTGGATGGCCTCGCCATATACCGGACGCTCCGGGTCGTGAATCCCTCGCCGTACATGTTCTATCTGCGCATGCCCGACGTTTCGCTCATCGGCGCATCACCAGAAGTCATGGTCAAGGTTGAGGACGGAACGGTGACGCTCAGGCCCATTGCAGGCACGCGGAGACGTGGGAACACGGCCGCAGAGGACAGGGCACTGGAGAAGGAACTCCTCGCAGACGAAAAGGAGCGCGCCGAGCACATAATGCTCGTAGACCTGGCTCGCAACGATGTGGGAAAGGTGTGCGATTTCGCCTCCGTCAAACTGGATGAATACATGACTGTGGAGCGGTATTCACACGTTATGCACCTAACATCAAACGTGTCGGGTAAGCTCCGTCCCGGGTGCGATGCCTTTGACGCGCTTCGGGCATCCATCCCTGCGGGGACTGTCACAGGCGCCCCCAAAGTTCGCGCCATGGAGATCATCGAGGAGTTGGAGCCCGAGAAGCGCGGCCCGTATGCGGGCGCTGTCGGCATGCTCGGCTTCGGCGGCGACCTCAACACCTGCATAACCATCAGGACCATCACTCTGGTCGACGGAACCGCCTACGTCCAGGCCGGGGCGGGTATCGTTGCCGACTCCGTACCCGAAAGGGAGTACGAGGAGACACTCAACAAGGCAAAGGCGCTCCTTAAGGCCATCGAGATAGCAGAGCGTCAGCTTGGCGCGATAACTGTGTAGGAGTTCGCAAGCACCACGAGAGGAGCAGGACATGGCCGCTCAGATAATCGACGGGGAAGCAACCGCCGGGAAGATCCAGGAGCAGTTGAAGGCCGAGATCGCGAATCTAAAAGCCAAAGGCAAGGAGCCACATCTACTTGCATTGATGGTCGGTGACAATCCCGCAACGAGAATCTACTCTAAGAGCCAGCAGAAGAGCTGTGAAGAACTCGGCATCAAGTACACGCTGGAGCAGCTCCCTGACGACACGACGGGACAAGGGCTGGAAAAGCGCATAGCGGAGCTTAACGCCGACGCCTCCGTCAACGGCATCCTCCTCCAGATGCCTCTCCCCGAAGGAGTGGACGCGCGCGAATTGCAGGCGATGATCGCGCCGAGCAAAGACGTCGAAGGGATGAACCCAGCCAACATGGGCATGGTAGTCTACGGACGCCCTCGGCTGGCTCCTTGCACTGCCATGGCGGCCGTGGAACTCATAAAGGCGACGGGGGTGGAGCTGGAAGGCAAGGAGGTCACCGTTGTTGGCCACAGCGAGATCGTCGGCAAGCCGGTGAGCCTGCTCCTTCTGGACCAGTTCTGCACTACCACGGTCTGCCACATCGCCACGAAGGACCTCGCCTACCATACGAAGAACGCGGAGATACTGGTTGTCGCCGTGGGCAAGGCAGGGCTGATCAAGGGGGACATGATCCGGCCCGGCGCAATCGTGATCGACGTCGGCATAAACCGTGTCACTCTCAAGGACGAGAACGGAAAGCCCGTACTGACAAGCAAGGGGAAGCCTAAGAAGGTCACGGTGGGCGACGTCATATTCGACGAAGCCAAGGAGGTGGCGTCGCATATAACGCCCGTCCCCGGCGGAGTCGGTCCCGTGACTGTGGCGATACTGCTTCGCAATACCGTTGAGGCAACCAAGATGCAGCTCGAGGGATGAAGTCCCGTATATGCTAGAATAGACTTAAGGAGGAGCGAGATGGAGCACGAGGTTAAGCTGCCTGAACTCGGAGAAGATGCAGGGGACGAGGCTACTGTTTCGTTCTTTCACTTCGAGGAGGGCGACGAGGTGAAAGAAGGAGATGCTCTCGTAGAAATGGTTACTGACAAGGCTGCATTCGACGTTCCCTCCCCCGCAAGCGGAGTGCTGAAGAAGATCCTTGCGGATGAAGATCAAGTTGTCCGCGTGGGAGAGGCGCTCGCAGTGATAGAGACCAAGGAATAACGCGCACACAGGAGCGAAGCCGTGATCATTCTGAAGCAGAAGAACTTCGAAGACATCCTCGAAGCCCTGTCCGGCGAGCAGAAGATATTCGTAGCCGGCTGTGCCGACTGCGCAACCACGTGCAAAGTGGGCGGGGAAGAGGAAGTCGCGGAAATGAAGAAGAAGCTCGAAGAAGCAGGCTTCCAGGTGACCGGTACGTACGTATTCGATACCGCCTGCCTATCCGGAGAGGTGCGCCAGAAAGGACGGGACAACGAGGAAGCACTTAAGGAAGCTGACAGCGTCCTTGTGCTCGCGTGCGGCACTGGCGCGCAGACCATCGGCGACTTGCTGGGCGTGACGATTCATCCCGGTCTGGAATCGCTCTTCATCGGCGAGGTCGTCCGCCTGGGGAAGTACCAGGAGAAGTGCCGCGCCTGCGGCGAATGCATCCTCGAGTACACCGATGGAATATGTCCGGTCACTAGGTGCTCCAAAGGCCTGCTCAATGGTCCCTGCGGAGGCTATAGCAAGGACGGAAAGTGCGAGGTGGATCCGGACAAGGACTGCGCTTGGCTGCTGATATACGAACGGCTGAAGGAGCGTGGCCATTTGGACAAAATGAAGACGCCCAGGGAGCCCAAGGACTACTCCAAGATGCTATCGCCCAGGCAACTGGTTTGGAAGAAGTCCAAGGAAAAGGCGAAGACGGCAGGAGGGACCAAGTGAAACTGCAACAGGCGCTCGACTCGGGGGGGTTCGTCGTTACGGGAGAGATCGGCCCGCCCAAAGGCACGGACCTGCATTCCGCCCTCGAGGAGGCAAAGGAATACTACACCGACAACGTGGTGGCCGTTAACGTCACGGACCTCCAAAGCTCAGTTCTGAGAGTGGGGTCAATGGCCGTGTGCCACAAACTGCTGGACATCGGCATCGAGCCCATCTATCAGATGACGTGCCGGGACCGCAACCGCCTAGCGCTCCAGTCCGACCTCCTGAGCGCATCGGTTCTGGGGCTCGAGAACGTGCTCGCGCTTACAGGAGACCACGTGCCGCTCGGGGACCACCCGCAAGCTAAGCCCGTATTCGACATCGACTCGGTCCAACTGCTCTACGTTATCGAAGCCCTTAGGCAGGGAAAGGACATGGCCGGTAACGAGCTTTCCGGCGTTCCCAGTTTCTTCCCGGGAGCGGTCGTCAGTCCGTGCGCAGAGCCGCTGGAGCCGCAGCTCATCAAAATGGAAAAGAAGATCAACGCAGGCGCGAAGTTCTTCCAGACGCAGGCGGTGTACGATCCCGGCGCATTCGAGAAGTTCATGGATAAGGTGAGAGGGTTCGGAGTACCCGTTCTCGTCGGCATCGTTCTGCTCAAGTCGGCGGGAATGGCAAAGTTCATGAACGAGAACGTCGCCGGCGTGTCGGTGCCCGACGCTCTGATAAAGGAACTCGGCTCCGTGGACAAGAAGGACAGGAAGAAAAAGAGCGTAGAGATCGCCGCGAGGCTCCTGCGCGAGATGAAGGGTATGTGCCAGGGCGCGCACATCATGCCTCTGGGATGGGATTCCGAAGTTCCGAAAGTACTAGCCGCGGCGACCGCGTAACGAGGAAAGAAATGGCTGAGAAGAAAGTTAAGCGGGCAGTGCTCGCCTATTCGGGCGGACTCGACACGTCCGTCATCCTTCCTTGGCTAAAGGAGGCCTATGGCTGCGACGTGATAGCCTACATCGCCGACGTGGGGCAGGGAGAGGAGCTGGACTCCGCGAAAACCAGAGCGGAAGCCTGCGGGGCCGCCAAGGTGTGTGTCGAGGACCTGCGGGAGGAATTTGTGCAGGAGTACCTCTTCAAGGCCCTCAAGGCGGGCGCCGTCTACGAAGGCAGCTATCTCCTCGGTACCTCCCTTGCAAGATACATAATCGCAAGCAAGCAGGTTGAAGTCGCCCACAGGGAGGGTGGGGACGCTGTCTGCCACGGTGCTACCGGCAAGGGCAACGACCAAGTCCGGTTCGAGCTGACCTACATGGCCCTGGACCCAAGCCTGGTCGTCATCGCCCCGTGGAAAGACGATAAATGGAGCATTACCTCCCGCGAGGATGCCATCGCTTACGCTGCCGAGCACAACATACCGCTCGACGTGACCACAAAGGACATCTATAGCCGGGACCGGAACATCTGGCACCTGAGCCACGAGGGGGCCGATCTCGAATCACCGGCCAACGAACCCACCTCCAATCTTTTCAGAATTTCGAAGCCAATCGAGCAAACGCCCGACGAACCTGCCTACGTCGAGATCGAGTTCGAGAGAGGGGCCCCCGTCGCCCTCGACGGGCATCGCATGACCGGCGTCGAGTTACTGACCAAGCTCAACGCCGTCGGTGGCGAGCACGGCGTAGGCCAAGTGGACTTGGTGGAGAACCGAGTGACCGGAATGAAATCACGCGGCGTCTACGAGACCCCGGGTGGCACGGTCCTTTACGTCGCGCACAAGAGGCTCGAATCGCTCACCCTCGACAAGGCGACAACGCACTACAAGGAACTCGTCGCCGCCAAGTACGCCGAGCTGGTCTACGCTGGCCTATGGTTCACGCCTCTTCGTCGAGCCCTCGACGCCTTCGTTGAGTCCACCCAGGAGTTCGTCACCGGCAAGGTGAAGGTGAAGCTCTTCAAGGGCAACTGCACACCGGCTTCAGCCCAGTCGCCCTACTCGCTCTACCTGGAGGACCTGGCGAGCTTCGATATGGGAGACTACGAGCCTCAGGACGCGAAGGGCTTCATTTCGCTCTTCGGCCTGCCCCTCAAGGTCATGGGCGCGATTCAGAAAAAGGGTAAGCCCTAGGTATAAGGGACAAGGCTCTGTATCGGACTACCTCCTCCCCGGTCCGAGCAGGGCCTTGTTCATTTGAACCCGGCTTTGCCTAAGCCTTGTCCCTGAACCTCTCCAGAAGTGCCTTTGCCCGCAGAACGTCCCCTACCCTGTCCGCCCCTCCCTCTCTCTCTATCACCAGCGGACCCGCGTAGCCGATTTCCTTGAGCTTGTCCACATACCGCTCGATTCCCACCTCACCCTCTCCGATCGGCACCTCGTGACCCAACTTGCCGGCCTCGGTCGGACGCCGCCCGTCCTTGCAATGGACGTGGACGACATAATCTTTCAGCGTTTCGAGCGCGTCGATCGGATCGCCGGAGTCATATAGAATCATGTTTGCCGGATCGAAATTGATCTTCACGTTGTCGTGCCCGAGATCGTTCATGAAGTCCACCATCAACGCGGCGGATTCCTGGCCCGTCTCCATCGCGAACGTTACTGACTTCGATTTGCAGTAATCCGCGACGAGGCCAATCGTGCCCAGGAGCCTGCGATAATCTTCCGACCTTCGGTCCTCCGGAATCACGCCGATATGCGTGGTCATCACCGGAATGCCAAGCGCGCTCGTGAAATCCGCAAAGCGTTTCGTTTCGTCTATCCTCTCCTCGAGCGTAGCCGGGTTAGTAAGCCCAACAGTCTCCCTAACGGCCTGAATGTCCCTGTAGCGCTCACCGGCATAACCCGCGCAGGTCGCGGATGCAGTAACGGAATTGCCGTCGAGCGCAGCCCGAACTTCGTCGGCCCTGCCTTGATCGTAGTACTCAAAACGAACACGGGCGTGCAACTGCACCACTGCAATTCCAATCTCTCGCGCCTTCTTTATTCCCTCAACTGCGTCCTTCACTCCCAGTGACGCCAGGAAAACACCAACTTCCATCGGCTGCATTTGGACTTGACTCCTTCCTGTTGCCGTAAAAAGCTATCTGTACGTCCGGAGCACTCCGACAACAACTCCCTGGATCTCAACTTGATCAGCGAAGATAGCCGGGAGGGTGGGATTCGCGGGCTGAAGCCGAATCCGCCCGCCCTCCCTGTAAAACTTCTTGAGCGTTACCTCGCTGCCGTCGACCAAGGCCACAACGGTCTCGCCGTTGCCCGCAACGTTGCGCCTCTCCACGATCACGTAATCGCCGTCCTCTATATGCTCGTCGATCATCGAGTCGCCGCGCACTCGTAGGACGAAATGGTCCTCGGGTCTGGGAAGCATCGAGACGAGGTCAACCGTCTCCTCTTCCTGAACAACCTCGATCGGCTTGCCGGCCGCAATATAACCGAGGAACTTGAGCGACAGCTCCCCTTCCCGCTGACTCGGCCTCAGCACTTTGATCGAACGCGGCTGGTAGCGCTCGTACGCGAGGTACTGCTTCCTTTCCAGGGCACGCCGATACTGAAGCGCAGTAACCTCGCACACGCGCATGTGGCGCGCTATTTCCCTCAACGTGGGAGCGTAGCCGTTGCTGGTCGTGTACTGCTCAATAAACTGGAGCACTCTGAGTTGTTTCGGCGTCAGCGTCATATCTGGAACCCCACGTATGATAGACGGCAACCGGGCGGAGGTCAATCACCGAACATCTGCCCTTGACTGAAAATGGCGAGGGGATTAGAGTAGGGACAAAGGGAACCGTGTCCAGGGGGAATCCATGCCGGGGGAGCTTCTCTCTAGAGAGCAGGTCTTCGACGGGGAACGGATCTCGCTCAGGCGGGATCGCCTCAAGTTCGGCGACAGGGAAGCGACCCGCGAGGTCGTGGTTCACCCCGGAGCGGCCGCCGCTGTGCCGCTGCTTGACGACAACAATGTGCTTCTCGTCGAGCAGTATCGCCATTCGGTCGGGGCGACCCTATTCGAAATCCCTGCCGGCACGCTCGAAGATGGCGAGAGTCCCGAGGAATGCATTACCCGGGAACTCGTAGAGGAAGTCGGCTTTCGCACTGATTCGCTGGAGCAGCTTCTTACCATAGCGCCGTCCCCCGGCGTCATGACAGAGAGGATATCTATTTATCTGGCACGCGGCAGCGAGGTCGGAGGCCAGAAGCTCGACCCTGGCGAGGAGCTAACCGTCGCGAGGATGAGCATGGCTGAAGCACTCGAGGCTGTGTCCACCGGGGAACTGGTGGACGCCAAGAGCTTCATAGGTCTCGTCGAGGCAGCGCGTCGGATGGCAGGCGAAAAGGCGCAGGGGAACACCCCATGAGGCAAACAAGAGGAAGCGCCCGTCACGGCGGGCTAACAGAATTCAGTCCGACAGTGGTCGCCCTGCAAGCCATCTGGATCGGCTCGTTCTTGCTCCATGTCTTCCTCAGGGAGCTGCCGTCGTCATCCGGAGAGGGGTCGTTCCTCGAGGCGTTCGCGCTCCACTCGCCCGGGCTCATCTGGGGGGACAAGTGGTGGCAGATGGTCACGTACATCTTCGTCCACGACAAGCTTAGCCTGCTGATCATCAACTGCGTTGCGCTGTGGCTCCTCGGCTCCAGGCTGGAACGCAAGTTCGGGCCCGCAAACTTCATATGGCTCGTCGTCGCTTGCGGCATGGCGGCAGCCGGCGGCAGCCTCAGCGTAGGCGTGCTGCTGAATGAGTTCGGCTTGCCTACCAACGCCACGGTCAGCGGCGGGCTGGGGGCCGTGTTGGGAATTGCTGCCGCATACGCCATTCTCGACGGGCGAAAGACTATCACCATCACGCCCTTCCTGACTTTGCGTGGAAGGGACCTAGCAGCAATCGCTGCCGGACTTACGCTCGCCACGGCCTTCATCGCCAGCGACGACGGAGGGGGATCAGCTCTCGTCCTCGCCGGCCAGCTGTTGGGCGGGGCTGCAGGGGCTGCTATCGCCCTTGCCAAGCCGAGAATAGCCGAGGCCATCGCCCGGCGCGAGAGAGCGTCGATCGACCGACAGGCCGTCCTGCAACAGGAGACACGCGAGAAAGTCGACTGTTTGCTCGAAAAGGTGCATAGATTCGGCCTCGATGGACTCTCGCGAAAGGAACGCACCTTTCTCAGAGGCGCCAGTAAGCTCTACCGAAAGAAGATAGGAAAGAACCTGGGTAATTGATCGATCTGTCCGGGCCGTTCTCTCATTTGCCGCCGGAGGAACAACGTGCCTCGTGATATTGCCTTCCAGAAATGCATCAAACCCGACTGCGCTGCGACCTTTGGTGTCACGGAGGTGCTCGAGGCATGCCCTCGGTGCGGGAACCTTCTGGACGTCTGCTACGACTGGGAGAAGGTGCCCGTGCCGTCGTCCCTTGCTGATTTTGAGAAACGCTGGGCGACCCGGCGCAGCCCGCTCGATTTCAGCGGGGTGTGGCGATTCCGAGAGCTGCTCCCCTTTGCCCTTCCAGAAGACATAGTCACAATCGGCGAGGGGCAGACACTTCTGCGCAAATGCGAGCCCGTTGCCGCCTACGCTGGCATGAAGCAAGACAACCTCTATCTCCAGTACGAAGGGCTGAATCCGTCCGGCTCATTCAAGGACAACGGCATGACCGCCGCCTTCACTCATGCGCGTATGGTAGGGGCTGCAAGGGCCGCTTGCGCCTCAACCGGAAACACTTCCGCCTCTGTCGCCCTCTACGCGGCGTGCAGCGGTCTTCTCAGGGCCGTGGTCTTCATCGGCAAGGGAAAGATCGCCTTGGGCAAGCTCGTGCAGGCCCTCGACAGCGGAGCGTTGACGCTCGAGATCGAGGGCGATTTCGACGACGCGATGAAACGCGTGATGGAAGTCTCCGGCGAAGAAGGCATCTATCTCATGAACTCGGTTAATCCCTTCCGCCTCGAAGGCCAGAAGGCGATCATGTACCGCGTGCTCGAAGCACTGGCCTGGAAGCCGCCGGACTGGATCGTTGTTCCCGGGGGCAACCTCGGCAACAGCTCCGCCTTCGGGAAGGCGTTCATGGAACTGTCTGAGCTGGGGCTCGTCTCACGAATCCCTCGCCTGGCGGTCGTCAACTCGACCGGAGCGAACACACTGTGTACGCTGGTAAACAACCGTGACCTCCGCTGGAATGGGGGCTCGTTCGACGACGGCGTCATTGACTCCTATTACGCCGAACTCGACCAAGTCGGCAAGCGTGCCAAGACTCTCGCAAGCGCCATCGAGATCAATCGCCCGGTGAACTTGAAGAAATGCCTGAGAGCGGTCGAGATTATGGACGGCGTGGTTTGCGAGGTTACTGACGAGGAGATCCTTGACGCCAAGGCCAAGATTGCCGCCTCCAGCATCGGCTGCGAGCCGGCATCGGCCGCCTCGGTCGCCGGCGTCAAGAAGCTCGTCGCCGAAGGCACAATCGGGCGCGACGAGCGGGTGGTGTGCATTCTCACCGGGCACCAATTGAAGGACCCGGACGTGACGATCGCGTATCACACGGGCCCTGGCCAAGACGTAGGCGACAAGCTGGCAGCTTACGGCGTGAGGCAGGCGTCTTTCAGAAACGCGCCCATTCCGGTGCCCAATGACCTGGGCGCTATAAAGGAAGCTATCGCGGCCAACAGCAATCACTGAAAGGGAAGACGATGATCCAGATTGGCGTAAGCGGCGCGGCAGGAAAAATGGGAAGGAGAATACTTGCCCTGGCGTTGGCTGACGAAGGCCTTCGGGTGAACGCCGCGCTCGAAGCGGAAGGACATGAAGCGATCGGGCAAGACGTAGGCCACCTCGCAGGCACTGCGGACATCGGGATCCGCGTTGCGTCTCAGCTCACCTCAAAGGTGGATGTCCTGCTCGACTTCTCTTCTCCCTCCGGAGCAATGGCGCGCCTGAGCGAATGCCGGAAGCTCGCGGTGCCGCTGATCGTCGGGACTACCGGCCTGTCAGAAGAGCAGACCCAGGCCGTAGAGAGTGCTTCCCAAGTCATCCCCTGCCTAATTGCAGCGAATATGAGTACCGGAGTCAATCTCCTCGCCAGGCTCGTCGCCGACGCGGCCAAGTCGCTGGGTGAGGGCTACGATGTCGAGATAACCGAGGCCCACCACCGGATGAAGAAGGATGCGCCCAGCGGGACCGCGCTTTTGCTGGCCAGGGCCATCGCCAAGGCCAAGGGAATCCGCCTCGACGACGTTGCCCTTTATGGAAGGCACGGGCACACCGGCGAGCGCCCAAGCGGCGTCATCGGCATCCACGCGGTCCGGGGGGGAGACATCTTTGGCGACCATACCGTTCTATTCGCCGGTGATGGCGAGAGGATAGAGCTCGTCCACCGGGCTCACAGCAGGGATACCCTTGCCAAAGGCGCGCTCAGGGCCGCCAAGTTCCTGTCCGGCAAGCCCCCAGGCCTCTACACGATGGACGATGTGCTGGGACTCAAATAGCCGCGGCGGACCAAGCGCCACCTGCCTTGCAAATACCCAGCTCTCGATGCAAGCACGCTTGGCATGCCTCCGACTCAACGGCGGGGAACTCGCCTCTTGCCACCTTCTCCCCGATGTCCTCAAGCTGTCGAACCAGGGCTTCCGCATCGTGCGCAGTGAGTCTCCACTCTCTGGCCTCCCCCGGCGAAGTGAAGCACAGCACGGGCCGCACGTCGTCCAACGGCACTGAGAAGGCCTTCGACACCCCGAGAGCATACGCGTCGAGCTGGACCTTGTATTCTTCCACCTTCTTTTTGATTCCATCGGCCTCAACCCGGTCGGTCTTGAAGTCCACCAGCACGTACTTGTTCTCGGGCATGATGCACAGCCGGTCGATCATACCGTTCAGCGTCGCGCGCCCAGCGTTGAAGCTGATGGGAACCTCCGCCAGCACCTGCTCGGCCTCCCGGCTAACGTCGCCAACCATGCTGTCCCCCGCACGCCGCACCGCCTCCACCGCGTCAGCGCACAGTCGTTCGCGCTCGGCCGAGTCCATGCTCGGAACCTGACGGACAAGCACTTCGCATAGGTCCCGCAAGTCTCCTTCGTTCCTGCCGTGCGAGAGTTGCAGTACTCTGTGAATGAAGCTTCCCCTAGCCAAGGCCCCGGTCTCGGCAGGACTCACGCTCCCAGCCCCTGCCTCCTCGGACAGGTAGTACGCGTGAGGACAGCGTGCGTATTCGGCAAGAGCCGTCACCCTCAACTCCCGTCTTGCCTGCGCCGTCTTCAGCGGAGCCTGCCGCAAGAACGTTAATACGGCCTCGTTGACTGCCGCCGCATCCTCGGCAAACGTGCCCTCCACCTGAATCTGCGCAGGTGGCTCCTCCGTGGATTCCAGCACACTCAGGCGGAACGTCACCGGATTCTCCTCACCCACCGTCAGGTTCTGGTCTCCGCAGCACAGCTCATCGATCCCAAGAAGAGCCAGTGTCCTGACCATCCAGTTCGACGCTGACGCATCGAGCTTGGACCCCGGCCTCACCTCTCCCGAGAGGACCAGCATGTCCCGCGCCCTCGTAGCTGCCACATAGAGCAGCCGCTTCTCCTCCGCGCGCTCCCGCCTGCGCAGCCGCTCCTCCGCGGCAATGCGAAGAGAGCACTTCTCACCTCCATCTCGGGCTCCGCCGGACGGCAGCGCCAAGCCGAGACCAAGCTCACGGTCCACCAGCACTGCGCTCTGGCGGCCTGACACGTACCTGCCGAGATCGGCAAGAAACACGATTGGGAATTCCAGGCCCTTGGCCGCATGAATCGTCGTAATCCTGATGGCGTCTCCGCCTTCTAGGTGGAGCGGGGCCTCGGGCTCATCCACGCCCCGTTCCGCCTGAAGTTCCAGAACACGGACGAGGTCAGGGAGCGGACGCGAGGGCGAATTCAGATGGCGAACCAGAGCAAGAAACTTGCGTATGTTCGCGATCGCCTGATGCCCGCGCAGATCCGCAGCATAGCTCCCCCACGCACCCGTTTCATCCAGGAGTTCTTGGATCAGTCGCACGGGGCTGTCTCTTCCTGCCGAAGCAAGGAGCCGCCCACCAATCTCCTTCATTTGGCTGAGCGCATCCGCGTCACGCTCGTCAAAACCCTCAAGGCCGTCGACCCCGCAGATCTTGTCCCATAACGGAGCCCTGGGCTTGAGCAGCACCAGCCGGAAAAGCGCCTCGTCCGTCACAGAAAAAAGAGGCGACCTTAGCAGCGACGACGACGCCAGATCGTTCCACGGGGAAGCTATGAACTTGAGAAAAGCGATCAGGTCCGCAACTTCCGGTTGCTCGAAGAACCCTATGCCGGAGGCAACCACGTATGGCACCCCCCATCTCCTCAGCGCACGCTCCAGCTCCTCAAGATGAGTGCGCCCCCGCAGCAGAATGGCAACGTCGCCGAACCCTGCGTCGCGGGGCTCGCCACTCTCCCTGTCGACGACCTTGACGGGCGTTTCCGCTATGATGTCCCGGATCCGCCGAGCGATGCACGCGGCCTCATGCGCAAACGGCGGCCTCTCAGATGACCTCAAGCCCGCCAGCACCTCCACCGCCCCGCATTCCTTCGCGCTCCCTCTTTGCGCTCGAAGTGCCTGGAACTCCGGCTCGAACTGCTGCCGCATGACCGTGGGTTCCTCCAGAAACCCCCGGAAAAGGAAGTTGATGAAGTTGATTATATTGGGATGCGAACGGAAGTTCCGATCCATTCGCACGAGCCTGAAACGCTCGCCATTTGGCCGCACCGCCCTCCCCATCTCCTCGCACGCCTGCTCCAGCAACTCAACTTCGGCGTGCCGAAATCCGTATATGGACTGAAGCGGATCGCCAACGATGAAGAGCTTGTCCCGCGCCACCGTCTCTCCGTCTGAGACCAGCGTCCTTATGAGCCGCCACTGCACCGAGTTGATATCCTGGAACTCGTCAACCATCACGTATCGGTACCGAGCACGCACCTCTCGAAGCACCTTCGGGTTGCTTTCCAGGAGCCTAAGGGCGTTGAACTGGAGGTCGGTGAAGTCGAGCGCTCCTTCTTCCCTCTTCCTCGCCTCGTACTTACCAAGGGTCCAAGACGCCACCCTGGCCACAGCACCAAGATGCGCGGCCACCAGCCGGTCCGCCTTATCGTCGGCGCAAATGGAAAGGATACCGGCGTGGGCGGAAAGAAGCTGTGCAACAGCCGCGCATGCCTCCTTATAGACATCGATGTCCTCTCCGCGCCAGCGCTGCTTGCTCCCCGGGAATCTCCGCCGCGGTGCGAAGTCCTTCTTCGTAAAAAGGGGGAGTATATCGCGCACCGATGCGGCAGCGTCCCCCTCGGATTCGAGGCTCGTCCTTGCTTCACGAACCGCACCAACCAGCCCGACCACCCCTTCATCCTCTTCGTTCGCAGCAGCGGATTCGATCCGCCGCAGCATAGAGAGCAGATCAGTTTCTCCTGCTAACGCCTCCAGCGTCGAGCGCTGGAGCGATGCGATTGTGCTCGCCCACTCCGACACCATCTCGTCCAGACTGCTCGTCGCAGCGTGCATCAGTCCGTCTCGCGAGACCTCAAGCGACGCCAGGATAGTTCTCAAAACGTCTCTCACTCGGCCAGCCGACCACCTCCGCAGAAGGAGCCTCAGCTCCTCGTGCAAATCGGCGTTCAGCGGGTCCGCCGCTTCCGCGATCGCCTCTTCCAGGAGGATCGCGGCATTTGGCGCATCGAGAGTGTCGAAGTCGGGGCTCACACCCGCCTCGGGAGCGTAGGTCCGCAGCAATCCGGCGCAGAAAGCATGAATTGTCGAAATCGAAGCAGCCATTAGCTCCTCACGGACCGTCCTCCATCTGTCGGCGTCGGCCCCGGAGCACTTCTCAGTCGCGCGAGCCCGAATCCGCTCGAGCATCTCGGCCGCTGCGCGGTCCGTGAACGTGATGGCGAGAATGTTCCTCACCGAAAGGTGGGATTCCGCCTCAAGGATTCTCAGATAGCGCTGCGTCAGAACCGTCGTCTTCCCGGAGCCTGCCCCCGCCACGAGCGCAACGTTCAACCTATGCTCAAGCGCCTGTTCCTGTTCTTCCGTTAGTCGGACTTCCGCCATGTCACCCGTCTTTCGAGTCTCGCTTTCCCAGACTGTGGGAATCAACTGTGGTTTGCTCGGCCGAGACCGGGAACTCGACCTCCAACAGTTCCGCCTCTTTTCTTCTGCAAACGCCCCCGTAACCGCAGTAGCGGCAAGCGATTCCTTTACCCTTCGGAGCAGCCGGGAATAGGCCCGACACGATCCCGTACGCATAGGAAAGGACGAAGCGTAGGGAGCCAAGCAGGGATTCCCCGAACTCACTCTCGTCCGGTGTCCTTCTGCCCAGCGCATCATCCGGAAGCCCTCGCCCGCGCAGTATGAACCACGGGGCAGTGTCGCGGGCGTCACGGACGCGAAGGTACGCGGCCCCGCACGGCGCTGCCCCTTTCAAGCCCCGCCGCCGCAGGAGATCCGCGGCCACCAGCAAGTAAACTGGAAGCTGCAGGGACGTCCCCTCGCGAACTTCCGCCAGCCCAGGCACACCCGCTCCGCCGGTCTTGTAGTCGTACACGACCACACCCGAACCGTCCACGAGGTCAAGTCGGTCGATTCTACCCATGATGCTCGCCGCCATCGCATTGCCGCAAACTGACCCGCGCACCTCCAGCGCCGGCCCTGAGAGAAGATCGTCGGCACCCTCCACTTTTGCCGAGGCGCCGAAATGGACCTCGAAATGAGAAGGCGCGTATCCCAGCGCCTCCCGGATCGCCTCCTCCCGCAGAAATGCTTCCACGAAACCCCCCTCCCCCCTAGGCATTCCAGCCCCAAGCAGATTCTCTCTCATCGCCAGGTAGTAGGCATCGTCGGCGCTATGGGGAAGCCTCGACAGCTCCTCATCGAAGACTAAGACCAGCTCGGAAACGGCGGCACCGAACCCATCCGCATCATCCTCCGGACGCGGGATGCTCTTGAATCCCCCTCGCCCCCTCCTCCCAGCCATGAATCTCTGCAGCGCCCTATGCACCGCACCGCCCCAGTTCAACGGCGAGACCGATTCCTCCGGCTCGACCGGGGGGAGAAGCTCCAACACATTCTCCGCAAAGAACCTGAACGGACACCTCGCGTATGCCTCCAATCGCGTCACGCCGAAAGCGGCGCCTGCGAATCTCGCCTTCAGAGCATTCAGAAGATCGGGCGATGCAACGACCCCGTGGTAAGGGTTCCTCCCAGGCAACGATGCTCGTGCCTCCAGCGCGCCAAAAGCTCGAACCATCCCCTTGGCAGTGTCAGGATAGCGTTGCGCGAATGGCTGCATCACGGAATCCGCCCTTGATCCCACCGATCTGCGGCTCGTTCTCTCGCCGATCCGGATGCACGCGTCCGCAAGCGTGCCCACTGTCGAAGCCTTCCTGCCAACCAGCAAGTTCCGGTTGACACCGGTCCCTGATGCCTCGATCTCATCAATGAAAGGGCTACGCAGGAATGTCTTGCCCAACTCAGATGCCGGCCAAGTGACGGTAGCCTTCCTTCTGCCGGACGCAAGATAGGAGTAGAAGAGAAAGCGGCTCTGAGCCTGGTGCGGCGGGTCAGGAAAAAGCCCCGCCTCCCGCAACTCCTCGGCCGAATGAAGCCCAACCCGCGACTCCCTACCGGGAAAGCCCGACTCCGTTGCGCCGACAACAAACACGTACTCCGCAGGTATCGTGGCCGATTGAGAACCCCAGTGAAGCTCCACGGCATCTCGTTCCGGCTCCGCTTCATCGACTCGCGTCGACGAGGCGGCGGAGCGCAGCATCCGGTAGTACTCGGTCAGATTCCTGGCGGAAGGAGCACACTCCTCCAAACCCGCCGCCAGTTCCCTTATCACGGCGAGAAATCGAGACAGCGCCAGCGCCGCCCCGACTTTCAGTCGCTTCGGTCCTCCATCTTCTTCTGGCGCGAAAGCGGACCTGAGAATCCCAAAATGCTCAAGCTCCTCTACGTAGCGCTTGCAGAATTCCGATGGCGGCAATTCCCCGGACAACGATTTGAGCCGCGCAAGCACGTCAAGCAGCGCAGCCATGGCCTTCTCGCATTCCTCGGGACCTGCGTCCGCGCGAAGCGCGTCTATCTCCTCTTCCACCGGGTCGGGATAGTCGGGCTCGACCTCCGGCGCATTAATCAGCACATCTCGCAGTTGCGCGAACCGCGTCTGCCACTCCTCGTACCCCTCGATGACACGGGATGCCCGGGCGAGACCGTCAACCATCTCCCGGCTCAACCGCCCGTCATCCTGGGGCACTTCGACGAACGGCATCGAGAAGATCCGGAGTACGGAATGTCGCCTGAAGTTCTGAATCGGGGCTTCCAACAACGCCAGCGCCGCGGCCACGACCGGAGACTCGTCAAGACGCCTTCCTCCCGGCACCGACAGAGGAATTCCGTGCTGAGCAAAGGTCTCGCCAAGCAAAGGAGCATAGGTCTCCAAGTCATTCGCAACGATCTTGATCGATGACGGCATAAGCCCCGGATCGCGCCGCAGAATCCCCTTCACATCCAGAGCCACCAACTCCGCCTCGCTCCTGATGTCAAACGCCTGCGCCAATTCAATCTGCGCCTCCGAGTCCGTCCCATCGCAATCGCCAGCCGCTTCCGGCGAATGAGGCCTATCCATACACACCACGTCCGAAGCCACTTCTTCCATTGCCTCGAAGAGCCCCTTGCTGGCCTCCAGCCTTTCCTCGTGGTCGGGGTGATAGTCCACGACGACTGTCCCCTGCTCTGCCTTCTCCAGCAACGTCTCAACGAACAGGAGTGCAGACGGGGAAAGATGAAAGAAACCGAACGCTGCAACCAGCGCCCCCTCAGGAATCGGCAGTTCACCCGACTTGAGTGCCTCGCTCACAGCCGAAGGCAGCTCCTCAGGGTCGATGAGCATTAGCTCCCCGACGCGCTGATCGTAGGCACGAATAAGGTCCGGGAGTTCCCCCTCCCACGCTCTCTCGCCATGGCGTCTTCGGCGCAGGGCCACGGAAACCTCCTCGGGTCCCATCACGTTCCGCTTCGCAAGCGAGATGAAACTGGCAAGCCGACTCCGAACGCCTCGCAGAGAGGCCAATGACGTCAGATTCCGAAAGCGACCGCTCTCCAGAATCGAGCCGACTATCAGCTCTCTCTCCAGCTCTGTGGCTGGACGTTCGCGCCGAGACAATGAAAGGTAGAGCTTCTGAGCCAGAGCCGCTACCGTTCCCCAATGCACTCCGCCCGCAGCTTCCGACGGGCATGCGTCAAGCAGCGACCTGCGTATGCTTGCCGCGGCATGACCCGTCGGCACCAACACGTAGATGGGCTGTCCTCGGGTTGACGAAACGTGCCTCACCAGCAGCGAGACTAATCGCTCTCGCTGACCCGAGAATGGCAGGCCGTGAATAAGGGTGATGCGGCTCATTAGGAGTCTGCCGTCGAACCTCCGAATACGAACGGTCTCGCCCATTATATGCCCGTCCGATTCACCGTCAAACCACCCATCCTTGACTTCGCACCCGCGCCCCCTATGATCGATAGGTAGACAGGAGGGTTCCGTGCGACGAGCAGCTATTGTCTTCGCGATACTGTTTCTGGCAGCGCTCTTAGCCCACGCAACCGAGGAGCAGGTTTCGCTCGTGGTCGAGGAATACGTCGACTCGTGGCTCTTCAAGGACTACGAGGAGATGTATCTGGTTCTGGCGAAGGAAGAGACGGACAAGCTAAGCGAAAGCGATTTCGCGGAGAAGCTCGCCAAGGCAACGTTCGTCCCGATCACGGCCGAAATCGCTTCGGTTCGTCTCAAGGAGGATACCGCCAAGGCCAGAATCACGCTCAAGGATGCGCACGAACTCGTGCGGAAGGAAACACTGCGCCTCAGGAAAGAGGACGGCCAATGGAAAGTCGTTCCCCTCTATCTGGAGGTGCCCGCGATAGCGCGCTCCATCTCTGCCCCGGCTCCCGAACAACCGCCCCCGGCGGCGCAGCCTCCCCTCAGCATACCTCAGCGCAGCGTGGAAGAGATACTCAACCGCCTCACCGAGCGCGGAGAAGAAGTCACAGATCTCATCGCCCGCATCAAGTACGAAAGCCCCGTCATGGGTATGAGCGTGGCCATGTCGGGCGACATGATGTACAAGCGCCCCAACAAGTTCCGCCTCGACTTCATCACCCCGGCGGAAATGAGCATCATCTCTAACGGGCGGACTCTCTGGATAGCAGCGCCTGCCGCAAAGGTGGCGTACGCAGCCGACGTGCGTGACCTGCAGGAGCAGGAGACTGTTATTCTGGGGCTTGGGGACTCGGCCAAGAAAATGGCGGAGGATTACGACATCACCTATATGGGGACTGAGCTTGTGGGCGAAAAGCCCAGCTACCGCCTCAAGCTGAAGAGCAAGAAGGAAGATGCCCCCATGGTAGGGGCGGAACTGTGGATCGACTCGGATCTGTGGATTCCCATCAAGACTGTGGGCGAGGCGAGTAACGGGCTGAAGGTCGCATTCAGTCTCCAGACCGACTCAATTCTGATTAACGCAGGCGTCGAGGACGAGCTGTTCGAGTATAAGATGCCGGAAGGAATGAGCACGCTGCCCTTCGACATGAGCCTATTCGGCCAGTGAGCGGCGCTAGCCTGCCATCCGAGGAACGTCCCGAGCCACCCTCGCGCTAGTCCTCAGGGTTGTCTATCATCTCCGGCTCGCCCAGCCTTGCGGGGTACATGGGCTTGTCGTACGCAGGGATCAAGAAGGTCACCGTCTCAACAATCCCCGCCATCTCCCGGACGAAGAAACGAGAGCACCCTGACAGGATACCGTGCCCTACCCCGGAAACGGGCTCCAGCCCCCCAGGTGGGTTGCTGAGCGCAAGAGGCACTTCGGCCGGCGCGATGACCATGTTGCGCACTCCGCGCCACAGCTTGTGCAAAGGGTTGGCTCCCCTTGCCTGTGCAGGAGACAGCGGAAGAAGCACCGATATCACGGCGATTGCGGCTACCACAAATCCCCATTTCCTTAAGCCTCGCATGAGGTCCTCCTTTCGGCTGCTTTGTGCTGGCGTCCCACCGTCCGAAAAATCGCGCACACGTATTTAATATGGCTCGGCTCCCATTGTCAACGGGAAACTCCGCCCCTCATTCCTTGATGCAGAAGCCACCCCCCGCTAGAATTGGGACTTCCGAAGACCAAGGAGGGACACATGAAAACCTCAGAGATAATCTCGCTCTGCAACCAGTACACCATGCCCAACTACCCCCGCAAAGATGTGGTTCTGGTCCGGGGCAAGGGATCCAGGGTCTGGGACTCGGACGGCAACGAATACCTGGACATGTTTCCAGGTTGGGGCGTGGACGGCCTTGGCCACTGCCACCCTCGTGTAGTTGAAGCGATCCGCGACCAGGCGGGAAAGCTTCTTCACGTCGCCAACGATTATTACAACGACGTGCAGGGCCGGCTGGCTCAGCTCATTTCGACCCGATCCTTCGGCGGCCAGTGCTTCTTCTGCAACAGCGGCGCCGAGGCGAACGAGGCGGCGATCAAACTCTCGCGAATCGCCACCCCGCCGGAGAAGTTTGCCATCTTGACGGCCCTCAACTCGTTCCACGGAAGAACCCTGACCACCGTCGCAGCCACCGGGCAGGCCAAGTACCAGCGGGGCTTCGAGCCGCTCCCGCCGGGCTTCACCCATGTGCCGTTCGGGTCGGTCGAGGCTATGCGCGATGCCTGCACCCCCGAGACCTCCGCCATCATGGTTGAGCCCATCCAAGGCGAGGGCGGCATTAACGTCGCCACCCAGGAATACCTCGCAGGGCTGCGAAAGTTGTGTGACGAGAACGGCATGCTTCTCATCTTCGACGAAGTGCAGACCGGCATGGGGCGAACGGGCAAGATGTTCGCCTACCAGCACTGCGGAGTGGAACCCGACATCATGACGCTCGCAAAGATGCTGGGCGGCGGGGTTGCCATCGGAGCCGCCGTCGCCAGAAAGGAGATAGCCGCACACCTTACCCCGGGCACCCACGCTTCCACCTTCGGCGGAAACCCACTCGCCGCGAGAGCCGCCATCGCTACCATCGAGGCAATCGAAGAGGAAGGCCTGCTGGATAACGCTGCGAAGATGGGGCAGCGCATCATCGATTCGCTCGAGAAAATTTCTCGCCAAGTAGGCGGAATCCGCGAGATTCGAGGCATGGGGCTGATGATCGGCGCGGAAATGGAGTTCCCGGCAACAGGTCTTGTTCTCGAGTGCCTGAAGAACGGTCTCCTTCTTAACTGCACCCACGACACGGTGGTCCGTTTACTGCCGTCCCTGTGCATCACTAAGGAAGAGGTCGACGAGGGCCTCGCTATCTTCGAGAAGGCGCTATCCGGCCACCTGAAGGAATCCGCGGGGCAGTAGTGCCCCACGAGGGCCTTCGCCATGAAGCCGCTCAAAGTAGTCCTCGGAACCACCAACCGGAAGAAGGAGCAGGAACTCAGGAAGCGCCTGAGCGAGCTGCCCATCCAGCTCCTCTCCTACCCGGAAGATGTGCCGCCAGCACCGGAGGAAGGCACCTCATTTCGCCAGAACGCCGTCGCCAAGGCAATCCATCTCGCAAGGGCGACCGGCGAACTCGTCATCGCGGAAGATTCAGGCCTCGAGGTCGATGCGCTGGGGGGCCGACCGGGGATCCGTTCCGCCAGATACGCCGGCGAGAACGCAACAGACGAGGACAATAACGTCAAGCTCCTGCGTGAGCTTGAAGGCGTCCCCCCCGAAAAGCGCAACGCGCGATATCGCTGCGTCATCGTTCTTGCGAACGCCGACGGCCCATTCGTCGAGGCCGAAGGAACGGTCGAAGGTGTGATCGCTCACGAACCCCGCGGCAGCCACGGCTTCGGCTACGACCCGCTTTTCATCTACCCGCCCGAAAACGGAACGTTCGGAGAGCTGGGGGCAAGTGTAAAGGACAGGGTCAGCCACCGGGCAGAGGCGCTAGAAGAATTCTCCCGCAGAGCGGCCGACTTCCTGAAGTCCTACGCAGGGAATGGCTGAGGCCGCGTTTCACTATCCCGAATCAGCTTCGGGGACGATCTCCGTCCCTATCCCCTTTTCCGTGAATATCTCAAGCAGCAGCGAATGCGGGATGCGACCGTCGATTATGTGAACCTTCCTCACCCCCGCGTGAAGAGTCTTGAGAGAAGCCTCGATCTTCGGGAGCATTCCCTCGTTGATGACACCCGTGGAGATCAACTCACGGATTTCCGATTCCGACAACGAAGACGCAACCGAAGACGGCTTCCCCCTCTCAGTCCACACCCCCTCGATATCCGAGAGGAATACGAGCTTCTCCGCCCCTAGAGCGCTCGCCACCTGTGAGGCAACGACGTCGGCGTTGACGTTGAGAGCCTGCTCCTCGGGACCGCGCGCAAGGGGAGGAATTACCGGCACGACGTTTCCGTCGCACAGTCGTTGAATGGCGTCAGCGTCCACCGAGATCACCTCACCCACAAAACCCAGGTCGACCTCGGTGCCGTCCTCGGCGCGGACAGGGGGATGCTTGCGCGCAATGATGGCATAGGACTTGGGATCGCAGAGACCCAAGGCACGCCCTCCGCGATCGTTTATCGTTCCGACCAGCTTCTCGTTGACCTTGTGAATGACCTCCTCCGCTACCTCTATCGCCACCTCGTCGGTAACGCGAAGACCCGAAGCGAAGCGAGGCTCCAGCTTTCGTCGCCGCATCTCGTCGCTTATGAAAACGCCTCCCCCGTGCACCAGAACGGGCCTGACGCCCACCTGCTCCAGGAACACTACGTCCGTCAGGACACGGGCAGTGGTTGCCGGATCCGCCATCGCTTTGCCGCCCAGCTTCACGACAACGGTCTTGCGCCGAAACGACTGCATGTACGGCAGCGCCTCTATCAGCACTGCCGCCTTGCGCTGGGCCTCCTCCACCGGGACCTCGCGACTCGCTGAACTCGCCGCTTCCATCTCCGCTCCCTCGTCCACATTCACAGACTCATCAGCCCAAACGAATCACCAAGATGATAGACGATATTTGCCGGCCGTGCACCTCCCTAATTTCGCTTCCGGACCACCCAGATCGGGCTCGACCACGCCATCTCACCATCCTCCTGAAACACCCTCAGGTAATAGTAAGACTCCGCCGCAGCCGGATCGTGGTCCTCAAAAACCTCCGAGGCGACCTCCTCACTGCACAATCGCCTCCGAAGCACTTCACCATCCTTGACGACATGAACCTCCGCAAGGCGATCAGTTCCGCCCACCCGGTACGAGACTTCTACCGGCCTGTCTGCCCGCGCCGCGACGACTTCACCCATCATCGCGCCGTCGATCCTGAAGTCCACGAAAATCCGCGTCCCCGTCGTCGCGTAGCAGTGCCTCCGACGAATCGCGTCAAACACCGCGTCGCGAGTCAGCGCGTGTGCGTACACGGCCGCCAGGCCCGGCTTGTGAGGCCACTTCGCGTTAAGATGCCCCGGCCTCGATATGTGAGCATCGCTCCCGCCTATAACACCGACCCGGTACCCGTGCGCGAGCATGTCCTGAAAGAGGAACCTTCCCTTCTCCGCTTTCAGGTAGTGGGGGAAGTGCTGCAGCTCAATCTTCCCCCTTTCCGGATATCCGGGGCAGCCGCGGTACTCCGAGCATCCCCAGTTGGAGAACACCTCCACCACGGGCTCCAGCTTCTCCCCGCCGTACACATCCATTCCTGCGGACGAATCTCCCGTAAACACATGATAGAGGTGATGCGGGATTGTGATCACATCCATCCCCTTCAATTCCTCCCACAACGCCGCCACGGGAAGATTCTGACGCGCCCGCTCTACCGAACGCTCGCCGATGAAAGGCATCGGATACCCGCTCCCAAGCCCGGTGTGCGAACACGCGAACTCCTCCTTCGCGTAGATATTGAAATCGCCGCCGTGGGCGTTGCCCCACTCGTATGCGAAGAAGGTCACAAACTTCCCCGCCGAGTGGAAATCCCGCGTGGCCCGCCGGCTCTTCTCCCATCCCGAATGTGTCGTGTGGTGCGCGTGGTCGCAAACGCCGCAGAAGTCCAGACAGGAGACGTCCCGTGCGTACTCGTAGAGAAATGTAGGGCTCTCGTAGCCATCGGAGACCGTGCTGTGCTCATGAAGCTCTCCCCAGTAGAGCCTCCGGCCGTCATCCGAGCCGAAAGTGTAGTTCCCTTTCCCGGAGACTGACCCGCCCGCGACTATTCGCGCCGGTCTCCCGCCCTTCAGTCTGAACCCTTCAAGAAGCCGGCGCGGCTCCGCTCCTTGCTTGAAGCCAATTCGATCTGCCAGCCCCTTGGGCCCCCCGTCAGCAAAGAATATCTCTCCCTCGAAAGAGTCGACCGGGTTCTTGTAACGATCCATGACCTGAATTCGCGCCGCGAACTCCTCGTCCCCGCCCACAACCGACGGCGCAACGATATGAAGATATCTACCCCGAGCCGGGGCAATGTCCAGGCGCACGCTATCCTCGAGTTCGCGAAAGACCCCCTCCCCCTCCGAATCAACGAATAAGACCATCGGAAACGCACGGTTCGCATCTTCCGGGAGTACCGCGTCCCTGAATTCGAGTCTGATAACGTCTCCCGCCAGGAGGGCATTACCGTTGACCCTGACGGTCGCCGAGCCGCCCGTGAGCCGCGGCAGCGCCTCCGACGTCTCGCAGATTCCCTCCAGGCCGCTGACTTCGAGCACAACGCCCGAAGAGTCGTACCCGGATGTGTACGGCCTGTCCTTGAGTTCATCGTCGGCAACGTTCCGGTTGATATAAGAGGCGGCGACGGTCCCGAAGCTCTTCCATCTCGACCTCAGGCTGAAGCACACGCGAATCCCCCCACCTGCCGCCACGCCGCTTTCACCTACGGTGTACTCGACAGCAATGGTCGCTTTGGAGCCAGCCACGACCCTTGCCGGAGAAACGGTGGCTGCTCCCTCCGCAGGCCCAAGCAGCCCAATAGTAACAGCCCCATCGGGCGACTCAACTCGACCTTCCTCAAGCAGAGTCCCGACGGCTATCCTGAATCCCCCCTCCGCCGTATTGAATTCCAGGAAGGCATCCGTCGCTGCCTCCACGTCAAGGCATAGCCCGCTGCCTTTGCATCTGGGCAGCACCTTCCACTCCCACAGGCCGGTGACCTTCGTCCGCCGCAGTCCCCGAATCTTCAACACGCTTCCGTCACTGACTCCAAGGCTGCCCGAAAGCCTCGAAGAATCCTCGTTCCATCGAACCGCGCAGCGGAATATTCTGTACCGGCCCATATTCGAACTTCGCTCCTATTCAGGCTCTCTGACCCAGATGGGGGATGACCACGCCCGATGACCGTCCGCCTGCGTGACACGCGCGTAATAGAAATCCTCACCCGAAGGCGGCTCCTCGTCGGCGATCACGAGCCTTTCCGACTTGAGCCTGTTCGCCCAATGCTGCCCCTTCAACGCTGCGAAGACGCTGTTGTTCTTGATGACTTCTACGGTCTCGATGGGCGCTTCGCCATGGACCTCAACACTGATTGATCGAGGAGTATGCGTCGTTATCTCCTGCCCCATCAATGCGCCGTCGATTCGGAAATCGAGAACGATCCGCGCTCCGGTAGTCGCGTAGCATCGCCTCTCCTTCAGACCGCGGTAAATCGCTTCCCGCGTCAGCTCTTCAGCGAACACTGCCGTGAGCCCGCTTTGCCGGTAGGTAAGGTGGTTCCACGGCTCCTCCACCCCACCACCCGGACGCGCCGTGTGGCTGTCGCTGCCCCCCGTGAATCCCAGCTTCACGCCTGCGGCAAGTGCATCCTGAACGAGCCGCCCCTGCTGCTGGGTCACTACCGGCGAAGGATTGTCCAAGAACTCCGAAACGCCCCACTTCGAGCAGATCTCCACCAGGTCAGGCGTGAAGTCCAAGTGCTTCCACGCAATCCCCTGGAAGCTGCTCGCCGAGTGATGGACTATCTTCAGGCATTCGGTTCCCTTGTAGAAACCAAGCATCTCGTCGGCGTACAGCGTCGGATAGGCGGGAAAGGGAATCTCCGCTTCGTCGCCTGGAAAATAGACGTTCATGTCGTAATGATCGAACGAGCCGAATAGCAGGGGCACTTCCTTCTTCGGGTCCGTTACGTACGGCGTTCTGCGCGTCATGTTCGCTTCGAATCCCAGAATCGTTGCGAACCTCCCCGGTTCATTGTACTTCTTGCAGGCATCCTGGATCGCCAGCCATGCGTTCTTGTCCTCAGCGCGCGTGAAACAGTCGACATGATCCCCCTGCCCCGCAAAATCCAGCCCCATCACGTCTCTCGCATACGTGTACAGATCGTCCGTCCTTCGCTCACCATCCGATAAGTGCGTGTGCGCGTGAATCTCGCCCCACAGAACGTGCATCCCGTCAATAGACGAAAGCAGCATCGGATTCGACCACCCCGAAAGCCCCATCTCCCTCTCCGTCGCCACGATGTAGCCGGGCCCGCGGCCCGTGCCCGGCGACTCCAACGGCACCCGCGCACATCCACCTGTCTCGATGCGGACTCTCTCCGGGAGCCCTTGAAAATGCATCGAGCTTCTCAGATCAAGTTCGGCCGAGTAGTGAGTCGCCAGATTGCCAAACTCGTCGAATGCCGCAATCACCAGGGAACTCTGTCGATCCCCGGTCACCGTGGACGGCGCTGCAAGGTTCAGACGGCTTACCCTCCCCGGCACCATCGGTATCTCCGGCGCTGGCACGTCCTCCCAGTCGTCCGCCCCTTCGGGACTCACTCGGCAAACGATGCCATGCTCTTCGGGGACAAAAAGCGGAGCCCTCGCTTTGCCGGGTCCGTCACCGTACGCGACGATTATCCGCTCGCCGCGCTTCACTGCTCCTTCCACGACACGAACCGCAAACTGGTACATCGATTTATGGCGCTGGAAGTCGAGGCTCAGCTCCCGCGATTCGCCGGTCGGCTTCGGGCGGCTTACGCTGGTCGTTCCAACGGAAAGTTCCACCCTTGCCGAGCCGCTGGTGGAAGCGGCAATGAAACCGGGCGACAGAGGGTCCAGTATCTGAGGCGGCGTCCACGAACCCCGAGTCGTTCCGTGTCCGAATGCGATTGTCAGAACGGCCCCTTGATCAAGTGGCCGGGCCGCCGTGAACAGGAACCGATACGTGGCCTCTTGGCCTACGTGGATACTGCCTTTAGGTCCGAACTCAAGCTTCCCGTACGCCATCAGCTGCTCTCGGAAGAATCCTACCAGGTCGTATTAGCCGTCGGGGGCCTTATGAGGTGGAGCCCATCGTTCCACGCACCGGTCCCGCAGACGTAGCCAGGGAGAGTGCGGATTATAGCAATCAACGACATGCCCGGCAAGCCGCTCAGGGACGAACAGACGCAAGCAGCGAGGCCGCCGAATATGAACTCCGCACGAACGGACCCGATGCCACGCCTCTGAACCCTAGTATCCTCGCCACTTCCCCGTACTCCTCGAACTCCTCCGGCGTGACGAATCGCTTGACCGGCAGGTGTCCGGAGGTCGGGCTAAGATACTGCCCTATCGTCACCATCTCGCAACCCGCCGAGCGCATGTCCTCCAGCACTTCCCTCACTTCCTCGTGGGTCTCGCCGAGACCCACCATCATCCCCGACTTCACCAGCGCATCCGACGCGCTTTCGCTCGCCGTTTCGAGCACGCTCAACGACCTGTCGTACTCTGCCTGGGGCCGCACCTCGGGGTACAGCCTGGGAACCGTTTCCACGTTATGGTTGAAGACCGCAATCGGCGCTGCAAGCACACCCAGCACCGCAGCCTTGTCTCCGCCGAAGTCCGGCGTCAGCACTTCGACAAGCGCCTGCGTACGTCTGTGAATGGCCGCCGCCGTGCGGAAGAAATGACGGCTGCCACCATCCGGCAGGTCATCTCTCGTCACGGAGGTGACGACCACGTACCTGAGGCCGAGCCGCGCTGCAGCTTCCGCGACCCGCCGTGGCTCGTCCTCGTCCAGCGCGGCCGGCTCCGCATGAGCCACCCCGCAAAACCCGCAGTCCCTCGTGCAGATCTTTCCCATTATCATGAAAGTCGCCGTGCCCTTTGCGAAGCACTCGTGGATGTTAGGACAGAGCGCCTGTTGGCATACGGTCTCCAGCCGCAGCTCTTCAAGAATCGTCTTGACCTCCGCGGCCCTCGGGTTGTATGTCATCCGCCGCTTCAGCCAAGGCGGAAAACGCCGCGTCGTCCGCTCAGCCATCCGCACTATCCTCCCCAAGCTCCAGCGTGTCTCGAAGCTCGCCGACGCTCCGCGGCCGCAACTCGACCACCTCGCCAAAATCAAATGCCGTTGCGAACTCCTCCACCAGCGCCTCCCTCACCCGTTCCTCACCAACAGTGCACCCGCACAACTTCGCCATCGACGTAACCCCTCGATCCGTTATCCCGCACGGCACTATCGCACTGAAGTAGTCGAGATCGGTGTTAACGTTCAGCGCGAAGCCGTGGTAGGTGACCCACCGCCTGACGGCCACGCCTATAGCGCCCAGCTTCTCTTCGCCAACCCATATACCTGTCAGGCCCTTCACACGGTGCGCAGTCAGAGAGAATCTTCTGACGGCTTCAATCATGACGGATTCCAGATCCCGCAGATATGCGTGGATGTCACGGCGGCGTTCGCGCAGGTCAATCACGGGATATCCCACTATCTGCCCGGCTCCGTGGAAGGTCACGTCACCGCCGCGGTCGACCTCCCGCACGGTGATCCCCCGGCTTCTCAACGATCCCACGGACGCCACGATGTTGTCATCGGTCCCCCGCCTGCCGATTGTGATGATGGGCGGATGGTTCAGAAGAAGGAAGAATCGCTCGTCGGATGACGCCACCCTCCCCGCCAGCGCTTTCTGCAGTGCGAGGGCCTCGTCGTACTCCGTCTCCCCTAGCTGTATGGCTGTCAGCTTACGGGACATGGGTTGGCAGGCCGAGGAGCATCTCGGCCGCTTCCATTATGCTTTCCGCGTGAGTCGGGTGGGCGTGAATGGTGTCCGCTACCTCCTCCGCCGTCGCCTCCATCTGGATTGCCAAAGCCGCCTCCCCTATGAGGTCGGTTGCCGCCGGCCCAGCGATGTGCACCCCGAGAACCTGCTCCGTATCCTCGTCCGACACCATCTTCACGAAGCCCTCCACCTCACCGCCCGCATGTGCGCGCCCCAGCGCTCGGAATGGAAACTTCGCAACCTTCGGCTTCATCCCGCGTTCCTTCGCCTGTACCTCCGTAAGTCCCACGGAAGCCACCTCCGGCTCTGTGAATATGCAGTTGGGAACAACGTCGTCGTTCACTCTGGCCTCGCCGCCGGTAAGGTGATGCGCCACCGCTATCCCCTGCCTCGAAGCGTAATGCGCCAGCAGCCATTTCCCCGTTATGTCGCCGATGGCGTAGACTGACTTAACTCGCGTCCTGCAATTCTCGTCGATCGCCACCACGCCCTTTTCGGTCTCTATCCCCACGGTGTCGAGACCGATGTCGTCGGTGTTAAGCTTCCTTCCCACAGCAACCAGGACTATGTCTACGTCCAGCTCCTTTCCAGAGCTGAGCTTCGCCTTCACCCCCGTCTTCCCAGGCTCCAGGCTCTCCACCTTGGTGGAAGTGTGAACTGCCACGCGCCGGCGTTTGAAACTGCGGAAGAGTTGCTCCGACAAATCGCCGTCAACGCCGGGAAGCAGCCGATCCAACAGTTCCACGATGGTAACCTTTGATCCGAATCGCTGAAATATCGTCGCGAACTCGCACCCGATCGCGCCTCCCCCGATGATCAACATGCTCCCCGGGACTTCCTTCAACTCGAGTGCCTCATCGCTCGTTATGACTCTCTTCCCGTCGATCGGGAAAAACGACACCCGGAGCGGCTCAGAGCCGGTCGCCAGGACTACGTTCGTCGCGTGGACCAGAACATTCTCGCCCTCGGCAGCTTTCACCGCCACTTCGTTCGGCCCAGCCAAACGCCCCTCCCCACGCACCAGCGTAACCCCTCTGGACTTGAACAGCCCCTCCACCCCTTTCCTCAGGGTGGAGACCACCTTTTCCTTGCGTTGGGAGACGGCGTTGAAGTCGACCTCAACACTTCCCACCTTGACGCCGAAGCTGCCCGCATCATTGATCTCGCCCAGAACCTTCGCGCTTGCCAAGAGCGTCTTGGTCGGAATGCAGCCGCGGTTCAGGCACACCCCCCCAACCGGCCCTTTCTCGATCACCACCACCTTCGCCCCCAACTGCGCCGCCCGTAGCGCCCCAACGTACCCGCCCGGGCCCGACCCCACGAAACACACGTCGTATTCTCTCATTCCGTCGCACTCCTTCAACACCCATCGGGACACCAAACACGGAATCTTATTGCAGAAACGCCCCTGCGGTCAAGGAAATAGGCATCCGCCGATAGCCCCACAGATTTGACTTGACAGGGACCCGACACCCCATTATACATTATTCAGTATTCTTGGCGCGAACGTTAGTGTAAAGACAATTTAACCTTGTGCAGTCGAGGGAAAGTTAGGCGGTTTCGGAACGGCAGTGCCGCCTGAAAGGCGGCTTACTGAAATAGAGCGTGAGTATGCTCGAAACCACCCTGTGCGGGAGCGCTATGAAGTACTTGGCCATGTGCCAAGTCCTCTTTTTGGCATTCGTGTCCTGTGCTTGCATCTACGCGCAACGGCTCCGGTCATTGCTGTTGTGCACTGCGGAATCGGTCGTTGAGACCCGGCCTCAGCGTGCCCCGGCACGCTCAGTCCCGCGTTGCGTTGCCGGTGCCTTCGCTATTCTCACAGCGGCGGCCCTCGGACCAAGACCGATTCAACGCATGTTGACAGCACGCAAATGCCTTCCCGGCGCAGGCCTGGATCGGGCCACTTTCTGACCCGTCCGATCCGTACTGCCGTTTCCTCCTTCCCGCTGCTTCCCTTGCCGCACAAGGGCAATCTTGACCCACTGGCGTCGGCCTCGCCGATGATCAGTACAGATACTCTAGGAAGGGGTGAGGCGATTGCCCAGTTTGTTGCATATCATCCTCCCGATCGCCGCGCTGGCGGCAGGAGCAGGTGCTTACCACTTTCTCGTCAAAGCTAAGGAGCACGCTTCCGCACGTACCGCCAAGCGCATAATCGAGGATGCGCATCAAGAAGCTGCGCGAGTGAAGAAAGAGGCGTTCCTCGAAGCAAGAGAAGAGTTCTACAAGAAGAGGGAGGCTTGGGAAGGGGAGATTCAGGAGGCCCGCAACGAGCTCAGACAACTCGAGCGCAGGCTGGAGAGACGAGAGGACAGCCTTGACCGCAGAAACGACGAACTCTCCGCGAAAGAGAAGAGCCTGCAGGCACGAGGCAGGGAAGTTCAGGCACAGGAAGAGCAGCTCCAAAAGGCCAGAAACGAATATGATGCGCTGATACTGCAGGAGAAGAAGATGCTCGAACGCATCTCCGGGTTCAGCGAACAGCAAGCCAAGGACATGCTCATTCAACGTATCCGAAGAGATGTTGAACACGAGGCGGCCGAATTCGTCCGCAACACCCTCGAAAAAGCCAGGCAGCATGCCGACGAGAAGGCAAGGGACATCGTGTGCTCTGCCATTCAACGCTGCGCCGCGGATCACACCGCTGAAAGCGTCGTATCCGCCGTAGACCTCCCCAGCGACGACATGAAGGGAAGAATCATCGGCCGCGAAGGCCGTAACATCCGGGCCTTCGAAAACGTCACCGGCGTCGACGTAATCGTCGACGACACACCTGGCGTGGTGGTACTGTCGGCCTTCGACAGCGTCAGGCGCGAAGTCGCTCGCCGCGCGATGGAGAAACTGATTGTCGATGGCAGAATCCATCCCGCCAGGATCGAGCAGGTGGTCGCCGAAACCGAGAAGGAGGTCGCCAAGCTCATCCAAGAGACGGGTGAGCAAACAGTTCTCGAGGTGGGTGTCCAAGGCCTGAATCCAAAGATAGTCAACCTCATGGGCCGGCTGAGATTCCGCACGAGCTTCGGCCAGAACGTCCTCCAGCATTCCGTCGAGGTGGCTCATCTCGCGGGCATAATTGCCGGGGAGCTCAATCTCGACACGCAACTCGCCAAAAGATGTGGTCTTCTCCACGACATCGGCAAGGCGCTTGACCACGAGGTCGAAGGCGGACATCCGCAGATTGGCGCCGACGTCCTCCGCCGACACAAGGAAAGCCCTATAGTCGTCAACGCCGCGGAGGCCCATCATGAGGGTGCCGTCGAACCCCAATCGCTCTACGCTATCATCGTCTCAGCAGCAGACGGCATCTCTGCTGGAAGGCCCGGGGCCAGAAGGGAAACGCTCGAAAGGTACATCAAGAGGCTCCAGCGTCTTGAGGAAATCGCCAACACTTTCCCCGGCGTCGAGACGGCATTCGCAATCCAGGCCGGCAGGGAAGTGAGAGTAATTGTGAACGCCGAAAGAGTCAGCGACAGAGAGGCAATCACCATCTGCCGCAACATCGCCAGGGAAATCGAGCAAGAGCTTGTCTATCCCGGCCAAGTGAAGATCACTTTGATTCGCGAGACTCGCGTTACCGAGTACGCGAAATAGCTCGCACGGTGTGGGTGCCGAAAATGCTGACTCGGATTCTGGCCATAGGCGACATCGTTGGGAGGCCGGGGAGGTCCGCCGTCCAGGACCTGCTCCCCGAGATAGTCGATAGGGAAAAGATCGACTTCTGCATCGCCAATGCAGAGAATGCAGCCGGCGGGTCCGGGGTAACGCCCGAGATCGCCGACATGCTTCTTGGCGCAGGTGTCCAAGTCCTCACCACGGGGGACCACGTCTGGCGCCAGCGCGAGATCATCCCCTACATGCAAGACAGCGATCGAGTTCTCCGTCCCGAGAACTTCTCCCCCGGCGCCGCAGGCAACGGATACACCACCCAGCAGGCAAGGAATGGGACAACTGTCGGCGTCCTGTGTCTGATCGGCAGGATCTTCATGAATCCCGCCGAGTCTCCGTTCTTGGCGGCTGACAAAGTCATCGAGGAGTTGAGCGCTAGAACCCCGGTCATCGTGATCGACTTCCACGCAGAGGCGACCTCGGAGAAGCAAGCCATGGCAAGGTGGCTCGACGGCAAGGTGAGCGCCGTCCTAGGAACCCACACCCACGTGACAACCGCCGACGAGCAGGTACTCCCCGGCGGCACGGCGTATATCTCAGACATCGGCATGACAGGCCCGACCGAATCCATAATTGGGAGGCGGATCGACAAGGTGCTTGATTCGCTCCGCTCCAACATGCCCACGCGCTTCGACGTTGCCCCAGGCCCAGCGCACATCTCAGGCGTGATCCTGGAAGTAGACTCGGACACCGGTCGTGCCCAATCCATTCGACGCATGATGGAGAAACAGCCGTGAATTGCCCTGCCGAAATGGAGTCGTCCCGCAAGATATATACGGTGCCGCAGCTGACCAAGCTCATTCGGAATTGCCTCACCGAACGCTTCTTCGCAATCTGGGTGGCCGGCGAAATATCCAATCTGCGCACCCCCCAATCCGGGCATGCATACTTCACGCTTAAGGACAAGGACGCGCAGCTCTCCTGTGTGATGTTCCGCTCCGCCGCCGCCAAGCTTCGCTTCGTGCTCGAAGATGGAATGGAAGTCGTCGCGCTGGGCGACATCGACGTTTACGAGCCGCGCGGTACTTACCAGTTGGTTGTGCGGGCAGTCGAGCCCAAGGGCGCTGGAGCGCTGCAGATCGCGTTCGAACAACTCAAACGCAAACTCGCCGCCGAGGGACTTTTCGACCCCTCCAGGAAGAAGGAACTGCCTTTCCTGCCCGCTCGCATCGCCATTGTAACTTCGCCCACGGGGGCCGCCATTCGGGACATGCTGAGAGTGATCACTTCACGCTATCCCCCGGCGCGCGTGGCGATCTATCCCGTCAGAGTCCAGGGAGAGGGTGCCTCGGCGGAGATTTCAAAGGCAATCTCCGATCTCGACGCAGCCAACCTGGCAGACGTGATCATAGTTGGAAGAGGCGGCGGATCATTGGAAGACCTGTGGGCTTTCAACGAGGAGAACGTGGCCAGAAGCATTTACCGGTCGAACATCCCCGTCATCTCCGCAGTCGGGCACGAGATCGACTTCACAATATCTGACATGGTCGCCGACGTGCGCGCACTCACCCCCACCCACGCGGGGCAACTCGTCGTGCCTAAGCTGGAGGATCTCCTGCAGGGCCTCAAGTCAGCGAGGACCTCCCTCGTCAGAAGTCTGCGCCAGCGGGTGGAACTCAGCCAGGCAAGACTCGATGCCCTCCGCAGCCGCCCGGGCTTTCGCCAGCCTCGAGAACTTGTCCGCGCAAGGGCACAGCTTCTCGACGAACTCTGGACCTCCGCAGGCCGTTCCCTTGCACGAATAGTGGAACAGAAGAGAACCAACGCCGAGCGCCTCGCAGACATGCTTGAGGGACTCAGCCCGCTCAACACTCTCCGCCGGGGCTACAGCATCACTTTCAGGGGTAAGAACCGTCGGCCGATCACTGACTCGAAAGCGTTGCAGCCCGGCGATCTGGTGCGTACTCTGGTGGCGAAAGGCAGCTTCACCGCTACCGTTAAAGATGTAGACAAAGGAGCTTGAAGTGGCGGAGCAGAAATTCGAGACCCTGATGGAGAAGCTGGAGGAACTCGTAGACGAACTCGAACAGGGCGAGCTTGGCCTGGAAGAGGCGCTCAAGAAATACGAGCAAGGCGTCAAGGCCTACAAGAAGTGCCGCGAGCTTCTCGAAAAGGCCGAGCGTAAGATCGAGATCTTCCTCAAGGACGAATCCGGCGAACTCAAGACGGCCGAATTCGAGAACGGGGACGAGACCCAGGAAAGCGAGGGCCGGTAGTTGACGTCGCTTGATGACTACATGAAGAGCGCGTGCCGCGTCGTGGAGGAAGCGCTCGATCGCTACCTGCCCCCCGAGACGGAGCCGCCACAGTCGCTTCATCGGGCCATGAGGTACAGCATCTTCAGCAACGGAAAACGCCTTCGGCCCATAATGGCGATCATGAGCGCCGAAGCCTGCGGCGGCAATGCCGAGCAAGCATTGCCCGCAGGCTGCGCCCTGGAGATGATCCACACCTACTCGCTGATACACGACGACCTTCCCGCAATCGACAACGACGACTTCAGGCGCGGCAGACCCACGAACCACAAGGTCTTCGGCGAAGCTATGGCCATCCTCGCTGGAGACGCCCTGCTCACACACGCCTTTCACATCCTTACCGAGGCCCCAACCCGGAACCTTCACGAAGTCCTCCGCACTCTGACCGAAGGGGTGGGAATCGGCGGGATGGTCAGCGGACAGGTCGTCGACGTTGAAGGGGAGAAGCACGAACCCGACATTGAGAAGGTGGAATACATCCACTTGAGGAAGACGGCGGCACCCTTCGCGGCGGCGGCAAAGCTTGGAGCCCTCGCAGCCAATGCGCCGCCGGAAAAGACCAAGGCCCTCGAGGAGTATGGCAGGGACTTTGGCCTTGCCTTCCAGATCGTGGACGATATATTAAACGAAGTCGGTGACGCTGCGAGAACCGGAAAGCCCACCGGGACAGACAAGTCGCTGGGCAAGCAGACATATCCGGCAGTCGTCGGTATTGAAAAATCGAAACAGGCCGCCCACGATTATGCCGAACGGGCCAAGCGACGGCTCGAGCCCTTCGGCCCTAAAGGGCGGCTTCTAAAAGAGCTCGCGGACTTCATCCTAAGCCGCGACAGATAGTTGAAACAGATGAAACTCATTCTACTAGGGGACTCGCGAAAAGAAGGGGTTGCCGAGGCTGTCGATAAGCTCCTCCCCTGGCTGAAGGACAAGGCGACAGTCACCGCAGTCGACCTCGACGGACAGCTCGACCTCGCCACGGTCAGCGCTGATGCCGTTATCGTCCTGGGCGGAGACGGGACCGTTCTCCATACGGCCTGCCGGATGGGAAACAACCAGATGCCCATAGTGGGCGTGAACTACGGCAGGCTCGGGTTCCTCGCCGAGATTGCGCCTCACGAGGTCAACGAAGCGCTTAACCTAATTCTGGCCGGTGAATGCCAAACATCGCGCCGGCTGATGCTCAACTGCACGTTGCGCAAACAGGACGGGGAGCAGCACACCTCGCTGGTCGTCAACGATGTCGTCGCCGCCCGCAAGACTTTCTCTCCCATGACCTCAATCAGGCTCGAAATTGCCGGGGCGGGAGTCGCCTCCTATTGGGGCGACGGTCTAATAGTAGCTACGCCGGGAGGCTCCACCGCCTACTCGCTTTCCGCCGGCGGCCCTATCCTATATCCCGAGATGGAGGCCTTTCTTATCACTCCCGTCAGCGTTCATGCCCTTACCATACGTCCAATAATCACTCCATCGGACGTGGAACTGCGATTCGCGCTGGAAGAGGCCGGCACAGTGGCCGTAACAATCGACGGCCAGACCAACTGGGATTTCGCGCCGGGAGACGAGCTGTCAATTAGACGCGCGAAGGAGTCCTTCACACTTCTCGAGCTGAAGGGCTACAACTACTACCACTCGCTCTACACCAAACTGCACTGGGGGAAAACGGCCCGTGAAAGTGGTGAAAATAACTGAGGCATACTGCAAGGGCTGCGGACTCTGCGTGTGGGCATGTCCCAAAGACGCATTGGGCATCTCACCCGAACTCAACCCCTTGGGAATCCATCCCGTCATCTTCAAGAAGGACGCCGAGTGCACCGGCTGCCTGAGTTGCGCCGCCATGTGCCCCGAAGCTGCCATAGAAATATACGAGGTGACCGACGATGAGCCCTCGTAGCCTGATGAACGCAAACGAAGCTCTGGCCGAAGCCGCCATAAGAGCCGGCTGCAGATACTACTTCGGCTACCCCATCACCCCTCAGAACGACATGATAGGATACATGGCCAAGCGCATGCGTGAGGTCGGTGGAGTGTTCGTCCAAGCCGAGAGCGAACTCGCCGCGATCAACATGGTCTTCGGCGCCGCCGCTGCCGGAAAGCGCGCCATGACCTCATCTTCCTCCCCGGGCATCAGTTTGATGCAGGAAGGTATCTCCTACCTCGCCGGCTGCGAGCTGCCCGCCGTCATCATAAACGTCCAGCGCGGCGGCCCGGGACTGGGCAACATTGCCCCCGCCCAAGCCGACTATTTCCAGACCACTCGCGGCGGCGGACACGGAGACTACAGGACAATCGCGATCGCCCCTCACACCCTCCAGGAATCACTGGACCTGATCTCCCTCGCCTTCGACCTTGCGGACAAATACCGGATGCCGGTGATCTATCTGCTCGACGGGCAGCTGGCACAGATGCTGGAACTTGCAGAGCTTCCGCCGTTCTCCGAGGACCCCGAGCCCCAGAAGCCCTGGGCCCTGACCGGATGCAGGGGCAGAGAGCCCAACATCATCCGATCTCTTCTCCTTGACCCCGATGCACTGGAGGACCTGAATCTTCGCCTCAGCGACAGATACGACAGGATCCAAGCGGCCGAGCAGCGGTCGAAAGAGATGCAAACATCTGACGCCGACGTACTCACAGTCGCCTACGGAACCGCCGCCAGGCTCTGCAAGGAGGCCGTCAGGCTTGGCCGCAAACAGGGACTCAAGCTTGGCCTGCTCCGGCCGATAACTCTCTGGCCGTTCCCCACCCAAGCCCTCAACCAAGCCGCTGACGGCTGCAAGGGCGTGCTGACGGTCGAACTCAGCCATGGGCAGATGGTCGAGGACGTGAGGCTCTCCCTCCAGTGTGACACCCCCGTGTACTTCTATGGAAGAGCTGGGGGCAATCTCCCCCTCGTGTCACGGATCTTAGAACTCTCCCGCAGAATCATCGAGGGAAAGCCTGTCGAAGAAAGGACGATCAGTGACTAGAACGCTCTATGCGAGACCACAGGCCCTCAAGCCCACAGGCATGCATTACTGCGCGGGCTGCGGCCACGGTGTGGTCCACAGGATAATAGCCGAACTCCTGGACGAGCTCGGCATACGCGAGAAAACTGTCGGAATTGCCCCGGTGGGGTGCGCGGTCCTTGCCTACGACTACCTGAATTGCGACATAAGCGAAGCCGCGCACGGCAGGGCCCCGGCGGTGGCCACAGGCATGAAGCGCGCCAATCCCGACAACTTCGTCTTCTGCTACCAGGGCGATGGGGATCTCGCCTCCATTGGCGCGGCCGAGATCGTTCATGCCGCAAACCGGGGCGAGAATGTCTCCTTCATTTTCATGAACAATGCCATCTACGGAATGACCATGGGCCAGATGGCGCCCACTACGCTTCCCGGCCAGAGGACGGCAACCACCCCGCTGGGCAGAGACACGAAGCTGGACGGCTACCCTCTCCGGGTGTGCGAGTTGCTGGCAACTTTAGAGGGCGCTTGCTACCTGGAGAGAACAACCGTCACCTCTCCTCCAGCTGTCAGAAAAACCAAAAACGCCATCCGCAAGGCATTCCAGGCGCAGTTGGATGGCAAAGGATTTGCCTTGGTCGAAGTTCTATCCCCCTGCCCCAGCCGCTGGGGGATGTCACCGGTTGACGCCCTCAAGTTCGTTGACGAGGAGATGACGAAGTTCTTCCCACTCGGGGTGTGCAAGAAGCTCAAGGAGTAGCCGCAAGGTGATGGACGAAAGGGCAATATTCGCAGGATTCGGTGGACAGGGGATAAAGTCGCTCGGGCAGTTGCTGGCCGAAGCCATGGTTCTCCAGGGGCGGAATGTCACCTTCGTCTCCTCCTACGGCGCCGAGGTCCGCGGAGGGGTCATCTACTGCCACATCCGGGTCTCGGACGAAGAGATCTATTCGCCCATCATCGAACGTGCAACCACGCTGATACTGATGGACCAGCGATCCGTAGCGCGCTTTCGCGATTCCATCGACGATGAAGGCATAGCTCTGGTAAACAGCTCTTTGGTCCAGCTATCGGAAGGTTTCCCGAACGGGAGACTCGTGCTGATCCCAGCAACCGAGACCGCCTCCCAACTGGGTGACCTGCGCGCGGCGAATATGGTAATGCTGGGGGTCTACGGCCAGATGAGGGACCTCGGGCTAGAGAACCAGCTTGATGCTTGCCTCGAGAGAATCTTCCCCGGCAAAAAGGCGTCCTTCCGCGAGCTGAATCTGCGTGCTCTTGACGCCGGGCGAAAGCTCTACAAAGAGCGCGCCTCAGGCTGAGTCTGATCAGGCCGTCCTTCCGAACCCTAACCCTTCGCCGGACCCGCCGCGGCCTTGTCAGGCCCAAGCGCTTCGATCTCGGTCACGTCGATGACCGGCTGCTCCCAACCCGGGGCCGCATGCTTCGAGCCGTTCACCCCTACCCGCTTGAAGAGCAAGCTGTTGAGATCCACGGTAGAACTCTTCAGCAGGTAGATAGTCTTGCCTCCCACGACGATCTTGTGTGTTGCCGGGCTGTTGATTATTCGCCCCATCGGCCGCAGCCACCCCTCCGCAAGGTAGGTCGGTGCAGCGGGCTCTTCCGCAGCCCTTGCCGCCTCATGCACCCGGACCTCCATCTCGCGCAGCCTGTCGGAAAGAGCCTCGTTATCAGCACGAATACGGCTGTAATCCGCTATGAGCGACTGCACCAGCTTGAGCGCTTCCACGCGCCTAGTGGCTGATTCTTGCACGAACCTCTGATCCGTCTCCTTCGCTATCTCCTCGTAGATCGTCACCACCTTGCTGAAGTCACGGTCCGAAAGCGGCTTACCCAACTCCTCGCGGTACAGCTTGTCGGCCTCAGCGATTTTCGCGTCCACGCCCACCCGCGCTTCGGCAACCACCCTCTCCTGTTCCACCTCGTCCCCGCGCTCTTCCAGCGTGCCGTAGCGTTCAACGTACTTGCCGTATATCCATGCCGATGCCTCACTTGGCCCCGCAATCTGACACCAACCCTCCTTCGCCCCCGCTATCTTCAGCTTCTTCCCTCTTGCCACCATCCCGAGTACGTCTGAACTCGTCGACGGCTTGCTGCGGATCCTGACGTTATCCCCGGAAACTGTTCCCTCGTCACCTTCGGGCGCGACCTGAACGAACTCAGCCGAGACCCAAGGCTTGACCGCAGCCGGCAGAGCAATTCTTAGCCAACCGAACTTCTCGCCGAGAACAACTAGCTTGTCCCCTCCGCTTGCCACAGTGAGGATCGTATAATTCGTCCCGTCGCCTGCGCGAACGTTGACGCGCTCCGCGCTAACCAACCCCACGTACGGAAACTCGGAAGCTGCCGCTTGGACCGGTTCAGGCGAGGCCGCCGGCGGCTCCTCCGCGAGGGCAACTGCGCCAAGCACCAAAGGAATGATGAGGAAAAGCGACACGCGGGCCTTCATGGCATACACCCTCCGTGCAGACTCCAACGCCCCCGGTGGGGGCATCGCCCTACGACGTTCCCGAAAATGCCGAGTTACAGCTCGGCCTTCACTATGTCGCGAATGATGTTGACGAAGCCTAGAAGTCCGTTCTCAGGAATGATGATCGAGTGTTTCTTGCCGCCACTCTTCTCGGAGATCTTCAGATACTTCCCGCTTCGATTTCGTCTCAAATCGAAAAAGAATTTCTTCTTCTCAATCGTCAACTGGGAGCTCTGGAGCTCTTCGTCTACCTCGTGCGGCTCCGCCGACATTGCCCGATCAAATTCATCTTCCACTACCGAACCTCCAAAATCCATGTCCATCACATTCCTCCTTGAGCGGGTTCTGCCCGCCCGTCCCTATGATTACGTATCAGTCCGCTAGTATTTTATCAGCCCATGCTCAAACCGTCAACTCATTTGACATCCCCGGCTCAATTCGTCACAATGCTGACGGGCTTCCCTCAGTCTTCCCTCCGTCGGGACGGCGCGGGGGAGCCTGAAAACCAGTCCCGACAAGACGTGCTGTGTAGCCTGCGCCGCCGGACCATGGCCCGAGGCACCGAGCCAAGGCTCTGAACCCCATTCCGGCGCCGCTTTGGGCGATAAGTCGGCCCAGCAGCACGAGTAGCTCGAGAGGAGACCCCAAATGAGAGAGACAATCGCGATCGCCGCCCCGGCGGCCATCACAATCGCCGCCGCTCTGACGGCGGCAGCGCTCGCCGGCGGCTGCGCCCTGGCAGAGAGCGTCCGCCAGCAAGAGGACTCCTACGTAGAAGGTACCCTCGCCAAGGTCAATAACCTTGTTCAGGGCACTGAAAATGAGCTTTCGCCCTTTGTGCCGAAGATATGGCCCGGGCCTTATTTTGCCCGGCGGCACACGCCCATGATCTATGCATCAGCACCGTGGCAGGATGGTGACGAATGCTGGATAGAGGTCCCCGAATATGCCTGGGCCCACGTTCCCGGTGACCCGCACAACGGCTCACCCTTCTACTACGGTCGCGACATTGGGACGAACAAGAGTTGGTCAATACGCTACCCCTCACAGCAGGAACCTCTCTGGAGGCCGCTTGACGGCGGGGGCCTCGCCATCGACAATCCGCTCGAAGGGGGCTACGTTGTTCGCTTCCGCGTTCTCCCTCACGACCGAATGATCGAAGTTCGCTTCGGCATAACGAATGACTCCGACAAGCCGGTCACCGACGTAAGGTGCCAGCTCTGCATGATGCCCCACAAGATAGCATCCCTCGCCGAGCGTTGGCCGACATCCTCAAAGATGCTCGCCGGCGGAGAAGTCATAAGCTGGGATGCGGCAGGGCAAGACCTCTCGTGGCTCGACCCATACCGTACGACCGACGGCAGATTCAAACAGTCCTGCTTCTTCCTTGCCCCCGTTGCGGGGCACCTTCCCGATGACTGGGATACCCAGAAACGCAGATACGGCAGCGTGATGTGGCTTGACAAGGTGGTAGACATACCCGCCGTTGCCAAGTGCAACAGCGACGAGACCGACTGTTTGATCGTCTATAGTCCGTTTGGCAGGAACGCCTTCTACAATTGCCTGGTTCCCTGCTTCCACGCGGACCCGCACATGGATCTAATACCGCCTGGGGAAACGAGGTGGACCACAAGCTACTATCTGATGTTCGCCGGGGATCTGAAGACGTTCCTCACCAAGCTGGCCGCTCTGCACGCCGAAATACGCCGGGGTGACGGTGTTGAGTGGAAAGGATTCTGAGAGGTCCCCGATCTATGTTGAGACGCAGTCCTGAACAACACTGTGCTGCCGTCCCGGAGCCCTTTACGTCGGCAGCAGCTCAACCTTTCCCTGCACGATGCTTGCCCGGAGCGGCCCGCGAAGGCCTTCCTTTACCCTGAGGCTTTTCCGCCCTATGGCGAACGTAGTCTCCGGATATACCGTTCCGTTCACGATGATCTCCGGCTTCCGACGGAGCCGGGAATCCTCTTCCAGCTTAGCCATCTCATCCCGCACGTCCGCAAGTGTCGTTTCCGTCTCTGATATCTGCTTCAGGAGCCCTGTCACAAGCTCTTTCTGCTCGGGGGTCATCTGTTTCTTCCTGCGGGAAGCCAATGGGGCCGCCGCGTTGCGTAGCTTCTGTAGGCTCTTCTCGAGCTCCTCTGCCCTCGCCTGCTTCTTGGCCAACTCGTCGGCGATCCAGAAGTCCTCCCCCGCCGTGAGCAAGGTCGGAACATTTCCCTCACTTCCCGCCTGCCCCATCACGATGCCTCCCAGCGCCATCACCTCGCCCCCGGCAACCCTCCCCACAGGCATACGAAGCGCCCCCCGGCTTTTCACCACCGAGTTAATAACGTCGCGCTCAACGACCACGTCCTCCCCCGCCTCAACGCGAACATTCAGAATGAATCTCGCGTGAAAGCTGCCGCCCACCTTTATCCTTCGGCCCTCCGCCCCTGCAACACCTCGCCTTACCGTCAGGCTCCCCTCCGTCTCGATCTCCGCCGCCTCCACTGTGCCCATCACCTCCACATCCCCGCTCGATGTGATCCTCGATCCCGACAGCACGTCCTTCATAACCACCATAGAGCCTGGATGCTCGATGTATCCCGTCTCCAGGCCCACATCGCCTTCTATCGTGTAGACCGCGTCAACAGCAAGCAAACCGGAGGCCCACCTAAGCCTCCCGTCCGTCTCCGCGTAGAAGCGGAGAACGTTCTCATCCTCCTCGACTCGAACGTTGGGCCCCCTTCGGACCCTGGCCCGCCTCGGTCTCCTCACGGGAATCCGCTTGCCGAAGACGTCAACGCCCGGCTCCCCCTGTTTGGCAAGCGTCGCCTCCGCCAGCAACTGCCCTTCTCCGACACCCCTCTGATCGGCCCGCCGCCAGTAGTCGATAGCCCCAGTCCTCTCATCGACGGCAAATCCCGAACTGAAGAAGTCCCGCGCCCACTCTATAGAGCCGTCGCGTGGTGGAACCGGCCACTTACCCTCTGCCAGCGTAATGCTCACCGTCTCCCCCTCCCCGCCTCCTTCACGGAGACGCCGTTCCAGACTCTCGTCGGACGGTATTTCCGCAACGCCCATGGAAGACAGCTCTTCCCGTATCTTCTTCACCATAGCTTCTATCTGCCGCTCTCGCACGCGCCACTTCAGCACAACCGCCATCGCATCTTCAGCAACGGACAGTTCGAAACCACGAAATAGGTCAGGCATCCCACCATCCTTCAGACTGACCGGCCAGGGGCATACATGCAGGTCCCGCACCGTAAGCAGTATACGCAAACGCCCGCTTCGGCGTAAAGGCCTTTCCGACTTCCCGGTACACGAGAGCATATCGGCGCTCGACCTATGGACCTGTAGCCTGATGAGGAACAGAGAAAAGAGCAAGCCCCGGCCCAGCCTTTCCGTCCTGCTCGCCACGAGTCCCGGTCGCGGGAACGGATCCTTCCCCCAGCCTGCCGCGGCAGGTTGTGCAGCACCCCTGTCATCGGCCGCCGGGGAGACGGGCTCCGGCGGGGAGTTGACTGACCTTTTAGCGGCGAGCGATTGGGGGGCGACTGAACTCCGCTAATTTTGGTTCAGTCGATCCCGCCTGCAGCGCCTCCCCGGCTGAGCTTCTCCCCTAGCAATCACCGTACCACGAGGCCCGCACCCTCTCCCGCGCCGTTCATCTGCTCTTTCCTCATGACGAAGGGAGGTGCCGCCCGACAGCGTTAGGAAAAATGTAACACCGCGCAACTGGCCCAGCAGCCCCCAGCACGGCCGTGCATTCACCTCATCGGCCAGCCAGCGAATAATTTGGTTGCGCCCGCGGGAACAGAACATATAATGTTACCCAGCACAGGCGGGGATGTCCGGCCGGCCTCGAGCCGCTGGCGCAATCGACGGGACCGTGAATCGCCACATGCAAGACGCGCTCGTCGCCGAAAGCTGGATTCCTTGACAAGATGGTGTCGTGCCACATCAAGGCAAGGTACAAGAAGGAGGTAAGCATGAAAGGAAGCCTGCTGGTAATTGGGGCTGTCTTGGCAGCATTGCTCCTGCCCGGGTCGATGCTCTGCTCCAAGGCGTGGTCTGCCGAGACGGAGACCGTCGCGGAGCTTCAGGCAAAGGTGGATGCGCTGTCCAGACAGGTTGAGAAGCTGAACGATTCAGTCGAATCCCTTAGACGCGAAGTCGAGAGCACCAAGCTGACCCTCAACGCCGCCCTCGGCATCGTCCAGCTCATGAAGGATAATCTCGGGAAGTCGACGGAAAGCGCAGGCAGCCTAGCCCCCTCCGTCCAAATGCTCTCTCTCCAGGTGGAGAAGAACAGGGACAACATCGTGCGTCTGCGGGATTGCGTTCTGGGCAACTGGAACATGGTCTATTGGGCCTTCCAGCGGGGAAAGGGCAACGTCGCGGCAGACGGGGAATTCTCGAAGTACGACAAGCAGACCGAGCCGAAATTCAAGCTGCTGAAAGATAAGTTCCAGGACAGGCCCGCGGGCCCGCTTCTTCCGCCAGGCGTTGAGTGAACAAAGCCCTCCGAAACGACCAGGGGTTCCTCACAGTGGACGCCGGGTGCTGGGAGATGACTTGATCTCACGAGCCGGACAGAGCCGTGGTGACGCTCGGCGGACTAGCTGGTGGGTCGGGTGACAGGGCGGTTTTGCTCATCGACCACGATGATAGTGGGCTTCCAGGTTCTGGCTTCGTCCTCTTCCATCCACGTGTAGGCAATTACGACGACCTTGTCGCCGGGATTGAAGAGATGCGCGGCGGGACCGTTGACGCAGATGGTACCCGAATCCTCCTCTCCCACTATTACGTAGGTCTCGACGCGTGCGCCGTTGGAGGCGTTCAGGACCGCGACCTTCTCCGCCGCAAGCATGTCAGCCTTGTCCAGCAACGCCTTGTCTATGGTGATGCTCCCGCTGTAGTGCAGATGTGTCTCTGTCACGGTCGCAAAATGTATTTTCGAGTAGACCATTTCTCGCGAACGCATTTCAGTGCATCCTCAAATCAGGCCGGCCGCCGCGCTGTTCGGCGGAAACATGAATTATACACCGACATCATACTTCTATCAATCAGCCGCTCACCTATCTTGACGCGCCTTACGTCACGCCGTATTATGCGGCGGTAGTGTTTCTGGGAGGCTGTATCTGTGAACCCGAACAACCCACACCTCTCTGTCGTCATCCCCGTATTCAACGAAGCAGAGGTCATCGCAGAGCTTGCCCGTAGACTTCATGAAGCGCTAAGTTCCGTTAGCGACGACTTCGAGGTGGTTTTCGTCGACGACGGCAGCTACGACCCGTCTTACGCCCTACTGACCGATTTGCACAAACAGGACTCACGGTGGAAGGTCATCAAGCTTAGCCGCAACTTCGGCCACCAGGTAGCCATAACTGCCGGCCTGGACGCCGCCTCGGGTGACGCCGTCGTGGTAATGGACGGTGACCTTCAGGACCCCCCCGAGGTGATCCCGGAACTCGTTCAGAAGTGGAAGGAAGGTTTTGACGTCGTCCACGCGGTGAGAAAAAAGCGCAGGGCTGAAAACCCCCTTAGGCGCGCCGTGATATTCCTCTTCTACCGCCTGTTGAACTCACTCGCAGGCATACGCCTGCCCCTCGACGCAGGCGATTTCCGCCTCATCAGCCGGCGCGCGACCGACATCTTCAAGAAGTTCCACGAACGCTCAAGGTACGTACGCGGGCTGCTGACCTGGGTTGGGCTCAGACAAACCTCCGTCCACTACGTACGGGAAGGAAGGGCTGCCGGGAAGAGTAAGTACAGCCTGACCCGGCTCGTACGTCTGGGCCTGGATGGCATTACGTCGTTCTCCAACGTCCCCCTCAAGTTGGCTTCCTGCCTGGGATTTGTCATCTCCTTCATCTGTCTGGCCTATGCCGCGTACATCTTCGTGGCGAAGCTGGTGTACGGCTTGCATCCGGTCGGCTATGCGTCGCTCATCGTCGCAATCCTCTTTGTCGGAGGAGTGCAGCTCATCGCCATCGGCATACTCGGCGAGTACATCGGAAGGCTTTACGAAGAAGCCAAGAGGAGACCCCTCTACGTGATCGACACCACGTTGGGCGTAACAGCCAAGAACGACGACGCGGACGCGCATGAGAATACTCATAATCAACTATGAGTACCCGCCTCTTGGGGGCGGGTCCTCTACCGCCACCGCGGAGATGGCTGCGTGGGCGGCACGCGCAGGGCACAATGTGGCAGTGCTCACGGCGCGATTCGCCCACCTCCCTCGACAGCAACATGTCGACGGTTACACGGTCACGCGAATTCCCGCTATCAGGCTCTGCACCTACAAGTGCACAGTACCCGAGATGTTGTCCTTCATCGCCAGCGCCATCCCACAGAGCTTGAGTCTTACGTCGCGCTTCAAGCCAAATATCGTCTGGGCCGTCAACGGCATTCCCTCCGGCCCTCCCGCGCTCGCTCTCAAGAAGCTCCGCGGTATTCCCTACCTCCTCCTGCTCCGCGACGGCGAGGTGCCGGGCTTCCTGAGAGAGAAGCTCGCTCTCTACCATCGCTTCGCCATGCCTCTCACCAGAAGCCTGTGGAGGAACGCCGCAGCCGTCACGACCAATAGCGAGGGGCTAAGAGAACTCGCGCTCAGAACAACCCCCGACCTGGACATCCATGTCGTTCCCAACGCAGTCGACACGGAAAAATTCCACCCCTCCCACCTTCCGCCTGATAAGGGCTACTTGCAGGTCGTGTTTCTGGGCAGGCTTTCTCCGCAGAAGGGCGTGGAGCATCTGCTTCACGCGCTCGCCCGTCTTCCTCACGAGGTCATGAGCCGCGTAAGACTGAAAATCTACGGCGACGGCCCCGAGAGGACGGCCCTCGTACGCCTCACCAACGATCTCGCACTGTGGCGCTTTGTCAGCTTTGGAGGCTGGGTCAAGCGAAGGGACGTCCCCGAAGTGCTCCGGTCCGCAAACATATACGTCCTTCCCTCACTATACGAAGGGATGCCCAATGCTCTCCTCGAGGCCATGTCCACCGGTCTCGCAGTGATCGCCACCAACGTTGCCGGAAGTCAAGAACTCATCCGAGATGGTAAGAATGGCGTTCTGGTCCCGCCGCGAGATCCTCAGGCGCTCCAGGATGCGCTGCTGCGCTTGCTCGAATCCGAGAAGCTCCGGCAACGTCTGGCCAAGGCTGCAAGAGAGTCGGTAGTCCGAAATCTAAGTTGGGAAGCAGTCACCCAACAGTATCTCGACCTCTCACAAAGTGCGGTTGCGTGACGCAGCTAGACCCCCGGATTCTCACGCATTCTCTCAGGCGGATGTGATCTCAGAATAACCCCGCACGCAATGCAGAGCCGCCGCCGTTGACGTGTGGAGCGGGTCGAGTATAATGAAAATTTGCTGTGTCGCCTGGCGCGAGGGGTCGGCAGCCATCGTCGGCAAGCCTGTTGAATCTTATCCTGGCACGCCTGGGGACATTTGCCGTCTTTGGAATCTGGGGCGATGATGCGCACGGAAGCAAGTGTTGCAGCCAGGGTGGCAGAGGCCGTGGCGGCAACATATCCGGCAGACGAGCTCGCGAAGCCCGTGGTAACGGACAGCGAAAACTACACAATCGGGAGCGGAGAGGTGTTGTCCCGGCCTTCCCTGGGCCGACTTGTGGGCCGGCTCGTGCTGGGGTCCCGCGGCGCTGCCGATAACCGGCGCCTCCTCAGGAGAATTGTCAACCAGATGAAGCAAGCTTTTGGCTACAGCGAAGGCACGGCAACCAGAGCCCTGACGATTTACGCAGAGGGCGACGCCGATCTCCACATCGAAGGCATCTGTCTGGAAACGCCGCGCTGCGATGTGTGCATCATGAAAGACCAGTGCCGCTTTCGCAAAGGGAAGCTGACGATGCTTGACATACCCGAGGACGAGAGGCCGCGTGAGCGGCTTCTCCGTCAGGGTCCGGAGGCCCTCTCCAACGCCGAGCTTCTGGCTATCGTCCTCAGAAGCGGCTCGGCAAAGGAGACAGCTCTGCAGCTCGGCGAGCGCCTCCTTGCGAGCTTCGGCACCCTCAATGCTCTCAGCCACGCCACCCCAGCCGAACTCTGCAGCATAGATGGCCTCGGCCCCGCCAAGGCCGCCCAGATTCTGGCTGCGCTCAGCGTTGCCAAGAGGCTCTGGACAGGCCGGGCCTCCTCGCAGCAAGAACTCACCAACCCCAAAACCGCCTACGAGTTCCTTCGGGGAAAGCTCGATGGTCGCAAGAAAGAAACCTTCATCGCCATCCTACTCGACGCTAAGAACAAGCCTATCAAGGATGTTGTCATCTCGCAGGGCTCCCTTACACAGAGCCTCGTACATCCGAGAGAGGCCTTCAGGCCCGCTCTTCGCGAGTCCGCCGCCGCGGTCATCTTCGCCCACAATCACCCAAGCGGAGACCCCGCGCCCAGTCCCGAAGACGAAAGCATAACCCGACGCCTCTCGGAGGCCGGAAAGCTTCTCGGCATAAAGGTTCTTGATCACATAATCCTGGGAGCCGACTCATATGTGAGCATGGCCGACAAAGGCTCTCTTTGACCCTGACAACGAAGGAAGGAACTGAAGCATGGGAACCAAAAGCAGCAGGGTACTGAACCGTCGGAAATCCAACCGGAGGAAGGCTAGAAGGAGCGGCTTCCTGACAAGGCGCAGAACAACCGCGGGAAGGCGAATCCTCGCCAGGCAGAGAAGAAAGAAGCTCAACCGGGCATAGTCTGGCTCAGCATCCGTATGGAGAACACGTCCAGACACAGTTTCAAAGCCACAATCTGGATGACCTGAGCCGCTGCCAGCACGGCCACCATCTCCACGCCCACCTTTCGCAGCACCTCTCGGGCTCCCAGCGCCGCGAACGGCATGAGGAACATCCATAGCCGCGCAACCTCACCCAGATTCTTGCCGGACAGGTTCAGCACCAGCAGCAGGGCAACCAAGCTAAGCAGCGGGACATCTCGACCCAGCCCCCTCACACCGGCTCTGTTGCCTGCACCCGCAAGCCGCCAGAGAACCATCCCGCCCGCCGGAATGCCGAAGAACGCCCAGAACTCCAGCGGATTGACCAACAGCCACTTCCAGTACGTACGATGGAACTGCGTGCCGAACTCGGAATGCTTTCGCAGCGCCGTCACCCAAACTTCCACCGCGTCATAGCCCCCAAGCCTGCACGCGACCAGGACAATAAGGAACCCACCAACGACACCGCTCACAGTGCATCCGACCCTCGACAGCAGAACCCCTTGCCCCTCTCCCTCCCTCATTCGTACCCGCGCCGACAACGCACCCGCAATTCCGCCTAGAGCCACCAACACGACCAAGGCCACGGTCAGGTTCAGAGCGACGAACAAGACGCATCCCCCAAGCGCAGCCGGCCACACCTTTCTTTCCTGCCACGCCTTCGCCATAAGATGGGCAATCAGCACTGACGACATCACGAATAGCTGGTCCGGGGACGGGCTGAACACGTAGAACGCCGGCACGAAGGTGAAGAGCATCGCGCATTTGACGGCGACATCCCTTTCACACACTCGACGCGCCAGGCCGTAGAAAGGGAGAACGGTGAGTGCCATGCAGAACCTCAGCAGCCAGCCCGAAAGCCAAACGGCTGCAAGTTGCGGCCTGGTGAGTTCCGCACCCGCAGCCGCATGCGCCACCCCCTCACCTCCGGGGGCAAGCGTCGCCGCCACCCGGTTAACAGCTCTGGCGGCCACAGGGCATGCCTCCATCAGCCGTATGGCCGAAACATAGAACACCACCAGCCCTGGCGGATGGTCTCCGAGATGGCCAAGCACTCTGTCTTCCAAGTTTACAGGTCTCATCCATTCGGCGTACTCACGAACAAACTGCCATGTGTCATCAACCCTAGTGGCCTGATAGAAATACCCGCCTATGTAGGGCACGATAGTGACGATCGCCGCTTCGCCGCTAAGCGGCAAAACGCTCACATACCCGACGGCGAGCTGCAGCAGGAACCCGCCGACGACGAGAAGGCAAAGGACACCCGCGACCTTCCCCCCTCGGTATCTGGCAAGTGCCGCAAGCCCCCCCGCAACGCCCAACCCGACGACCAAAGCCGGAACTGCCGCGATCAACGAGACCGGCGCTACCCGCGTCCACACCCACTCTCCGGGCACCCCGACTGTCAGCACTCCCGTAGCAATCAACACGGAGATCACCACACCCACCCCTGTCGCTGCCGCAGGAATTGTGACGGTCCTTCTCACACACATTCCCCCCGCGCATGACCAGGACTGGCCCGACCCACGCAATCCCCTTCCCCCTCCCCAATCACAAAGGCCACCGCCATGCCTCCCGAATGCGAGACCGACACGTGCCACCGGGAGATTCCTTGCTCCCGCGAGAGTGTCAACGCACCCCCCGAAAGCACTAGCCTCGGAGCCTCGCCGCTCGCGCGGATCAGCTCTATGTCCCGCCACCGAACCCCCCTGGCCCACCCCGTCCCCAGAACCTTCATCACCGCCTCTTTTGCGGCAAACCTCGCCGCCAGATGTCGTGCCGGATCACTGCGCGTTAAGGAGTATTCCTGCTCCCGATTCCCGTAAACCCTCGCCAGAAACCTTCCGCCAAATCGGTCGAACGCCCGCTCTATCCTCGCAATCTCCACCACATCCACTCCCACACCGCGTATCATCCAGACTCACCTCTCGCTCCATCACAATCTCACGCGAGGGTATTCTAGTCCCATCACGCCCCACTCCGCAAGAACCGCACACAGTTGCGACCATTCCACTGAGAAGGTAAGATCAGAACAATGGCCTTCTTGCAGACGTCACCCGACAGGATAGTCGCAGACCTCACCGAAGCGCAGCGAGAAGCTGTCACACATGGTGAAGGTCCCCTTCTCGTCTCGGCCGGCCCTGGGAGCGGGAAGACCCGGGTGATCGCCCACCGCATCGCCTACCTGATAGCCACCGGCGTGCCGGCGTGGGCAATCCTTGCTGTGACCTTCACCAACAAGGCCGCTGACGAGATGCGGCGCCGAGTCAGCGCACTTTGCGGTGACTCGCGTTCATGGATATACACCTTTCACTCTTTCTGTGCCCGCATCCTCAGGGCCGAGGCGCAGCTTATCGGATACCCGCCCACCTTCACCATCTACGACGCCGCCGACTCCAAAGCTGCCGTTCAGCGCGCGCTGAAGCTCCTCAAGATCGATTCCACAACCTTCTCCCCCTCCCCAGTCGCCCAGCAGATCAGCAGCGCCAAGGGCCGGCTCCTCACCCCGGAGGACTATGCAGCGAGCGCCGCCGATTACCGCAGCCAAACGACCGCCAAGATCTACAAGACATACCAGCAATCACTCAAGGACGCCGGCGGCATGGATTTCGACGACCTCCTGAACAACGCCCTGATGTTGTTCCGCGAGCATCCCGCCGCTCTCGAGCGGCTCAGGAATCGCTTCCGCCATATTCTCGTCGATGAGTTCCAGGACACGAACATGGTGCAGTTCGAGCTGGCCAAAGCCCTCGCCGGCACCAACGGCAACATATGCGTCGTCGGCGATATCGACCAATCCATCTACACGTGGCGCGGAGCGCATCCCCGCAACGTCTTCGACTTCCTGGAGCAGAATGACAGAGCTAAGCTGCTTGCCCTTGAGGAGAACTTCCGCTCCACCGGCACCGTCGTTCGGGCCGCCGATGCATTGATAGAGCACAACACTCAACGCCTCGAGAGGCGTCTACATACCCGCAACCCCGAGGGCCCGCCCATAAGGCTGGTCACATGTTACGACGAAGACGCGGAAGCCCTGCTCGTCGCACAGCAGGCGAAGTCTCTAGTCGAGCAGGGGCTTGCCTACTACGACATTGGCGTGCTCTATAGGACTAACGCCCAGTCGCGTGCGCTCGAAGCGGCCTTTGCCGACGAGCGAATTCCCTGCAGACTCGTCGAGGCCCTTTCCTTCTATCAGAGGGCCGAAGTGAAGGACCTGATCGCCTACCTCCGGCTCGGCGTGAATCCTGCCGATGCGGTCGCCTTCCGCAGGATTATTAACGTCCCACGGAGAGGCATAGGCAAAGTGACCGCGACCGCAATTGACGCGCTCGCGCAGGCGGACGGGATAACCTTGATGGAGGCGTCGCGGCGGATCGCTCAGGATGAGTCGCTGCCACCCGCGAGGAGGAAAGCTCTTTCCGAATTCATTGCCCTAATCGACGCGCTCCACGAGCAGAGCCAAGGCGCTGTCGAACCCGCCCTGCAGCTCGTGATCTCCCGGACAAGCTACTTCTCCTACCTCCAGGAAGCCTCCCCCGCAGTCGCCGAGGAGAAGCGGGAGAACGTCCGTGAGCTGGTCTCCGCAGCCGCATCCTACGACGCAAATGTCGATAAGCCGATGCTGACGGAATTTCTCGAGCGGGTTGCCCTGGTCTCCGACACCGACAAGTTCGACCCGGATGTCGGCGCGGTCTCCCTGATGACGCTCCACACTGCAAAGGGACTCGAGTTCGACGCAGTCTTTCTTGTCGGGCTCGAAGAAGGCCTGCTCCCACACCAGCATTCGACTGAGTCACAAGACGAACTCGAGGAAGAAAGGCGCCTTCTGTACGTGGGAATCACCAGAGCCAAACGGTTTCTCACGCTCACCTATGCTCGAAACAGGACCCTTTACGGCACGTCTCTCCCTCGATACCCGTCCGATTTCCTCTCAGAGCTTCCGAGTCAGCTCATTGTCAGAACAGAAGAACAGGAAGATGAGACCGAACCCGTGCCGCCACAGAGCGGCTTTGCTCCCGGCGACATGATCCACCATTCCCACTTCGGGATGGGAAGGGTTGTGAGTGCCGAGGACGGAGGGCAGAAGCTGATGATCGACTTTGGGACGGGAAACCGTAAGACAATAGTGGTAAGATATGCGAGCATGCGGAAAATTTCCAAATAGGAGGTGGGAAAGTGAGGCGCTTCTGGCTGTTGGCTGTTTTGGGTCTTCTGGTGTTCACCTTCGCCGCGATCGGGCCCGTGCGCGCACAGACCGACGAGCCCGAGGCGGAGACTTCCCTTGTCCCCACAGATGATGACAGGGAAGCGGTAGAGGTCATGCTCTCCAAGCTCAATCCGGACGAGAAGCAGCTCGTGGCGAGCCTGCTCCTGCAGATGCAGGACTATCAGGCCATGATCGAAGATCTGCGCAAGGAACTGGCAACCCTCAAGCTCTTCTACACAATCGTCGTCAAGGAGCGCGACAAGCTCCGAGCCGAGCTCGCCAAGTACGTTGGGCTGGAAGAGCCTGCCCGGGCGCAGATAACCGTGATACGAGGAGACGTGACTTCCGTAGAAAGCATCGCCCGCCTGATCATGGTCGAGTTCAAGGCGGATCGGAATATCCCCGTCGGCGCGGAGCTTGGCGTTCTGCGCAAGGGGGAGCGAATCGGAAGGTGCAAAGTTGTCCTATCTGAAGGGAGCGCCATCGTCGCAGAACTTGTGGTTCCCGAGAATGCGACGCCGCCGGTAGTCATCGCAGGTGACCAGGTCGAGTATGTGGTCGAAGCGAAGTAGCCGGGGGCTCGTAGACCGCTCTGTTCCCAACGACATCTTCCTTCATCGACAGTCTGCGCGGTGCCCCCTCCCTTGTCTCTCGCATCCGACTGCAGATAGCAGAGAGTGATCGTATGCCCCAGCCGAAGCACTTCGTGATCCTCATCCATGGGCTCTGGAAATCTTCCTTCTCGATGCGGCGGATGGCTAAGGCCGTGAAGAGGGCCGGGTTCATTCCACTCAACCGCACCTATCCAACAGGCTGGCGGCGAGTCACTGACCTCGCCGATACCGTCGACCGGTTCGCCCGTGCCAAGGGATGCTACGACCCGTCAGCACAGCTGTCGCTCATCACACACAGCTGCGGCGGGCTCATCGCTCGAGCCTACGCAACTGCATTTCACCCGCCCAATCTTCGAAGAATCGTGACCATTGCCCCACCAAACCATGGGGCCGAGCTTGCCGACATGACTCGTCCCCATCCGTTCTTGGGGCTCCTCCTGCATCACGGGGTCGGCAGAGAAATAGGGGTAGGGCCGGAGGCCATTTACCGCAAACTTCCCGAGGCAATCCCGGCGGAGGTCGGGATAATCGCCGGCGGCACGGGCACAGAAGAGGGATTCCTCTCGCGCCTTGGAGAAGATAACGACGGGAGGGTAACCGTGTCCTCGACTAGGCTGCCCTCGGCGAAAGACTTCGTCGTCCTCCCCTGCTGGCATACCTACATGCCCACGGCCACCGAGGTCATCGCGCAGGCCGTCGCATTCCTGAAGGACGGTAAGTTCTCGAGAACCCGATAGCCCACAATGCGGAAGGAGCGGGCACGGCTTCCTTCGTGCCCGCTCCTTTGTCCGCTAGTCACTCACTCCGTGCCGGCGGCCCCGCCTCCTTCCGCAGGCATGGCCATCTGCATCATCCCCTCCATCGCGCCCTTCACTATGTTCCCCAGAGGTACCGCCATCTCCGCGTCAAGGCGGTCACCTTCCTTGCCCACGTACACGTAGACGACCTCATCCGGGAGCGGCGGCATCATCACCGGCCCCGCCGCAGGAGGAACCATCGACTTGATGAAGTCCCCGAACTTCGACACTGATACGACAAACAGCCCAATCCCCTCTCCGTCGTTGGGCAGCTTCCTCGTGGCCGTCTTGTACGCAGACGTCCGATCAAACCCCAGCGAGCGCCCCGCCTCCACAGCGTCTATCGCCTCTTTCATCATCCTGCTGGAGTCGGCGCCGAAGGCGACAAGCATGTTGTTTCCCTTAACGCCGGCATATGCGGTAGGAGTGCCACCGTACATCTGGTTCATCATCATACTCGCCTCGGGCGGCATTTCCTCTCCGGCAAACTCCATCTGGAACCCCTGAAGCGTTACGCCCTTATACTCCTCGGGTGCTAACTCCTTGACATTCATGCCCATGCCCATGTTCGCGTAAAAAGGAGCCATGAGCTTCATAGATTCGGCCATACCCTCAGCAGCCTTGGCCGAATCCGTCACTTGGATCACTTCCAGGAGACCCATGCCCCCGGCAGAACCCGGGTACATCGCAAACACGACCTCTTTTCCCATGTTCCCGAGCATGGCCTTGCTCTGCTCCATCATCTTGTCGAACAACTCTTGCTCCATACCTCCCGCCATGCTCTTGGAAACCGACAGGGCGAAGTCCGTCAGCGGCGCCCAGTCGTCCAATCCCATCCAGCCCACCATCGCCGCATTCTCCGGCGCGTACTTCACCAGGCTCGGCTTGTGCATGCCCTGGTTGGCAATGAGCCCGGCGAGGGTTCCTCCGGTCACAGCGGTCACCGACTTCCGGAAGATCAATTCGCCGCCTTCTTCCAGCATTACTCCCAGGTCAACGTCCTCTACCGAGGTCGCCAGCGACTGGAAAGCCTCGACTTGGGCCTTCATCGCATTCATCATCGCCTCGGGAGAAGCAGCCCCGGTCATCCCCTGTCCGCCCTGCATCGCCATCATTCCCATCAGCATCATCATCTGGTCTATCTTCGGCTGGATCACTTCCATAATCTCTTGCATGTCCAGGCTTCCCAGAACGTCGCAGTCCTTGACCCAATCCGATACCGTCAGCCCTCTTTCCAGATCCCTCTGCATGGACCCCAACGACTCAGCAATGCCGCGGCTGCGCGAAATCATCGCCAGACGGTCCTTCACCATCACATAAAGCGGCCCTTTCTCAACCTTCTTGAACCTCTCCACGTCCTGCCGTTCCTCGGGGGTCGCCTCTCGATAGGCCTCGGAATCGAAGGAGGTCGTCTCCTTGTAAAAAACGTGCAGGTCCCCTTCCACCTCACCCTTGGTCAACGCCGTCTCCAGGCCCTGCAGTAGCGTGTTGACGTCGGATACCGTCAGCACTATGCCCAACGGCACCCCCGCCGCCTCCGGGTTGTACAGAGCGAACGTAAGCCTGCTCTCCCTATCCACACCGGCAAGAGTGTTGGCCCCTGATGCCTCTGTGATCACCTTCCACAAAGACCCGGGCGTGTACATAGGCAGAACCGTGCCCAGATCGGTCTCGAACTTTCCAATGAACTCGTCGAGGTCCCTGATCTCAAATAGGGCCAGCGGCCTCAGCAATGGTGCGGCTTCGGCTGCAGGCTCCGCCGCCGCATCCCCGCGCTGTGCCCATACGGTCGGCACGCTCAGCAGCACGAGCACCGTTGCTGCCATCGCGGCCCTCCACACCTTATGCATACTTGCCTCCTATCTAGCTTGACCTGGCCTCGCCGGCCACAACCGGCAGCACCTCCGAGCCCCTCCGCAAAACCGCCACTTTGGCGTCTTCTCCAACCATCTTGTATGCCATCGACAACGCCTCCGCCGGCGTCTTGGCGTATCGCATTCCCAGCTTCTCAGTTACCTCTTTCGGAACGCCGGGGGAAACCAGAATCCCGGTCGCCCGTTCGATCACGATCCTCCCAAGGTGGGCTATGTGCGCCGCCGCAGTTAGATCCTCTATCTTGCCCTCCCTGACGAGCTGCTGGGTCTCGGCAACCGGACGGTAGCCGAATCTTACAATATCGGGATGGTGGTCCGCAACACATTCCGGACAGGGCGACACCAGTATTATTACCCCCCCTTCCCTCACCGCCAGCTCCGCCGCGTAAAGCCCCTTCGCCGCCTGCCACAGCATCGAGTCCATTGGGTACGAATCCGTAACCACTATGTCGGCGTAATGAGGCATTCGTGCTTCAGTCATCTTGCGAGACAGCTTGCAGCCCTCCCTATGCGCCTCGACCGGATCCCCGCAAACCACCCGCACAAGCCTCTCCCTCAAGTCATGAATCACGTTCGCTATGAACGCAAGCCCCACCGCCTTCCCCACGGCGTCCATCTCGTGCCTCACGGGATTATCGCGGACCCCGCTCATCTCCGCTCCGGGCCGAAGGCAACTCAGGAAATGTGTCTGCCCCGTGGTGATGTTGTTGCATACCCCCGGCTGGATTATTTTCGACCCGCCGCTGTATCCCGCCACCCTGTGCGGCACAATGTGGCCCACTCCTACGACCAGAGACGCCTTGACCGCCTCCGTGTTCACCCATATCTCCGTACCTCCCTCGGTAGTGCCGAGGTTCGTGCATTCCTCGTGCCCGGGTCCCCCGTGCTGAACGAATCGATAGCGCGAAAGGAGGTCCTCGCCGAACTTCTGTCGCATCTCTTCATCGGTCATCAGCCGATGCGTCCCCAGCGCAACCATGAAGGTAATCGCGTCCTCTGGCATCCCACCCTTGGTGAGTTCGGAGACAACCCACGGCACAACTTCCCTGACAGGCGTCGGACGCGTTATGTCGTCCACAATCACCATCGCATCGCGCTTCCCCCGTGCCAGCTCCGACAGCAGAGGGCAATTGATCGGCTTCTCGAATCCCCGCCGCAGCACCTCTTCCTCCGGCAGGACCGAAGCCTGGTCCATCTCTTTCGGCTCGTAGACCCCCATCAGGTTCCGATCGTCGATCTCCAGGGGCTCAACGTCCGGGTAGAAGAATTCCACTTTCATTTCGCAGTCCCTACTTGTTGTCGTACACCTCGGGGTTCACAACCGACGTCGGACGCTTCCCTTCGAGAACCGCCAAGGCATTGTCCACCGATTGGAACGCCATCCGCTCAATCGTCTGCCGCGCGCACGCGCCTGCATGAGGACTGAGGATCACATTGTCGATCTCCATCAGCGGGGAGCCCCACGGGGGCTCGGTGCGAAAAACATCCACAGCAGCGCCCGCAAGCTTCCCCTCCCGCAGCGCATGGCACAAAGCATCCTCGTCAACCAGCTCTCCCCTGGCCGTGTTTATCAGGTAAGCAGTCGGCTTCATCTGCCCGATGCGCCCGGCCGACATCAGCCCCTCCGTCTCCGGAGTCACCGGGCAGTGCAGCGTCACGAAATCCGACTCTCTCAGCAGCTCGTCCAATCCCGCCTCTTCGACCCCGTGTTCGCTCGCGAACCCCCCGTCGAAGTACACGTCGTAAGCCAGCACTCTCATCCCGAACCCCTTCGCCCTTCTGGCAACCCCCTTGCCGATCGCGCCCATCCCGATGATGCCCAAAGTGCTGCCTGGCATCTCCACGCCCACCATCCGCTTCCATTCTCGCTGCTTCATCAGAGAATCGTGTTTGGGGATCCACCTCGCCAGTGAAAGGATCAGGGAAAAGGCCAAGTCGGCCACCGCGTCGCTGTTCACGCCGGGAGTATTCGTAACGACGACCCCGAATTCCGTTGCTGCTTTCAGGTCTACGCTCTCATAGCCCACCCCGTATCGCGACACCACCTTCAGATCCGGCGCCGCTTCAAAGACCTCCCTCGTGATTTGATCTGTGCCGGGGATTATTGCCACCGCGTCCCTGGCACGCTCCGCCATCTCCTTCGCCTTCATCGCGCGTCCCAGGTCGTTAAACCTCACCTCGTGCCCTGCCCTTCGCAGTTTTTCCGCCGGCCCCGGACCGGCTTCCTGGAAGGAACGCGGTGTCACCAATATCACGCTCATAAGTCGTGAATCTCCTCGAATATGGGAACTAGCCTATCGTACGCCTCCAACGTCACCTCGAAAACCTCGCCGTATAGCTTATGATTCTTCTCGTCCGGATCGAATCGTTTCTCGATCGGTGTCTCTATCTGACCGAAATCATCCAGCATCCCCAGCGCCTTCATCGCCGCAAGTGCCGCCCCGCGAGCTGACGACTCCGTCACCGACGGCACCAGCACCGGCTGCCCGAAAACATCCGCCTGTATTTGAGGCCACACCTCCGAACGCGCGTACCCCCCGCATATGACTATCTCGGGATTGCCCGACCCGAACTCCATCAGCGCCTCGTACACCGCGTACAGCCGGAACGTCACCCCTTCCATCAGCGCCCGAACCATGTGCCCCGCACCGTGACCTAGGCGAAGTCCCAAGAACACTCCTTTGGCTCGCGCGTTCCAATTGGGACTTCTTTCCCCCGTCAGAAACGGCAGCACGATGAGACCCTCGGACCCCGGCGGCACTCGCGCAGCCAGCGGATCGTAAAGGCCCGAAAATGCCCCGCTCGCCTTCCCCTCTTCGTCAGGAGCGAGATTTTTCCCCATGGTCTCCCGGAACCACTTGAGCACCAGAGCGCCGTTGTTCAGCGCCCCTCCCGTGACCCAGTAGTCGCCGAACAGTGCGTAGCACCACAGCCGTTCCTGCTCATCCAGGATCGGCCTGCTCTTCGTCAGCCTGACCGCCGCCGTGGTTCCCACCGTGGACACCAGCCGCTCGTCGCCGAGCGCACCCACGCCAAGGTTCGAAAGCATCCCGTCGCCAGCACCCATGACGAAAGGAGTGTCCGGTGACAATCCCATCCGCTTCGCCCATTTGGCGTCGAGTCCTCTCACTACCGTCAAGCCGTCAACTACCTCCGAGAGCCTTTCCCTACCTATACGCATAATGCCCAGTAGTTCTTCATCCCAATCCCGTTCTTTCAGATTGAGGAACCCCGTGGCCGAGCCCAAAGACACGTCCTCGAGATACTTGCCGAAAAGCGTGTGAATAAGAAACGCCTTCAGCGAGATGAACTTGTGCGCCTTGTGGAACAGGTCCGGATCGTTCCTCTTGAACCACAGCATTCTGGAAAGCGGATACATGGGATGAAGCTGGCAGCCTGTGCGCATATAGATCGCACGAGCATCGTTATCTTGTCGGAGCAGCTCGACCTCGTCGATCGCCCGGTTATCAGCCCAGATTGAAAGTGGCGTAAGCGGCTGCCCTTCCTTATCGACCGCCATGAGGCTGAGCAGCACGGAACTCACCCCGACCCCCGCGATGTCTTCCGGCTTCAGCCCAGTCTCCTCCACCACCTGCCGGATCATCTCCACCGTAGCATTCACTATTTCCGATGGCTCCTGCTCGGCCCATCCCGGCTTCGGGGAGCGCGTCCCGTACTGCGTGTACGAGGAGGCCAGCTCGCGCGCCTCATCGTCGAAAACGATGGCCCTCGTCCCACTCGTACCCATGTCGATGGCGATGACGTGCTTCATCTTGTCCTGCGGGGTTGAGACTAAGGATGGATGATGACCTTGATCGCGCGGCCCTTCTCGATGTCGACGAAAGCGTCCTGCCACTGCTCAAGCGTTATGCGGTGGGTTATGAGCGATTCGACGTCCAGCCTTCCCGCTTCGAGGAGCGACAGCGCCGTCCCCCATGCGCTCCAACTGCTGGAGAAGCAAAAGAGCAATCGCTGTGCCTTGAAGATCGCGTCATCCCACGGCACGGGCACATCGTTCCGACCCGATATCCCAATCGCCGCAATTCTGCCCTGCCGGCGAGCCAGTGCGAAAGACTGCATTATTGCCGGGACTGCGCCCGAGCACTCGACGACCAGGTCCGCCCCCTCGCCATCGGTTTCTTCCATCACCACTTCTTCCACGTTCTGCTCGTCAACCTTCACCGTCCTGGTCGCCCCAAGTTCCTCCGCCTTTGCCAGCCTGAGCGCATCCGTCTTTGCCCGCCCGCATACGATGAGTTTAGAAGCACCCGCGGCCAGCCCCACCTGCATCGAAAGCTGCCCTATGGGCCCGGGCCCGACGATCACTACCCTCTCCCCTGCCCGTATCTTGGCCGTCTCGATCAACGCCGTCGTGCAGATCGCCAGCGGCTCGCAGACCGCACCCACGTCAAAAGACACGTTATCCGGCAGGCGATGGAGAAGCGCCGCAGGCATGGCCACCAGTTTCGTGAACGCCCCGTTCCTGCCAATCCCCGGCGGACGCTTGCCGCGACACAATTGCGGATAGCCCGTCTGGCACTGCCGGCATACCCCGCAGGTCTCCGTCCGAGTCTCGCTGACGACCCTGTCCCCGACCTCCCATCCTTCCACCTCCCCGCCTACTTCCGCTATCTCTCCGGAAAACTCATGCCCCATCACCATCGGCGGCCAGTAGGGATGCTCGTCGCGGTATATGTGGATGTCGCTGCCGCAGATCGACGCAGCTTTAACCTCTACAAGTACATCCTTCGGCCCGATGGTCGGCTCCTCGACCTCACGAAGCTCGACCATTCCCACGCCGCGCTCGTACTTCACGAGCCCTATCATTTCGTCACCTCGCTCGCCTTCTTGCGTTTGGATCTTCGGGCTGCGCGCTTCTTCCGTTTCTGCTTCCGCTTCTCAAGAAACTCGTCGAACTCCTCCATGGTGCGGAACACGACCGGCGGCTCGCCGTCGCTGGCCTCGCAGTTATCCATGCCGTATTCGCGGCACACGTCGAATCTGTTCTCGTAGTTCGAACAAAGGTTCGACCCGTCCAGGAACTTGCACCGCGTGTCGAACTGGACGTACCACAATCGGCTCTCTATGATAACCGTTACGCCCTCGTGAGAGACAAACCAGCGTATCTCGTCGAAGTCGCAATTCGTGCGCGGGGCGTCGATCTTCACCGTCACGTACTTGCAGCACACAGCGCCGCATTTCTCCGCGCACACCCTCAGCTCTTTCGGAAGCTTCTTCTTGATCATCTATGCATCCTGGGCAGATTCTCGGGGCTTGGATAGAATCTTCACGCGTCCCCCCCTTATCTCAAGCCTACCTTCCGCAAAAAGCCTTATCGCCTGCGGGTAGGCCTCGCATTCCTCCCTGAAAACCCGTGCCGCAAGCTCCTCCGGCGTGTCGCCTTCGTGAACCGCCACCGTACGCTGAACAATGATCGGACCGTGGTCATACTGGTTGTCCACGAAGTGAACTGTGCAGCCGGACACTTTGCAGCCATATTTCAGGACCTCCTCGTGCACCCGACGCCCGTAATACCCCTTGCCGCAAAACGAGGGAATCAGCGCCGGATGGATGTTCATCACCCGTCCCTTGTATTCATCAGGCAGCAAGTACAGGTTCAGGAATCCCCCCATGATCACCAGGTCCGGCTCGAACTCATCCAGCACGCACGTTATCCGGTGACTGAACTCATTCACATCCCGGATCTTCTTCCACTCCACAACTGCCGTGGGGATGTTGTGCTCCTGCGCGCGCTCAAGCCCATATGCATCTTCCTTGCTGCTGACTACAAGCTCCACGCTGGCCGGGAGGGCCCCCGCTTCACTCCTCCTTATCAAGTTCTGAAGCGTTGTCCCACTGCCCGAAATCAGCACGGCGAGCTTCAGCCTATTCACTTCTCTCTTCCTTTCTCCCCACGGACCACGGCCAGACATCTATCGCAGATTCCTGGCGCTTCGGAGGATTGACCAACGCTCTCCCGCAGGTTCCAGCACCTCTGGCACTTGTCGTGCGGGCACTTCGTGACTCTCACCCAAATGCCCGGGACCTCCGTTCCTGCAAGCGCGTCCGCAGGTGCTTTCTCCTTCTTCACCAACACCTCGGACACGATAAAAACAGTCTCCAGCTCAGTTGGGAAGCCGCGCAGGAACTCCTCCGTCTCCCCATCCCGCGTGAATATCTCCACACGCGCCTCCAGCGAGCCGCTGACCACCTTATCCGCCCGTGCCAGCTCGATCCCGCGATAGACCTCTCCCCTGATCTTGATCATCCTCTCCCACTCCGCCTCAAGCCCTGAGTCCACCATTCCCCCGCCCACCTCCGGCCAGTCCGCCAGATGCACGCTCCAGACGTCCGGCTCCTTCTGTGCCACGTCCGACCAGACTTCCTCAGAGGTGTACGCAAGAATGGGAGCGACAAGCTTCACCAGCGTCAGAAGCAACCTTCGCAGCGCCGTCTGACCCGACCTCCGCTCCCTCCCTTTCGCCGAAGCCGTATACAATCTGTCCTTGAGAATGTCGAAGTAGAAGGAACTCAGTTCAATTGTGCAGAAGTTGTGAAGCGCCTGGAATGCCCGGTGGAACTCATATTCCTCGAACGCAGCTGTTACCGTCTCGACGACCCCCTGCAGCTTGCTCAGCACCCAGCGGTCTATGGACAGCATTTCGTCCCTGTCCACCACGTCCTGTGCCGGCTCGAAATCGTACAGGTTACCCAGCATGTAACGGAACGTGTTACGGAATCGTCGGTACGGGTCTCCCAAGCGCTCGAGCGTTGCCAGCGAGACCGGAATATCCCGATGGTAGGCAACCGATGCAGTCCAAAGCCGCATTAGGTCCGCGCCGGCCGCCGTGACGGCGTCCTCCACCGAAATCAGGTTACCCAGTGACTTCGACATCTTCTCGCCCTTCTCATTGAGCACGAAGCCGTGGGTAAGCACGCTCTTGTATGGCGACACGTCCTCCGCCGCCACGCTGGCCAGAAGCGATAGTTGGAACCAGCCTCTGTGCTGGTCGTGCCCTTCCAGGTACAGGTCCGCCGGGAAGCCCAGGGCGTTCTCTTCGTTGCGCAGCACGGCTCTGTGGCTCGAACCTGACTCAAACCAGACGTCGAAAATGTCCTTCTCTTTCGTGAAGGTCGTCCCGCCGCACTTCGCGCAGGACACCCCGTCAGGAAGAAGCTCGGCTGGCTCTCTCTCGAACCACACCCCGGCCCCCTCCTTCGCCACTATTCCCTTAACGTGGAGAACTGTCTCCTTCGTAAGCAGGATCTCTCCGCACTCGCCACAGTAGAAAGCCGGAATCGGGACCCCCCACACCTTCTGCCGCGAAATACACCAGTCCGGACGCTCCTTCACCATCGAGGTTATCCGTATCTGTCCCCAGTGCGGATACCACTTCACAGCATCGATGTGGCGTAGCAGCTTGTCCCTAAGATCCCCCTTGTCCACGGCCACGAACCACTGCTCCGTCGCCCGGAAAATCACCGGCTCCTTGCACCGCCAGCAATGCGGGTACGAGTGCCGGATGCTTCCTCTCCATACCAGAACACCCAACTCATACAGCTTATGGCATATCTTCTCATCCGCATCGAAAACCTTAAGCCCCGCGAACTCGCCCGCTGTCTCCTCAAACCTGCCCTCCGCATCAACCGGCGAGAAAGTCTCCAACCCGTACTCCGCCCCAGTCAGAAAGTCCTCCGCCCCGTGCCCTGGCGCTGTGTGCACGCACCCCGTACCCTCCGCCAGGTTCACGTAATCGGCCAGCACCACAGGAAGCGGCTCTTCCCTAAGCACGTGCTCGTACTTCTTCCCTTCCAGCTTCGCCCCCGCAACGCTCCCGATCACCTCATATTCCCATATTCCCGCTTGCTCCATCACGCGTTCGACCAGATCTCTGGCCAGGATCAACACCTCGCCGTCGTTCTCAATTGCCGAGTACTCGAATTTCGGATGCACCGCAATGGCGCGATTCGCCGGCAGCGTCCATGGTGTCGTCGTCCAAATCAGAAGGTAAGCTTTAAGATCTCCGATTCCCGGAATCAGATCATCCATCGGCGTACACAGCGGGAACTTCACGAATATCGAAGGGCTCTCTTCATCGCCGTATTCCAGCTCCGCCTCGGCCAAAGTGGTCTGGCAGCTCATGCACCAGTGCACGGGCCTGAGCTGACGGTAAACGTAGTTGTTGCCGACTATGTCGGCGAATACGTCCAGCACCCCCGCCTCGTACGCGGGATTAATCGTCAGGTATGGCTTTTCCCACCGGCCCAGCACCCCCAGCGACCTGAAATCCCGCCTGTTCTGCTCGACGAACCGCAGCGCATATTCCTTGCACCGTTCCCGCAGTTCCCCGACAGACATCTCCTTTATCTTGTCCCCCACCTCCTGCATGACTCTAAGCTCCACCGGCAGGCCGTGGCAATCCCACCCGGGCACATACGGAGTGTCGTATCCCCGCATGGTCTTGTACTTGATCACCATGTCCTTCAGCACTTTCCCCATCCCCGTCCCTATGTGCAGGTCTCCCGTAGGATACGGCGGCCCATCGTGCAGAATGAACTTCGGATTCCCGCTCCGCGCTTCACGAATCTGCCGATAGAGCCCCTTCTCCGTCCACTCCTCCAGCATTTTGGGCTCTTTCTGCGTCAAGTTCGCTTTCATGCTGAAAGCGGTCTTGGGAAGGTTGAGCGTATCCTTATAGTTCACCGGTTCCGTCCTCCCTTTCACAGCTTCCCCACGACTTCCGTCACGATCTTCGTAAGCTTCGGCTCGGCCTTGCCTGCGACCTCGATGATCTCCGCGATGTTGACCGGCTTAAGCCTCTCCGGGGTGCAGTTGTCAGTGATGCACGAAAGCCCCAGTGTCCTGAACCCCGCATGAACCGCCACTATCACCTCAGGCACCGTTGACATTCCAACCGCGTCGGCCCCAATCGTTCTGAGAAATCTGTATTCAGCCCTCGTCTCCAGGCACGGGCCCGTGAGCGCCAGGTAGACTCCCCGGTGCGCCCTGATCCCCTCTCTGAGAGCAACCTTCTCCGCCAACCCGATCATCTCACTGTCATATGCCTCGAACATGTCCGGGAATCGCGGCCCAAGCTTGTCGTCATTCGGACCTATCAGAGGGTTCTCACCCATGAGGTTTATGTGATCCTCGATGATCATGATGTCGCCTGCGTCGAATTGCGGATTCACCCCGCCCGCCGCGTTAGAGACAATCAAATGCGTCGCTCCCAGCGCCCTCGCGACCCTCACCGGGAACGTGACGTCGTCCATCGAATGACCTTCGTAGTAATGGAAGCGACCCTCCATCGCCACGACGGGCTTGCCCGAGATATCCCCGAACACCATCTCCCCGGCGTGCGTCGCTACGGTCGCCTTTACGAACCCGGGAATGGCACCATAGGGAATCCTCTCCTGGGATGAAATCTCTTTCGCGACACCCCCCAGACCCGTACCCAGAATAATCGCCACCTTGGGTTCGGTTGAGACCTTGCTCTTCACACCCGCTACCGCCTTTTGAATCCGTTCGCGAAGCTCAGTCATGCAAGAACCTCCTTCACTCGACCCCAAGTCTCAGGCGCGCCGTCCGGGGAACAATGCCTCGAAGCATTAGCACTTTCTCCCTCGCCGTCTCGCCACGCTCTATCGAGATATCACTTTTCCTCATCTCCAGTCTTCTCGCCAGCAGCTTCACCAGTGCCTTGTTCGCCTTGCCTTTCTCGGGAGCCGCCGTGACGGCAACCCTTAATCTCCCGCCAGCCACCGGCCCCACCTGCTCCCTTTTCGCCCCTGGCACCACTTTCACCGCCAGAAGCGTTCCGTCCTCGGCCTCCGTCACAAAGCTGCCGTTCATGGCAAGCGAAGCTGCTCGGGCAGCCCCTCGAATATCGCGGTCCCCACGCGGACCATGTCCGCACCCTCTTCTACGGCGACCTCGAAGTCCTGCGTCATCCCCATTGACAATGTGCTCAAGGGGCGCCGAAGTGCCGCCCCGGCGTTCAACTCATCGCGCAGCTCTCTGAGAGCCGCAAAGTGGCGCCGCGTATCCTCCGGATCCTCAACAAACGGCGCCATCGTCATCAACCCTTCCAGCGACAGCGCCTCCAGATTTGATATGTGCTCCACCAGCGCTCTCGCCTCATCCCTTCCGACGCCGCACTTCGCGACCTCCCCGCTCACGTTCACTTCCACGAGCACTCTCACCGTCCGTCCCCGGCTCTCCGCCTGCCTTTGGATTTCATCCGCAAGCCGCACCGAATCAACCGAATGAATCAACTCAAATAGTCCAAGCGCCGCCTTCACCTTATTCCGCTGGAGGTGTCCCACCATGTGCCAGCCAAATTCACAATCTTCCAGTTCCTCCGCTTTGCGAAGCGTCTCCTGAACGCGATTCTCGCCTATATCTCTTACGCCCAATCTCCACAGCAGCCTGATCGCTTCGGCGGTGACGCTCTTGGTCACCACCACCAGTGTAACCGAATCCTCAACTCGCCCCGTCCGCCGGCACGCTTCGCTAATCCTTTCCCTGACCTGACCTACGTTCTCTTCCAGAAGCTCAATCGGCTCCACCTCAGAAGCTCTCCAGACTGTTCATCACCAGTCCGCTCAACGGCTTCGGATAGAAGTAGGTCGACTTCGGCGGCAACCTCTCCCCTTCCGCCGCCACTCGCCTCATCTGGTCCACGCGAGTGGGATTGTGGAATACAGCCAACTGATACTCGCCTGAAGCTACAAGCTTGACAATTCTCTCGCAGTCTCGCAGGTAGGCGATGTTGTTTCCCTTAACCGTCTCCTCAGGCGTCACCCCCAGCACCTCTCCGATTACCAGAGTGTGCATGACGCTGACGTCAAGTTCTCGCCACGCCGCGCTCATGTTCGGCACGACGCGTCCCATTGCGGCCTCGTCACGAAGTGTCAGGAGGCAGAACCTGCCATCGCAAGAGCCGTAGACAACAAAAGAAGGTCGCGTCGAATTCCGAGCCAGGATCTCCAAAGCCTTCTCAGGTTCTGGCGGGCCGTTCACCTCCTCGACGTCGAAGAATCGACTTGCCCGCTCTCTGAACTGCTCCAGTGCATCCGTCTTCAGCCCTCTCAGTACCCTGTGAGCCGGCAGTATCCTCAGCCCCGGGTCATCCGCGGAGACGCAGAGCATCATGATGTAGTCATACGGCGCGTCGCCCCCGCCGTGCTCCTGCCGCAGAAGCTCTCTATACGCCAACGCCGTCTCGTACCTGTGGTGACCGTCAGCGATGTAAAGCCTTCTCGAAGACAGCCGCCCTTCGACCTCCGCGATCAGCTCCTTGTCGCGGACCACGGAAACAGTGCTCGTCACTCCCTGAGGATCGACCACCTCCATCTCGACACGTCCGTCGAGCCCCTCCAGAAAAGACTGCACCTCGCCCGAATCGTCATCGAACAGCGCATACACCGGAGAAAGGTTGGCGTTGACCGCCTTCATAACCCGCATCCTGTCCTCCCGCGGGCTTCTCATCGTCTGCTCATGAGGGACGACCTTACCAGACGAGAGTCCCTCGAGCCGGACCGCGGCGATGAACCCTCGCCTCACCAGTCGTTCCCCTCCCATCTCGAACTCCTGGCAATACACGTACAAGCCCGGCTCCTCGTCGCGTATCAGCACTCCGTCGGCTCTCCATTCTTGCCAGATCCGCCCGGCGTGGCTGTACCTGTCCTCGCCGCCCTTCTCGTTCTTCCCCAGGATCAACCTGATGACATTGTAGGGACTTACATCGTAGAGCTGCTCTTGCTCGTCAGCCGAGATGACATCGTAAGGAGGCGCAACAACCGGTGCGAGCCCCCCTGCCTTTTCCTGGTTGTACCTTATCGCCCTAAAAGGACGGATCACCGCCACAGCCGCTTTCTCCCATCGATCAAGTGCCCAACTGCCATGACGCCAGGTAGTCTTCCTGCTCCGGAGTCAAGGTGTCGATGGACACGCCCATTGACTCGAGCTTCAGCTTCGCGACCCATTCGTCTATCTCGTGCGGTACGTCGTGAACCTTCTTCTCCAAGCCGCCCCTGTTCTTCACCGCGTGCTCTGCCGTCAGCGCCTGCACAGCAAAGCTCATGTCCATCACGCACGATGGATGCCCCTCTGCGGCGGCAAGATTCACCAGCCTCCCTTCCCCTATCAGGAACAGCGACCGCCCGTCTTTCATGGCGTACCTGTCGAGGCACGGACGCACGTTCTTCTCAACCTTCTCAGACATGTTCTCGAGCGACTCGATGTCTATCTCCACGTTAAAGTGACCCGAGTTGCAGAGAATCGCCCCATCCTTCATCGACGCTATGTGCTCCGCCGCAATCACCGTCGTATCACCCGTTAGGGTGCAGAAGATGTCGCCGACCTCCGCCGCCTTGCTCATCGGCATCACCACGAAGCCGTCCATCGCCGCCTCAAGGGCCCGCAGCGGATCGACCTCGGTCACAATCACCTTCGCCCCCATGCCCCGCGCCCGCGATGCAAACCCCCGTCCGCACCATCCGTACCCCGCCACCACCACGTTCTTTCCCGCCAACAGCACGTTCGTCGCCCTCAGTATCCCGTCTACCGTGGATTGCCCCGTGCCGTATCGATTGTCGAAAAGGTGCTTCGTGTCCGCATCATTCACCGCGAACACGGGAAATCGCAGCTCGCCGTCCTTCGCCATCGCCCGCAGGCGGATCACTCCCGTTGTCGTTTCCTCCATACTCGCGATGAGGTTGTCGGCGAACTTCGGATACTTGCCGTGAAGTGTCGACACCAGGTCGCATCCGTCATCCAAGGCAATATCAGGACCCCCCACGACGGCCTCGTCTATGTGCCGGTAGTAGGTGTCCCGGTCCTCGCCCTTGATCGCGAACGTCGGCACCCCGTACTCCGTCGCCAGCGCCGCCGCCACGTTATCCTGAGTCGAAAGCGGGTTCGACGCGCACAGCCGTATCGAAGCTCCTCCCGCCTTCAGCGTTCTCATCAGGTTTGCCGTCTCCGAGGTAACGTGAAGGCACGCCGCCACCTTGATTCCTTCCAGCGGCCTCTCCTCCGCGAAACGCTCCCTGATCATCCCCAGCACCTTCATCTCTCTGTCAGCCCACTCAACCCTCTTCACTCCCTCCCCTGCGAGATCTTCCGACTTCACGTCGAAATCCATTTCAGCCTCCTGCTCGATTCGACAGCGCTTCCTCCATCAGCGGACGAAGAGCACGAAGTGTCCGTTCCGACGATCCTCTGCTCCTCTCAACCACCGCCATCGCGTTCCTGCCCACCTTCTCGGCAAGCTCCCGCGACGAAAACAGTTCCGCACACCTTTGCAGCAGCTCTTCTTTGGTCTCAACCATATACCCCCCGCCGCCTTCCTCGACGTCGGCGGCGAGGCCTGCTGATTTGAACATGTACTTGCCGAAGACGCTCGGCTTCCCCAGCGATGCAGGCTCCAGCACGTTATGCCCGCCGACGGGCGCCAAACTTCCCCCGACGAACACCACGTCCGCCAGAGCGTACACTGAAGTCAGCTCTCCCAGGGTGTCCAGCAGCAACACCCGCTCTGAGCCATCACCCGTCTCGCCATGCTCCAAAGCCGTCCGCCGCACCACCCCGGAGCCCGTCTCTCTGATGAGTTTCGCGACCTCATCCCACCGCTCCGGATGCCTCGGGACAAGCACAAGCTTCAGGTCAGGGAATCGCTCCCTGAGTTCTCCGAACACCCACAGCAGCGCCTCGTCTTCCCCCGGATGCGTACTCCCTGCGACGAGCACCCGCCCGCCCCTCAGCATCTCCACGACCCCGCCAGGCGGCCCCTTTGGCTTGCCGGAGAATTCTTTATCATACTTCAGGTTGCCGGTAACGATCAACGACTCTTCACTCACCCCCAGCATACGCACCTTGCCCGCCTCGCGCTCGTTCTGCAGACACCAAAGCCTGACGCCCGGATACCTGCCGCCGAGTATCCGCTTCATCATGCGATAGCCCCTCACCGACTTCTCCGACAGCCGCCCGTTCACCACCGCCACCGGGACTCCCTTCCGCCCCGCAACCGCAAGGAAGTTCGGCCACAGCTCACCCTCGGCCAGCAGCACACACGTGGGACGAATCAGGCGAAAGACCTTTTCAACCACCCAACTGAAATCCAGCGGGAAATGGAAGACGCGATACCCGGGGTAGTCCCTCTCCGCCACCTCCCGCCCCGTTTGCGTGGTGGTGGTAAGGACGACCTCCCACTCCGGCATCTCGCGCCCAAGAACCTCCACGAGCGGCTGCAGCGACAGGACTTCGCCGACCGACACCCCATGCAGCCACACGCATGGAGCAGCTCCTTCACGCGCCTCGACCCGCCCCAGCTTCTCTGCCAGCCCTCGACGGTATTTCTTGCGGGACAGCAGCAGATAAGCCCAGTACGGCCAGCCTACGGCAGCAATGGAAGAATACAGCACGTCCAGACCCGTCATGACGCCACTTCGCCGCTTCGGAATTCGGTACGATCCCCGTTGATAAGAAGATGACTTCGAAGTGATCTGCCGCCCCTAAGCTTACTCGTTATTCCCCGGCCCTCCCGCAGCACTTCTTGAATTTCTTCCCGCTCCCGCAAGGACATGGGTCGTTCCGTCCGACCTTCGTCCCCACTTTGATCTGCGCCACCTTTCCTTCCGCCGCCTTCGACGACTCCACCGCGGCCTGCTGTGCCCTTTGCATCGCCGCGTACTCCTCGTGGACTTCGCTCGCCACCCGCATCACTCCCCGGTAAGAGTCAACATCCTCAGCCTCCAGCCGCAACTTGAATATCAGCTCCGTCACCTCGTCTCTGACGGACGAAACCATCTCCTCAAACAACTCGAACGCCTCGCGCTTGTACTCGATCACCGGGTCGCGCTGCGCATAGCCGCGCAGTCCGATTCCCTGCTTCAGACTATCCATCGCGTACAGATGGTCTTTCCACTTCGTATCTATGGCCCGAAGCAGCAGGAATTGCTCGATCCTCTGCGCCGCCTCGTCACCCAGCACCTCCCTCCGCTCCCTGTACGCCCCGAGCACCTTTTCAACTACCTGTTCCTCAATACCTTCCGCGGACTTGCCGCCCAGGACCGACGCATCGATGCCTACGCCGAAGTTTCTACCCAGCCAGTCCTCCAGCCCCACTCGATCCCACTCATCGGGACGATTGGCCGGAGAAAGGTACGCCGCAACGGCGTTGGCAGCCGATTCCTCCAGCACCTCCATAACCATCACCCCGAGGTCCTTCCCCTCAAGCGCCCGCTGCCGCATCTCGTAAATCACCCGCCGCTGCTCGTCCATCACCTCGTCGTAATCCAGAACCCGCTTCCGGCTTTCGAAGTTGTACTCCTCCACCTTCTTCTGCGCGCGCTCTATCGCCCGGCTCACGATCCGGTTCTCTATCGCCACGCCTTCCTCCATCCCCAACCTCCGCAGCACCGCGCTGACCCAATCACTCGCGAACAATCTCATCAGATCGTCTTCCAGGGACAGAAAGAACCGAGACGAGCCCGGGTCCCCCTGCCTCCCCGCGCGCCCCTGAAGCTGATTGTCTATGCGTCTTGCCTCATGCCGCTCGGTCCCCAGAACATACAGTCCTCCCATCTCAGCCACCCCCGTACCCAGCACGATGTCCACCCCTCGCCCGGCCATATTCGTTGCTATGGTCACGTTCCCCCGCTGTCCCGCCTTCGCAATTATCGCCGCCTCGCGCTCGTGATGCTTCGCGTTCAGCACCTCGTGCTTTATCCCGCGGCGCTTGAGATGGCCCGACAGCCGCTCCGAGTTCTCAATGGACACCGTCCCCACCAGCAGCGGCCTTCCCTCTTCGTTTGCCGTGGCGATTTCCTCCTCTATCGCCGCAAACTTCTCCTTCTCCGTCCTGTAAACCACGTCAGCGTGCTCCGTACGGCGAAGCGGCTTGTTCGTTGGCAGAACCATAACCTCCAAACTGTATATCTTGTCGAACTCGGCTGCCTCCGTGAGCGCAGTCCCCGTCATCCCCGCCAACTTGTCGTACAGACGGAAGAAGTTCTGATAAGTTATGGTCGCCATCGTCTGCGTCTCGCGCTCGATTCGCAGCCCCTCCTTGGCCTCAATGGCTTGGTGCAAACCGTCGCTCCACCTTCTGCCCGGCATTAGCCTGCCCGTAAACTCGTCGACTATTACCACCTTCCTGTCCTTCACCACGTAATCTCGATCCCTCCGCTGAAGGTGGTGCGCACGGAGCGCCTGCATGATCCGATGCGGCCAGTCCATGTTTGCGCCGGTATAGAAGTCATCCACTCCCAGGATCTTCTGCGCACGCTGCACACCCCGGTCCGTCATGTGCGCCGTATTGTCCTTCTCGCTGTAGACGAAATCGTACTCGTGGTCCAGCACATCTTTCTCCTCGCCCGCATCGACTCGAGCATCGAACTCCGCCTTGTTGAGCCCTTTCAAGCTCCGCGCCGCCTTGTCCGCAAGGTAGTACTTGTCAGTGAATTCCTCCGTCGGGCCGGTGATAATAAGCGGCGTCCGCGCTTCGTCGATAAGAATGCTGTCCACCTCGTCGATGATCGCGTAGTGCAGCCGCCCCTGCGCCTGATCCTCCAGCCTCACCGCCATGTTGTTTCTCAGATAGTCGAACCCCAGCTCGTCGTTCCGGCCGTACGTCACGTCGCACGCGTAAGCCTCGCGCCGTTCCGCCGGGGACATGTCGTGCTGAATCACACCCACCGTCATCCCCAGGAACTCAAACGCCGGACCCATCCATTCCTTGTCACGCCGCGCGAGGTAGTCGTTCGTCGTCACAACGTGAACGCCCTTGGCCTCCAGCCCGTTCAGGTAAGCGGCCAGCGTAGCCACTAGCGTCTTCCCTTCCCCCGTCGCCATCTCCGCTATCATTCCCCGGTGAAGCACTATCCCGCCGATCAACTGCACGTCGAAATGCCTCATCGGCTGGGGATTATCTTCGCTCGGCGTGAGGATCACCCTCCTGCATGCCTCACGCATCACGGCGAAGGCTTCGCACAGAAGGTCGTCCAGCGTCTCCCCGTCGGCTAGCCGGTTTCGGAACTCCTCGGTCTTCTTCCGCAACTGCGAATCGCTCAGCCTCATCATCTCAGGCTCTAGTTCGCTAATCCTGTCCACCAGAGGCTGCATCGATTCCAGCACGCGCTCGTTCCGCGACCCCATCAGCTTGGTCGCAGCTCTTCCGAGCACTTCGGCAACTTTTTGCATCCGCCTACCCTTCAGACATTTCGCTGAACCTGATCTGCCCGCCGCGCCTACCTCAGGCCAGACTCACTATCTCCTCGTACATTGCACGAGCATTCTCCAGCGGCACGTCCGGACCTATCTCGCCGTTCCCGATCCAGCCACCCCCCGGCGACCCGAACGCCGCGTACACCTCCCGGACGTGTGCTCTCACCTCGTCGCACGTACCGCGGGGCAGTATCTTCTGGCGGTCCAACCCGCCCCTTATGCACACCTTTCCCTTGAGTTCCCGGCTAAGCGCATTCATATCCATGACCGGAAGCTGGATGTTCAGCACGTCCACCCCGATCTCCACGAGGTCACCGACTATCTCCGAAACGTTGCCGTCGGAATGAAAATGCACCCGCCATCCAAACTCGTGCGCAAGGTCGAACATTCTCTTGTAGTTCGGCTTGAAGAACTCCCGCCACACCTGCGGCCGCATCATCAGCGCCATCTGGCTTCCCCAATCGTCACCGAACTGGAGCGCATCCAGATCGGCACCCGAAGCCGCCCACAGCTCGACAACCTTCAGATTGTGCTTGATGATCTCTTCGCTCAGCGGCTTCAATTCCTTCCGTCCCTCCGCGAAATCGTACATCAGATTCTCAAAACCCCGAAGCCACTGCATGCGCTCGAAGTACTCCCCGCCTTTCCCTATCGCGTACACCGCCCCCCGCCCTGATGCCGCGGCCTCTGCCGCCGCCTTCCAGTCCCCCACCTCCTCGGGATCCGGGAAGCTGTAATCCGCCGTCGCCGACCAGTCATTCAAAGGATGCTCCGTCACCTGGCCGATGTAATCGTTGCTCAGCCCCGTCCACAAGCATCCCCACTCGTCCGTGTACGACTCGCCCGGACCCAGCGCCCTCCCCTTCGCCCAATCTTTTCGATAGTCCGCTCGGAGAAAATCCGCTGGATATTCCTCCTCGACGAGCCTTTTCAGCTCATCACCGTACTTGTGGAAAGCTCCGACCAGTATCGAGTGTATGATCGGGACCCTGTCCGGACCATCGAAGTCTACTGCCCGCTGTGCGCGTTCTCTGCCGTCCATTCTTCTCCTTCCAGGATCTCTCAACTCAGTCCGTAATGCTCGTCTATCTCCTTCTGACAATCCGCGATCGCGCCCGACTTCACGTCGTCCACCTTGACCGCGCAGCCGCGTGCCGACGATTCGACTATCGCCCACGAGGCCGCAATGTCCCTCAGCCCCTCCTCCCCACTGACCTCCGCCTCCCGCCCGTCCCTGATCGCCTCCAGAAAGCTATGCACCTCCAGTGCGTAGCGATTCTTCATTCCCAAGGGGAAGTATTGCCCCTTCAGTTCCGCAGGAGCCTTCTCCTCCAGAATATCCACAACAGAAGCCCTCGTCCCGTCGTCCAGAACCAGCTCGGGATTCTTGATGGACCCCTTGCTCCCGTACAATCCGTAGCCTAGGGGCTTTGGACTCAAGGGCTCTCCGTGCGCGTTGTTCACGTGCGACACCTGCCCCACCGCTCCGTTCTCGAACCGCACGATCGCAAAGAACGAGTCAGTGTTCTCGTTCTCGATCTCCTTCACCACATTACCGTTCCCGTCGTACTCCCTACGGATCTTCTCGAACGTCTCCACCCTGCCCAGCACCTCGTCGACCTCACCGATCATGAATCTCACCGTATCCATGAAGTGGCAGCCGTTCTCCAGCGCCTCTCCCGCCGTCCCGAGCCGCGAATGCCTCCACGCCTTCGAGGCCCTGTCCTTTATCTTCGATATGTCCCCGCGGCCCACATTGCACCACGAAAGCACCTGAAGCGTGCCCAGCGTCCCCTGCTCGACGACGAACCGCGTCGCCCTTATGGCCTCCTCGAACCGGAAACAGTGCGCCGTCGCCAGGACCAGCCCCTTCTTCTTCGCGGCCTCCACCATTCGCTTGCCGGCAAGCACACTTATCGCCATAGGCTTCTCCACCATGACGTGCTTGCCCGCATTCAGGCAGTCTATCGCAAGCGAGTGGTGGGTCGAATCCGACGTATAGACCTCCACGGCGTCCAGCCCGGCCTTCTCCAGCATCTCACGATGGTCCGTGTAGGCTTCGGGCACGCACTCCGGCTGGATCTCGTCAACGTAGTAGTGCTTGAATGCCCCGGCCGCCGCGCGCGGCCCCGGGCCTTCGCTCTTGCACCGGTACTGCCTTATCCCCTCGGGATTTATGTCACACAGAGCCTTTATCCTTACTCCGTCGTATCCGGCATCACGCAATGACTTGTACCCGTTCAGGCGCGCGTGCATGATCCCGCCGCATCCAATCAATCCCACATTTATCACGCTGT
>Ga0180438_10000446_pt1 | contig 81334 bp, 99 predicted proteins | sample SS_ome_12_FD_132455 | JGI IMG/M metagenome (GOLD analysis project Ga0180438, IMG submission 132455) | Hypersaline lake sediment archaeal communities from the Salton Sea, California, USA - SS_3_D_2 metaG | ecosystem: Environmental > Aquatic > Non-marine Saline and Alkaline > Hypersaline >... | reverse complement strand
ATCCCAAGCATAAAGCGGAGGCTCCGTAGTTGTCGTAGTACTCGTAGTACTCGTGGTACTGGTAGTAGTTGTAGTTGATGTACTCGTAGTTGTTGTCGTTGTACTCGTGGTCGTGGTCGTGGTTATATCAAACGCTATATTCCAAATGTCACCTGTCGTTTGAGTATTACCATCAGATTGAACAAACAATCGTCTACCGTCTGGTAGCCAAACTGTTTTAAATTCAGTCCCGTATTTGATCTCAGTCATTTTATTCCCTCACGTCCAATAAAAGAGTCCTTAAAGGAATTCCATAAGAGGACCAATTTTCGGGAGTAAACGGATTATCAGTAATACTCAAGCGGGACATATAACCGTTCGCAAAGTCGGCGGTATCTTGCTGATCATTCCCAATCCCTTGTGTTGTCTGAGGTGTACCTGCCGTCCAGGGAGAAGTATGATTTGAACCACCTGCAGGAGTACGATACTGACCGTCAATGAACATTGCCATATGGTGAGTACTATAAACAGGAACACTTGAACTCCAAACAAACCGAAGCGAAGTCCAAGTCGTCCAAGCAGTTATTTGCGCAGCATTGAAATAGATATAAATTATATTAGAAGAACTATCCACAGTCAAAAGATACAACTGTGGAGTACTTGTTTTGATGATAACAAAATCCCCCGCATCATTACTTGCTCCACGTCCACCAAAAAGTACTCGATCATTACTATCATCAAATGCAGAAACACTCTTCCACCAAAACATGATCGAACCCTGAGAAATATCCAGATTCCCAGAAGTGGGAAAAGTAAGAATATCCCCACTCGCATCAAATAGAATGGAAGCATTTGATACCCCATTCATATCGCTTTCGAGAGAAGGACTTCCCCCGACTGTAATTGTGGAAGAACCACCTGCCACCTCCGCAGTTGGGGAAGTAATATCGCGGAGAAGTGTATGAAAGATTACATCGCTATTCGCAATGGAGAAATCGGAATCATCATTGCTCAACGGTAGTGGACCTCCGCCACCGAGACAAATTGGTCCATTATATAGTTTAACGTCACAAACGTATCCAGGCCAATAATTGCTGGAACCCGAGATGTTCCTTCCCACATAGAAATAAGTAGGTGTTGCATTCCAACTTTCGGTAGCAACCAATCTCAGCTTTACAACCCCATTAACGGCAACGATGATGCAATCAGCATCCAGGTTAACCATTAAATGAATATCCCACCATTGCTGAGTCTCATACGTCGAAGAAACTGTAACCAGATCGTAGGCTGTAGATGCATCCGATATATCATTTTGGAAAACTATAGCATTACCAGTTGACCAGTAAAGTAATACTCTATCCGATGAACTTGACCCAATTTCTAAGATCATCCGGGAAGTACTATTCGAATAAGTGAAATTAGGTTTTACTCTCAAGGAAACAGTAAATTTATTTGTTGAGGAAATATCACTTAGAGCAGAGCTTAAATCCGCGTAGTCATCTGTTCCATTAAAAAGAAAGGAACCTCCAAGTGCTCCAACTTGTTGCTTATCTTCAGTGTTGTCCCCTCCGCCTAATGTCCCGTTGGTTTTCCCGGACCCATAATTCTCAGCCAGAATGGTAGTACTCGCTGCATCATCATCAAACCTCCACCATGATGAAAGTCGTTCAACATTTAATGTATCAAGAAAACTGGTGGAATCAAGTACGAGAATATTGCTATAACGCAATCGGTCCCATACTACTTTTACTTTATGGTTTGAATTCGGAATAACGTGTAATCCGCCATCGGAAGCAAAACCATCGATCGTCAGGTTCTTAGGAATATAGCAATCCCTTACGGGAGTAAAAACTTCTACATAAGGAGATAACTGATAGGGAAGATATCCATCGAGTAAAGTAATCTCGTCAATATACCCAGTCCAAAAAGTATTTTCTGAGATGTTTGAACCGACATAGAGATAAGTAGGAGTAGCACTCCAGCTCTGGGTTACAGATTCCGTCGCAAGTATTCTTCCATCAACTGCCAGTGCTACCACATCGTTTGTCAGGTCAACAGCCACTACTACAGTCACCCATTTTTGCATTTGAACGCTTGAAGTATATACTCTCCCATATGAGGTAGTAACTCCCGCATTAGCAATATCGTTATAAATCGTCCATTGATCAGTAGATGCACGATAGCCAATCATAAGGCGATTAGTAGAAGAGGATCCTATTGTGAGTAAAAGCTGGTCAACTGCTACGTTATAGGCAAACGTAGGCCTTGCATTTATTACTACCGTGAATAGATTCTTGTTTGTCAAATCGGTATTGAAACAAGTTGACAAGTTTATAATGTCCGCTGAACCATCAAGCAAAAAGCTCGTTCCTTGTCGAGCAGTTACACTTGAAACGTCTTCGGTATTACTCCCACCTGCAAGCGCTCCATTGCTGCCTACTTCGGCGAGTATGGTAGTACTCGCTGCATCATCATCACACGTCCAGTATCCAACAAGATCGGTATGGTATGTTGCATCATCCCAGTTCTCAATATTTAGGTCTTTCCACTGGTCCCCAATGGCAAGTCGTTTTGTACTGTCGTATTTCTTAGCTGAACCGCTTCTATCCGCGGAATCAAGTACCCATAAAACAGCCATTTCAGAAAGAGCAGTAACAGTACCATTGCTCCAACGAAAACCTATTCTGTCTCCACCAGTAACCAGAACTTGAGTATAAGGAGCAGTACCACCTCCAAGATCGTGAAGAAGATTGATTCCCATAATGTCTATCTCATCAGATAGAACGGCAAGATAATCAGCGTCATTTCTTTCCGCTGTTACACTTTGAGTCGCTTCACTTCCCGAAGACTCATACTTAGAAACTTCATTTGCTACGTTTGCAGTTTGGATATCTGCATAGCACTGACCATGATAAATAGATGTATCGAAAGTAATCGATCCAGTAGCATTGAACTTTATTCTTTGGAGGATACGATCTGTGTAAAGGTAGTACCACATTTCCGAACCCGATTCATTAGTCAGACTCGCATATGCACCGGTTTCAAAATCCCCTGTCAATTTGATTACTACCCGAACACTGTTCATCTCCTTGATAGTGACAGCAACACCAGCATCCTGTGCAAGAGCATATGAGGTAGTTGATTGTCTCACCAGTGAACCCATACGAATCCACTCAGTAGAAACATTATTTGGATCCCGAATACTTATAGCATGGTATTGACCACCTCCATAATGAACCCTTGCGACGTACCCGTCACAGGTAACATCTACGTAAGTAGCTTGCTCATCTATAACAAGATATGGATCGACTACCAGTCCTGCTCCTTCATTATAACGTTGGAGAGGAGTTCTTTCATCTTCTACATCGCAAGTAAACCCGTCTGGCTCGAACGTCCACCAGTGCTGTACCCATCCCTCCTCCGGATCTGCTTGACTACCGTGATTTACATTTCCGGGATAATCATGGGTTGAATAACTGAGACCTTGTTTCCCCTGTTCCGGATTGGCGATAGCACTTTCAAGTACCCTACATTGCCATCTCAAACGCACAAGCTGTCCAGGAACATCAATAAAAAAGGACTGCTTCCCACTTCCCTGAGACCAGTCCCATTCCATAGCAAATAGGTTATTGCCTTGTGTTTGGATCGCACGGTATCGGCCGTCTCCTTGGCTTGAGACATTGGCTTCGGAGAATTCAAAGGGGTAGTTGTTCCATGAGTCGTTAAGATAAACCTGTCCAACCAGTTGACACTCTGCTACCAGTATTGGATTCGCTAATGCATCCCTTTTCCACCATATTTGGCTTATGTCTGACTTGAAAACAAAGTAAGCAATCCCATCGAAAACCTTTTTTGCTACTACTTTAATAGACCCAACGGAATGAGTAAAAAGAATTGGATCTACCTCTTCGGATGCAAGAGTATATTCGCCTTGTCCATCGGGAAGATAAAAGAGGTCCGGTCTTCGTTTGGGATCAGTTCTTTTTACTTCAGGCATTATTTACTTTCCTTATCCGGGACACCTACGTCTTCGGAAGTTCTCAAGAGTCCGTGGTTTTCCTGTGGACGGTCCTTAAGTCGTTCAAGCAGTTCTTCTGCATTCGATTCAAAGTGCTCCTTCGTAAACTCCGCACCGCGAAAGGGACCATCGTTAGATGGAGGATCGGTCTTCTCATCATGCAATCCCATTGCCTCGGCCATCTTCTTAAAATCGAAATTGTGCCTCACTATCTGAACCGGTCTTATGTTCGCCTTCGGGAGCTTGAATTCGCAAAAGGGTTCAAACTTACAGGGGATAGGGGAAAGTGAACCACCAATCTGAGTATACGATACTACCTGATAATCTTCCGTTCCGCTTTCCCTATCCTGGTAGAAGCATAGTTTATTTGATCCACAAGCGTAATTAATAACCTTCTCCACGTCGTTGTATTCAAAAGGGTTCGCCATTTCTTTTTCTCCTTTACTTCCAAAATTTGGACGTCTGTGGCTGCAACTTAATAATCGGGAACTCACGTTCGATATAGTAGCCAATTCCGTCCGTTAAGTGGGAAAGCATTGGATCTGATTTCTTGTCAATTTCTCCAACACTACCTTCCAGGATCTTTACTCCCTCAAAATCCTTTATTGTGTTTACACAAGATTTATCTACCTGATAATGGATATTGCCTGTCATGGACATGAGACGAGAATTCACGCAATTAATTCTACGTCGTTCTCTGGGGTTACTTTTTCTTATTTTGAATACAAGCCGATTCCCAAATTGTGGATAGAGTTTCTGCTTCACCAGATCCCAGTCAGATCCTCTCACCTTCGCAGAACCACCAGCACCGCCAGTCGCATCCCCATATATAAAAACAAGTCCTGTATGATCCCCCCAGTCATCGATCAGTTTATCGCATACCTTCTCAGTGTTGGAGTTTCGTTTTATATAAACTTCTCCAATCTGGGAAGTAATCGTATGACCGACAATAGGAACCTGCGAAATAGGCCATTCATCTACATCCGACATTTCTTGCAGTACACTCGCAGTTCCCGGTGCAACGTTGAAGTCGAAGCAAAAGATTAGCGGAGAAGATGGATCGTAATGCTTTTTGCATCCAGACGTATGCAAGTGGGAATTGAACTTATAGTATGCCAGACCTGAGAAGACTACAAACGATCCACAATACTCCTGCTCGTATGTCAGTTCATCAAGATCCTGTTTTGCCTGAATGATTTCATCTGCATCTAATATATCTTCGCTCAACCAATGATATGTGGACCATACCTTATTCCCGCTGGAATCAACTAAAGTACTCGCTTCAGCATCTTTAACCAGATCATAATAATGATTTCTCCCTTCCGGTACACCAATAAACGAACACTTCCCTTTCCTATCTGATAGAGCCGGACGTACATGTGCTCCCCATGTTTCCGGTTTCATATTCCCATATTCATCAAGTAATCCCCAGTCCCAAGGACTACCCTCAACACGTTCCGGCCTGTCCATTCCTAAAACGTGGAGTTCTGAAATCGTTCCGTACTTGTTATAGACATATAAGGTTAACTTGGATTCGCTGGCAGGTCGTGCTCTCAGCGGGGGAGGTAGTAATCTCTTAAGGTCTTCCCAGTAGATAGTTTTGGCCTGATCACGTGTAGGAGCTGAGACAAATCCTCTCCAATTAGGGAATCTACCTTCGTTTCCTTCTAATGCTGCTTTTGCTGCTTGTCTCTTTCCTTTTATTTCCGTTTTGCCTGATCTTCTCCCTGCATATACTATATCAAAACGGGTTTTGCTTCTCCATAGTTTCGCTTGTACAGGGTGATATCGCAATGGCGTCACGTTGAGAATAGAATTCATAGAAGGGGGATTAATGCTCATGCTATTTCCTCCTCCGTTGGAACAGATCTTTCCAATTCAAGTGTTGCATCCCTTATCTCCTGAGCTATTTCTTCAGGGGACTTGGAAGTAATCACCGTCGGATCAAACTGTCCATAGTCATCTCTGTATTTTCTCTCCAATCGCCATGCAGCTGCCTTCCAGTCAGGCCTGATTATCTTCGTCTTCGTCTTCCAGGAGCGTCCCTTATCAGGAGAAAAGGATATCTCCATTTCCCTTATCTTGTAATTCCCGACTGCTACCTTATCAATTACTTCAAGGAGTTGGATTTCTTTTCTCGCCTCAATCCTACGGATATATCTTCTGAACTGTGTATATATACTATGTTCTGGATCCGTCTTTCCCCTTTGCATCCAATAATTGAAATTCCGGTAGTTGACTCCACAGATCTCACAAGCCCTTTTATATGGTAGATCTGCTCGAATTGCAGCATACAACAAAGTCCTTACTCGTGGAGTAAAGTTTCTTTGTCTCCCTGTATGCCTTCTCCTTAGTTGTCTTCCCGGTCTTGCCATATCCAAGTTCTCACATCTAAAGGTTTACTACTATAAAGTGACCCATTAAAACACTCCTTTCCATAAGGCAATATCTATCTTCCTTATTTGCCTTATCACCGAAATGAGGATTTGCCGAAAACCCCCTTGGCGAACTGACACATAGTCTCTCTCAGGCCGAAATAGTATTGTGCTCTAACTGGTCTCAAGGGGTAGTAAAACATAGGCCAGATAGGGGTTACCCGCTACCAGGTAGGTTGGCTGTAATATAGCTATTTTCAGGCTTAATTCAATAGGGATTATGTTAACTTGTGCAAAAAAATATTTTTAGGGGTAACCTGACATCAAATATAAATGGCTGGAATTGTGTTATTTTCCGTACGATCACCTATTCAAAAAAAATAAAAAAAGATGTTGTGTTTTTTAATTTATTGTGATATCAAGAACATGTTCTTTTAAAACATGTTCACCCGCTGCACTGGTCGCGTTCAGCTATTCAATGACCGAAAGGCTGTTGATAAAACAAAACATATTGCGACTTTTTTCTTTTAAAATACTGGTTGAAAAAACGGGATCGAACTACTACCTAAGTTCGCATTTTCCATGTGAGTAAAATTGCATGACCGAAAACGTTTCCGAGGAAACAAAAAAACGGCCGGATAAAAATCCGGATTCGGATATGGTAGAAAAAAACATTCCGTTGATAACGCAAGATTAAAAAATCTCGAACTTCTGATACCAGGCAGCATAGAAAACCACCGGCCACCGGTTGAAACTATGCTGAATATGTGCTGGCAAGCCATAGTGAAACCCATTTGAAAAAAAACGTGCCGACAAGGAACAATTGGTTTGAATAAGTTAAGTAAAACCAAGTCGGAATCATTTGGAAAACCGACAGGAATATTCTCAGTACTGTCGCAGCTATGCAATATATCCTCCTCCTTTTAAGTTGAGCCTACCCGGAGGCGAGTATTTATATTCGCCTCCACCTTAAAGCCTTTGAGTGGAGCCCTCAGGAGCCGTTTGAAGGCTTTAAAGTGTTTGGGACAGGCAAATATATGAATCTTATTAAGGAGGCATTATGAAAAAGATCGATCGCTCAATCAAAGAAAAAGAAATTATCGACGGACAAACCTTTATCCTGAGATACCTTGAGAAGTGGAACGAGTGGCATGTTGAAATTGAAGAAAACGGGAAATGTGTTTACTACTCTCAACCGTTAAACGAAGACGAATCATGGGACGAGTTTTGGGCTCGTGTTGATTACGCTTCGCTCGATCTTCAAGTAGCATAGTCGAAACTCCCTTTGGGGAGTCCGGTACAGGGTGACAACCTGACCGCTGATGAGACAAGTCAACAACCACAAAGGAGGAATTATGAAAGATTGGAAAAAATCATTTGGAATGATCCTGAGTAAATTCTATCAAATGGCGGAAGACATAGAAGCAATGGATAATGATATGTCTCTGTGGGGTGCACCAGGAGAGTGTTTCCAGGATATGTACAGAGGTTATTTCAAGGGAGTAAAAAACGAATTCGAAAGGCTGTTTTCCGAGTATGGTATTCGTAGCATGAAAGAAATCAAAAAAGAATACAACCGGAGAACTTCCGGTTACAAAGCTTACGAAATATTCTTGAGGTTGTTCCCAGACAGTAGTGACTGGGAATACGATCCAAGATACAGAGTTGAAACAGCATAAGCCGAAACGGGAGAAATACTTCTCCCGTTTACCTAAGATAGGAACTTGGGTACTGATGAGGTAACCTTTACTACTAACTTATAGGAGGATTTATGAAAGCTGACAAGATCATTAATTATCTACGTGCAGGTTTTTCAACGTTTTGGCTCCGAACTTCTGAGCATGACTTCGTAAGGGAAAAGGTGTATGAAACCATTAAAAACTTTGAACGTAAAGATGGCGGGAAGTACTCCGTCAGGGAATGGTCCTTGGCAAAAGGAAACGACCCGAGAGAACCGCTTCAGGTTCTGGATCAGGCCGAAGAATTAACGGTTATTTTTCTTTACAATTGGCACTGGTTTGCTGAAAAGCCTCAGGTCATTCAGCACATAAAAGACAATGCTAAACTCTGGTCATCTCAGGGGAAAGCAATTATCTGCGTGTCCCATTCAAAAAAACTACCGGTGGAGCTGGAAAAAGAGTATGTTCTTATTGATCTTCCACTTCCTAACGGTCCTGAAATTACTACCGCGATTCAAGAAATGGCAGACAAAAACCTTTCACCCGAAGAAATAACGAAAGTAGCTAACAGTTGTAAGGGGTTGAGTCGAAGTGAACTTGATAACGTTCTCGCGCTTTCATTAGTTGAGTCGAACGGAAAAGGTTTTAGTATTGAGACGATCAACGAGCACAAGGCTCAAGCAATACGGAAAACCGGTTTTCTCGATGTTCTCGATGGAAATCTTACGTTCAAGGATGTGGTTGGATACGATAACATAAAGCAGTTTATCCTTTCGACGATCGATAATCCAAAAGCAAAAGGCATTATTACGATCGGCCCTCCGGGATGTTGTAAGACTACCCTAATGAAAGCAATTGTCGGTGAGACTAAGAAATTCGGTCTTTCCATCAATATGGGTTCGTTATTTTCTAAGTTTCAAGGGGAAACCGACCAGAATATCAATACTGCGATCGAAATCATTTGTTCAATTGGTGAATGTGTAGTTCTCATCGACGAATTCGAAAAGCAGTTCGCTGGTAGTAATAGCGATGGTTCGCTCGATAGTGGTACAACACGACGTGCGACTGGTCGGTGGTTAGACTTTCTGCAAAACCGTCCGAAAGGGGTTTACATTGTTGGGACAGCAAATAGCTTTGAGGGAATTCCAAACGAGTATTTGCGTCCTGGTCGCTGGGATTCATCTCCCTTTTTCATCGACTACCCTTCCCAAAAAGTTGCAAGTTCTATTCTGGAACACTACAGGGTAAATGCGAATCTCCCAAAACAAAAAACACCTTCACTTGTTGACTTCTCCGGCGCTGAAATCGAAGCATTGGTTCACATTGCCGACATGAGAGGAGTATCGCTTATTGAGGCTTCGAAAGCCATTATTCCACAAGCAAAAACGGCAGGGGAAAGCATTGCAAGACTAAGGGATTGGGCAAAAGGCCGAACGATACCCGCTGAAACCGTTATGGAAACGCGAACAGTTAAACGGCCGGGAAGACGTCGCATCGATAAATAACTCGCCGAAACGGGCCGATTCAGGCCCGTCTGCTACCACTGGCTACGGTAGCACTGATGAGGCAAGCCATAACACAATTAACTTATAGGAGGATAAAATGGAAGAAAAACGTAAAGTAAAAATCACTTTAGGGAAAAATGGTTCAGTACGTGTCGAAGCATTCAACTTTAAAGGCGGTAGCTGTGAAGAAGCAACCGCATTCCTTGACAAGTTGTTCGGTGGTAATGACCAGCAGCGTAACTATAAGGATAGCTACTGGGAAAACAAAGAAACAATCTCAAATGGTCTTCCGAGTGAATGGTGCGGATGATTAATTCTCAAAAAACATTTTACTACCAAACTAAAAAGGAAATAAAAATGAGCCATACAACTCGCTATGCACAAAAAGTGACTGACGTTGAAACTTTCTGTACCATCTGTAAAGAACTCGGTCATCGAGTAAAGTACTTGGGTGGGAAAGCCTTTGCAGTTAAACACTATGGTCATAATAGTGTTAACAATGCAATCGCAGAGGTCCATCTCAAAGGCTGGGCATACCCGTTAGCAATAAGTCCAGACGGTAGTATTAGGTATGATCACTTTGGTAGCGATCGTACAGTAATAGGACCATACGGTGAGGAATGTTCAACAATGGATTTGCTCGGGTTGACGCTCCAAAAGTACAATTCCAGTGTAGTATTGAAGAACATTGACTACACGGAAATTGAGGGTGTATTTACTGAGAAGGACACCAATGGGGATATTCTGATTACATTGGAATATTAGCCGAAACCGCCTTCGGGCGGTCATAGCAAGATAAGAACTTGTTATCTGATGAGGCAACTTTTACTACTAACTTATAGGAGGATTTATGAAAGTCGAACAATTAAATGAAGGCGTCCTTTGTCAATTGAAAGTTAGCCGTTGGGGAGCTTACACCAAACTGAGTAAAGACAAGCTGGGACCTGATGTTCCGTCTGAAATCGTTCGCGGTGTCCAGGATCTGGTAGATGATAGAACTATCATCGACGATCTTCTCGCAGTAAAACGGGCAACAAAAAGGGAACTTCTCAATAGTTCCATGCCGTTTCCTGTCGACGGAGTGTTCTGGGTACCCAAACACAAGATTGAGTATTTGGACAAGGTGTTTACTGAACTCAAAGCCGAATACGCTGAACTCACGGATAAGCTTGTTAAGAAAATGGGGTCATTAAAGCGTAGCTTTAAAACCAAGTACCCCGAGTACTACGATGAAACAAACTACCCTTCGGCAGATTCAATCAGAGCAAAACATGATTTCTTTTGGAGATTTTTCCAGTTTCAACTTCCCGATAAAGATGCAGGTATACTAACTGCTTCGATGTACAAAAGGGAAAGGGAGAAGTTTCAATCCATGGCAAATGAGATGGAGATGATGGCTGTCAATATCATTGGCAGCACGTTGCTCGCTCGCATTGAGAAATTAAAAGAACAGTGCGACAATGACAAGATCAACGCTGGAACGATTAATGCCCTTGATAAGTTTCTTGGCAAGTGGGATGATCTCTGGAAAGACAATATTGATGGGAAGAAAATGAAATCCATAATGAGATCCCTTCGCATCCAAATGAAGAAAACCTCTGCCGACAAACTTAGGAACAGCGAGGACTTCCGTGGAGAAGTTTCGAAAAAGATGGAGAAGATCGCAAAACAAATTAAAGCTGTTCCTGACTTCAAGGTAAAACGTAAACTGGACGTCTAAGCCGAAACGGGAGAAATTTTTTTCTCCCGTCTGCGTAGATTAGGGAACTACGCACTGATGAGGTACCCTTTATTACTACTTAACAGGAGGATTTATCATGTCACAGGAACTAATTTGCAAGAATTGTGGAGTAATCGGGAAACCAAGGAACGAGCGATTCGGTGATATATGGACCGAAATTCTCGCTTGGTTTGTTGTTGTACCAGCCTCGTTTATCATGTTCTGGTTTACTATCATCATCCCAGTCATAACCGTCACAATAGCAGTAGTCTATTCCGCATTGAGGATTTGTCTACCGAAAAAAACGGAATGTATTTACTGCCTTTCCAAGGATTCTATGATTTCAACTGAAACTCCGGTGGGAAGGGAACTAATTACTACTTACGGTCGAGTGATAGGAGGCTAAATGTTATACCATCAAATGAAGTATTGGTTGACCCGAAAGATTCATTTGTTCGAAACGGATGAAGAAACTGGAGAAGAGTATTCCTTATGCGGATGTGCAATCGCTTGTGGATGTTATTACGTCCAACCGGTTGAGAAAACATTTGTGAAGCAGTTTCAATATTACGACGATTTGAATTACTGTCAATCATGCCTTAAAATTGCTTTAAAGGGCACGAAAGACAAATACTCCCCACTTTGCAAGATGTATGTGAACCCAATCACGTTCAGGGAAATTGCCAAAATTTCTAACGAAAGGGAAACAACATGAAGGATCTGGAAATTATTCTTGAGATCTTCGCTGGTCTTCTTATTCTCGTTGTCATCTACATTTTTACTATTCTCATGTTTAACCTTTAATTCGAAACTCCCTTCGGGGAGTCGCATGGAAATGAGCTACCATGCCTGATGAGATTTGCTCATAACTACCAACTAACAGGAGGATTTATTATGAAAGTAGAAAAACCAAAAAGGAAGGCAAGGAAAGTCCCGGTTAAAGAAAAAGTTTGTGAAAAAAGAAAATGGAAAGAAGATACAGACATTCCAAACGATCTTTGCTACCATCATCTCAAGATTGCAAAGACTCAATCGACAGTACATGAGCAGTTATTGATGCTCGTTGGAATTTCGATGCATATCGTCTACGCATGGGAAAACGGTGATCTTTCCAAGTTCAAACGTTTCATCAAGTGTTATGAAAGAATTATTCATAATGCTATCGAACTGGAAAAGAGAAATTTGTGGGACAGTATTAGAGACCTACCTTCTATAAATGAGGAGTAAAAAAATGAACGAAAGAATAATGCTGGTAGAAAGAAAAACCTTTATGGGAAAGATAGAAGAAATTGAAGCAACATGGAAAAGCCCTGATCATTGTCCAGCCGGAGTTATGGAGATTCACAACCAATTGGTCCACATGATGCATTATTACCAATATACTCATGCTGATTGGATCATGAAAAAATTGTAGCCGAAACGAGGGGAAATTGCTCCCCTCGTCTGATAGGGATAGGAACCCTATTACTGATGAGGCAACCTTTACTACTTATAGGAGGATTATTATGGTAGATCTACAATTGCAAAACTATGAAACCATGAAGCAGCTCACAGAAGAACAAATCAAAGATGGTGTTGAGAACTACATCAACTGGCTCCAGTCAGCAGTTTACGATATGGTAGCAGTAGATGAGGATTTCAACCATCGTGGTTACGGTTCTGAAAGGGATTGTGCAGCAGATGATGCATATGACAATCCCGACATTCTCCGTTCTTTAATTGGCGATTATATTCCACTTCAACAAGGTTCGTATGAGACGTTCGTTGTACTCTATTACTTTTACGAACTCGGCCATAAAGCGATTAAGGAAGCAGTACTTTCAATGTCATATCTAATTAAGGAGAAGAAATGAAAAAGGTTCCGTACACCGAAATGAGCAATCGCCGATGTGAGATCTGTGGAAAACCCATTAAGAAAAACGTCGCAGATCGGAAACCGACCCAAAAACATCTTTTTTGTTTCCACCATTGGAGAGATATCACAGAGCATTATATGGCAACTGCTCGAGAAGTTCGCAGGGATCCGTCCAAGCGTAGCAAGTCTCGACTTCACGTCCCGTTGAGAAGTCCCTATGTTTAACCCAATTGGGGAGCTTCGGCTCCCCCATTAATTTAGTATTCCAAAATAGTTTGGCGTACTAAATTAATGCGAAACGTGTTATATTGTTAACACTGACGTATTTACTCAACCCACTCAAAGGAGGATTAAAAATGGCTGATGCAAAGTATGGTAAAACAACCAAAGGCGAAGTAATCCATTACAGTAAAATGCTGGATGGTTTGGTTGTTGCAAGATGCGACGGTAGAAGATTACTCAAACCAATCGAAGCCAGTCCGGAAGAAATCACCTGTTCGAAGTGTCAACGGTATGCTGACCATAAGCGAGCAATATTGGCAAGAGCTCAAGCTGGGAAAGCAGATCCTGAAAGCAAACCGGAAGCCGACAACCATAACCAAAGGCCTCCCGAAAGGGAACCTGAAGAGGCTCCTGAAGGCTCTCCAAAACAGGACCTGGACCCGTTTATCGCAGACCTGATTATCAAAAAGCTGGATGAACTGTCTGGCAAGATTAAAAACGTTATCAAACGGGTAGATGAACTGGATTCCACTGGTACCAAAGAAGTGAGCAAAAAGAAATTATCCGAAGAGAACTACAAAGAGTTCCTGAAGGAAGGTACCAAGTCGAACGAAGTCGGTCCGGTAGAAGGGAAGCAATTTTCCTATTCCTACTATGTAACTGACGGTGATGAATTCGGACGTATCATTCACATCCCAACCAAAACGACAGTATTCAATCGTGTTGCTGCAAAAGTAGTTCCGACAGCAATCAAATTTCTCAACAATATGAAAATCCGATGGGAGAACAAATTCGAAACTCCACCGAAGGATTTCGTATCCGCTTGTGCAGCGGCATTCAAGGCAGCTAACAAGTGTCACGGCATTGACCTTGACATGAAAGTTGATCCGAATACTCCTGCTCCGAGAATTCTCAAACGGAGAACTCCAACTCCACAGAAGGAAGAAACTTCGCAAAAGGAAGAAAGGGTTCTGAAACGTCGCGGAGAAAACAACCGCTACGGTCTGAACCGCTTCGGCTACCGGAAGAAAAGCATTCACGCACTCATCTCTGAAATGATGAGCGAAGGTGTTTACTACGGTGAATTGTGTTCAGCAGTTGAAAAGCAATTCAATTGCAGTCGAAGGGATACCACTGCAAAATTGAAAGCAGTAATAAGGAAACTGGTCAAAGATGGTTTTCCGGTTATGATCATCAGGCAAAAGTCTTCCGAAAATGACTTTTACGATATCATTGAAAACCAGGAAAGCACCGAATAGAGCGCCTCTTTACTTTTATAGCACAATTTGGTATACTCAAGAGCTCCGAGTCATTCGGAGCTTTTCCTTTTAAAAAGGAGAAGAGAATGTCATGTTCCAACTGCCATTGGTGGTGCCGGTCTGATGTAGTAAAAAGGGAATCCAACGGCTACACTAAGCGGTGCATCGCGTCAAAGAAAAAAGTACAAGCTGACAGTAAGCAATGCAAGTACTTCAATCCAACGATTTTCAACTGTGATAACTTTGGTTGCAGACTCAATTACAACCAATGTATAGCACGAAGGAGGAATGAGAAAAACTTACTATCATGGGAGTTGTGTAAAAACTGTAGACAATTTGATAAAGAAATCAGACCAATCATCGAGAGGTATTTTCTCGATTTGGTCCCTATTGTAACCCCGAGGAGGCTACTGAGAAAAGAAGAAATAGCCGATCCGGGGAATCAAAAAAGGGTTTTAAAAAGAAGAGATGGAAAAGAAAATAAATCCCCCTTAACAAAGGCATTTGATGTACTCTTACCAAAAACGAGAACATTAAAACGTCGCCCCACAGAGAAAAAAAGAACATTAAGGAGGCGATAACGGAAAACCAGAAATGCCAATAAAACTTAGTGAAAACGATTATAGAGTAGCATATGAGATTTTTAAAAATGATTGTTCTGCTGATCCGGAAGATGAAATACTACCGGCGAAAGAAATATCCGCAGAAAAGGCATTAATAAAGATTCAAGCATGGGAGAGATTGAGTAACGAAGCAAAAGAGTTGATTGATATTATTCTCAATTCCCCGAATGAAATAGTCGATTTAATTGCTACTCCACGTAGGCATGAAGTTACTGTAAGAAGTATTCACAAACATCTCGCAAAGGTTTTCAAAAGCAATTGGGTTGCTCAGCAAATAATAAGGGAAATACAAGAATGGGTAAAGCACTTGTAACCGCACTTGACAGTATTCATTCCAAGGCAAATAAAGAAGCAAGAGAATTACTACTTCCTTGCCTTGAGTATGAAAACGTCAGTTGGAGGAGGGGGAGATTTGGTGGCAAGAACACGGTCACCAAACAACATTTAATCACCGGTAGTAAAAACTCCGGTGGAACACTACTGTCCGGTCTGCTTCCACGTATTGAAAAGTACGCGGAACGGACCGGATTTTTTTTGTCTATTGATCGGAGCAATCTCGAAATTCTCAGGCCATCTAACAGCCGACCAAGTTTAAAAGGCATAACCTTTCGCCGTGACCAGAAACGAGCCATCAGAGCCGTTAGAAGGCTCTCAAGAGGCATAATTAAGTTTCCCACTGGCACTGGCAAGACAATTATCGCCCTCGGCATTTTCTCACTATATAGAAACTCACCTCGTTTATTCCTATGTCATACGAAGGACCTCCTCTCACAAACTATCGAAGAAATAAATCTATTACCAGGAAAGCAAAAAGTATTTGCACTCGGTGATGGATACAAACCTTCCTTCCGTAAAATAAAAAAAACTAAAAATCCTATTGTTGTCTCCACAATCCAAACATTTTCAAAGTACTCACCTACCGAATGGTGCGATTTTTTTGACGTCACAATTGTAGACGAATGTCATAAAGTAACAAGTAAAAAATCCCAATACGGCAAAACTATGGAATACAATTTGTCTCCAGTTAAAATTGGGTTGAGTGCTACTCCTCCAGTAAAAGGAAAAGAAAGACTAATTTGTGAAGGTTTTTTCGGGCCAATAATCGCGGAACTCGGCATGCAGCAAGGAATTAGGAAAGGTATCATTGCGAAGCCAGAGGTTAAACTACTACCAGTTCCACTGGAACATACTGTCGTTGAGAAAGCTGGTAGAAGTTACAAAGGAATGTACGATGAGGGGATTACAAATAACAAATATCGCAATGAGTTGATTGTTGCCGAAGTTTTAAAAGCTGTCAAGAAAAAGCATACAGTTCTTGTAATCATAGAAAACACGCGGCATGGAGAAAACCTGAAACATATGTTAAGATTAAAAGGGATAAAAGTTCCGTTTGTTTATGGTGCCACAGATAAGGAGGTGAGAACAAAAATTAAAAACAAATTGAAGGAACGAAAAATTCCAGTAGTAATTTGTTCGAGAGTTTGGCGGGAAGGGGTGAATATACCATCGTTGAACAAGATAATATTAGCACATGGAATGAAAGCAGAGCGAATTATCCTACAAGCAATGGGAAGAGGATTGAGAACATCCGTAGGGAAAAGTAAAATTACTTTAGTCGATTTTCTCGACGGATATCGTTTCTTAGCCGAACATACCGTGCAACGAATTCAGATTTACATGGAACAAAAATGGATATGAATCAAAGAGAATCGGTAGTATGGAGGAGTATTTCAAATGGACCTAATTGAACTTCTCGAAGAACATGACGTGAGGATTTGGACATCTGGTAAAAACGTCAATCGGGGATGGATTGGTTTAACCTGTCCATTTTGTGATGATAGTAGTAATCATCTCGGAATCAATCTTTCCACGCTACGCTGTCGTTGCTGGAAATGCGGAGGTAAATCACTAATTAGGGTTCTCACCAATGTATGCAATATCTCATCGAAGGAAGCACGAGAATATGTAAGAGATTTCGATGAGACAGAAATTCCACCAGAAGAAGACGGTTATGAATCAAGTTCACAAAATTATATTGACAAAATTGTCAATGGAGAAATAACACTAAAACTACCGGAAGAATCACTTAGGCACTTTCCAAAACTTCATACAAATTATCTCATCTCAAGAAACTTCAATCCCCACAAAATAATTCCCAAATATAAATTGCGAGCAGTTGGAATACATGGTCCTTACAAATTTAGAATTATCATTCCTGTAATCAAAAACGGCAGGATAATAACGTTTACTTCACGAGATGTTACGGACGCCTCAGAGCTCCGTTACAAGGCTGCGCCTCAGAAATACTACCCAAACCCCAAACACTTTGTTTACGGCTTGGATTCGGTTCCTGAAGGCGGCTCGGCAGTAGTTGTGGAAGGACCCACAGACGTTTGGAGGCTTGGAGACGGTAGTGTTAGTTTTTTTGGAACTATGTACCACGAGAAGCAAATAGCTGAATTGATCAGGAAGAATTTAACTACCCTCCATATCCTATTCGATAATGACGATCCAGGGATTCGTGCTGCAAGGATGCTCGCAAAACAATGCTTTTCGATAGCAAGGGAAATCAATATTATTTCAATCAAGGAAATGTCCGACCCAGGAAGTTTATCCCAGGAGGATGCATATCTTCTCATGAGAGAATTAAAACTTGTTAAAAAATAAAAAACTTCCTCTGGGGAACGTCGCGCAGCGCGTTCCCAAACGACTGTCGGAGCGAGGCTCTGCCGAGCGTAGCAGTCGTGTGAGTGGAGTTCAGGTAGTACTCAATATCAGGTCAAAAGGGATGTTGTGTTAAAAACATTAAAACTTTATTCAATACCCCCAATGTTTATATTAATTTACGAAGTAAATATAAACATAAGGGGGGGAGTCTGAGGGGGGGTAGTTGAGGCGATTAAAAACATCTGGAACATAACGATCGGAAGGTAAGTGACATGAAAAGAAAAACTATGCTTGAGATAAAAAAATATCTGTATAATCGGGGAGGCTCTGTAATTTGGATAAAAGACTCAAAATTCGGTAGTGGAAGAATTCATCGAAGAGTTTATGCAATACCAGAAACACTGGTAAAAGAATCCATCGAAGCGAGTCGCAAAATGGTTGAAAGGCATAAGAAAAACGTTGAAAGGAATGAATTCCTGTTCAAAAGAAGTGGAAATGATAAGAGTAGTGGAAAATTAAAATTTGAAACTAATTCTCACTACATGATTTTTAAAGTATGGGTTAGTCAAAAAGGGATATTTGCTCATCACAGACCAGTCATCTCAAAAACAACTTCAAGAGCTATGAATCAAATTACGAAAGCACTTAAAAAACACTCTACTCCAGAGATTATAGCAGCAATTGAAAGTTGTCACTCGTTATTCAGTCGCCCGGACTTCAAGTACTACTTTGCATACACCAATTACGGATTTACACTTGGTGACTTCTTCAGTTATGAAAAAAGTAATTACGAAAGTTTGGTAAATAAAACTGCTTTTAAAAACATTCCCAGATCGTGGTTTGAAGAAAGTCTCAACGGCAGAAAATATCTTTACGATAAATATTCATTCGTTCCGAAAGATAGAAATAAACCGTTGACAGAAGCATTGATGGTAGCTTGGAAAAAGTATCAACCAAACGTCTCAAATATTAACGGACCTGAGAAGAAATCAATATTTATTCGCTGGTCAAATTATCTTTCCAATTGGGCTAAACTAAACGATTTCAAAGATCCGTTTTGGCTGGTAGACTTTATTTGTGACGCACTGTGCAAATATAAAACATTGAGAATTACTCAACTTCGATTTGTCCAGTATCAAAATTTCTATTCACATTTACTACCGGAGGCATTGATCAAATTCAACCGTTCATCATATGGCGATAAAGTTTTTGTCCACAACTGGAAGGAGATAACAAAGAAATGATAATTGAGAAAAAAAGTTTAAATACTCATTTCGAGAAGGAAGCAAAAGTTCTCAGTTACATGATTATGGACAATGATGTTTGCGATGCATGTTACAGGAGGTATGTTGCAGGTGAATTGAAATCAAATTACTTTACAAACGATAACAAAAAGATTTTTCAATGGGTGATTAAGTACTACGCAAAAACTGGTAGACAACCGGCTCATGGAATTCAACAAATTTGGGAACACAAGAAAAGGGGAAAACAGTTTGGTAGTAAATCTGCACGGGATGTAATGGAGAAAAACCTTTCGAGCCTATCTGACCTGTACGATATTTTCGAAGACGAAGGAACTAATACGAAAGATGTAATACTTTTTGATCTTCCAAATTTTATTAGGATATGCGAGTTATCCCTGAGAATAGAAAAAGCCCAAGATTTATTGGCTCATGATGAAGTGGAAAAGGCTTCGAAAGTATTCAGCGGATGGACAGATATAGATTCCGATGAAATCGAAGATGAGAACATGGGGATAATACTACCGTTTTCACAAAGAGATGTAGAAGAGTCGGCCATTGCCGGGAATCTTAATTCCGAAGTTGTCTATGAGTTTGAAGGTGATCTGGGCAGGTTAATCGGCCCGCTGAGGCGATCTTGGTTAGTCGCTGTAACGGCAGTTGAGAAGGGTGGTAAAAGTTTTTTACTCGATGAAATTGGGTATGATGCTGCATTATATCAAGGGAGAAAAGTACTTAAAATCAACTTAGAGCTATCAGAATCCCTTCAAAGAATGAGAATGCAGAAAAGAATCTCACGCACAGTTGACCCACATAAAGCTGGTAGAATGATCTATCCAATTCTCGATTGTGAAAATAATCAATTTGGAACATGTAGAATTCCGAAAATGGCAAGAAAATTTAAAAGAAGAGGTCACCATTTAATAGAAAATCCGGGAGCAAATTACTCATATATAAACAACCGTGGATGGAATAGTTGTACCGAATGTCTCAATAATCCAAAAATTAGAAGCAATGCCCACAAAACAAAAAGATTCCTTCCAACGATATGGTTTGATTCCTCTCGACTTAAAGCTTTACATCCAAGCATAGTTAAAAAAACCATTAGACAATATAGAGAAAAAGCACTTGCAAACTTTAGAGTCAAGTGCTTCCCAAGGTTTTCTCGTACATTTGAAGAAATAAAGAATTACATTTACAGATATATTGAAAAACACCAATGGGTCCCAGAAATAATTTTACTCGACTACCTTGACATTACAGCAAATAGTGGGAAGTCAAGTGATGATAATATGAGGCATGAAGTTGACAGGAAATGGAAACAGGCTTCTCAACTCGCTGGTGAATTAAACTGCTTAGTTATTAATGCGGATCAAGCGAACAAGGCTTCAAGAACTCAATACCAATTGGATCAATTATCAACGAGTGAAAGTAAAACTAAAGATGCTCACTTGGATTTGCGAATTGCTTTAAACCAAATGGACCACGAGAAGAAATTGGGAATCGCAAGGATTGGTGTACTTTTCCACAGACACCAGGAATTTGCCATTTCAAACGAAGTTTTAATAACTCAGAGATTGGCTACCAGCCAGCCGATACTGGAAAATGTTAGGATTTGGGAAAAAGAAAAAAAATATCGAGTTTCACAAGAAAATTAATATTTCACCTGTTATCATTCAGTCACATTTGTCGGGAACGTTTCCCAATCGCCCAATAAAGGGCAAAACATTCATTATTAATTAAGGAGAGAAAAATGGCGATCGACAAGAAAGAACTGAAGAAACATGTCAAGGCACTGAACCGTCTTCTCAAAAAGAAGATCAACATCAAATCTGACGTCGAAGACCTCCTGGAAGACTTCATGTCCGCCATCGAGAAGATGGACGACGACGGGAAGCTCGGGAAGATTCCCGATGAAATTCTCGATTTCTATGAGGATCAGGTGCCTGACACAAAAAAGAAAGCCGATGATGATGACGACGACGCCGACGACTTCGACGCCGACGAATTGACCGAAGAACTCGAGGAAATGAGCCTCAAGGAAGTAAAGGCTTTCGTGAAAAAGAACGACTTGGGGATCAAGGTCACGAAGAAAAACCTCGATGAGAAGATCGAGGAAATCGTCGAGGCCATGGAAGAAAAAAGCTCCGATGGAGAAGAAGAAGAAGAAGACGACGACGAGGCCGACGCCGGGGAATTCGACGCCGACGAATTGACCGAAGAACTCGAGGAAATGTCCCTCAAGGAGCTGAAAGCTTTCATCAAGGAGAATGACTTGGGGATCAAGGTCACAAAGAAGAATATGGAAGACAAGGTCGAAGAAATCGTCGAGGCCATGGAAGAGAAATCCGGTGCCGAAGAAGACGACGACGACGACGCCGACGACGAGGCCGAGGAATTCGACGCCGACGCCTTGACCGAGGAGCTCGAAGACATGAGCCTTAAAGAAGTAAAGGCTTTTGTCAAGGAGAATAACCTGAAAATCAAAGTCACGAAGAAAAACCTTGACGATAAGATTGAGGAAATCGTTGAGGCTATGGAAGAGAAATCCGGTGACGAAGACGAAGACGAGAAAAAGGGAAAGAAGGGAAAAGGCAAAGACAAGGGTGGAGACGACTACCCCAAGGGTATGCGACGGGATTCCATTCCGGCGAGAATCTACGACGCAATTCGGGAGGGTGCCACCATCCATGAAATCGCCAAACCCATTGCGAAGGAGAAGAAAAAGGAGCCGAGCCAATTGTACGGTTTGGTCATGCGGAATCTCATTCGCAACATTGGCAAAAGCTGCACGGTTGTCCTCACCACGGACGGCAGCGGAACCGATGGAGGCGTGATTGCGACACTCGGTGACTAAGCAATAACGTTCGCCAATAGTATTACAATTTAGACCACCGGTTTCCTTTCCATTCTTGGAGGTCGGTGGTCTTTTTTTTGACTCTTTTATTCGAAGGAGAAATACTCAATGGGAAAGAAATTAAAAAAACGTGAAAAGTCCACCATCGTAAGAAACCAACTACTTTCAACCCTGCGAAAGATTTATCTCGGCGGAGCCATAAACGAATGTGTTTTGACCATCGAAGGAGGCGTAGCTCTGGCCGAAGTTGTAGACATAACAAACAACATAATCGTATTAACTAAAACAGCCTCAGTAGCTTCTAAGGGGGTTTCCCTTCACGTCGGTTTGGGGAATATTGAAACGGTTATCAAATTTCTCGGCTCCATCAACACTGAAAAGATTTTTACAGAAATGAGCGAAGAAAAGGAAAGGCTGTTTATTGGAAATAAAAATTTTGTTCGGAAACTCAGTTATCTCACATCCAATCCGGAAATGATTTCTACTCGTCTCAGAATGGATGAAGATGATGAACAAGATTATTGGGACCAGTTTACTTCCATTCCGGAGGTGACATTCGAACTGACCAAGGACGATGCAAAAGATTTGATTTCCTACATTGGTTTAAACAATAGCAAGGTTGTGACCATTGATGTTGGAGATTCCATCGTGTTCACCATTGGTACAAATACGGAACATAAGTTCTCCATTGAAATATCCGATAATTTTGAAAACGATGATGAAGCAGAATTCACCATCAAAACCAATGGAGAAAATTTGGCAAAAGTCCTCGGGGTAGTGGAAATAGATGAAGAGGAACCACCGGTGATTGGTTTGGCTGATGGCTACCCGATCGTAGTAATGGAACCCGAAGTAATTTGGGGACTGACGCCAATGGAAGAACAGGAAGGTGACTAAAAATGACAAACATCTGGTTTGAAAAATATCGACCAAATCGCCTCAGGCAAATGGTTCTCCCAAGGGAAACTTTTGATGCGATGCAAGGTTTTATCGACGACCTTGAAATCCCCCATTTACTTTTCCACGGACCACCAGGAAGCGGAAAAACAACACTTGCCAATATACTAATAGACTGGGTTGCAGCCGGTTGTCTTCGGCTTAATGCAAGCTCCTCAGACCGTGGAATAAACGTTATTAAAACGACCGTGAAGCAGTTTGCAACAAGTAAGCCCAGAGATTCAGACAAGATCAATATTGTCTTCTTTGATGAAGCAGATGGACTTACACCGGATGCTCAAAATGCTTTGAGAAATACCATCGAAACCTACCATTCAAATTGCAGGTTTATTTTCACCTGCAATAACATCTACAAAATTACTGCCGCATTAAGATCGCGCTGTCAATTATTCCAATTCGAAACACTACCGGAATCTAAACTTCTCCATTTCTGCAAAAAAATTCTAAGAAACGAAGAAGTCGAATACAACACCAAAACTTTGAAAGAAATAGTTGAACGTTATTATCCAGACATTCGCAGCATTATAAACAATCTGCAAAGTTCTTCACGTTTTGGGAAGTTGCGAAAAAACTTCTTGGATAAGATTGTCGTTGGAGATCTTATCCGTTTTCTCAACGAAGGAAAAGTATTTGCAATCCGTCAAATGTGGATAAATAATACAGACTTCACCCGGATATATAAGTGGCTGTTTAACCAGTACAGCGGTAGCATTGAAGACGAAGGAATTCGTTCCGACGTAATGGTAGCAATTGCCGAATATATGTACAAGGATAATTTTGTTGCCGACAAGGAAATTAATGCTACCGCTTGCATTCTGGAGATCATGAGTATTCAGGAATTGGAACTCGATTTCAGGTCCACTAAATAGGATAAAAAGATGAGTAAGAATCCCTTTGAACAGGCAAAGGAACTTTTCACAAACAGGGAAAAGGTTGAGATTGAGAATTCGTGGATGGTAAATAAGATTCTCAGTTTCAACCCTACAACCTGTTTACTTTCAATTCAAATAAACGAAGTCATGGGAAAGATTCCAAATAATCTCGTAAGTGAATTACTCAATTGTGTTCCAAAGTCTAACAGAGTTCCATTTCTAAAGTTTGCAAGGAAAAGCAAAACGGTTGAACCTAAACTGGTTGAAAGCATTGGTAAGAAGTATTGTTGTAGTAAATATCATGCAAGGCAAATAATCGATCTATTACGTCTCCAAGATGAAAAACCTGAGCGATACTTCGGTCTGAAAAAGGGGGAGTAAGTAATGCCGAAAGATATTACAAAATTTTTAGGCAATAAATCAAGAGAGGATGTTACAATAGAGGAATTCTTTCGCTTAGTTGATAAGTGTAAAGACAAGTTCGAGTTGAGAAAATTGGAACAAGCTCTCTTAAAGCCTTCTCCCCTTGCACCATACAAAGGTGGAGAGATTGGTAGAACAGCATTCAAAAAGAAGACATTGACACTCACATTTCCCAATGAAAAAGTGATCCAACGGTGGATGAAATTTATCCGTATAAGTCAGTACAAAGAATACAACACCTGGGATGTGGAAGTGTTTATGTTATTCCTTGAACTATTGGAATCCGGTCGTTTAATCTATAAACGTGAGAAGAAAAAACTCATTTTAAAAACCAAGAGTGGAAGGAAGATTCACTTATGAAAATCCATGAAGAAATTAGGAAAGAGAGTCTTCGATTCGTAAAAAGAAATAAGAACATTAAAATCGATCGAAGCGATAAACATGCCATGAGCTATATCAGTCCACGTATTTCAAGTGAATTTATGGACTGCTCAATGCCTATGACATTTGACCATTTTTCTCATTGCTCATTAGGTTGTACGTACTGTTTTGCTTACATGCAAAAAACAAACAATTCCAGTTTCAGTACGAAGATCCATGCTGCACCTATTCCCGCCATTATTCGAGCCATCAACAATGAGCCGAAGGGTTACAGAATGAGTGCTTTCCACGAGCACTTTTTCAAAAAAAGATTTCTTCTCCATTGGGGAGGTATGGCTGACCCATTCTGCAATTTCGAGAAGACGAACAGATTGGGTTATGAATTGATCCACCATTTGGCAAAAACAAAATATCCGACACTCTTCTCATTCAAGGGTTACACTATCCGCAGCCGACGCTACCAGCGTTTATTTGAGCGCTACGCAGATAATAGAAACTTTGCCTTTCAGGTTTCAATCATCTCACCATCCGATGAAATGTCAAAAAAGGTAGAAATTGGTGTACCCGTCACAAGTGAAAGAATCAAAGCGATCAAACTTCTCAGTGATATGGGTTACTACACCATCCTTCGACTTCGGCCGTTTATCATTGGCATTACAGATGATGGCTTGGAAGATATGCTGTACCGCTGTCTGGAGGCTGGGATTAAAGCGATCAGCACGGAATTTGTTGCCATTGATATCCGTAGTAATGAAGGTCTACTCAAGCGATATAAGTGGCTCGGAGAACTCATTGGAACTAAGAATACAGTGAAGTACTTCAAAACATTGTCTCCCAGTGAACGCGGTGGATACATGAGATTAAACCGTCTGGTTAAAGAGCAATTCGTAAAAATAATGTACAAGTTTTGCGTAAAAAATGACGTACTCTTCGCATGTTCCGATCCCGATTTTAAGGAGTTGAACATGTCCGGGAGTTGCTGTGGAATGCCTGATGAGTACCCTGAAAATCCAGAATTATGCAACTGGACTCACAATCAGTTAACATTTGCTTTGAAAGAAGCGAGAAAACAATATCATACTACCGGTCGTCTCAAGCAGTTGAAGTTCACGGAAGTATTTAGACCGGATATAGATACATATCTTTCCGATCCTCAATTTGGGCAGGACCATATCTGTGTTAGTGATATGACTGCTTCCCGTAGACATGGAATCAACTACGGTAGAATAGCAAATAGGGTTTGGAATAACCTTAGAAGTCCATCCAATCCACGCAATTACTTTCACGGGAAGTTAATGCCTGTTAGACCGGACGAAAATGATAACCTTGTTTTTACATATACTCCAAGTGAATATGAACAAAGATGGTTAGACGAAGGGATCGATTTGAAAAAATAATGAGAAAATTAAAAAGACGCCCAAAAGGTACTCGACAAATTTACTGCCATACTTGCAAAACCTGGATGGTATTTGATTTTGTAACAGTATTGAGCATGGGGATTGGGCCGAGGCATGGTGAAGAAATTTTTCTTTTTAAATGCCCCGATTGCGATAATGAATCTCACGGAGTAGTATTTGAAAGATTAACTCCGGCAAGAAAATAGGAGAAAATATGAAACCGGTATTATTGATATATCCTCCATACGAAGGCAAAAGTTATCTTATGTCAAGAGCTCCATTTCCTACTGGTCCCCTGTATATAGCAGCATACCTGGAGTCAAAAGGCGTAGAGTCTCGTGTCAAGGACTTCTCATATCCACCAATGAAAAGCAAAACGACCCGTCCAAACCAGCTCAAAACCGGTCAGAGCACATATACTCGCTGGGGATACGACGACTTACTAATTGAAAGATGGCTTAGAAGGAATCTTCCAAAATATAATCAATTTGTCGGTGTATCTTCTCTAATGTCTTCCAATTGGACCGGTGCATACCATGTAATCGATTTAATTAAAAAAGTAGATCCAACGAGAATTGTGATAATGGGAGGTCCACATGCAACAACCTTTCCACAGCATATCTTCGAACATTCCAAAGCAGATTACATCTGTATTGGAGAAGGAGAAGATGCACTCTATAACTTCATTTATGGCTTTCCACATGAAGCCATAGTTGATCGCAGTAGTAAATTAAATGAACAGCGAACAACCTTTTTCCCCGATATGAATCAACTACCATTTCCTTCCCGTAAATTGCTATTAGATGAACGGGACGTGAAACAAATGTACGTCACCTTTTCCCGTGCATGTCCACATAACTGCTCATTTTGCAGCAGCCATTTGATACATGGTAGAAAATGGAGAACTAAAACACCGGAACGATGCATAAAAGAAATTAAGCATTACGTCAATGAATGGAAAGTAAAAAATATCATTATAGAAGACGACAATCCATGTCCAGGGAAAAGGGGGATTAAACATTTCAAAAAAGTTCTCAACTTGTTTCTTGATGAACCGGAATTGAAGAAAATAAGAATCAAAGCATCACAAGGTATCCCGGTTTATGCTACTGCCGATCCTGAACTCAGTGAGTTGATGTACAAGGTTGGTTTCAGGAGAATGAGATTTCCTGTAGAAAGCACAGATCCAGGCGTCCTGGAAGATATGAATAAAACCAATGTTCTCAAGCATTGGAAAAAAGCAGTAAGCAATTGGAAGAAATTGGAAAAGAATAATTTTGTATTGATTATTCTTGGTTACCCTTTTGCTGAGACGATAGAAACCATGCTGCAAACCATGATTGACGTTCATAACGAAGGCTGTATTGTTTGGGCTTCTCACTTCCGATTGAATAAAGGAACATCACTATTCGATCGATGTTTGGAAGCTGGTTACACGAATGAGAATTACGACCCAATCAACACTCAAGCATTTTTTATTGAAACTGAAAACTTCAATAAAAAGGAATTGCAAGAGTTGATGCAAATAACCATTGCAATGAATTGGACATTGGAAAATGGATTCAATATTCTCAAAGATACAATTGATAATGAGAACTTCCACAACTTCAATCCAAATCCTGCCATTGGTGAAACGGTAGCGGAAGGTAGATTCAAGTTCACCCGTTCTCAAAATATCGTAGCAAGTATTCTGCTACTAAGAACTGGAAATTTTGGAAATAATAGGCCGATCGTTGCTTTTGAAAAAGGCGGCGAACGCTTAATATATAGGGGTTTCCGCCCAAGTCGTGTGTATGATAAACTACTCACATTAATGACGGGAATAAAAACTAAGGGAATAAAGGACTATACGAGGGGGAGAAAATGAAAATTGCAGTTACCATGTTTCCATTAGACAACCTCGGCGGGATCGTTAGCTGCGTAGAAAATGCTATCGCAGGTTTTATGGAATTAGGACATACTGTTGATTACTATCTTCTCGCTTGGCAAGATAAGTTTATGAAAGGGAAGTACAGTGACCGCCAGTTGATTAGAAATAAAAAAGATCCTTGGTATCAGGGTTGTCTTTACGCTGCCCATCAAATGAAAGGTTGGAACTTTCCACTCGAAAGAAAGATTCCATACAAAGGTGAGAAAAACCTCCGGAAAGCAAAACGTATTCTCAGCAAGTACGATATGGTTCTGTGGATGATTCCTGTCCCGACAAGACAAAAGCAAAACAAGGGAAACCTGGACTGGATAGAATTATATAAAGCAAATAGTTGTAATGTACTTTGCTCCCATGACCCTCATCTCATAAACAACTACCCATACATTTATGAAATTAAAGAAAACATTTCCGGAATTGCCACAGTTCACATGGCCGGATATAACAATATGAAGCTGGGAGACGTCCAGAGCGCGCTGATCCTTAATGGGAAAGATTTGTCTCAGTATAAAAGAAAATATAACTATCACAAGCGTTCTAAGGGCTTCCTTAGTCTTCAAACCTACAAAGCATATAAACGCTGCGAAGAAATATTGAGAGCCATTCCTTATATGCATCTGGATAAAATTCATATGGCAGGTGGAGGTAGGGAACAAGCCTACATGACCAGTCCAGATAAATGTAAGGAAGAGTATTTCTGTTCCAGAAAATATGATCCAGATCTACCTCGCAAATATGAACGAAAAAAGATGAGAATATGGGATCTTGCTCTTAAACATGGAATGATTTGGCACCATTGGATTACTCCAGGTTTTAGGGATGAACTTCTCAGCGAAGTGAGATGTTTGATTGACGCGAGTTGGCAATTACACTTTGCAAAAGCTGGTGGACATTTCAACAGAGTATTTATTGATGCCTGTGCAATGGGAGTAGTTCCAATTGGAAGAAACTTTGGAATCTCCGACAACTCAGAGGGGATAAGCCCAATTTTTCAGCCTAATAAAAATTATATTATGATTCCCCACGACGCCACTCCTAAGGAGTTTGCGGAAAGGGTTGATGCTGCGTGCAACCTTCCAAAGAAGAAATGGAGAAGTATAATAGAAAACAATTACGAGCTAATGAAACACTTTGACAGGAAGTTTCAAGCTCAACAATTTATCAATCTCAGCAAAGGCAAAAAAGCAGGATTTTTTCAAGATAGAAAAACGAGAAGAACTACAGATCCTTTAATCATAACCAAGTCTGCCAAAATGATGAAAGATTTTTTCGGCCAAACAAAACCAATTATTCACAAAGAGGGTATCCGAAACTTCATGAGGAAAAAATGAAAAAAAGAATAGAAGACTACGTTCATCTTCATGTACACAGTGAGTACTCAGCTTTGGATGGTATGGGTACCGTAGACCAGTATGCAGCAAGGGCTGCAGAAATAGGGCAAAGAGCAATCGCCTTGACAGATCATGGTTGTATGGATGGTCTTATAAAGTTTCAAAAGGCTTGCCAAAAGCATGAAGTAAAGCCAATCCTGGGATGTGAGTTATATGTCGTCCCAAACCTTGATAGAAATAAACTTCGCGGTCATGCCTGTGTATGGATAAAGAATGAAACCGGTTTTCGAAACCTCTGTAAAATACTTACATTCGCAAATACAGAGGGTTTTTACTACAAGCCACGAGTAACCTTCGAAATACTCCTTAAATATTGCGAAGGATTGTGTATATCAACAGCTTGTCTCATCTCCTTTGCTAACGTGTTCAAAGAAGGGAAAAAGTTATTTCGTGACCTGTACGATTCTATTGGAAATGACTTGTATGTTGAAGTAATGCCCCATGACATCAAAAAGCAATTTTCATGGAATAAAGAAGCAATAAAACTCGCCAGAAAATATGGAATTAAAGTACTTGCTACTAACGATTGCCATTACGTTAGACGGTGGCACCATAAAGCTCAGGAAGTTTTACTCGCTATTCAGAGAAAAGCGAAAATGGATGATCCGAATCGGTTCCGTTTTTCTATCAAAGGGTTGTATTTGAAAAAAGCAAAAGAAATGGAACTCACATTTAAAAATAACAAACACAAGTTTAGAAGGGAGTATTTGAGGAATACTTTGGAAGTTGCTGAAAAGTGCTCAGGGTTTACCATAGCTAAACAAGATATCGCCTTACCTCGGGTTCCTAACGTGCCGATAAATCCGAGTAAAGCAAGAGCTTTTCTTTGGGACCTTTGCAACAAAGGTTACGTTGAGAAATGCGGACATGCTAAAAATATTAAAAGAGATAAGCTTTACTACAACCGTTTAAAGGAAGAGTATGATCTAATCATAGAAAAGAAATTTGAACGGTACTTTCTAATGGTTTGGGAAACGGTTAATTGGTGCAAGGAGAATAATATTCTCGTTGGTCCTGGTCGCGGCTCTGTCGGCGGTAGTATAATGGCTTATTTGCTTGGAATTACTTCCGTCAATTCGATAGAACATGATTTGATTTTTTCTCGTTTCATCAACAAAGATAGGATCGACTACCCTGATATAGATATTGATTTTGAACATACCAAACGACACCTTGTCCGGCAGCATTTAGAAACTGTTTATGGACATGAAAAGGTAGCTGCCGTGAGTAGTTTTAACCGTATGAAAGCGAAAGCAGTTTTAAAGGATGTTGGTAGGGCTTTTGGGGTTCATTGGTCTGAAACGGAAGCATTTACAAAACTTGTTGAAGACAATGACGATCATACTGGTATCCATGACGCGATTGAAGCCTATTCAGAGTGCGCTGAATATGCTGCCAAGTATCCAAAAGTAATTACTTACGCCAAACAACTTGAAGGTCAAGTAAGAGGATATGGACAGCATGCAGCAGCACTTGTTATTTCCCGTGAACCTATAGGAACAAGCGGTCGATGTAATCTGAGAACTCAAGAAGGATTGTCGATAGTAAATTGGGAAAAGGAAGATACAGAATATGTTGGATTGATGAAACTGGATGCACTTGGTTTAAAATTACTATCTATTCTCAGTGAAACAAAAAAATTAATTAGAAGAAATTACAGTAGAGAAATTAATCTTGAGAAAATAGATTTAAACGATAAAAAGGTTTTCAAAGAAATAAGTGATGGTAAAACTACTGGAGTATTCCAACTTGGAACATATGCCATGACATCACTTATCATGGAAATGGGAGTAGAAAGTTTCAACCATATATCCGACGCGGTAGCACTTGTCAGACCAGGACCAGCCAATTCAGGAATGACTGCTGAATATATTAGAAGAAAGCATGGTGCAAAATGGGAACCCATGCATAAAGAATATGAGAAGATCACCAAAGATACTTACGGACTGCTCGTCTACCAAGAACAGGTGATGCAAGTTATTTCAAAAATGGCTGGACTCCCTTATTCAACAGCCGACAAGGTTAGAAAAATTATCGGTAAAAAACGTAGTGTCAAGGAATTCGGGAAGTACAAGGATATGTTTGTTCGTGGTTGTAGAAAAACTGGATATTTCAATAAATCAGAAGCGTTGAAGTTTTGGTCGGGTTTAGAGAAGTGGGCTCTATATGGTTTTAATAAGAGTCACTCTGTCGAATACGCAATTCTCGCATACTGGTGTTCATGGTTGAAGTTATACTACCCCACAGAGTTTGTTTGTGCTTCCCTTACCTTTGGTGCTGAAGGGAAGAAAAAAGAAATCATTGAAGAAGCATATAAACTCGGTCTAAGAATAATGCTACCCAAAGTAGGGAAGAGTCAAGCGATCAATTGGGAAGCAAATCAAGATTGTTTATATATCCCTTTCATAGAAGTAAAAGGGATTGGTGAAAAGAAAGCAATTCAAGCAGCATCAGGAATAGGGGATAAACCACAGGGAAATATCAAAAAGTTTTTTGGCAAGAAAAAGAAAAATCAGGTAGTAAAAATTGGTGGCAAGTTTGGTGGACTTCTCGATAAAATTGGTGCATATGATCCTCACAATCCTGAGATAACAAGATCAATCAAAGACCTTTTTAAATTTAGAATTGTAACAAATCCAAAAGTAGAGTATAAAAAATTATATAGGTTGTTTGAAAACAACTTACGTCTGGACAAACTTGATCCGGCACTCAACGGGGATTCTAAAGTTCTCAGACAACTTGTAAACAGAAAAAAATTGTGGAGAAGTAGAAGTTTTTCATCTCATAGGAAGTTTGGATTATGTGAAAAATGTGACCTTAGAAATGAATGTAAAGCACCGGTTCCACCAAGTCCAGGGAAGTACCCAGTCGCAATAATTGGGGAAGCACCTGGGAAAGATGAAGATGAACAAAGGGAAGGTTTTGTTGGTAGAAGTGGAAACATGATTTGGAAGACATTGAGATCATATAAAAGAGAACTTTTCCACGTTTCCAATATAGTCAAATGCTTCCCTTCAGATAGCAGAAAACCATCTCCGGAACAGATAAAAACATGTTCCCAACTATGGCTTGTCAATGAATTAAAAGAAGTAAAACCGATTGTAATACTTTCTTTTGGCAACACTGGTTTACAATTCTTTCGCAATCAAAAATCGGGGATTACCAACATCTCAGGAAAAGTAATATGGAATGAATACTTTGGTGCATGGGTTGTTTACTGCTTACATCCTGCCGCTACTATGCATAATCCGGACAATAAAATTTATTATGACGCTGGTATGAAAAGATTTAAGGAACTTCTCAAACAACTAAAGTTTCCTAAAAAATAGTTTCACAGGTTATAATAAACTAAACAAATAAAAGGGGGAAGAAAATGGGGAAAGAAGACGTAGCAGCATCTGGTGAATCTCATGGCGGCATGAGTTATTCTACCTTTGATGAAGGTATGACTTTTGATGAGAGGCAAGACGAAGTACGAAAGTCACTTAATATTTCAACCAAAGAATGGAGATGGATGAAGTTCTCCCAAAAAGTTAGGGACCACATTAGGGACTATGTGGTTGAACTCTACGGTGACTGGCCGGATGAACACATGGAAGGGATGAATACAGAACAAATCATCGGAAAGATGAGTCATTACTTCAAGCGATTGGGGAAAGTTGAAAAAGTAAAAGGAGAAGGACAGCAACTTCTCGATTTGTTCAAAATATGCCATTACTGCCAATATCTCGCCGACAAAATGGAAGGTTGGGAGTATAAAGAATGAGTAGAGATTTCGAAACAGACATTGATATTGAGAAATCTAATTTAGTTGAAGAACTGATTAGACAACCTCAGCTTTTTTACGATTGGGCTAAAATGGCAGCATCTGCTTCGGTTGATACGACGGCTGCAAAAGACAAATACGACGTAATGAAAGCTGAGATAGAACTAAGGGTGAGAAAACATCCTGCACTCTACGATCTTCCAGATAAACCAACAGAAGCAATGGTTCGCGCAACTGTAGTGGTGAACTCTAAAGTTAAAAAAATGTTCAAACGTTACCTGGAAGCATTGAGAATTGAAAAGCTTTTGAGTAAAGCTGAACGAGCCTTTGAACATAGGAAATCTTCCCTTGAAGGGCTTGTCAAAACTAACGCACAATTCTACTTCGCTGATCCAAATACGGATTCCAGAACTCGACAAAGGGTAGTTGAGAAAACCCTAATTGATCGAGTTAGGGAAAAAAGAAAATTAAGGAGGCGAAGAGGATATGGATAAACTTATACAAATTGCTGGTTACGGCATGAGTATTGTCATTGGATTAATTTTCTTTTACATAGTAGTCAGAGTCGGAAGTTTCGCATTTTTCAAATCATTTAGGGAAGCAATGACTAACGTCAACGAAGGAGAAAAAAATGTCGAGAAAAAGTAAAAAAAGAAAGAAGGGATTAGACCGCAAAAAAAGATCAACTCGTGGAAGAAACAAAAACCGGCGGTTCCAGAAGAACAAGCTTTTGGACCGCATGAAGAAGTCCCAGCAGCAAGCTGAAGGCGGTATGGGGGTGATCAGGGGTGACGCCGATGTTACCATATGGCGTCCGGGAGATGGCTCTCACATTATCGACATTATTCCCTATGAGGTTGGGAAGTACAACGTTGACGGTGATGAACCGGGAGAAGTCCACTACACATTCCGCTACTTCCTGCATCGCAATGTCGGGCCGGGAAACAAATTGGTTATTTGTCCGTTGAAAACATGGGGAAAGGATTGCCCGATCTGTGAAGAGCGACAACGGTTAATTGATAATGGTTCCGATTGGGAGAAGATGGTTAAACCGTTGTTCCCCAAGGAGCGTTACATTTACAACATTGTTTGCTACGACAGGGGAGAGGAGAAAAAAGGTGTTCAAGTTTGGGATGTGAGTAATCACTACTTCCAGAAACACATTATCACTCTCTCCAAAAAGCCTACTCGTGGTGGACGTGATGAACAAAATATCCTTTTCTTTGATGAAGAAGAGGGGAAGAGTATTTCATTTACAATTGAACCGGCACAGAGTAAGGATGACTTCGCAGAGTATGTCGCTCATTCCTTTGATGAAAGGGATTACACCATATCCGACGATCTCCTGGATTCCGCTCATTGCCTGGATGAAATAGTGGAGATTCATTCTTATGAAGACATTAAAAAAATGTTTTTCGGTCGTAGCGGTAGTAATCGTAATGATGATAGTGATGACAATAGTGGTGATAGCGAAGACAATACTCTTCGGGATCTGCTTTCTGAGCTGGATGATCTTGAGGACAACGACGAACTCCGGGACTTCTGCGAAGACAACGGATTGGACGTTAAGATCAAAGGAGGGAAAAGGTTCTTCTCAAGAAACGTTGACAACATAAAAGAAGCATTGGAAGCAGAGTACGACGATGATGACGACGACGATGATGACGACGACGAACCGGATTACACCGTCGAAGAAATCGAAGAGATGAATTTCCGCAAGTTGAAAAAGCTTGTGGAAGAGGAGGCCTTGGATATTGACCTTGAGGACTTCTCACGAAAAGATGCAGACGATCTTAGGGATGAAATTATTGCAGAATTAGGACTCGAATAACTTCATTCCTTACAAATTGTGGGGGGAGCACCAAAAGGGAACCTAAAAAAATCCTCCATTCTCATCAGCCCTTGCTCCCCCCACATCCCACCATAAGAGGAACTTCCATGAGAAAATTAAAGAAAAGAAAAACCCCAGTCCGGTCGATGGCCGATAGTGTTTCTAATGGAATCAAAAAACGAGTAAAAAAAGTTGAAAGGGTAGAATTTCTCAGTTCTGGTTCAACCAATTTCAACCTTGCTCTTAGTGGCATTGGAAATTCCGGTGGATGGGCAAGAGCAAGAATTCTAAACATAGTTGGTGACGGTAGTAGTGGGAAAACAGTTTGTGCCCTTGAACTCGCCTTCTGGTGTTTCAAAAACATCAAAAAAATCAAATCGAAAAACTTCGCTAAGATCAAAAAAATTACTATTGTTTACAATAATGCTGAAGGAGCAATGGACTTCCCTATTGAACTTATGTATGGGGAAGAATTTGAGGCTGCAGTGGAATGGGTTTGCATTAAAAGTATTGAAGAAACTTGCCGTGACTATGCCAAGAGAATGAGAAATTTAAAAAAGGGAGAATTTCTACTTTACATTATAGATTCATGGGACGCCATCGACAGTATGGAAGCACATAAACGTTTCGATGAAGCGATTGCTGAAAACAAAGAAGAAAAAGGTTCAATGCAGGTAGAAAAACAAAAGTTTGCAAGTAAATTCTTTTCCAAAATTTCAGGCCAAATGGAACGTAACGAAAAGGATGCTACACTTTTCATTGTCAGCCAAGTGAGAGTAAAAATCGGAGCCAAATTTGGGAAGAAAACCTATCGCGCAGGTGGGAAAGCATTGGATTTCTATACTCACCAAGTTGCATGGATTCGTGAAATTGAAAAAATGGCAAAGGTGAAATTGGGAGAAAAAAGAGTATTTGGAATCCGCTCTGCTGCAAAGGTTGAAAGAAGTAAAGTTGCAAAACCATTTAGGGAAGCAAACTTCAATATCCTTTTTGATTACGGAATCGATGATATTTCCGGAATGGTAGAATACGTTTTTACCAAAAAACAAAAAATGACAATTGACGGGCAAAGGAAATTCAGTGATCGTAATGCTTTTATAAAATACATTGAGAAAAAAGGATTGGAAGATGAAATGGTGGCCCTCACAGAAAAAAAGTGGAGAGCAGTCGAAAGAGAATTCGAAAAGGAAGTCGAAGCTCGTAAGAAAAGATTCTAATGCAATCGTTGTAGATTGCTCTGCTCTAACGTATGCTGCCTTTTACTCATATGGAAATTTGTCTTATAATGGGAAAGAAACTGGTGTCATATTTGGTTTCCTGTCAAAATTATTGCTAATAGCTGAAAAGTTCAATACAAAAAGATTTTTCTTTTGCTGGGATTCTGAATGGACTTACAGGGAGCAAGATTACAGGGGATACAAGGAACATCGTAGAAATAGAGATATGACTCCAGAAGAAATCGAACAACAAAAATCCGTTATAAAACAGAGGGAAGAACTACGCAATCTCGTTGTCCCTAAGCTTGGATTCTCGAATAGTTATATGGTTCCCGGTTTTGAAGCCGATGACCTTCTCGCCGTCTTCTCACGGCGTCTCAGTACGTGTTCCGATGTTGTTATGGTAACAAGAGATATGGATATGTATCAATGTCTTGATTGTTGCTCAATTTTCGATCCAACTACTAAAAAAATTTTTACCAAGGAGAAGTTGAAAAGTGATTACTGCATAAAACCAAATAAGTGGGCTCTGGCAAAAGCAATCGGTGGATGTGACAGTGATAATGTTCGTGGAATTAAGGGGGTAGCAGATCCAAAAAAAGCTACGTCAATGGGGTTAAAGTATTTGAATGGAAAATTGACAAAAGGGAAAGTATTTGATCGCATTGAAAGTGAAGACGGGAAAGCGATCATCAAAACTAATCTACCAATTGTAACTACTCCTTATCGTGAAGAGGACTTGTCTCGTTTATTAATAAAGCGAAATAAGTTTGAAAAAAATAAGTTTATGTCAGTCTTCGAATTGTATGGGCTCTATTCCTTTTTAAAGCCCGAGAAATGGGAGAAGTGGAAAACTATTTTTTTAAAAGGAGATGAGTAATGGAGAAATTTAGTTCGTATGCAATGGTAAAATATTTCCAATCCAAGTTAGAAGAGATGGAAGAAGATGCAAAAAAGTTCGACAAAGGGATGGATACTCCCGGAGAACGGTTGAGAGTAAAACTCAACAGACTAATTGACGATATTCAAAAGCATAGAGCGTACATCCATAAAGTGAGATACTACCGGGACGCGTGGAAGGTTTTCAACGGGCAAAAAAACTTTATTGAGAACAGAGAACATAAGGAAAGAAAATATGGTACCGTCAGTAAAGTTGCGAAACTTCAGGTCATACGAAAATGCAAGCTTTAATTTCTGTCCTGGGATCAATGGAATTATAGGTGTATCCCAATCCGGGAAAACAAACATCCTAAGAGCATTACGTCTCTTAATCTTCCTTCAACCGGCGGGAATTGGCTTTGTACGGAATAAGGATGAAAAATTAATCGCGGAGGTAGAAGTAACTACCAAGGAGAATTCTACCGTCTCCATTAAAAAGGGGAAAGGCGTAGCAGAGTACTCCTTAAACGGCAATAAATTTAGAAAATTCGGTAGACAAGTTCCTGATGAAATTACACAAGCTCTCAACATTTCAGAAATCAATTTTCAAGACCAGTTTGATCCACCATTTCTTGTAACTTCTAAACCATCAGAAGTTTCCAAGGTTATTAATGCTGCTACTGGTATGGATGACTTCGATGAGTGGATTAATACTGTCAATTCAAAATTGAGAACTTTGAAAGCTGAGAAAACCGTTTTTGAAGTAGAATTAGAAAAAAGTTTAATCGTTCTTGATAAAATGGATGGATTGGAAGATGTTGAACCAATTTTATTTGAAGCAAACATGTTCAAAAAAGAACGATTAAAAGCTGAGAAGAAATACGACCGGCTGAAAGAAAATTATTCCACAATTCAAGATATAAAACTAAAGATTAAATGTGAGAAAAAGGTATTAGGACTTCGCAGCATAATAGATGAACTGAATAAGGTTAGTTCCGAAATCGAATTGATAGATGAACAGTGCGAAGTACTTGAGAAGTATCAGGAAATTAAAAAATCAATCAGAGCGAGTAAAATAGAAGTAAAAAAACGGGCAAATGAGTTTATTGAAGAATTGAAAAATGCCCGTAAATGCCCAATCTGTCTTAGTCCAATAAAACAATCAACGGTTATGAGGTTGAGAAATGAAATTTCTGTTACTAAGTGATATCCATGCTACTGATAAGATTCCGGTAGCAAGAAAAGACAACATATCAGAAACGTTTGATAGTAAATTTTCTTTCATTCTCAACTATGCTGTTGAAAAAGAAATCGATGCAATTCTCCAAGCTGGAGATTTGTCAGATCAATCGAGAAGTTGGACAGTCCTTGATTACTACATGGTAAAACTCAAGTTATATAAAATACCATTCATGACAGTATTTGGACAACACGATATGTATTTGCGTTCCAAAACTTCTCAAGCTCCAACAACTATGCTTACCCTAATCAGGTCTGGGATGATCTCCCCTCTTAGTTCCGATCCGGTCGCCATGGAAGATGTTTCCATCTATGGAGCTAATTGGGGAGAGAAAATCCCAACTCCGACCAGAAATCACAAGAATATCCTTGTACTACACAAATCAATTGCTGAAAAAGAGGAATGGTCTGGTCACGACTATACACATCCAAAGTACTTCCTTAAAAAGCATGATAGATATGATCTCATCTTGGTTGGAGATATCCATAGATCCTTTACTGCCAAGATAAACGGTAGGCAACTTGTAAATACTGGTCCACTACTTAGGTTAGAGGCAAATAGTTATAATTTCGGCCACAATCCTAAATTTTTCGTATGGGATTCAGATGATTTTTCACTTGAAGAAGTTTATATTCCTTGCCGACCTCCAGAAGAAGTACTCACTCGAGATCACATCGATCCCAAGAAAATATCCAAACGTGAATTGGAAGCATTCACTGTAGCATTAAAAAATATCAATCCGAAAGAACTGAGAAAAGAAAAAATAAAAAAATTTATAAGAAAAATAAAAGAGAGAAGAGTGAAACAAATTATAATGGAGATTATAAATGGGAATCGAACAGAGAATTAAAGCATTACAGACAAGACTACAAGCTGCACAAACAACCATCGAAGTTTATGAACATGAATTGAGACGTTATGAGAAAAAGATAAAAGAATATGGATTAAGTCCAAATCATGTTAAACGACAATTGAACACTCTCTTTGAAAAGATTGAAAAACTCTCTTTAAAGGAAAGGCAATTGCTTATCCGAGCTGAGAAGAAACTTTCCAAAATAGAGGAGAAGTTGAGATGACAGCATCTGTTTATGCACTCTACGATAGTCTAATCGCAAAAAAGATTCTCGTTAGAAAAAGCGTGAGGTCTTCAAAGGGCAAAATCGCCTCTATAAAAAGGGAAATTAGTGCTCATGAGAAGGCAAGGACAGTGTTTACAGAGGTTTCAAAACTAACACAACAAGAGACAAAGGAACGTATAGAGAATCTTGTTACACTTGCTATACAATCCGTATTTGAAGATAGAGACTTCTCTTTTAAGATGAGATTCGAAAGTAAAAATAATCGGGTCTATGCTTATCCAATTATAGAAGAATATGGACAGGAATTAGACCCGAAAGAAGATATGGGAGGAGGCATTATAGACGTCATCTCCATTGCTTTAAAGATTATTCTCTGGCACATGGAAAACCCAAGGAAAAGAAATGTCCTTTTACTGGATGAACCGTTTCGCTTTACCGGGAAACTAATTACAAAAACCGGTCAAATGCTCAAGTTCCTGTCAACCAACCTGGGAATACAAGTAATTATGGTTTCCCATGATGATGAACTAATAGCAATATGCGATCAGGTTTATAAAGTAACAAGGATAGGGAATAAAAGTATTACTTCATTAATTAAAAAGTATGAAAGGAAAATTAGGAGGAGAAATGGATAGTGTAACATGCAAAAAATGTGGCGTGAAGTATGATGATCCAAGTGAAGGTTTTTATTGGGAGACGAGAAAATGTGGATGGAGAAAACCATGCAAAACATGTATCAGTGATTACAATAAATCACCCAAAAGGTATAAGAAAAAATTGAAGTACAATCGTGAATTCAGGAAGAGAAAAAGAGAGGAAATAAAGAATGGAACAGGAATTCTTTGAAGTCAGTTACGACATAGCTCGATACGGTTTTGGAGAAGTTGTATTTGTTCTCATGTTTCCCCACTTTGGAATTTGTCTCCTTGAAAGAGCAGTCATTCAAGTTTTTCCAGATGGGATGTGGGTCGCTATATCGACTCAAAACTAAGGAGGAAAAATGGCTCCGACCAACCTATACACAGTAATCACAGTTAGAAATCAGCAACAAGAATTGATTGGGTGGAGATGGGAAATTGCTACCCCTGCATCCATAATCAAAACGAGAAGATTGATCACTGTAAGTAAAAACAATGCAATCAAATCACTGCAACACCACTCCACAAAATTCCTTGGATTTAAAGTTCCTAAAGATAGAATAAAAGAAGTTGACATGGTTGAAACTGAGGAGAAGTAAAATGTCGAGCCATGATTTCAAGCTTTTAAAAATCTCACGTTACACCGGATACTTGTACAATCTTGATCTATTTGTTCACAATGGAAAAGAATATATAATGAGTGAACCGGTTGCCTATATTGACGATGTAGATCAGGAGTACTTTATTTCCTGCGGAATATTAGGAGGTAGGAGAATCTATAAAAAGATCAACTATTGAATGGAGGTAGAAAATGGAAACAAAATGGACAATCAAACCATCATATAAACTTCCATTTGGTATGTACAAAGGGAAGAAGATTGAACAAATTCCAGATAATTATTTGAGATGGATTGCTGAGAATTTAGATGAAGATACTCCTCTCCATAAAGCAATCTGTGAAGCATGTGATAAAGAACTTTCATGGAGGGAATCGTTTAATTGGCACATTGATGATTCGGATGATTAAGGAGAAATAAAGATGGAAGGGACTCAATGATGAAACTTAAAAATAATCGTACTTGTGTTGAATTAGGAATAGTAATGCAAGCGATAACAGAGATAATTCTCTGTACTTACGACAAGAATAAATTGAAAACCCTTCATATTACTACTGAGATAAAAAATATTGAAGGTGAAACCTTCATCCTTCCAACCGTACATTTAGAAATGGAGTGAGAAAATGAGACTACGATTCAAACCCGGAAATGTTGCGTTTTATGTCTCTGAGTTTGGTGCTACGATAAAAAGTGTTATCGTGGATCATCTTAGTATTAATCCGCAAACAGAAGAAGTTAAAGTTTGGTTCCATACTTCTCTTGACAATGAAGCACTTATGATGGATTTTGACCAGGAGGATCTACACAAAACCTATCAACAAGCAGAAAAAGCCTTTTATAAAAGAATGGAGGAAATAAAAGATGAAGAATAAAAAGAAGAGTATTCCGGTTCCCACAATCGAACACTGGACAACCATACAATATGAAACAGCACTTCCGATCGACTTTGTTAAGCTGATCGATAAGAATTATAATAGCATGATTGTTTACATCAAAAAAACAGGCAGGGCTTTTACCGATCTTCGAGAAGTACTCATTCGCTGGGGAGTATGGTCAAGGGATATGAATACTATTCTGAGGAAACGAATAAACATTGAAATCACCCCTTTAGAACATGCCACGAATGAATTTGAGAGAGATGATATATTAGGAAAACAAAAACTAAAAACTCATCTCAAGCTTGCATATGCATACTGGTGGAATCGTACTCACTCCTTAGAAATGTATCGGAAATCATTTTTTGGGAAAATTTCTGATAGAAAGAATATTGATAGTGGAATGAATACTATCAAAGGAATGTTAATGGCAGACTTCACCGAAGAGTATTTGCAAGAAAAATATCCACATTTCTATGATTTAGTAAACAGGCTTTCCAAGAAAAAAGAACTCACCGAAGAAGAAACGAAAGCAGCACTTGATGGTGGGATTGCTCCAGTAAACGATTTTTAATATGTTATAATGGGTAGTAAATCAACCAAATAAAAGGAGAAGAAAATGCCAATTGAAATCGTAGAAAGATATTCCAAACCGAAGATTATTTGTTCCCACTGTAAAAGTGAAATTCTCATTGACATCACTCCATTCAAGGATAATGTTGCTCAAATTTTGCAAGATAAATGTGTAAGGTGCGGTGGAACATTGTTTGTTGGAGTTCTCATTCTTGCACATCCGGATTTGCAGGGACTCGCACATTGCATTTCTCTTGCAACGAATGCCGTTAACCCAGGAAACATGCTATACCAGGAGTTAAACAAGAGGTAGCAGACATGGAAAAGAAATCAAGATCGGGAATTACAATCAATAATCAGCCATTGGAAACAGTAGTTGAAACAATTGAAAACAGTCAGCCCGATGAATATACTTCGGAATCGAAAACACCCTCTTTATATCATCGACCAAAGTTAACTTACAGAAGTAAAGGGAGATCAGGAAAAGTGATTCATAACATTCATGAAATTAATGTTAGAATGGTAAAGGACCGTGTTATTGAAGCCATTAAGGAGAAGGATGTAGCAAGAGCAATAGTAGCAGTACTTCTCACTCAAAAACAACCAATTTCCGGCCATCATATTACCTCAAAAATCCAGGAATGCTTGAAAGAACATCATGAGAAATTTTACTTCAAGCCCTATTCCGTTCGCACCTGTATTGGGATTATAAAAAAATCCAAACTTAATGAAGTATTCAACGCATCCATGAATTATGATCTTTACAAAAAGAGAGTAATGACTTACCAGATCACCGATCCTGAATTGAATTTTATGGAAGCAGTAAATATGCTTATGATAAAAACACCGAAGAAAAATGATAAACCTCCTGTCACCAAACCTAAAATTGTTGCAAAGGTAGTTGAATCACCAGTTGTAAATCCTCCCATTGAACAGGAAATCCATTTCAAAATCACCATAAGTATAAATATTGAAACAAATATGGGGTAGTCATGCCAAAAAGTCTCAAAGGTGGAGCGTTCGAAAGAGAAATGTGCAAAAAGTTATCCCTCTGGTATTCTCATGGGAAACGCGACGATATATTTTGGAGAACCGCTGGTAGTGGAGCACGTGCAACGGTCCGCATGAAAAGTGGTAAATGCACCAACGACAGCGCCGGAGATATGTGTTCGCTTGGGGATGAAGGGTTAAAGTTAACATCAAATTCCATATGGGAATTCAAGCGGGGATATACTTCAAAAAAGAATGCGAATATGAGTATTTCTCTTATCCCGATTCTTGACAAACTCGCAAAGGAAAAGGAACCACTCCTTATCCAATGGTTTAAAAAACTATTTCTTGAGATGAAAGACCATAAAAAATCTCACGGTTTTATTATCTTTAAACGTGACAGGAAAAATGCTTGCATTGCATTCTCATTGGAAACGTGGTCCTATTTAAAAACGAGAAATGTAAAGAAGTATTATAATCCGCCTTTTGGACCGACTGCATTAATTTTGGCTTATGATGTTGACTTTGTGGTAATGCTACTGGATGATTTTCTTTTTTGGTGCGAACCGGAAACAATTGGTAGAAGAATCCATAGACGTATGAAAGGATTACCATATGAACAAGAACCAGGAAGAGAAATTTCAGAGCCTAAATTGGTCGAAAGAAAGACCGGGATCAAGCGGTTTTTATCAGTACAAAGGAGTGACAAGGAGCGGAGCAATCGTAAATCTATTACTACTCGTAGACAAAAAAAGAGGTAGGGCATTCCTAAGTCCAGCACGTTCCTACAACCTCTGGTATTTTTCTCATGGCGAATGGCTCGGTCCATTCGAATCGCCGGAACAGTATTTAAACCATTGTCCGTGAATAAAAAAGGCCTCCAATAAAAACTACTAAAGGAGGCCTTTTTTGCGCCTATATGTTACCCTTAATTCTTTTCGATCGTTTATTTCCGGGCTTCTCCGGAAGCCGGAAAAGCTCGCAATTTAACGAGGAATTCTTTAAATCGACTAAACTTCTCAATTAATTCAGGAGCATACTTATCCAGGTGGGACATTTTTATTGCACTGAAATATGCTACCGAACACTCCAAAGACTTCACACTGACACCTTGGTTCTCAAGCTTTTGGACTTTTCTCACATATGCTGTTGAGATCTTCACCATTCCATAGTAATTGAAGGCAATCAACCTATCATCTTCAAATACTTCTCCAACAAAGTCCCCAAAATCGGTTCCAAGGAACTTCGACTTCTTCACGGATACCATTATTTTGTTTTTGAAGGTTCCGTTTACTACACATGGAATCATGATTCTCTGTTCGATTTTCTCCATATAACTCGAAAACGTGCGAAGCCTTTCATTCTCATCCATTTTTCTCCCCCCACTTGGAAGCCCACTCCTCAATTCCCAAAACTTGATTTTCTTTCAAATTTCTACGATGATCATGGGTTCCCATAACTGCTCTTTCGAGCATCATATTAACACCTTTATTCCCAGGATTCCCAAGTGCTGTTCTGTATTTGTTCACCCATTCCATACCACCAAAACAATGGGTAGCAGCCATCCGATTTGTATGGTAGTCAGCCCAATTGTAGTGATAATTTCTCCTGTCGCCGTGATGGTGAAGAGTTCCATAATTGCTGATAAACTTTCTTCCACCAATAATAGCGAGTGAGAAATTAATGAAATTCTCACCACCTCCGTAGATCCCCATTACTTCAGGCCATCCACCGAGTTTGTCGTACAACTTCCTTGACATAAACATCCCACATGTACTCATGCAGGGAAGTTCCGTTATATACTCTTTCAGGTTATCCGGTCCAAGACATTCACTAATCCCAGGTTCTTCCCCATCCTTCTCCAAAAAGGAAGTAAATGAATAATGTACATTCCCTAATCTCGGTTGGTAAACCAGTTTGTAAGCGAGACGTTTATTCTCAAGGATATGATAGGACAAAGGCAAATGTAATGTGTCGTTTTGAAATTCCTTATGACCCATCATTGCGTTATAATAGCAGGCAGCATATACCAAACTGTGATAAGACGGCATTACATGAGCATCAAGGAAAAGTAGTATTTCTCCAGTCGACTTTGATACTCCATAATTCTTTGCATTCCAATGACTCAATTTTGAATCGTAGGAATAGTACTTCAGCCAATCATGCTGGTAAGCTTGAGCCTTTATATGACCTTGAGAATACTGTGCTTCGGGATGTATGGTTTCCCCATACATGGGTATTCTCTTTTTGTTTAGGACATAGCCATCATGAGCTCTGTCGGGCACTTGTCCTTGTTCTTCCACTTCCTTGCAATAATTATCTATCGCAATAATCTCGTAGTCACAAAAGCCTTCTAATTCTTCCCTGACTGCTCGAATCGTAAAAGCAATTTGAGGCCATTCATTTACAAAAGGCATTATGACCGAAATTTTTTTATTCATTTTATTTCCTCCAGAATCTTGATGTTACACCGACTTCTTCCAATTCACTCCAACAAAACTTCTCCCAGGTACCAACATAGGGTTCAACATCACTCCAAAATATTTCATTTCCCCAGTCGTGGACACCAATGAAATCACCACTCCGCAGCAATTTGGAGTACATCTCCACTTCCTGTTTTTTTCTTCCGTTGTCGCAGTACAGAAGTTTTTTCTCAGGTCTTTTTATCAATTCTACTACTTCATGATTGTCGGCTTCCAAGACATTTACTTCCACATGGAAAACAACTCGTGGTGAGAAATGTTTTTTGATTTTCGGACAATGATCAATCAAATCAAAAGTATGAATTTCCGCTTCCGTCCCGTCTTCAAGGAGTTTGGTAAACCCTGCTTTGAAAGTACCAAACTCGATAATGAGTGGAACATCCATTTTTTGAATTACTTCGATGGTATGTGATACCAATTTACGTTCGTGTTTCATTGTGAAACCAACACCGGAAGAGTGTTTAAAGTCATGAGTAAAACGACCTTTGATTTTCTTCTCCTGGTTATGAATATCGTATTCCATTTACTTTGAAACCTCCCATGAAGTATTCTTCAGCTTTGTAATACTGTTTTGAGTTCTCCATACCCTTCCAATATCCTTTACATATTCGGATTCGGCTGGATATCCATATACTCCATAATCCCATTTGGAGATTACTTTCCCCATTGGTGTTCCAAATTGCTTGTAAATTTTCATTTGCCTTTCAGGGCACCAGTTCGCAGTCAGGAATTCATTTGTCTCCTTAATGAAATCCATTCTTACAAGAGAAGGATGTCCGCACCATCCAATACTACCTTTAAGGGTTTCAGGACAGTGGAAATAACTCCCATTCCACGGAAAGAAATGTGCCCAATTTTTCGAATGTGCCATCCCCAATGGTTTGAATGGAAGTCTCAATGTGGCAAGTTTGGGATACTCTTCCATTATCCGGATCATTTTCTTTATGTCAACATACTTTGTGAGTTCCCAGTCGTCTTCCAGGTAGAAGACATAATCCACTTCTGACGTTGAAGCCATATCCCATAACCATTTAAAAGCTGAGGAGAGGCTGTGAGAACCTTTGTAGTTAACTTTCGAAAATAAAATAGGCAAAACCCTATTGGCACTTAGTTTTATGTCCATAGCAGTATATTCAGTGTCTTTTCTACCGACTGGATCGACATGAAGACCACAAACAAAAACTACCCCATCAACTTCATTATCCCGAAATAAATGGTTGTCAAATGATCTATAGGTTCGACGGAATATACTTGGGCGTATGGTCGCAGGAGTGAGTACTAAAATTTTATAAAGTTTCATGAATCATCTCCATCATTTTAGAAACCCTGTGAGCATTTGTATTTTGACTCACAGTTAAACGATACCCCTCGTCTGCAATATCTTGCATCATTTCAGGGTTGTTTAAAAGCATATAGATCTTCTCCATACACTCCGTTATATTTGAATAACTAACGTAGTGGATCATATCCTCATAGCCGAGATCTTCCAGTTCCTGAGTATACTCAGTCAGCAGAAGGGAAGCACAAGCCATCACCTCAAAGGTTTTCATGTTCATTGTGTTGAAGATATTTGAAGTATTGAGAACTATGTTGGACATATTCATCGTCTCAACAAAGCCTTGTTGGAAAACCCTTTTGATAAGAACTCTGAGACCATTTGTCGCCTGATTCTTCAACTCATCTTGAAGCGGTTTTCTAAATGGATAAAGCGTATCGTGGTTAGACCAGCCGACATAGACATCCCACATTTTCGTAAGCTTTTTGGGATAAAAAACCTTCTCATCTACGCCAAAAGGTAAATATCTGATACACTTCGAACGGTCGTTCTTAGCAAACCAATTCATGACTTGATAAGAAAGAGAAAAATGTAAATCATACTCATGGGAATCAAGCATTGCCTTATATGTCCCGATGGTTCCGGGCCATTTGTTGGGAACGAAGGGAGTAAAGTCACATATAAAATGAATCTTCGGCAACTTTACTTTTTTAAAACCGATGAAGGGAATGGTATACCTCAACCCATAAGTCATAATTACATCCGGTATCCAGTTCATCTCATTCTCATAATATTCAAGAATACGCGGAATGTAATTTAGTTTATCGAGAAGTTGATGATCCCTATATCCGGGACCGTAGTATTTCACGTCATTTGTAACACCAATTTCATCTCTAAAATGCTGGTGTCCAGGGTTCCATCTTGTTCTTTGATTTGGACTAAGAAAAAGTATTTTCATTTCATCACCTATTCAAGTAGCGTTCTTCACATTCTTTGCAAGGCACTCCATTGCTATGAGAACAACTACCGTCCCAATCTAAGATGCCTAATCTTTTATCGGTAAGCCATTGTTCCCTATCTGTCATGGAGTTATACCATCTTGGTCGTTTTAATGCCTGTTCAAAAAGGTCACCTTGATTCATTATCACCTCCGATTTGCCTTCTCCACCTCTGAATCCATCCATGCAGACGGTTTATCATTTTTATCAACTTCTCCCCTTTTACTTGCCGGACTTCCAAACCATATTTCATGACTGGGAACATCCTTAGTTACAAGGGATCCAGCACCTACCAGAGAATTTCTACCAATGGTGACTCCCGGATTGATACATACATGGGTAGCAATCCTGGTCCCGCTTTTGATTCTCACAGGATTCGGTATAAACGGCCGATTCCTGTGCAATACTATATCATTCGCATTCGTTGTAGTACTACGGACGCCGAAATAAACGTAGTCTTCAATTACTGTTCCCATGGACACATTCGCATAGTTATAAATCACGCTATTTTGACCTACCCAAGAATTCTCAGCCATCCATGCTTTTACTCTCAGTTCAGAACCTTTCCCAAGTACACATCCTGGTCTCATTACTGCTTGATGCCCAAGAAAATTACCTCCATGGAGGATACAATTTTCTTCGATAATCACTCCCAGCCCAAGAGTGACTGGGCCGAGAAATTGGACTGTCGGATGTATAAATCCAAAGTACTCACTGGTGTAAAGGTACTTGTGTCCATTTTCTTTTATGGTGATATATGGATTTATCATCGTGTTGAAATCCTCCTTTCCCTTCTGGAAATTTCAGAGGTGCCCAAACTTCTCACAAATTTCGCAGGACATCCCATATAAACACCATCAACATTATCCAAATTTTTTGTTACCAAAGAATGAGCTCCAATTACTACCCCTTTCGCAATCTGCTTCCCTGCAAGGATGGTGGAGTTATCCCCAACAAATACTTCATCTCCAATTCTCATGACATCCTTTGAGGGCAATCCAGCATGATCCAAATATGCTGTTTTGACACCGGCACAGAAAAAGACATTTCTTCCAATCACCACATTTCTCGCAATGATGGATTGGTATCTGATCTGTGAACCTTCTCCAATAAAGCATTTACCGGAACTTATGCAAAAGTCATCGAAGAAAACACTACTCGATATGTAGGTATGACGTTTAATAACACAAAAACTACCGATGGTAGAATTGTCTTCAATTGTAACATCATCCCATATCATCGTATAAGGCCCGATTGCAACGTTTTTCCCAATCTTGACGTTATTACCTATTCGGATCGTTGGATCGAAGTGCATTCTTCATTCTCCTTATTTTTTCGTTCAACTCTTTTCTTCTCTTGTTCGGATTCCCACAATTTCCGGAATTCCTCTATGTAGTTAATGGAAGATTCGATATCCCTTTCTGTTACTTTTATGTTAGAAGCAGAAACGACAATGTCATTCATTGCCGGAACATAGCTGGAACGGTACAAGTAATCCATGTTGTATTGCTGCCTGCAAATAACCTTGGTACAAATACTCGGATCCAATTTGTACTTGTTGAAAATGACCATTGCTACCGCTTCCAAATACTTATCCATACCTTGCACCGGTTCAAAACCACTATGAAATGAACCGAAGTCGAAGTACATCCCCATGTTTCCAAAGACTTCTCTCATCATAGTTAAGCTACCATTAAGAACCATCAAACAGCCGCTCAGCGCCGCCTCAGGCCCAACGAGACCAAAGGATTCCTCCCTTGTCGGAAAAATAAAAACACTTTGCAAGTGCATAAGTTCCATTAGCATGTTTGAGGGGATTCCGGTCTCGTATTTTTTATCAAACTCACTGGTGAAACAGAACTCCTCCTCGGTTAATCCAACGTCTCGCGCCATCTTGATGTACTTGCTAATATCTTCTTTCCGCTGCCGGCCGGTTGCCCACTGGTTTGCAATGGCGAGAAAAACGGAAATTCCATGTGCTTTCCAGGCACCGAATATTTTAATCAAATATTGGACACCTTTTGCTGCCAATCTATCGCAGGATGCAGGATAAAACTGAACCATTTCAGCGCTGAGAATTGCTGGATACGCGTCTATAAGTTCTTTGGTTTCATCCGACATTTTGTACCATGTCCGCGGATCTTTGATGTGAGGAATTACAGCTACGTTCTGCTCACTTGTTCTGAATTGCTCTGCTACTCGTCTGCGATCGGAAGCATTTGGGAATACAATTCTGTGGGCAGGTCCATATGCTTTCAACTCCCACCAATCACGCATTACAGACGGGACAGAATGCACCCAATGTAACCATGCCATATTCGGAAGGACAGATGAAGTAAAACGTATCCCTCCAGCATAGGGCAAATTCCATCCAGTAAAAATCCAGTCGTGAGTAAAAGCGACGTCGATATGGTTTTCTTTGAAATACGGAACCAGAGCATCACAAACTCTAACGGAAGTATATTTGTGGTCTGTGCTCCAGTTGATCGCTGAAATATAATCTGTCAGGTGGGCGAAAGGGACAATCTTGCGAAGAGAAAATCTTTCCATAACAACTTCTTCGCCTACGCTCAAAAGTCTCCTGTGAATCTGATCAACATGATCTGCTCGAAAGTTCTCATTCACAAGTAGATGAACATTGTGTCCATACTTGAGAAGCATTTCACATTGATCGAGAACAATTCCCGTAAGCGAATAACCCGGATTGAAATCTTGAAAATTGGTTAGGATGGCTACATTCCGGATACTCATATTACTTCTCCTTCCATTGGTCGTTCTCTTGCGAGTGACCGTTAATGGTAAAACGGGATCCCGAAGGGATCCCGAAAGTTGCTTTAATTATAACATGCTTAAAACCTTTTAAACATCCGGTTTCAGATCGTTATCCGGAATGTCAAATGTCACACGAATCAATTTGCATAATGGCAAGATGAGAAGATCGTCGATTTCCGACTTGGTTCCCAGGACGTAGTCCTCAGCGAAGTCGAGTATCTTGTCGGCGAATTCTTTAAGAAGATTTGAATCGAATAATGAGAAGAGCATCTCAATCAGGCTGGGAAACAACGTTTTAACATCTGTTCCTGTTGGTATAGCCATCGAATTTCTCATCGATGCAAGAATGGGAAGAACCATCTTGTCATCTACCAGGGACTTTGTTTCCAGGACATAATCTTCGGCGAATTTGAATATCACATCCGTAAACTTCTTAAACAACTCCGAGCTGAGAAGATTGAGAAGCACTGTTACAACACCAGTAAGCATTTGTCTATACATATTTACTCCTCCTTTTTTATTGGACCGGAATTGTCACGGTCACGTTGATATTTTGCGGTGGAACTGGTGTTACCCGACGATCAATTACTACCGACGTTTCCGAGGAATTCGCACTAAATGACCCACTTTCCCCAAAAGCGACCACTGTAAAGTAAATGGTTTTAATTTCCCCTTCGGCGACGGCAGTAATTGGTTGAGTAATTCCAGGAGTTCCACCTAATACTTCTCCAAGAGAAATGTACGGCCCTCCTGCCGTTTCACTGTAATACACTTCCCATTTGGATAAAGCATTTCTCTTTGACTGTTCAACTTCAACTTCATTGGAATCCGCCGATTCTTCTCCAGTGTTGAGATAGGCACGAACAACGAGATTGTAATTTTCAGTAGCAATTGGATCAGGAGGCTGAACCCATGTCGCTGTAACTTCATTAGTAGTCTTTTCATAACTCGCGGTCAAATCCACAGGTACAGGCATTTCGGGCAACGACGGAACCAAAGTATTTATCGTGACTGGATGAACAAGCCCTTCCCAAATAGGAGATGAGTAATCATATTCACTTCCAACGATCTTTGAAAACAGCCGATATCCATCCGGAAGAGGATCATTTTCATCCCAATCGATAGTAAATTCGGCATTGGAAATCGAAAAGGAAAATGTGAATAACAGTAGAAAAAATAAGAAGTTAATTGTTTTCATTTTCTTCCCCATTTTTTTTGAATTTATCTTCTTTCCTACACTCTTCGCAATTAGAACATTTTCTATCAAATATTTTCCCTTTTCTCACCCTCCTATCTTTGGTTTCAATATGCCTCCATCTCTTAACTTTGCTATACCATCTATTATAAGTTGCAATGAGAATTCCGGCATCAATCGGCAAGTAAAGGTAGTCATCAAAGGCTGCTCTTCTCGCGCCAAATAACTCCCAAACATTTGGTGAATCAGAAATAGCGACAATCACGCACCATGGATTCTCCCGCCTTATAATTTCCACTACCTCTTTTGCTGTATGAACGGAATTCTCAAATGCATCCAAATCTATCATCAAAACCGAAACGTATTTCTTATCTATAATCAGACTGAAGCCATCTAATAGAGAACTAAGAGCGTAACATGTTATATCGTTTTCCCCGAACGCGATGTTAAGTGCTGAACGTGTTTTCTCATTTGGGGAAAGAACTCCAACATTCCGCTTCGGCCTGTCATACTTAATTTTAGGGGTAGGGTAAGTAGTATTTTTTATATTGTAAAGTGTTTTCCTTACCCGAAGTGTCATTGCTACTACAATCAACCCGAAAGCTATTGCAGTAGGAATCCCAATCGTCCACCATAAGTAATGAGTAACAATCTGACGATGGAGTTCCATTCCTGATTCACTTCCATACTGAGAAGCATACCTGAGTAAAGTGAAAACTAATTTCTCAATAAACTCAGCAAAGAAAAGAACAGTTATGTACTTGTATACTTCTGTCGCCTTACCTGTTTTCCTCCACCACCAAATAAACAACAAAAAACCATACAGACAAATGATGGAAGTTATAAAATAAATATGAAATGCTTTCATTTATCGTTCTCCATTGACCTTCTCATTGCACTCATCAACTGACTTCATTGGTTGTAGAAACCATCGATCACCGCATCCATTTATCTGAGCAATCATATTATTAATTCTACTTTCTGCTTCTTTCCTTTTATCCTTCGCCATTTCGATACTCATCTTTCGCTTCAGATCAAATTCTTTTGTATCTTTTTGTGAGAAGAGGGATATGATTTTTTTTACTATATTCATTTTCATGTCCCCCCTCTTCCGTGAACAAGGGTTTCAATCAATGCTGTTAGTCTCGCAAGGGTTGTAGAATTCTCATTAAGTTGACCCATCAACTCACGCTCATAGGTAACATGTTCCTTAATAATTTTATGCTGAGCAATTATTATCCAACCAAGGAGTGCGAATAATAGAAGGAGAAAAACCAAAAACGGATCTTTTACAATCTGAATTACTTCTAAAAAATCACTCATTGATTCTGCTCCAGGTTGGTAAGTCGTTTCCCAATAATTCATTAACTTCTACTCTTTTTTCTTTTTCTTCGTCTCCCTTTGGAAGATCCTTTTCTACCAACAAGAGACCTTCCACTCTTATATCCTTGTTTTGTTGAAGCCTGACAGATTGCTATCGCCTTTCCTTTCCCGTACCTACGGGTGAGATAACCGACTCACCTGTGTACTCTTGTTCCTTTAGGCATTTCCCTACCTCCTATCAAACTGTAGTGGTAGTGGTGGTAGTACTGGTAGTTGTGATAGGAATAACGGAATTGATTCCAACAACTTCTTCGCTCCAATACCAGTGCCATGAAACCCATCCATCCCCGGAAGCTTGTTTTTCAATTTTCATTGCATAGGACAATCCTCCGGGCAGTATAAACTCACCAGCAAACCCATGACCTGCTTCGTTTGACTTCTCTGTGCCAACTATATCGGCCCAAACTTCAGTCCCAAGATCTGAAAAAACAGCATCAACTCGAAAATCAGCATAATGAGGATTACCAGAAAACCAACCGTTTTTATTTCTCACAACTAAAGGATCACCTTTTGCTGTAACGGTTGGATTCACATATGTCCGCAGAATCATGCCAGAGTCAGCATCGATTTTCCAGTGCATATGTAACTGAAAGTAGTTCTCACCATACACTTGATTTTCAACTTGTGGAATATTCAGATAAAAGTACTTAGTATCACCCTCTCCACTTAGAGTGGCAAAATTTGAAGAGTACCAAATTTGCCCTTCCATTACCGCTTGATCGTGTCCATTTCTCACAACTATCTCGCCATCAGCATTTATCAACACAGGGTGAGAATTGCCATCTACTCCTAATAACTGGATGGTTTTCCCCATGATAATTCCCCCTATTAAATAACGTTAGACTGTGGTTGTCGTGGTAGTACTGGTAGTGGTAGTGGTGGTTGCTGCATCATCGTGGAACCGCTCATAATATTCAGCATTAATCTGAAGCCTGTTAGAAGCTGCTCTGGAGGTGAGCCGCAGCAGGTAGGCAGTATTAGGTGCCAGCAATATTTCATTTGCATCTCGCCCCTCACCCCCGAAGTTTCGGGGTCCTGCACCACCGCCGAGGATTCCTTGGAACAGTAAAGTTCCATCGCCAGATCCAGCCGGTGTATGACAAATCTGAGGTGCAGCCTTGAGAGGATTCGACTCGTACCGATTCCGGTTGTAAGAAGTAAGGGCATTTCCACTGGCATACGTCTTCGATGTCCCCTCATAGATATAAAAATCTGCGAGAAGAGATGATTGAAAGGTGAAAAGCATGTGAAGCAATTGTCGGGTATTGCTGGTTCTGATGAACATTTCAATACTGCTCGCACTTGCCACAGAAGCACCGACATACTGTACATCCCACAATTTTGCAGCATGTACCAGTAAATGCTCCTCCGGCAGAAATGGGACAGTGTTAGTAAAACTGTCGATGATGTTCGTTTTCCTGTACTCTTTCCGTGAAGTCATACTCTTCTCCTTTTCGATACTGTTAGTAAAATACTGACTAAGCTACTGGCCGATTTAAACCGTTGTTGTAGTGGTCGCCTCTGTGTAATCATCAGGACAAACAAAACCAGTGGGAATTGTACCTTCCATCTCACTTTGAGAAGTCCTAATCGTGACTACATGTGCGGGATCTTTATCATAAAGTGTTGCTGCAATGTAGTAATCACCCGAAGTAAATTCAGTTTCAGTCATATTAGGATCTGTGCCGGTTGCTGGATCTGGAGACCCGGATCCTAACCATGAATTATTAATACCAAACCAAATATCTCCAGTTGCAAAATCAACTGCTACCTGAACATAGTCATCAGTTCCCGCCGTACCGCTTAGAGTAACAAAACCACCATCACGATACAATCTACCAGCCGTCCACCATCCAACACCAACGTTCGATCCATCTTCTCCGACCCTATTAGTTAAACTATGAGAAGAATCCATCCAGCCGATAGTTATATTATTCGCTGATTTCGCATCAATATGCATCTCATAATAAACCTTACGAGAATTACATGAAGATACTGATCTAACTGCATCCTGTCCGTCAAGTGCTCCTGTATGGGTAGCAGTCATATCACCATTGCTGAGAGTAACATCTGCACTCTTATCATTTTCATTAAACCTAAATGCAGACGGAGGAGCAGTAGTCGTGGTAGCAGGTGTTGTCACTGTCGTTGTACTGGTACTTGTAGTACTCGTCGTTGACGTAGTGCTGGTTGACGTGGTTGTTGACGTGGTTGTTGAAGTAGTTGTACTCGTGGTTGATGTGGTAGTAGTAGTTGCTGGTGCAACTGTCGTAGTGGTCGTACTACCAGTTGTTGTAGTGGTTGTCGATCCAGTTGTTGTCGTACTTGTCGTCGAAGTAGTACTTCCAGTAACCGTCGTTGTAGAGGTTGAGGTTGTCGATGCGGTTGTCGACGTCGTAGTGGATCCTGTCACAGTGGTAGTAGTTGTAGTGGACGTAGTAGTAGTGGTTGACCAGAAGGTGTAATTTTCCCATGCTGGCGTGGAAGTGTTCCATCGTAAAAGATCACCCTCTTTTTCAGAAGCAATATTGGTATCAGTAAGATCGCTTACACTCAGCGAATCTAATTCATCCCAATTATCATTATTTGCTCCAACCCAATCTGATTGATCACCCGGAATGACTATAGTAATTGCCATTTTAGATACCTCTCTTTACTACCACATCCCATTTACTTGTTGCATGATTGAATTTCAAAATGGATTTATCCTTGAGAACTTTCACATCCACATCGGCCAATCCCTGCAACTTCAATGCGGTATTATTGAGAAGATCAATATTCGCATTGTAGTAATGATGCCAGTTTTGAGCATCGTCCTCAAGTTTGAAAAAACCAGTGTTTGTCGTCCTTTGTACCATTTTTTAATCCCCCCATGGAGTAAAGCCTGATGGTGCTGCATAGCTCATCTGCCAGCTATGACAATGAACTTCTACCCTTTCCATCGTGTTAGAGCCATCAGAATTCTGAATCTCAACCATTGGTGTTACATAATCATCATAGAAGTAATACGTCCTACCATGATAAGTATACGATCCCTTTTGCATCCAACCGGAAAATGCTTCTCCAATTCCAAGTGCCGGATTACCCGACCATGCACCGTTTTTGGAAAACCAAATTTTCTCATTATCAATGTCTATAGCTATCCCAATCTTATCTCCACGATTAAATGAACCGGCTCCAAAATATACTTCTCCAGTGCTGCCAGTTACCAGATTCCCATTACTTCTATATCCACAAGCGAAGTAGGTTATATCAAGATTTGTATGCATCACTTGACCTACAGTGTCGCTTACCGGCCAATATGAACCATTCCAAAAGTGCTCTTGTGCTACACCAAAGGCAACTTTTTTAGTAGTATCCAAACCATCTTCTTCATCAAGCAAATTGTCAAAAGTAAACTCAACGTAATACTTCCCGGTTTGTTTCGGCTCTTCCACAATCAAATGGTTATTAGTCCAAACACCGGTATTGATCGCGTCTCTATAACCATATGGGGCACTTGTATACCCAAGAGAATAGTTGCCTGTACCATAGGTAATACTCCAATCACCCTTAGAGTAAAACCAGTAGAAAACAACATTGGGAGGAATGACAGCTTGTGATCCAGGAATGTAATCCATCCACCCTATGGTTGGTTGCTGTTGAGTGGAAGAAGTCATCATCTCAATCTCAACCGGATGATATTGTTTTTCCAGAACAGCATGACTAATGGTAAGAGCCTTGAAATACTGGTATGTAACAGGAGTAGTAAACCACAGGAGTACTTTCACATAATTCTCACCCTGTTCAACGGTTTCAAATTGTCCACCACCAATATCAACTATATCTGTTCTAAAGTTATTTCCCATACATGCTTCAAAATACTCGTATCCGAATTCTCGTATCTCGTTGTACGTTCTTAGAGTTGTCCAAATACTACCAGTTGCACTACGGTAAGCGTACATGTAATTTCTCAATGGTGAAGGATCATAGTGATTGGCGAGTACTTTCGAATCCGTTGCTCGCATCACTATCTTCATTCCATAACAGAGAGTCGGAGATTCAAGATTCTTACCGATGGACCTGTCGCTCAACCAACCTTCCCTTTCCTGGAAATCAGGTTCATCAACTCCAGACGGGGCAGATGAGAAAATCTTTGTATCGTAGTTTCCGTCAACCGCCGAAGCTCTATAGTCCAGCGTACTTGTAAGAGGGGAAGTATCGTCAATTAAACTCAAACCGGTAGAATATGCTTCCGGTGGAGCCGTAGTAGTTGTCCCGCCAGGAACAGTAGTCCCGGTGGTTGTCGTTGCTGTCGTGGTGGTTGTTGACGTAGTAGTTGTACTCGTAGTGGTAGTAGTTGTCGTGGATGTAGTGGTGGTCACTTCTACATTCATTGTAGCCAAATCGACATTGACAAACTTTCCTGAAGCATGGTCATACATAAGGTAATCTTCATCTGCAAGAGAAGTCAAACTCACATCCAGAAGACTTGCCATATTAAAAAAGTTATCAATAATATCAGCATTGTAGTCAATGAATTCTATAAAGTTCTCCATTCCATAATCAATCTTCAACAAGCCAGTGGTAGCGTTTGGAATATTTCTACCTGCCCAAGTTGTACTACCAACTGAAGGTAATGATGGTCTCGCTTCGGCCGTAACAGCATTATTGTTCAACTTCCACGTAGCCCTTAAATCATATGTGGCATAGGGATAAGTGAAGTCCACGGACTTGGTTTGGTAGTGGTAGACAATTGCAGTATAATTAAATTTGTAAGCATTCAATCCTGCTCCCGGACCAGCATAAGGAACGGCAGTATTGAACGACTCTTCTCCCGTTTGACCTGCACCTATAAAAGCTCCCGTAAATGGATACCATGTGATAGTAAAGTCATCCGTCGCAGTTCTCTCAACACTTACTACTGGAGCCGGAGGAACAAGTTTAGTGGAATCCTTCGTGACATTTATAACCGTTGCATCTTCAGTTGCGACTACTCCTGAAATTGAATGTGGTTGGAACATTAGATAAAAACTTGAATCTGCACTTGAGAAGATCAAGCCAGGAGTTGTCGGGGTAAATATCCAAATATCTACCCCTGAGTTATGTGCTGCAATCGTGGTACCCAACATTCCCCTAATAATACCGGTAAGAGTAATGCTTCCATTCGCATTATTTGTAACGGTAGTAAAACCAATCAACTCATCTTCGATGAGAGCCATTCGATTCATATTAATAGCATCTTCAATCGCTATACTATCGAATGCTGGATCTTCTCTATACGGTGTATATGTGAATCCTACCGTTTCATCAATTTCATTCGTTATACCGTAAGCCTCATCAAGTGTCCCATACTGAGAAAATGCATCCCCTGCAACTGGATCATAAACGTTCCCATTTTGGGAATATCTCAGGTAGTAACCTGATTCATGCAAGTTCTTACGAGCAGCGAGAACAAGGTAAAAACCAGTATTGTAATCCCCAGTCCCTGTCATGTGGTTAAAAGGTAATTGCCAAACACTCGCTTTGTAAAGTGGGTCAGGAGTATAGTCTGGAATTTCCCAATTACTACCTCCACTGGTTTCCCAATTTGAATCGTATAACTCTTCGGTCATCTGTTTAAGGGAAACACCGAAAAAGTTCTCGTCCAAACCCTTTATGTTTTTTGTCATCAACCGGAATTTGGCATTGGAAATTCCGAAGCGAGAATTATTTACTGTTACAACTTGTCCAACGAGAAGTCCAGAAAATCTAAATGGAACTTCACATTCAATTTGAGCTCCAGGATAAGTCGCTTCTTTCATTATCTCCCATACACGTTTACTCGCTACATCTAAATCAATAAAATGTTTTAAGTCTACAGCTTGTTCAACTCTTCTACCAAGAATTCTGTGAAGTGCCGGATTATAAGCCCTTACGGTTCTCTTTGAATAGTCCTTATTTCTATCAATATATGTTGCAACAAAATCAGAATATAACGTATCCCACATTGGGCGATAAAATTTAAAATTTCTCACTTCTCCTTGATCGAAATCAAGAGTAGCAGAAGATGTTTCTGTTTCATCAAACGGAATCAGATAAAACTTCCCGTCAGTATCTTCCGTAAATGATCCACCAACTACCTGCAATGCCTTTTTTATTGCGTCTCTACACTTGATCGCATTTTTATAAACCATATGCAACCCATACTCCTTATTGAACCAGTACAGGGAAGCATTTTCAAAAGAGGTAGCATTTACACCGTCATAATCAACTCCACTTCTCACCAACAAATCATAAACTACGGTAGCAGGGTTCACTCCACCATTTCCAGTTTCAACATAGGAAAACGGGTGAGCAGTTGGAAGGCATTGAAGTACATAATGTATTGTTGGAACTGACTGAACATTTTCTCCAAGGTACAACTGCTCATAGTAAATCCAAGCAATACCTGGTAGTGGGCTCTGTCCAGCAATAGGAGCATCCACGCCATTTCCCGGAACACCGTTAGAAAATATTCTCTGATGATATGAAATTTCTCCTGTTCCAAGTACTCCAGTCAATTCCTCATTAACATAAGTTGCAAGCAGTGAAACAGGTCCATGAGCTAAAGTCATCCAAATGTCAATGTAGTAGTCATAACCAACGATTACTTTTTCAGAACTACAACCTGACTGAACTGTTTCAGTTATCGGTTTTGCTCGCAGTCCACCATAGTAGATGATATTTCCAGTAACCTTTTTGATACCATAAATGAGAGGAACCTTGGAACCCTCATCTGCGGTAGTAATAGCAAAGTCATCGATGGTGGATGGATCTAAAGAATCCATCTCCGGTCCACCTTTAGTCATCATATAAACACTATAGGCGAGACCTATTACCATCAAAGCATATCCGAGGTACGGTAGTAATGCCATTATATCCACTCCTGTAAACGAAAGATTCCCTTACAAACTCTTTTCCACCGATGATCAAAATCAGAAAATCTCACACATGATCCCTCACTGTTATGTATCATTTTCTCATTGCCTAAATAAACTCCTGCATGATTAAATACTCTTATATTTCTCCTGACAATAAACAAAACAATGTCGCCCTTGAGATACGAATCGAATTCCTCATCTACTCTAAAAAATTGCCATGAGAATTTACTGTCCGAATAACGCTTAAAATTTTCATCCATGTGTTGAAAGATTTGGTCGTCATTGGGATCCCGAAACCAAACCCTGCTAACGGTTTTAGGGAAGTCAAATTGCCTAAGTATTTTTATATTGACAAGGGATTGACAAATGTATGTTGAGCAATCGGCATACATCCCTTTCGCAACCTGCAACCATTTATACTCAGTCGCTTTCCAGGAATAAAGTTCTTCCTGGAATTGCTTCCAAAGTGCTTCATTATTTGTAAATGCTGGTCTGTATTCCATTTGAATTAGAATCCCCATATAACTGGATTTTTACTTGGGATCAAAGGCATTCCAAGGAAATCGACCAAATTATCAAACTTATTTATACAGGTAGTAATTAAACGGTCACAACCGGGAAGAATTGTTATCTCAGAGCCCGTCACAACGCGTGAATCAAACGGTACGTGTAAAGTTAGCTTATTACCCACATGATTTGTGATCATGCGGGAATCGTCGGTTACGAAAACCTCACCACCAGTAAAATATCCATCATCATAAGTATCCACTTCGGTACTATAAATGTCGGAACCGATTACTGTTATATTGCTTGTAACGAGACGATATTGGATTACATCAAGAGAACATCCACCGTAGAAGATATTATGATTACATACACAAGAATGAGTAAACATATCCACTTCCTTACTGAGAACATTTGACTTCTGTTCTACAGACAAGGACGCTTCGTTATTCTCATTAAATTGTACTCCGGTCACCCATCCATCAAATATAACTACAAACTCAGTTAGATCATCTGATACTGCTCTGCGAATCGACAACCTTGTTCTATTGGATGGTTGAGTAGCAATGTAAACTCCAAAGTCATCGAAGATGGCTGCTCCCACAGTAGTTGAAACGGTAGACAAGTTTGTATCGACGTTGAATTCGCCTCTCGTAATGGCTGCCGATATATAACTCTCATCTTGAAACACTACATCTGCTTCATGATTGGTGTACCGAAAGTACTCAAAACCTCTCTGGAACTTATATAGTTCTATGAAAGGTATTTGCTCAACCGCTGCCAAATTGCTACTATAATCCGTCATGATGGATACTCCTTTGGTAATTCTAAAAACCGGACTTTCGTTGTTGCTACGGTAGTATTCTTATTCGGAACTTCAAAAGAGTCGTGATCAAAACGGCAGCAGAGCACTCTGCCGATTTCATACACATCGTTCAAACCGATTTCATATGCTGGCATCTGGGTAGTAAACGTGATTGTAATATCTTCTCCAATTGCATCGTATGTTACGGATTGAACTTTTCTTACAATCACGTCACCCGTTTTTAAGTAAAAGTATATTCGATCCCCAACCTTGTAATAACTATGATATTCAGTATCCTCAACGAGCATTGTGGAAGCACTTGCTGCAATTGCTTCTTTCAAATTGAATTCATTTACATTTGCATAGAGCCAAAACTTCTTCAACTGTCCTTTGTGATCATCCATGAATTGGAGAAAATTGTACTTCTCTTGTTTCGTGGTAAGTACTAAATTCATCAACACTGTTAATTGCTTGTCTGCCGTATCTTCCACGATATCCATAGGGGAATATCTTCCAAATTGGGTTACTTCATATCCCCCCAAAATGTTTACATCTACTCCCTTGTCATAATTGGGGTAGAATGGAAATATTTCCAAGTCATCTAATGTTTGAATATCAGACGCCATTCGCTCTCACCTCCTGAAAACTAATATTTGCCCGAACTATATTGCTCGTATAATTTCTCATCGTCAGATTAGAAATCACTCCAACATAAGCTGGATATATGACTACCCTCGTATTATCAAATGTTTTATTAACTGCATTGTAGAGAGATATAGTACTACCTGCAATACCGGAAATAGATTTCGATTCAACCAACCTTGATTCATGGTCAACGATCAAAATGTAGTCACAATACTTTTGAAGATTCCAGTAGTATGTCAAATCTTCATTTCCAATAATGGTAGTCGCACCGGACAAACTTGTTGAGGTAGTAAAGAATTCACTGTAAATAGGTACAACAAAATACTTTCCAATGGAACCTCTCATCTTCCCTTGGAAATGGTTCGCAAGCTGTTTTTCTAAAGTGATGATAAAAGTCGATTTTCTTATCGGACTATTGATCATCGATCTTCTCTGCTCATGAGTTGTTTTCGCTCTATAAACAGAAGTAAAATACTCATAGAGCAAATCCTCATCATTCACCCAATCAATGTCGTAGACAAACGGAATTAGCCGTGTCGCGGTCACGCGTGTTTCCCTGCTTTGTCCATATACTACCCATTCGTAAGTAGTATCCTGTTCAGCCGGACCAGCAATGGGAACATATACCGCGTAGCTGATATAGTTATTAGGTGTAATATAAGTCGGCACTGTAACAGTATCAATTTGTATTCCCACATCACCCGGATCTGTAAAGGAGGTGAGAGCCACAGAAAATGTCAGGTTTGAATTCCAAATGTAAACGTATCCAGTACTCAGCTCTGAAATCAATCCAAATTCAATGAGAGAAGTGACCCATATGCGATTGTAAATGAAATCATAAGCATAATTATTCATATAAATCGCATTACCGGGAAACCTAAGAGCCTTATGAGTATAGTCAAAAGACATACTGTGAAATGGGTAGTAAAGTGTATCCCATGGAACTCCACCTACTCCAAGATCACTGCTTTGATCTCTTGCAACAGTTGTGGATTCGCCGGATACGGCTACCATATCATCATTCGATGTGAGAAAATAATTTGGCATTATGCTATCCTTATAGCTACTCCGTAAGGATCTGTAATGTGACCGAGCGGAAATGCTACATATTGCTCAGTACCGTAGGTGAGTATTTCCCCAATTGACAATCCACCCCATGGAATAATATAGTAATTCGCTTTGCAGAATGGAACATAGGTAGTAGCACCATCATAGGTAAAGAAAACCGGCTTCATCATCACGCGTCTGTTCGAATAGGTGTTCGGGCTAACTGCATTGATAAGGTTTGGAATACTTGTGTTTGGATCAGTAGTGAGTAGTTGAAGTCCACTCACATAATCCCATATTCTACCTGCACCTACACCATTCCACCCTGAATACCGCGGAGTCACATTACAAGCTAACGTTATATAAGGACTGGCAGCAAATATATGACTGGCACCGTTTCCACTACCGGATGTATCATAGCAAAAATCCATACTTGATACTCTGCGAGACAAATAAGTAGAATATACTTTCGGCCAGAATGCAGATCCAGAATCAGTACTACTTACATTATGGTGTTCATATAGAACCGGAGCAACACTGGTACTGTACTGGGTATGATGGCCGAAAACCATACCGGAGGTAGGAGCAGTTTCAAACATCTCAAATTGACCAAAGTGGAAAGCATGAACATTGTTCCCATCAAAATCAACGAAAGCACATATCCATTTATCATCCCCAAAGATCCACATTTTATCAATCGTGGAATATGAAAGGTCCATTGCTGGATCTCTTTCATAGGGATAATCCGTTGTAAGTTTGGGAGAAGTTAAAGCATATTGACAATATGGATGTAACCTATATGAACTATCACCTGAAACGTAAGTAGTGTTAGAAACACCAGCAATATGAAAGTAATGATGAACATGAGTTCTTCTACCAAGAGTCAAAGCCATTTTAAACCTAAGGACCGTCGAACCGTAACCGGAACTTTGAAGGCAAAGGTAAGCAGCACTTGAATCACTACTCCATTCATTCACACCGAGGGTAGAATTATATTCCCAATCAAACCATTTTCTCCACTCAATTTGCGACCAACCTTTGGAAACAGCAAATTGGCGAACATAATCCATTGCTTCTACTCCATCGGGTACATTGACATGGGTAATATAATCTAATATCATGGTTTACTCCTTAAACCGTCGTCGTAGTGGTGGTAGAACTTGTTGATGTAACCGTAGTGGTAGTGGTAGTATAATTTTGTTGCTCTAAAACAGCGAGCCAATCATACTCATAGTCGTTTTTACCCTGTGCAAATATTCTCCAAAGGTTGCTGTCGCTATCAACTACTTCCTCTTCACTCTGGGTATTCAAATTCCGGTAGGCAGCTACGTTATAAAGCTGGACACAAGTGACATTCGTGTCTGTTATATAAAAAACAGGCATGAGAATAGCAGCACCATTCGGTGATGTTACCAAAGGAGAAGTATTTGTATTCGCCTGCATGGGAATAACGAGAAGATCCCCACTAAACTTTTTAAATGTACCCGCTGGATCCACTATAAAATTGGAGCACTCATTTATATCATTCATCGGTCTCACTGGTCCAAATCCACCATCCTGATAGCTGGTATCCCCTCTTTCACTCCCAGCTATTACGAGAGGATATGGGTAGGACTCAGGAGAGCCTAATCTCGCCCCGTTCCCAAGGTAGCACTGGTAATAACTCGAACCGACACGAACAGCAACGAATACAAACTCTGAGGTAGCATAAAACCAGTAAGCCATCTCGGCATTAAACAACTGAAGCGAAGGCAGCATTGTCCAACTTTTGGTAGTAGAACTAAAGTCGCTCAATTGGTGAGTTGTTGCAGCAGCACCGTTCCACGTGGACGGAAGGGAAGTATATCCATTCAAGTTCCACCCATAAAGCTGAGAACTGATATAATAGAATTCTCGCATTCCAATGAAGATGTTCTCATTTCCACTCAGCCCATCATTATAGAGAATTACTTCCCTATACGTCGAACCATAAGACGAAGTGGTCCCATCATCATCTCTTGCCTCATCATCAAATTCCAAGGACCAGTCTAATCCACTCACTCCAGGGTTGCTCGTTAACCATGTCACAAGGGTTTGCAATAAGCCTACGTTATTCCCACCAGCAAAACCGGGAACCGTTCCTGTTTTAAATTGAGGGGTGAGAATCATGATTAGACCTCCGTCGCTAATATATTTTTAAGTTCGTAGGCATTGCCTCTAATGACATTGAAAACGGTTTTCTTACCTGGAGTAGAAGATAAGTACCGGTCAAAAACAGATTGGTCAATTACATTCACAATGTCAATTTTCTCCTCTTTCGCACCTGCTTCTGGCGTCACCATCTGCGGACCAGCTACTGCACCACCTTCAGCGAAACGAGCCACCCTTGTTGAACGTGGTACAGACGGCATGGAAAACCCTGAGAAAAGTTCTCTGGGAATTAATCTTTTTCTCAATGCTTCCATAATACCTGTACCGTAGTATCTCACTGTATCAACCGGCTGAACCCATTCACCGGCAGTCAAATGAGCCGGAATATTATCCGCTTTTTTGTGAGGGGAATGCCCAGGAACTTCTCCACCTTCAGCAAGGTTTGTCGCTGCGATCTTTGCTATTTGTACTGCTCCCATTGCACCTATAATCGAAGCGTTTACAATTGCTCCAGTGCTATAAGGTGGAGCTCCAAGTGCTCCGGTGACAGCATTTGCCACATTGATTGTCGCCTCAGCAATCTTCGCTGCCTTAACGAGGTAGAACATTTCCTTCGATTTCTTGCCGGAAAGATCGTACATTTCCTCCATGATATTGGCAAGTCCACCAGCTACTTCCGAAGCAGTAGTTAACCTGTATTGGAGTTCTCTTCTCGCTTGATCCTCCGCTACCTTTTGCTTCTCCAATTCATGTTGCCTATAGAGCTCGTTTATTTGCTCCTTTTTTGCATTATGCTCTTCAAGCATTGCTATTTCACGATCTTGACGTTCCTGTAGATCTGCAATCTCCTTTGCGAATTGGGTTTCAAGACCTGCACCTTCCATCGATGCAAGTCTCGCTTTAACGTTATTAAATTGTCTCGCAATTATTTCTTTTGCAAGTGCTGCCTTTTTCTCAAGCTCTACTTCTTCCTGTCTCAACTTATCACGTTCGGCAAGTGCTTCCTGTTCCAACTCAAACAGGTTTTGTTTTAACTCTTGCCTCATTGTGAAGATCCTCGCATCCATTAATGCCCGTTTATTTATATCCGTTTCACGATCAGCGGAAATTTGTAGTACTTTGATTTCTGATTCCGCTGCCTCAATTATTTTCCGCTCACGTTCTTTGAAGTAATCTTCCAAAGTAACCAATCCACCAGCGTAGGCTGCATCAAGTTCCACAAGTTCTCGCTCGATAATGGACTTGATCTTCATTGCTTCTGTTTTTAATTGGGTTACATCGGTTATTTCGGGCTTGATTTCAGCGGTGACAGTTGTTTTCGTAGGCCTTCGACCGATTGGACCGGTCTTCCCTTCGGTCTTATTTCTCATTGACTCAAGAGCACGATCAAGAGCACTTATGTCCTTCTCAAGTGCTTCCCTTTCTTGTTTGCTGCGGTTAATGATATTTTTGGAAACTACGTTTCCCTGCTCATCTATTTTGTGAAAAACTTCAATTACATCATCTCCAGATTCCTTCCAAGGTAGTCCTGCAAATTCGTGGAACGCTTTACTCACGCCCCGAAGAGATTCACCGGCAGCAGTAAAGTTGCCGGTGAACAAACCTTCAATCGCAAGTGCTACCGTTCCCATTGCACGTCCAACGATCATCACTTCTTCAATCAATTTCCCAAGGAACTTCATTACTACCTGAATACTTTCCTTTGCGACTTTTCCCCATTCCTCAAGGGTTCCCTCTCTATCGAGACGATCGATTTCTTCTATGAAAGCAGATATTTTCTCAGTTATATAGTCAAACCCTTGAATCAACTCCTCTTCAAAGGCTCTGCCAAGTGCTATTTTTACTCCTTCCATTGCTGCAGCGGTTCTCCTTGAAGCACCTCCGATCCCTGCTTCCATATCTTCAGCTATTTGCTTCGCAGTTCCACCAGCATCCTTAAGATCATCAACGTATTTATCAAGCTCTTTGGATCCAACGCTGAGAAGTGCTGCCATACCAGGACCAGCACGGAGTCCAAAAAGCTTCAATGCTTCATCACCTTTCAATCCTGCCGCTTCAAGTTGTCTTATAATTTCCACGAAGCCGATGAAATTGCCTTCATTATCCCTAACTCGGAGTGCTACTCCCCCCATTCGTTGCTCAAGTTCCTTCATCAACTTCGCTTCTTCTTTTGTTGGATTGAGAAGAGCATCAATAGCTCCACGAAGAGCAGTACCTGCAAGGGTTCCCTTCAAACCAGCATCATGCAACTTGCCAAGTGACCCAACTAAGTCTTCGAAATCAGAACCTACACCAGCTGCAATCGGACCAACGAGTTTAAAGGCTTCCCCAAGTTCTACCAGAGTGGAGTTACTGGAAGTAAATGTTTTGGCGAGAACATCATTTACTGCGGATAAATCTTCTACTTCGAGACCGAAACCAGCGAGAACATTAGTAGCAATGTCTGCAGCCTGTCCTAATTCTAACGCTCCAGCGGCAGCAAGCTGGAGAACCCCAGGAAGGGCTTCGGTTGCTTCGATAACACTAAACCCTGCCATACCAAGTAATCGCAAGCCATCGGCCGCCTGAGCCGCTGAGAATTTAGTAGTTTTACCCATTTTCTCAGCAACCTGCCCCAGAGTCTTAAACTCTTCCGCGGTCGCGCCTGTTACCGCACCAGCGGCACGTAGTGTATCATCGTATTCCTTAAAAGTATTGATAACAGATCGCGTTATAAGTCCAGCACTAAGAGTCAAGCCGAGTCCGGCGACTTTAGCTTGAAGGGAAGTAAATGCTTTCCCCACAGAATAAACGCTTTTCTGGAGACCTTTCATCCCCTTTTGAATCGCACCAATTTGCTTCCCGGCGAGATTCCTCAGCCGGACAAGTATTGTGATCTGTTCATCTGCCATTTTTTAAGTCCTTTGCCTTATAAACTTTCGCCATTCTTTTTTATTTGCAAAACGGGCGATCCTAAATGCTTCACCGATATCCTGTTGTCTTCTAATTCTCAATCTCTGGTGAGCATTTAGAGCATTGATTAGGAAGGAATATCCATATCTAAATACTCCTTCTCCATGACCCGCTTCGATAAGCTGACAGCAAGTTGAGAAAAGTTCTCCAGCAGCTCTCTTCCAGCCTTCGTGAGTTGCTTGCCCAGCTCCAGTGTCTGGGCCAGATCGAAAAAATACTTGTTGACTTCCTTTACCTTCTCCCAAATTTGCATCAGCTCGGAAGGTGCAAGTTTGATAAGATCCCCAAGGGTAGTTCCGGGCATGGCGAGCTTGAGAAAAGTTGAAAGATATCCACCACCATCAAAGAAATCGCCAATTACATTTTCTACCTTTTTCTCAATGGATCTTTCGGTGGGATTGCTGTCGTTAGAGGATGGTTGACTGGAAAAAAGATTGATAATTTCCTCAACTGTTAATTCTCTAACGGTGTATTCCTTGTCATCAATTTTTATACGCTCAGTCAATCTCATTTTTAGAAGTACTCCTTTTATTAGACGGTAGTGGTTGTCGTGGTGGTCACGAAGGTGGTTGTCACATACGGACTGTTTGGATTGTTCGCCGTATCCGACAACCCTTCCGCCGAAATCGACATAACCAAATACTCTTCTCCAATCAGTTGCAGGGCACCGTTTGGGGATAGAGTCACCCGATGGAATCTCCATGTGTACTGGGGTCCCAAAGGGTTGTCGGAAATGAATTTCAAAGCGTATTCCTTGTCCGGTTGAGTCAGCGCGTAGACCAGATTCCCACTGGTTTCGCCCATGAGAAAACGGGCGAGGTTTACTGCCGCGAACTCGTCCAGATCGAAGTTGAGTGAGTACTCGGACTGGATGATCGGGTTTTTGTCCCTTGTTCTCAACCCTGTTCTGGAGGAGTAGTGAGGGAGCCGTTCTACAGAAGGCTCGATTTCCAAACTCGGACAGTTCCCCAAATCGGTAAACCCCGAAGGATCCGTAGGGGGAGTAGTCCCTGTCCATTCGCCGATGTAAAGGATACCCTTTCCAACGACGTAGTTATCGGTTGAATGCGGAGTTGCCATTATATCCCTCCTGTTTTGTGAGAATATTGTATTACAACGTCTACTCTGAAAGCATAGAAAGGCTCCCAGTAACCTCTATAAAATTCGGGTTTTAACGTAGTGCCGATAGCAAGTTCTCCCCTCGTTGGATCCGCATAAAGTGTTGCCCAAAGGTCGTCGAGTATGTTGCTGAGTTGTGTATCGGGTTCCACATTGTCTTGGAAATAGCAGTAAAGTGAGATGTTCAAATCTGAAATAAACACATCCTTTCCCGCTGTACGTCTGCCAACTACGTGAGGCCTTGGAACTGGCAAACCTGCAACCATTGCGATTACCGGAAATTGGGTGACTGCAAAGTTCTCCAAATCCTTCAACGTCGGCAGTGACCTTTTTACGGTAGCAATAGAGGGAATCGTTTCCAAATCCTCCTTTACGCTTACGATGATTTGCTCACGTTTTGAGTTCGCAGCCATCTTTTATCTCCTTCGTCGCCGGATACGGCGAATGTGATTACGGATAATTTCTCTAACTCTTATCCTGTCCTCTTCACTAACAGCAAAAAACTCACGGTTCTCATTAAGGTAATAAGCCTTTTCAGGATTGCTCATTCCAGTTGGATCTTTACTACCCTGAAAGAATAGTTCAACCGTGTTTTCGGTTGTGTTAAAATCCATTGAAGACATCATAGAACCAGTCATGAAAAGGTTAACCTTGTTAGCAGACCGTCCGGACCGTCTTCTCAATTCGGCATATCCTTCAGAATAAGGTTCAAACGGTTCGCCATGTACATCCCTACCTTCGGCCGTTCTAATTTGGATCTGAGAAGTTAAGAACAGACCAATCTCACGCATTATGGGTTCACTCTCAATGTGCGTTCGTAAGAACAGCAAATCGAGAATTACATCCCTTAATCCGAATATTGTTACAGGTTCAGACACGAACAAGTCTCCTTGGTACATGGTGATACTTCTCTGTGTCCACAATAGCCCCAGAGCCATCCCAGTCGTAATTCACGCCGGTCGCGAGTACTTCTTCCAATTCCTGATTGTACAGGTCACGGAAAATCTTCATCTCGCGTTCAAAACCATCGGCTTCTGGGGAATCTTTCATCAAGTAAAGGTAGATGAGCTCCAACGCTTTATAACTGGACAGGTCCTTAACTTGATTAGCATCTATCAGTTCAGATGAGAACTCATTGTCACGCCAATCGAGTGAGTACTCCTGTGCAGCCGTTTTATACCAACGTCGGATAAGAGTTCGATTTATCTTCTCAGCTGCCTTTACGTGCATTGCAGTCCAGTCCGTAACCCCAAACTCAAGGATATTCGGTCTGATTGCTGCAATGTCTTGATCCGTTGAATAAGGCATTTACTCACCTATTCCTTTTTGGGTTTTCTCAGTCGCCTTTTCACTTTTCTCTCCGGTTTCTTTTCGGACTTCTTCACCGGAGCCTTTTTCTTCGTCGGCGACCGTTTTGCTCGTTTGGGTTTTGACACCTTCGTTTCTGTTTTCGGTTTATCTTTTTCCCGGCCAAGGGCAATGTCAGCGGGTGATGTGATCGCGCTGTCAGTGGGCTCTGAGCCTTCCACAGAGGTAGCTTTACTCTTCGCAATCAGCCTTTCTTGCTCAGCCCGTTTCTGCTCCTGTTCCAAGAGTACATCTTCCGTAACTCCGCGGGACATGATAGGGATATTCTCACCCTCTTCCAGACTCTTTCCCTTCTGAAAAAACACATCAGGAGGTTCGTCCAGATCCAGCGGAATTTGCGGATAACCCAGATCAGCCAGTTTTTGAGCGACCTGTGCATCTTCCGTGTAGTACTGTCCATCAACGAATTCGCACAGTGCTTTGTTCTTCTCAGGGTTCCATACAATTGTAGCAAGGTTTGAACGATAAAACCGATACAGTTTCTGTTGTGACTTTGCCATTTTTCTTCTCCTACTTAGACCAGACTACTACGCTGTCGTTGTGGTCGTCGATGTAGTCGTGGTAGTGGTTGTCGTAACCCATCCCGTTCCGGCTGCAATGGCGTCGTTGACATCCTTCGCCCATCTGCGAAAAGACGGCTCCAGACCGGGATTGGTTTCCATGTTAATTCGGTCACGTGCTCCCATGTGAAATCCTCCTGTGAGAAGTTATCAATTTTGACTATAGCCGTTTACTCACCTCGCGTTTACTACGTGGTTGCGAGATTCGTAATGGTTCCGTGATACTCTTCCGGGCCGTAGTCAAGACCGATTTGACCGTAGATCTGTCCCTTCTCAGCGGCACCAGTTTTGCTCAGCTCTTCGTAGAACAGTACTCCCTTCCCGGGAACCGGCAGGAACACGGGGGAGCAGTAAGCCAGATCGGCAATGAGCAGAGTACCTGCAGGAACATGCGGAGCCCAGATCACTCCGAGTACTGCGAAGTCGGTTTCGATCTGGTTGATGTTAAAACCGCCGACATTGCGCGACTGCGGAGCATACCCGTAGATCTCGCTGAGCCGTTGTTTGTTCAGGGCATTCACGAAAATCACGGGATTGGAGAACTCCGCTCCACTACCGGCCATCGTTCTGAGCAGTTGATCCAGGAGGGTTTTGCTCAACGCGGCGGCAGCTGCATTGACGGTGTTGGTAGTACATGCGGTGATGATTCCACGACTTTTCGCGGCGACCGCAGCGGATGTTGCCTGCTGGTAGGCACCGTTGAGAAAAGTGTACTCGGTATTCACCGCGATCTGCCGCATATGAGCGGAGATCTGGAAGTCCAGTTCATTCTGGACGGGTTGCGGATCGGTCCGATCGACCAAACCGGTAGTACTGTCGGCGGTGATCTGGCCGACAACGGACTGTTTTGCGTAGCTGACGGTAACGGACCGATGGAAAATCTGACAGGTGTTGACATCCTGATCGCGGACATAGGTCCACGCCGTCGGAGCCGTCATGGAAGCGGTTTCCGTCACCGCCGGTTGAGAAGCAGACTCCAGCGCCCAAGGCTGTCCCAGCGGGAACTGGAAGTCCGCGGTCACACGAATGGAATTCCCTTGAAGCCCTCCGATCATGTTCAGGAAAGGCGTCTGATTGGCACCAATGAGAAAAAGTTCACCGGTGTAGTTGGGGCAATTCCAGGAAGTTGCAGCAGCGTTTGTATTCGCCATTTTTTCTTCTCCTTATTTCGGTTTATAAGTAAATTAACGCTGCCATGAAAAGCTTTTATTTGGGATTTTCCAAACGAAAAATTCTGTTCTTCAGAGCAATTGCATCTTTTGCTCTTCCCTCTTCATGAGCTTTTGCATGGGCTTTTTTGAGGGAAGCCAATTCGTCGTCACTTTCGGTATGCTCACCCGATCCACTACCCGATCCACTACCCGGTTTACCTGCACTCATAAGGGCGTCCTTCCCAGGGAACTTGTCCCAGAGTTCGTTCATAGCCTCTTGAAAAGTGGCATACTCGCCGGGATTCTCACGTGAGTAAATCGGATCCTCATACTTCCCAGGATCCTTATAAGCACGGAGCAGTAACTCAACCCCATCATCGGCTACCTCTACGCGGTAGTGCTTCGCGAAGTAGGCTTCGGCCATAGCAGGGTTGAGATGAGTCTTCGGATTTGCACCACCAAAAAGAGGATGCACGGCAAAGTTATTGGACACCAAAAGCTTGTGGATCTGGCTGTCCTTACTCGAAATAACCTCGTCTTTTTTCGCAAGGGCACCCTGAAAAGAATTCTTCTGGGTTTCCAACTTCTGCTCATAGGACGAAGACATATCTTGTTTCAACTTCTCCACTTTGTCAGCCTTCAGGTAGTCCTTGTCATTGAAATTTGCCACAGTTTCCAGAGCCTCATCCGCTCGCTTTTTGTACTCAGCGACATCTTCCACTCCCTTAAAAAGGGAAGTAATACCTTCTGCCGCTTCAACCTTCTGGCGATTGGTTTTCGACTCCTTGTTGAGCACGATAATCTTCCCGTACATTGCTACGGGATCAAGCGCTACATCTTTCCCATCGGGATCGATGTAAACTACTTTCGTACCATCAACTACCGGTGCTCCATCCTCTGTCATTTTCAGCTTCCATTCTTTCGTTGGCATGTCCATGCCTCCTTTTTGCTCAGAGAGCGAAAAAGTGAATAAATCAGGGGTAGAACTTCTCCACCCCATTGTTCACCTTGTCGTGTGGACAGACGGCGAAGTGAAACCAATTGGTAGTCATTTCAATAGACGTTACAAACTGAAACGTCTCATCAAAAGGATTTTCCAAAAGCTCTCTTCTCACTGTTTCCGCACTGACATCGGTGAACACCATATCAACAGCACTACCAATTTTATGATATGAGAGTTCTGCTCCCACCGGACAATTCCGTGGACGCCATCCCCTCCATTGATGAGTGCCAAACTTCTCACGTGTCGCTTCGCTTAGACCCCATGTATTCATGATAGCAGGTCCGTATCGGCTCCGTAAACGATCCATTGTTACGAGTACTCTTGAATCGATATAGAGCCAAACAAGATTCTCGTGGAAAAACGGTTCCATTTCAGGAGGGAATACTTCCACAACCTTGAAATATTCCGGGACATATACTCCCATCCCGGTTCTATGATTTACTTCCCATCCCATTATTCTTCCGTTTCCCTTATGTTTAAGGCTTTCCCGAGTTTCACATCAATATCCCTAAACAATCCACATAAACTGAGTTGAAAGAAATCAATATCCGAAATCGGTTTCCCACTGTGCTCCTCATACCCATCTATCGAAGCATTATCGGGGATATCGAATTTCCTTTCCGTGCTGAAATACTTCTGCAACTTCTCACGGAGTGCTTCCGTCCCGTCCAATAATCCCCATTGAATAAACTTCTGATCCGGATTATCGTCGTATTGGAGAATCCCTTCATTTCCATTGGTCATGTCCATTACTGGAATACGAATAATCATAATTTGATCCCCAATTTCTCAAGGTCAGTATTTGCTACTTTTTCAAGATGACTCTTTCCTGATTGCTCTACTTCTTCAAAAAGTTCTTCAAAGGCGTCTCCACCAGTGAGTGGACGTGTTTTTCTCGTTTTACGATAGAAATCCTGCATCCATTGAGCATATTCTGGATAATGCTTTATTTGCTTTCCCCATGGAAGGTGGTCAAAGTTTTTTGGATTAGAAAGTCTCTTCCCTAAATAGTCTTCCAAATCCGTCTTGCCAGTAGCCAAACGAGCAGCATGAACCCAATTTCTCAATCTTTTCTTCGATTGATCTAATTTCAGACGATCTGCTTTCTTTACTGGACCTTTCAGCGATTCCCTTACTCTCTCTAAATCACCATAAAAAGCATCTTCATCAAGTGCGACAAGTCTCAATCTACTTTTAAGATCATTCAACTCAGATTCAAGTGCCTTGGCATAACGCTCAGAACCCATTGAGAAAAACTCTGGATGCCTCGCCGTTGGATGTGGATAAATTCTCCCTTCATAATCACTTACCCAGTTCCCAATGTGATACTGTCCATCACCATTATTGAACCATGCTTTTCCTCCTACCCTGCTATCCTCATACCATTTATGGTATTTTATTGCATCCCTTTTCCCTGCCCACGGATTTGTATCATCCCAAAAACCAAGTTTCCAGTTAAGATCCCTTCCCTTGTTGGACATATAGGAATCCACGGCATGACCCACTTCATGAGCTATTACTCTCGTGCCAAATTCTTTTTTCCCTATATTCCGGTAGTGGAAAAAGCTTAACGTTTTGGAATCTGGATTATAACTTGCACGTCCTAACTGTGCTACATCAATTCTTAGTCCAGACAATTTCATCTCAGTGAGAACTTCGTATCCAAGATGTCTTGTGCCTTTGAATATTACTTCCTCTTCTTTATAGGAAAGCATTCCCATTTCGCCGATAATATCTTTTCTCAACTGATTATGCACATCACTCGGTGCTACTACAGCATAATCCCTTCTCGCCTCCTCATACTCCACAAGTGCTTTTTTCTTCGCTGTCCGAGTTTTGGCACCTAAATATTTCTTCTGTGCTACTTCAAACTTGTCCCTTGCTACTTTAACTGGATCAACTTTTACTTTTTTAACTTTTGGCTTCACCTCATAGATTACATCGATCCCCGACAAATCTTTCTTTATGTAGTCTGGATCCCCAATAAAGATTGGTTTCCCCAATTTCTTATCGAGTACTTTTCTCAATGCAGAAGTCATGGATTCTCCACCTAATCTTGTCACTCCATGCTGGTCTGCAAGTTCGAGTAGATCATCTATAAGTGCTGTACCATATCCCTTCCCCTGATACTTTTTATCTACGTAGATCATATCGATGAAAAATTCTTTATGATCCCCGTCCATGAGAGTAAAAAATCTAACGTTACCAACGGACTCGAAATCCTCATTCAAAATATGGATCGTATTCGGATCCTTAAACTTGAAATCCATATTTGGAAGATTGCGATCTATTTCTGCTCCCGGTGGAAGATACTTGTCTCGTTTTACTACCACCTCTTTCTTGTTCGGTGTTGGAGGTGGAGCTACTTTCTTCGGTGTAAGTTTATCTTCCTTTGGTTTTGTCGGAGTTAATTTTCTATTCGGCGAAGGTTTTACTAATCCAACTCCCTTTCTTATATCTTTCGGGACTATCAATCCCTCGCTTTCCCATAATGCTACCAAGTTCTCCCTATCAGCTATATCCAAATCAAACCAATATTTTGTTAGTGGAGAATTAGGTTTAAAGTCATATCCCTTCACAAGCTTGTGCCGAATACTCTTCAACTTCTTTTGCACTTCCGGTGGATACTGCTTTAAAGTCTTTAAATTCGGGTCCGGTTTTCCTTTTTTTGGTTTCGGCTTGACCATGTTATCCGGCTGTGGTTTAATCACCTTCTCAGGCTTGGGAGGCGGAGGTGAAGGCTCGATCGGCTTCGGCTTAATGGTTTTGCCCTTGCTCCTTAATATCTCAGGGACCTCTATTCCCTCTGCTTCCAATGCTTCTCTGAAAAGTCTCCTCTCCTCAGCATTCATGCCATTGTGAAAAAACTTCACATACCGCTGTTTCGAAGTTAACCCTTCACCTCCGCGCTTTGAAACTTTATGTAAAATTGAAAGATAATTTCTCTCAGTTTTAGTGTAGTCAAGCCATCCACGTGCACCTTCGGTCTTCTTCAAATGAGATGGTTTCGCACCAATTGTATCCCCTATTCTCCAATCGGCTATATCTACCTGAGTGCGATCACCGAGCCATTCCGGTCTAACTGGACGCCAATGATGGCGACAATTGTATCCGCCTCTATGAGTAAATGCTGGCCCTGCTTTCCCTTCCCATTGGTGCTGATTCCATGAGTTGATTTGTCCTCGTGTATAAACCTTCCCTGCTCGCCTACGACAAAATTTACGAGTACTACCAATAATGTCACCAACATAAAGAAAATGAAATATTCCTAACCCTTCCGCTTTCCCTAAGTTGACATCATTGTGGTAGTTCATTGTCGCGTCAAAAGCATATTGCTTCGCATATGCAGCCATTGATCTACCGCGAGCATCCCTATGTCCCGTGAGTGCTCCAGTTACAGCAGCAACCAATGTTGAATAGGATGTTCCACCGACTATGGAAGAGTAAAGTGCATCATCTATTCTCCTTTGGGCTTCCGTTCCAAACTGCTCAAAAGTTCTCGCTGTACTCCTACGGAGAGAACGATTCATATTCTTTTCAATACCAGTAAAGTCAGCACTTTCATTCAAGTACGTCCAAGAACTCTGAATAAAATTGTCAATATCATCAAAGTCCGAAACAAGCTGTCTGGCTGCTACCCCATATGTCTCTTCGAAGTTCTTGAGCATTTCCTTGTGGACAGCTTGTGTTTGTTTCAGATTTACTTTCACGCTTTCAATACGACCAGTTCTGTCCGTCTCGATTAATCTTAAGGAGTTGATCATTTTTCTCTCAAGATTCCTAATCGCGGTCGCCATTCGATCTTGATTTCTTCCGACAGCTTGACCAAGGAATGAATCGGTTTTCTCCGATACAACCTGGACCTGCTTCGGACCTATTTTCTTTTTCGGATCCACTTAAGGATTACTCCTTCTCGCCGGAAGTCTTTTTCTGAAATGGGAGTACTTTGTCTTCACTATCGTCCGTTTCAGGTTTTTCCATAAATGGATCGTAGTAATCTGGATCTCCAGGCTTCGGCCTGTTCGCCTCCTCTTCAATTCCCTGTTCGATCTCATCGTCAATTTCTTGCATCTGAGTATCGTTCCAGGAAGGTAGCATTTTGCGAGCAGTTTTCTTTTGCATCGCTTCTTTAAATTTGTTGCTGACAACTATGCTCGTGGAAGTAATAACGTTATCAAGGTCCTGAGCCAAGTTCTCCACGTCGTATGTGCGCTCACGCTCAATCTTCGTTTCCTTGATAAGTTCTTTTTCTTCTCCCTCAAATTCCCACTTGTAGTAGAACCAATATATTCTCGACTCCGCCTTCTCAAGATTGACTGCTTTTCTCACAAGGCTGGAATTGAGAAGTTGGAACTCGGACTGGAGAGCAGAACCAGACTTTGCTACCGTGGAAACTTCGTTTGCAGCCATCCCGCCAATGTTACTCGCACGGTAGATCTCTGCTATCTTTAACCCAATCCATACAACAATTGCATCAATCGGATCCTTGGATTCGGACTGCAACCAGTCAGGCTTGGAATCCGGATTGTCCGGATCAAAACTGAGTACTGCCGTCGGACCAGTTTCATCCGATTTGTCTACCACCTGATCAGGGCGACCTTCCAATGCAGCTTTTCTCATCATTGGAAACGCGGAGTAGTCAATAACTTCCTCTCCTTGTGAAAGGTTCCGGATAATACTCACATCAATTCTTGCTATGTCAGATATATCCGATTTACCGATGGGGCGAATTCTCCACTTCTTATTGATGATAAAAACAAACGGAATCTCATTCAGAGTATGAGTTCTACATTCGACCAACTCGGCCTTTTCCTGATCTGTTCTTGGGCTACCATCTTCATCGAATGGTATTTCCCAAATCTCAAATTGATCCTGAAACCAAAGCAAATATTGTCCACTGTCCTGGAGAAGTTTCAGGTAAGTTAAAACGGGCCGACCAAACTGATCCCGTTCAATCTTCCAATCCAGAATAGCTTGTGGATAGTATGAGCAAAGATACGGATGTACTTCCATATCTATTTGCTCTTGTCGATTAAAAAACACGGTAGAAGGTTTGTCAACAAGTACTCCCGTGTAACCCATAATGGAAGCGAGCCTACTCTGCTCGGTAATAAACTCGTCGATCCCATCACCTTCCAAATTGCAATCCTCAGAAAACAATTCGTACAGTGCATCGCTTTCAATCTTTTGAGGAACTGTTCTCTTTGTTGCTTTCTTGTTCAGGTAGAAGTTCAATGTATCCACAATCGACTGAGAATAACCGAAACCATATGCCTGTTTTTTACGAGCTTCGTAATTCTCACTGGTTTCACGCTCGTGCTTTACAAGGTAACCAAGATTAACAAGTTCTCGCGCTCCCTGATAAGCAGCATATAAGAACTCCCATTCGCTTTTAAATAGCTGGTGGAGTTCGTGTGTTGCTTTCAACTCATCGACGGTCAAGTCAGGGTTTTTTGGTGTTGCTGTTCTCTTCTCATTCTTTGTTGCCATGATTTAATCTCCTAATCGAATTCAGACAAAACAGCTATATCAAAACCAGTTTGCAAACCGGTCACCTCATTCTCAGAAGTAGTGGCGAACATCTTCCCTTGATAATATGTTGGAGCAGTAATTAACCGTTCATAATTTCTAAGAAGTCTTACCGGTTTAACTACCCAGTCAAGGTAGCCTTCGCTGAACATACCCTCGGAAACCATATGTCCAAGCACTGAATAACCAGTCTTCACACCAGAATCCCCGCATGAGTAAACACAATGGAGATGATTATCAAACGAAGGGATAAATTTAAAAGCCTCATCAATATTGACAACATCCGGTATCAAATGTTGATCGCCTATCCCAATGTATTGCATCGTTTCCAATTCAAATGGACCATGAGGATTGCGTGAAGCAAATACGGCAATATCCCACCATCGTAAGTTCTCCGGATCCCATAATATTGCTACCGCGAGATACCACCATCCTTGGTAGTAAAACATACAGGGATCTATCATTGCAAGGTGGTCCCGATCCATGTTTACGTTTACTCGTTCAATATCAAGTTCAACATTGTCAAACGTATCCGACACCATGAAACGATAAATTCTCATGGTTTCGTAATATGGATTTACTCCAGCGGTATCACAAACATAAATCCATATTTTGTCTTCGATCTTCACTACGTAAGGAGCCCACATTGCTCCCCATCCCATGTAAAAGGTTTTAACGAATTCCCATTCGAGTATTCCACTGGTTCTACGAAAAACAGTAATTCCACCATTTAGCATATCGGTGACGGCCATATACGCTTCATGAGTATTCTCATCTTCGTATATATGGCAATTCTTATAAGAACCGTCGCCGAGATTAATGATTTCCATTCGCTTCTCCTATATGGTAGTTGATGTGGTAGTAGTTATCGGATAAATAAGTGATTGCTCAATCTTGAAAGTAAATTCTTCCACTATCGGTAAACCATTATCAACTGCTTCCACAAGGAACTTCCTCGTTGCTGTGGAGCCAAACTCCGTGACTCCAAGGTCAGCCCCAGACAAGACTACGTCAATATTGGCTGCAGGTGCTACTACTACGTGTCGCCTATTGTTAATTACTTCTCTGTCGCAATTGGTCAATGTCCATCTGACTGCACTTGGTACAGCGAGTGCTCCGGCACTGTTTTTGAAAGTGAGGCTTATAACATACTGAGAACCTTCCTTCGCTCGTGTTTTAAGTGTTACCGCCATCTTTTAATCTCCCGTTACAGTGATAGTTGGTTGTGAAACAGTTGCCAGAATGCTCGGTTGTTTGCTGCTTCCTAAAATAGTAGGCAATTTTACAGTAGCACTCACGCTTACAGCAATAGTATTCGGATCAATCGTAGTGGTCGTGACCGTCGTACTGGTAGTAGTTGTTCCAGTCGTGGTTGTCGTGCTGACCGTCGTACTCGTAGTGGAACTTGTTGTACTCGTCGTTGACGTAGTACTCGTCGTTGACGTTGATGTAGTACTCGTTGTTGACGTTGATGTAGTACTCGTTGTTGACGTTGATGTAGTAGAACTTGTTGTACTCGTCGTTGTCGTGCTGGTCGTTGTCGTGCTGGTCGTACTCGTTGTTGATGTAGTACTGGTAGTACTGGTAGTCGATGTAGTGGTAGTGGTTGTTGTCGGTGGAACAGTTGTTGTCGTAGTGCTCGTGGTTGACGTAGTACTGGTTGACGTAGTGCTCGTCGTCGTCGGAGGTGCAGTTGTCGTAGTACTCGTAGTACTCGTGGTACTGGTAGTAGTTGTAGTTGATGTAGTACTCGTGGTACTGGTACTGGTAGTAGTTGTAGTTGTAGTCGGTTGCTCTTGATCCGGAGCAACATACCCAGTCGGAGGAGTATAATTTAATTCGCTATTTCTAAAACAGGATGTTATTATATCTCCATCATAACGAGGTGAGTAACAAGCTGCAATAACCGCGTCTATAGTGGCGTCTTCGTAAAGATACCCGGTTCCGGCCGCCGGATCGCCGCTGTTCACCCATGTCCCGTCAACTCCAGCATAAAACCGATTGTTGTCAAGGTCAAGCGCAAGCATAATGACGGTTCCGGCAGCACCGAAGCTAATACTATAAGTGCCATAAATGCCGTCATGATAAGCGCGTGCCGTCGTTGATAGATACCGAAAAAGCGACCAAGACTCATTCCATCCGGTCCGAATGTCTTTGTCAAAGTCGGTTCCAATGTCTTGATCGCAAATGCCAAACGATTGAAAGTAACCGTTGACGGCATCAATTTCAATTTCCCAGTACCACTTACCTGAACTCTTATCCCACTTAGAAATAACGGAACTTACAGTCGTATCAACGGTACATTCTGCTGTTCGATTGCCATTGCTGAGAGTTATGTTCGATGAGCACTTATCAGGATCCCAAGCATAAAGCGGAGGCTCCGTAGTTGTCGTAGTACTCGTAGTACTCGTGGTACTGGTAGTAGTTGTAGTTGATGTACTCGTAGTTGTTGTCGTTGTACTCGTGGTCGTGGTCGTGGT